>Ga0265798_10000238_pt1 | contig 100487 bp, 152 predicted proteins | sample P3T30metagenome_FD_192430 | JGI IMG/M metagenome (GOLD analysis project Ga0265798, IMG submission 192430) | Plant litter microbial communities from East Loma Ridge, Irvine, California - P3 T30 | ecosystem: Environmental > Terrestrial > Plant litter > Unclassified | place: USA: California... | reverse complement strand
AGAGGTCGAAGCTGCCTCGGGCGTTGTCGAGGATGTCGCCGTCGATGTTGTAGACGTGGTTGAGGAAGATGTCTGCGACCTCTTCGAAGCTCTCTTCCTCGTCGTCCTCGTCGTGGGTGCCGGTGGCGGTCGCGATGGAGCGGAGGCTTGCGGAGTAGTTTCCGTCCTCGCTCCAGTCAAAGTTGAACTCGATGGACGTGGCGGCGGGGTAGGTCTCCTTGATGTCCTTGAGCATGTTCTGGATTGCCTGCTCGTTCTGGAGGTAGTTGAAGACCTCAGCGATGGCGGTGATGTCACGCGCACCCTCGGAGGCGGGGTCGGAGTTGTAGGCGACCAGGGCGTTCTTGACGCGGATGGCGAACTCGGCGGGGGCTTCGGTGGCGATGCTGCTGACGCTCATTGTGTACTCCTGAGTTATGTATGTGTTGTCGTTGTGAGTACCAATCTAGTCTGATTGGATGAGTCCTGTCAAGTTAGAATCTAAGTTTTTCGAGAAGCCTTCTGTCTTGACATCTAGACAGTGGTTGGTTAGTGTTGAAGTACAACTACGTGTAATGGAGGACTACGGTGGCTATCAAGTTCACTGAATCGGGCATCACCATCTACCGTGGTGTCGCGTATCGCGAGGGTTTTGTATCTCGCCTTCGTGACATGCTGCATTACCAGCACAAGAAGAACATTGTTGCTATCCTCGTCTCTTTTGCGATCTTCGTGGGACTGAGTGTCGCATTCGTTGGTGCGGTTGTTTCCGAACAGCATGAACTCATCATTCTGGCGTTGTTCATGGCGGTTGTAATAGCCCTCCTTGTCATGCTGATGAGGATACAAAGGGGATTTGAGAAGATTGGCAGTCGGTGGGAATCTCACATCGCCAATTGGTTCTTCTTTGCCGGTGAGTACGACAACATCCCTCTTCGGTGGATGAACCAGTGGGACGCTCTTCCTAACCGAGATGCTGCCGAAGAAGCAATCAAGGATCAGGTTGCGCACTGGGAACGTAATGAAGTGCTTGTCAAACTCATGGCTACATCAGCGTGGGATGTTCAGCGCAGCTACTACGGGGTGTTGGCTAAGTTAATGGATGCCTACTCGAAGACCGTTTCTAGAACGGTCATGGGAATGAACCTTCGGTATGAATCCAGACCCGCAGCATGGCTTGCGCTATTCATCGAAGAAACGCTACCTGTTGAGCAGTGGGACAATGATGGTATCGATATCTACGAGGCTTTGAACCACCACCTCAGTGGAACCAAAGCAGAGGTTATCGCCCATGCAGTCGAGAACGATATCGACCCCGGACTCATGGATTCCCTACAGGGTCTTCAAGCGGTCAAGAACTAGCCTCAAACTGGCTGTTGCAAAGCCACTTCCTTTCAGGTAGTCTATTACTACCAATACCGAAGGAGACATCATGATGCTGTTCGCCACCAGTGCGCCCGCCAACGTCTACCCCATCGCCGCTCTCGTCACCCTTGCGGTCCTTGCGCTCGTTGCGTCCGTGATCATCAAGCAGCGCAACCAGAAGTCGATCATCGAAGATGCCGTGGTAGCGTTCCCCAAGCGCAACGTGCTGCTCATCGATGACCTTCGGAACTTCCGCGAGACCCCGAAGGACGCGAACGTGGTCATCGCTCGCACTTCGGCTGAGGCTCTGATCGAGCTTGAGAAGGATGTCGCGTGGGATGAGATCTGGTTCGACCACGACCTCGGTGAGCCGAATGGTGTTCTCGACACCACCATGCCAGTGGTGGACTTCCTGTCCGAGCGGGCGTACTTCGACAACCCTGTGTTTGTCAACCGAGTCATCGTTCACACCTCGAACAGCGTGGGTCGTGACCAGATCACGCAGAGCCTCCGTCACTACGGCTACTCCGTCAGTGTCGTGGATGCAAAGACGTTCTTCATCGTCTAGCTGGCACTTGTGTAGTATCAAGTGAGGTAGTACCATTTTAGTGCTGCCTCGCTTGGTTGTTAAGCGAGACCTAACGGAAGATAACCTATGAACAGTCCAGCATTGTGGAACCCAATCACTTCTGACATCAGTGAATCAGACATCGCAAAGGGTATTGCGGTTGCTCTCGTCTCCATTGGTATTGCCTTTGTTGTTGCTCTGGTGTGCCTCGTTATCCGCCTGTACCGATATCGTCAGTACAGTAGAGGTATCACCAGCACAGATCCCAGCGGCGCATCCTCGCCGTTCAAGTGGAAACTACTTGGTCCTGGCAAATCTTTCATTGGGGTCATCTTCGGGGTTGTATCGATTGCCTCTATTTTCGCCGTGGGCGTGCCATTGGCACTGAGTCAATCTGGAGGCAATTTCAATAAAGATTTCGCCTCACTACAGCAGTTTGTTGAGACCAACTATGGTGTGACGCTATCGGATGAGTCAGCCAAAAGTCTCTTTAGGACGTATGGACCCAATAACCAGTACTCAACCATTGTCATTGAGCAGAAGGGTGTTGACGTACGTCTTGATGACATACAGACAGCAGATGGCGAGACCGGTTACCTTCTGGTAGATACGGATGGTCAGCCTCTACCCCAGAACGCTCGATAAAACTCATCTGCATTGACAGCTTTGCGAACTTACGATAGGATTTGACTACATCTAACGAGAAGGGCGCACACTGTGGCTAAGTACCAGGGCTTTGAATGGCGCTCTCAGCTTTCTGGATGGGACAACCGTATCTGGGAGGCTCCCATACCGCTCTCGAATGAGGTCAAGAAAATCAGCGGTCGCACCCTCAAGTCCGTGAGCCACTTCCACCCCCGAACTCATCGACAGGTGATTCTGAAGAAGGCTCTTGACACCCCTAATGTGGTCTCTTTGTCCTCGCTCACTCTCGCAACCACCCAGGACAAGGATTGGGTGGTAGAGACCCTAGTCGGTTCATCTACTGACAGGATCGTCACCGTAGGCGAACTTGCTCACACTGTCGCTCGTTTCCCCGCCGTCTTCAGGAACGATAGCGAGTACCCGGACGTGCTTCATGGAGAAGCAGATGGCAATGGTTCATTCGAGGGTGAGGCGACCGTTCGTGACTTCTACCGTAGATTCCTTGCTGAAATCAGGACCGAGATCTGCCCCGAGGACAAGGACTCTGCTCTGAGTCACTTGCTGCGGTTCGCGCGGTTCTATCGTGTCGGTCAGCACGAGAATGTGGGTAGCAAGACGGTTGCTACCGTGAAGATGCATGCTGAGTTCGGTCTGACTTTCGACGACATGATTCGATACAACAAGCTTGGCTTTGCCACGCCCGAGTCGATTGCGGAAATCAAGAATCAGGACATCGACGAAAGCATCCTAGTACGACTCTTGGAGGATTCACATGCTTGACTTTGAACAGACCGAATGGAATGCGCCCATGCCCATTTCGAAGTCTCTCATCATGCGCGGAAACGATTTGGTTTCCGACCTCGACCAGAATCACCTCCTGGCATTGAGCGATGAGTGCCCCGCTGTTCCTGAGATCTCCGAAGAAGACCGTGCAACGATGATTGATGGGTACGACTACTCTGATGTCAAGAACGAACTCGTCATCTCTCCCAACCTCGCCCACTACGCCACTCCGAACTCCTTCCGGTTCGACTCTACCTGGCTCAAGTGCGTCAGGACACGCGCGCCGTATGAACGACTCATGGCTTCTAAGGTGTATGCCAACACTCGCATGGACAAGAACGAAAATGCCATCCGATACGAGTATGACTTCCTGCAATTGTTCCTCAACTACGGCGATGATGCATTCAGCTTTATTCACGCGCTGTCGCCTGATGTCATTGCTCCGGCTGAGACGCTGTGGTCGCTTCCCGAAACCGATGAACTGACTCCGTTTAGGCTGTCCGTCGCCATTCGCAATGCGACAACCGACAGCAAGATTGCGAGCAGCCACTCGACTCTTATGGATACCTTCGAAGACAGTCTTGCCGACCTCCGCATCTCTGAACTTGCGTTTGTCGTCGCTCGATTCCCCAACGTTTTGACGCATAACAGCACCATCGACATCTTCTCAGAGATGGAGGGGATCTTCGAAGACAATATCGATGAAGGTCGCAAGCACCTCGGTGATGAAGCGTTCGCCTGGCTGATTGCGCTGATGAACAACGACTACCACTTCGTCACAAATCTGGACAAATACGACATCCCTCGGTGGTTCGAGGTGCTTGCTGAGCATCAGGTGTCTTTCGATGAAGGCGTTCAGTACCTCTATGACGGTTGCTTCAATCCTGAAGTCATTGTCGGCTTGCTGAACAACGATATCGACGATGCGCTGTTTAGCCAGATGCGAGACGTGGCATGAGTGGGCATTTTGGTGCTAAGCCTTGGTCTGATGAGGTGACCGAAAAGGCTGACCATCCTGTACCTCGCCCTCGGACCATCAAGCAGCGTCAGCCGTATGGTGACATCATCACGATGGAGCAGATTACGCTTGGTAACTCCTATCTCGCCACCATCAGGGTTCTCGCTGAGCAGACTGATGTGACTGTAGGTGAGGTCGCATTCGCACTCAGCCGCGACGACAGCATCCTCAAGGGAATTGGCAAGTCAGGTCATATCCCTTCGGGGTTCCCCAACTACCTCAAGAACATCAGGCTGTATAGCCGACCGTATGAGGGTCTTGCTCTTGCCTCATTCTTCTTCGGTATCCCAGTTCATGCGGCTCACGAGTTGGTGGAGATGGCGGCAAGCCAAGGTGAGGGTTACGATGAAATCGCTGCCGTTGTCGCCAGGATTGGATACAGCTACAGAAAAAGGCTGATTGCGGCAATCGGTCATGATGTGGATGTCGAGTTGCTGGGTCATCTCAGAGACTCAGCTTGACGTTCTATAGATTGTTTCGTATCATGGGAGTATGACTTCAAATGAGACTAGCGCGCCTGTGCTGAAAACTGGCGACTTCGCGATCTCCTACAACAAGAAGCATGACCGCATCAGCCTCCTATCCGATGACGGCGACTTCGCTGTTGAGGTCGAGACCGGTAGCAAGGCTGAACTTCGATTCCGACGAACCCTGGTTCGCAATGGTGTGATTGATCCTGTCGCGCTTACCCTTTTCAATGACATCGAACTGGTTGACGCACCCACCCGACCCATCGATGCTGCCCTCGTCAATGATGACCGACCCATCGCTTCGGCAGTCAACATCAACTTCTTCAAGAACCTGTTCATCCCTCACCAGGACGATGTTCGCTATTGGCTAGTCACGCAGAACGTGGCAGATGAGATTCTTGATGAGGTGATGAATCTCATGTCTACGCTCTCGAATAAGCAGCGCTATGCCGATGCCACTGACGACAACATAAAGCGGTTCGTCGAGATCCTCCTGTGGGAGAACTCGTACTTTGAGAGCGATATTGGTCTTGCCTGCTTCGATGGTCGCAACCAGTCCAAGCTCATTTCCGGCTCCACTGTGCGAGATGGCAAACCTGTCACCATGCTCGATCTTTGCTTCATCACGCACGTATTCCGGGATGAGATGGACTGGTCTAAGGTCACTGTTGCTGAGCTTGCATTTGCGCTTGGACGCAACAAGTCGCTGTTCAGGTACTTGAAAAGCACGGGTGATACGGGCAACAAGGGCAGTAGCAAAAGCGATGCTGCAATGCGTTTTGTCACGCTTAAGCAGTTCCGTGCCATCACTAATGACAACTCGGCATTTGCGTGGATGCTACTGAGCAACAAGGCTGGCGAGGATGCTGGTCTTGCTCGCACCAAATCCATTGAGCGCGCCCGACGCGCCAACGAGCGCCGACTGGCTCGTGATGCTGCGCGTGGGTCTTGCAAGATGGTCGCAAGGGAGTTCGGCTTCGACCATGCAGAGGCTATCTTCAACCAGAAGCACACCTACTTCACGGCGGGGATCATCTTCCCCGACTACATCATCAATGGGGTGCGGGCTGACCTCGACGTGGATATCCTGCTTGCTATCCACGGTACGGAGCTACCCTCATGAGCATTGAGTCAATGTATATCTCGCACAGTACCCCCGAAGAGTACCGGGGTAGGAAGCTTCCAAAGGGGCAGTTCTCGGAGTGGCTTTCAGCGTTCCTTGACACCGAGCAACTACCCCGTTGGATTATGTTGCAGTGGTTCGACACGGTAGGCGACAAGGGCATCATCGATGACTTTCTCTACCGCAACTCGTGGGTCATTATGGACAAGATCAAGTCACGTCATGACTATGGCATGGTTCGTAATGCACAGTCGAATGTCGCGGTGAACCTCCGATGGCACAGGCGCGAGATTGCTAAGGTTGACTACTATCAGCGATTTGAGGGCGAATCCTTCATGGTCACGGTGATGTGTTTTGCCGGTGCTCCGCTGGAAAAGGTTCTCGAACTACAGCGACTGGGAATCGATAAGGTATTCTCTCTGTTTGTGAGGAAGATCCCCATCGATGACATCGCGGGATTCCTAGAGAACGATATCGACCTTTCTCTCATTGAATCGCTCCGGGAAGGGTGACGTTTTGGATGATGGCATCCCATACCTAGGGCGCAACAGGTCCGTGAATGGTCACGGCACGCTAGCGCTCATTGGTGGTGCCAGGATGAGGTCTGAGCTTCGGATGCTTGTCGAAAAGAAAGACAATGCTGCTAGGGCGCTTGGCATCTCAACTGAGCAGATTGACACCTTTGTCTCTTATTGGGGAGAGATGCTTGGTGCCTTTGCCGATGACACTAAGAACGACCATCCCAATGACTGCTCAGGGCAATTGGGTGAAATTAGGGTGGGGTCGGATAGAGTCGGCAGTGTCGTCATTTTGGACGTGCTGAACCTCGTTGACATCATGTGCGTAGTCTTCCCACAGATGAGGTTCGATCCTCAGTGGGAGATGCAGGAGGTGCGGTGTGACAGGTGCTATGAGACCTTTACTGCGGCGATTGTCGAAGCGGACTCGCTTCCTCCTATCATGGATGCATTCAACAAGGATGTCCCGGTGTGTGCATTTACGCTATCGACGGTCTACAGCAATTTCGCTGGGGTCTTCTCTGCGCTACGGAAGATCGATATCAGCAACGAGGATGTCACCCGCGCCATAAAAGACCTCACAGGGGCGCAGGTGGCTTCTGAGCCGTACTTTGGCTCGACGTGGGTGCCGACAACATGGGGTGCTCAGTATGGTGGGTTATCAGCTTTGCGAAAGATTAGACGGCATCTTGAACTCTGGAAGAGCAATGGCGCTTCTGATGAAGTTGCACTGATGGCTCTCTTGGTTGAGTGCATTATTCACCAAGGTGACGTGGAAAGCGCGGTGTGGTCATTCATCACTAAGACGCTAGCTGACCCCGATGAGCGAGCGAGGTTCATGTATGAACTCGACAAGTTCCACTCCATCTGGCAAAGAGAGACCCCTGAGCCAGAGATATCCGACGACCGGCTACGTAGGTTCGCTCGGGCGTATGAATTCGGTATCGATTTTGCACTCATGAACGACATTCACGAATCTGCGGAGTTAGGTCGGAATTCCGTGGCGCGTCTGGGATAGTTAACCAAAGCTAACCAAAGGAGCACCCATGCGTAAGAAGATACTGGCATTATCGATACCCCTAGCACTGGTTGCTTCGCTAATCCTTAGCGGTTGCACGGTGGTCTTTGCTGACGCTTCAAATCCAGTAATGGGCGCGGCAAAAATCATCAAGGAGCAGGATGATAACGCTAAAGCTGACCTCGCAAACGTTGCTTATGGCAATGAGTTCAATCTAGCCAATGAAGGTCAATATGCTGCAACGCTAGATGAGCTAAGAGCAAACGTTGAGGCTAAAATTGCTGCTGGAGGTTCAGGTCCAATAATTACCCTATCGGAGGGTACAGTGGTAGATATGACCTCATCTCCGGCAAGAGACTCATACCTCATAGCCGCTAAGTCTCAGAGCGGGCACGTGTTCATGAGAAGTAGTAAATCTGCTAGCGCCACTGAGTTTGATTCACTCGAAGAGTACAACACTTCCGCATCGCCTATTGCTGACGTGCCCCTACCAACACTCAACTAACTCTCGTCTTTTCCATCAGTGGATATCGGTTTCCCGAGTGCTTCATGATGTCGTTGTGGATGGTCGTAAACCCCGCGTCGGCGTAGTAGCTCTCCAGGTTCTCGATACCCTGTGTTGACATGCGAATCATGGCTGCGGTGCCAATGGGAAAGCAGTACAGAATGCTGCGGTCGGGGGAGGTTACCTCTTCCATCTTCTCGATAAGTCGGTGACCGAGCTTACGTCCAAGCTGGCGGTAGACGTTGAGTGTGTAGATGAAGAGGATACGTTCGTTCGGCTTGGCATTGATGATTGCCTCTCTACCGGCGAAGTCTCCAAAGTCAATGATGCCATCCAGATTCTTACTGTAGGCACCCTCATCGTCAGCAACGACTAGGTACGCATCTACCTTGCCCAGTACCATGTCGTCAGACACGAAGTCCTCGTAGTTCGGAACGTCACGCACTGCGTTGTTCGCCATGAGACGAATAACGTAATGTGCTGTTGCTAGCTCGGGAAAGTCCTCAACCTTTTCGACCGAGAAGTAGCTGTGTTCAATGACTGCGGAGATAGTCGCGTTCTGTTCAGGAATGTAGGAATTCACACGGGGATAGTAGAGTCAGGCAGGCTTGATGTCAATGGTGTGAAGTGTAGACGCATGATGATATCGGATGCTCCTGGTAACATTGACGCATGACCACCACGCCACATCACATCATCGACAAGAATGGGAAACACACCACCGTTCATCGACGTGTTGATGGTGCTTCGTCAAACAAGAAGGCAATGCCGACAGCGCCGACAACACCTATCAAATGCCAGGATTACCGGCAGAACGGGGTACTGACTGGTCGAGAGATGCTGATGCTTGGTGGCACTGCTGAGCTAGGAAGATACCTGCGAGATAACTTCGGTTGGCAACCCGTCATTCGCGCAACTGACAGTAATTTTGGTGTCATCGAAGGTGCTCCCGACTATAACTCCTTGTGGGACAAGATGGCTGTGATGACACCCGAAGGAGCCATTATTGATGGCTATGGTGTCTACACCAAAGAGCAGTACATGAAAGCCGCAACGCACAAGACAGAGCGACTTTGCGAAGTGGGCGAAGACATCTTCGATGAGATTACCGAAGATATCGACCAGCCCGGAACCTCTGCTGGAATGATCGCCGTAGTGGCTTCCAAGATCCATATGTCCGTCTACGGAACAAACTCTATCGACTGGCACCGTGAGCTAGACGATGCTGATGTGGTCAACGTCAATGGCAAGGACTTCTACGTTGGCATCGAGGGATGGAACAGCCTTGCGTGTCAGAAATGCGGCACATTCCTTCATGAGTCGGTGACGGCTACAGAGGTCGAGTGGGGAGATGTCAACACTTGCCAGCAATGCGGAGTCGAGTTCAACCTCGCCACTTTGACGTGTGCTATTCGACCTGGGTCAGTTGACTTACTTGACGACGATAATGCCCGTGAAGCCTCTTGGTATCACGCCAGTGTCAATCCCAACTGGGGAGAAGAAATAGCGAAAGCTGTTGGCAACCCAGTCGTTCACTTGGGAGAGAAAGACACTGCGTTAGATAGGGCTAGTCACGTCAATTCCAGTGGCTTGTCTAAGATGTATCTCTACGAGGTCAAGATCAAACCAGAAGCTCCGCTATCCGCCTCGCTTCATCCTGATGACAACGTGAATCAGCCGCAAAATGCTGATCAGATGAGCAAGAAGGACGGCATGACTGGCAATGGTGTCAACAGGTATTTGAACGAGTACGAGACACAAGGCGCTATCTCACTGATGGCGCATAACCAGTCATTCGAAGTCATCGGAATGACAGCCATCTAGCTAGCGACCGATGCACCTGATACGATAGAACCAACCTAAGGAGAACGCATGTCGAACCTCACCCCTAAGAGCATCGTTGACAAGAACGGCAAGGCAACGACCGTCCACATCAACCCCGATGACAAGGGCAGCATCGCCAAGGAGCGACTCGACGCTCTCGCCGCTAAGCGCAAGGCAAAGGACGATGAGCCTTACACGCCTGCCAAGTTCGGTAAGCTCTCCGACAGGTTGCAGGACCGTCAGCAGAGCTACACCCCGCAGGAGTTCGTTGAGGGTCGTCCTGACTACGAGTTCAACCCGCCTGAGCTTGCCGAGCTTGGCTTCGAGGGATTCCGCTTCACGACAGAGTACTCCGGTGGTCGCGTGAGTAGCGCATTCGTCATCCTCACCGAGCCTCGACCCGAAGAGGACAAGGACTACATCGACCGCTTCAAGCACGCCGTGCAGATGTCCTACTCGCCCGATGATGACCCCTATGTCATCACTGAGATCGATGCAGATGAGCTTCCTGGTCACACCAAGGAATCGCTCACCGATGCCATCAACACGCACGGTATGGACGGGGCGTGGATGAGCCTGAACACCTTCGAAGAGGCAATCGAGTTCTACGGCGGTCCTGACAAGGATGGTCACCTCCGCCGCTAAGTACCACCAGAAGAACCCTCCGTTGCAACTAACCGCGACGGAGGGTTTCTTCTTTGCTACGATGTCGCCATGTTTCGAGATGAGTATGACGCGCAGTTGAAGAAAGAGTTGGGCATTTCCGATAAGCCCTACTACATCTTCCTTGCGGTGGTCGGAGTTCTTGCGCTCATCGGATTCATCTTTGCTGCCCAGGCTGTTGATCGGTTCAACACGAACAGGTGGAACGACCAGGCTATTCATGACCTCAAGAACATCGCGGTGGCACAGGACTTCACCCTCCACCGCGTTGACCATTACGGTGACTCAGTGCGCGACATCAATAACATCTCGCTAGAACTGACACAGAAGGACATCAAGGGCATCAACCTTCTAATTGACCCAGGTGTCGAGACCTCGGTGAAGACCAACAAGGACCGAACTGCGTATGTTGCAGCGGTCATGTCGAAGACCGGGAGCGTGTATACCCTCTCATCAGAGTCAAACGATATTGAGTCGTACGGTTCGCTGGAAGAGTATGAGCGTGATGCGGAGTCTCCGCTCGATGATGTTCTCATGCCGGTGTTCAACCTGTAGCCTCTGAGCCGTCTCACCCTTACGGTATGATTGGTTCAGGAAGAGAACATGACTACCGTACCTACCCCAATCGTTGACAAGAACGGCAAGAAGACCACTGTCTATCGCCGTCTACTCGGGCGCTTTGGTCGCAGCCGAGAGCTTCCCGCAGTCGTTGCTAAGAAGGAGATTCAGGAGAGGTCTTTCGATGTCGAATCGGGAGTCTTGACCAAGAGTCAAGTCAAACTTCTGCGTCATGATCCTACAGCGATTAGAAGCCTCTGTGATCACTTCAATTGGGAGATGATGGCTATTGGTCCCGTGCCTAAGAACATCAAAGTCCGCGAAAAAAGCGGAGGCGGACCTCAGTCATGGGATATCAACGGTCAGAACTGGTATGGCTTCGCTGCTGTTACACCGGACGGCGCTATCGTCGATACGACGGGTATCTACGCTTCGGTTGAGTCGTTCAGAGCATCCCTTCCGCTCGATGCTGTACCCCGTGCTTCTTTCCAGAAGGTCGAAAAGCATCTCGTGCCGCCAATGTCGATGGACTATGACCACATCGACCCTTCTATCGCCATCGAGAAAATAGGGTATGCGGCGCTCAGTGGTGACCATAGAGACGCTCTGACAACCGTTGACGACATCCCGTCCATCTCCCTAGGCAAGGAACAGGCACGTCGCTCTCAGCAAGACGTAGAACTCGGTCGTGAGCCTTCAGGATTTGATGTGCCCATCGCCACTAAGCGTTTTCTGGTTGCATGTCCGCTCTGCCAGACGTTCTATCGCGACAGTGATGCTAACTCGGCATCAGTAGGCATGGAATGCCCTGGTTGCGGTAAGTACAACGAACCCCATACGTTGATTGTTGGCGTTCTTCCTGAAGATGTCGAGCTACTCACCAGTGATGATGCTGTTAGACAGAGAACGTGGTATCACGTCAGCACTCGCGAAGACTGGATGGGTGAAATTGACAAGGCGGAAGTCACGCCGGTTGTTCATCTCGGGTCGAAGAAGGCTGCCTACGAAAGAACTAATCAGTTGGAGTTCAAGAATCTTCGCATCTACGAGGTAAAGCTCAACGACGACATCCCTATCTCGCCGGTCATCGAGATAGATGACACTGACAGGCAACCAATCACTGTTGACCAGTTAGAGCCACACCCCAACATGGTTGATGGTGCTAACCGCTACATCAACTCGTTTGAAGACTGCGGGAGTGTGTCGTTGATGGTAAACCCGACAATGTTCACGGTCATAGACTCTAAATCCATCCGCTATGACCTTGCCACGATGAGGCTTGCCGAGACAGTCAGGGGAGAATGACAATGAGCACAGTACCCACCTCAATCATCGACAAGAACGGTAAGCGAACCACCGTGCATCGCCGTGTCGATAAGGCTAGTGGTGCCGATAGAAGCATCCCGTCAGTAGTCAAGGCATCTAAGGTCAAGCCGATGGACTTTGCCAAAGAGGGTGTCCTTCTGCCACACGAGTCTGACACCTATTGGAACAGGCATCTACTGGTCCGAAAGCTCTGCCAGGACTACGGATGGGACATGGTTGCCTTTGGTCCTGTAGGTCCGGACGATAAGGTCATCGAAAGCGCATTAGGCAAAGAGGGCGATTGGTATGAGGTCGCGGCACTGACACCAGAAGGTGCTCTCGTCAACACCAAGGGTATCTTCAACTCAATTGCCGAGCTACATGGTACGTTTCGTGGAAACATCGACCGCTACCCATTGCAGAAGATCGAACTAGACAGCATCGTCTACTTTGAGGACATGACGAAGGGTTGGGGTGATGGCAGGGCTGACATCGATATCGTCTCAGCGAAGATTCATGGTGCTGTTACTGGTCAAGGCGGCGATGAGTGGATGGAGAACGTCGCAGATCTTGACAGCATCACGTTCAATGGTCAGCGTATCGCTATCGGCGTAGATACTCATAGCAACTTCGCGTGCCTGCAATGCGGCAACCTGTTCCAGTCCGGTATCAAGATGAACTACAACCCGCAGTGTCAAGCCTGTGGTGCTATCTCATCTCGTGACGACATCGAGGTTGTTCTCAAGCCTGAGTCGGTGCCGATGCTTCAAGATGACAAGAACGTTCTGGAAGCTTCCTGGTATCACATCAGCATCCGTAAGGACTGGGTTGCAGACCTTAACTCGGACGAAGACAAGCCTGTCGTTCACCTTGGTTCCAAAGAGGCGGCTATGGAGCGCATGAGCGATATCGGTGAAGATGAGATGTACCTCTATGAGGTGAAGTTGAACCCTGGTATTCCTGTCGCTAAGCACCTTGAAGACGACCTCAACGACTACCAGCCGGAGCTTGTTTCGCAGATGGAGAAGAGTACCGTCATGGAGGCGGATGGTGCCAACAGGTACATCAACCGCTATGAGGATGCAGGCTCGGTGTCACTCATGGTTTCACCCGATAGCTTCACGGTGACTAAGGTCGAGTTGATTGGTGTAGAAGACAAATGACAACCGTACCTACCCAGGTCATCGACAAGAATGGTAGGCAGACAACTGTTCACAAGTCGGTGGGTAAGACATCCGCGAATCAGCGAATTCCAGCACCTCGCAAAGAGTCAGTGACCGCCATTCATCGTCGTCTCAGTGACTCCGATGACGCTTCCATGTCCGGCATTAGAAGCTACTTCAAGGACTTCTCCACACCAGAAGGTTCATCCAACTTCTGTGAGGGCGCTTCTATCGATCTCGTCGAGATGATAGGTGGTGAGATGATTCGCGTCACCGGTCTCGTCGAGGAACCAACCCGCAATCCCAACAGCGCATCTCAATCTGCCATTGAGCACCATGCTGTGCTCAAAAATGGCTATGTCTATGACGTGACTGCTCGTCAGTTTGAGCCTGATGCTGACTTCCCGGAAATCGTTCCTGCCGAAGAGTTCTTTGCCAAATGGGACCAAATCGAGGTCTACGGCAAGGACGATGACGGTGAAGAGGGATGGAACTCACTATCGGATGAACTGTGAGCTAACTTTTGCTTCCTATCACGATTCAAATGAGTTACTCTTTGCGCCTAGCAGCAATCACGGGAGAGATTTAGATGGGTTACCGCTCAGAGCATTTCATTGGTTACGGGGTCAATCTTGGCACCCCTTCGGAGTTCTCCGAGTCCTTAGCGGCTCTTCCCGGGACCGGATTTGCCACTGGTCTCGAAACCCTCATCCGTCGTGAAATGCCTCGCTTCCGAGTTGCTATCGCCGGAGATCTTCGTTCAGAGAACCCTCAGTACGTTGTCGTTCTGGGTAGCACCATCGGGTCGGTGAAGACTACCGCTCAGGATGCTGTTGACGCGGCTGATGAGCTAAGTGAAGACGAATCGCTGATACTGGATGTCTTCTTGAAGCAGTTCGATGTCACGCAAGAAGCCAATTGGATTGAATGGGAGCGAGTCTCCTAATAGGAGTAAGTGGATATGAGTAAGAGTCTGTTGAAAGCTGTTGGTTTCGTTGCTGCTGGTGCCGGAGGTGCTGCCGCTGCTGGGGCGGCTTACTACACCTTCCTCCACCCATTCAATGAGAAGGTCGAAGCACCCGCCAAGAACGTCCGTCACAAGGAGTTCGATGTTCGCGCCAAGAATGTCATCAACACCATCACGAGTGCTGAGGAACTCATCTACTTCAACACTGGTTTCTACGCCGATTCACTCGATGGTCTCGTGAGTAACGCTGCCTCTTTCGGCTTGAACGTCGATATCGCAGCACTGCGTTCGGAAGCCGATATCTCACTTGTAGGAACTGATGACCAGGATGACTTTGCTGTCATCGTGAAGTCTCACTCAGGTCGTGTCTTTGTCCAGACCTCGCACTATGGCAAGATCCTCTCATACACGAACCTGGAGGATTACAACACCAAGACTGGTGGCGTTGTGGGTGGAATTACCGTTCCGCTTTTCTAAGCGCCGAACAGCATAGAAAAAAGCCCCGACGATTTTCTGTCGGGGCTTTCTTCGTACCTAAGGGTTACTAGTATGTCTCGCCGCTAGACATACGGATGTAGATAGTTGTTCCATCCGCTGCGGTGTATTCCCTCTGCTCATTTCCTTCATCGATCCAGACCGGCTTGTCGGAGTCTTCGGGGTAGATACGCTCGATGAATTCGTTTGCTGTGATGCCTCTTGTTACCAGCGCGTTAATGGAATCACTTCGCCCTGCGCCGTCTAGCTCCTTGAGGGTGTCAAATACTCGGGCAGGGACACCGCTCACCTTAGCAAGATCCTCAGAAGAGAATCGGTACGTCTGCTTATGCCTCAGTACGTCGGGGATGTTCTGCTTCATTTCGTCAGCACTCATAACGTGCCACATTCGCCCTTGCGACTGGACTGTGAGTCCGTAGGTGTAGCTACCCAAAGGGTCTATCCTGAAGTCTGAGAAGTCGGGATCGCTGTTCAGGGCGGTGACTGCATCCACGAACTCCTTCTCAGTACCTTCAACAGCGAAGCTCTTAGCTACTTCATTGATGTCGGTGGACACTCTCTTGAAGAATACTGCGGTCGGGTCATCCACCTCGTAACCAAAATCGATGTCATTCGTGTACGCCGTGTAGACGAATGCGTTTTCGGGTAGTTCATCGAGGTTGTTCTCTCGAAGGTAGCTCTGGACCGCCTGATCGTCATACTCAGAGACCTCGCTCACCTCGAACATCATTCCGTCATTCATTACGCCGTATCCCGGCATGGAGACGATGAATCCGGTACGCCCCTGTGATGTAAGCTCTGGAGGATTCTTGGTGATCTCCATGCTGAGTCCGCGTCCCTTGTTGACGGGAGTGTCGAGCTTGTCGAGTTCATCCGCAAGGACGTTCTCTTCCTGCACCTGTGGCGGTCGAGAGGGGAGCTTTGCGGGGTCGGGTAGCTTGGGCGGATTGCGGTGAACAGTGGTCTGCTTGCCGTTCTTATCGACAATCGGGGTGGGTATCTTAGTCATGGATGAGATCCTTTCTCACTCATCTTACTGCGTTCATGCGTCACTCATCTTGGGATGGACATGTTGCGGTCACTCCGATTCAGTGATAAAGTCTGTTTATCGAATGAATCGCTCATAACCAGCAGGAGAAATCATGTCCGAGTACACGCCTCGTCCGTTCCCCGTCACCAACAAGTGCGACCGTGAGTGCACGGTCATGAAGCACGAACACCTGAACGAGGGCGAGGTGTTCGTGATGTTGGGCGAGGAGTACCTCGTCGTCAAGGTGAACCGTGTCAACCTCGTCGTCCTGAACCTCGGCACCAAGGTCGTCTACAACTACCACCGTGACGCGGGCGGAACCGCCATCCGCTACGACCAGAAGGCTCTCAACGACTACCACCTCGGCAAGATGAAGAAGCTCGATGCTGTCGTGCCCCAGACGGAGAAGTCCTTCAAGCTCGGTGACCCGGTGACCATCGTCGGCTCCAAGTACAAGGGCAAGACCGGACTCGTCTGCAAGGTCAACCCCAAGAACTACCACGTCGTGATCCGCAAGCTCGGGGTCGTGTCGTTCCACCCGAGCTTCATCGCTGCTGAGTCCGAGTAGCGGCTACACAGACAAAGACCCCGACACGCATCGGGGTCTTTGTCGTTTCATCCAACCTCACAGTCCTCTGTGAGCAGATTGGTTCTATCTGACAGTTGTTGCCTGGTTGATAGGATGAAGGATGACTTTCGCGTACGGTGTTTCTTTTCCTCATCCCTTCGAACAGGTGGAGCTTGATGCTCGTATCCCTAAGCTGGTTCGACCGTTCCGGCATTCAGCGACAGAAAGCGCCATCTCGGCTATCCCGGTCATCCCTTCGCCGTCGTACCCATCACTTTCGCGGATTCAGCTTCTGCATGGTGGTGACGCGGTTGTTGTTCGCTCCACAGTGTCCGAGACTACTCAGCGTGTACCCAGCCCAGATGAACTGACCGAGTTGAACCGCTTCGTCAGCGAACTCCGTTCAGCGCCCCGGGTTGCTCAGTTAGACCTCGCTGGGGCTTAGGAAAACTCCACCCATGTGAGTGCCAATGGGTCGTACCGTGTAGACGGTTCCGTCCTCTGCTGTTAGCTCTCGGAATGCACCCTGGTCCATCCATGCACGGTCAGGGAACTTCTTCATCAGCTTGGTAGCGAATCTCTTCGGTCCACCAGTTGTCGCCTTCATGACTGCCCAGAGACCCTGTGGGATGTGCTTCAACGCCTTGGTGATTTTCGGAGAGACATCAAAGACCTCTGCTAGTAGCTCGGTATCGAATGTCGAAAGCATGTCTGAGTACTTATCGCCTGCCATCGCTACGAGGTTCTCACTGAGGTAGTAATCGTCCATCGCGATGTACTTCTGACCATCCTGGATGAATAGCACTCCATCCCAGTTGGTGCCGTCAAGGACAGTGAATCCAGCGTAGCTATCGTCATTGTTCAGCGCACGGATGATGTCGCGCTGACGGTCGTCGTAGTAGCTGTGATGGGACTTGATGATGTCGTCGATACTCGTGGCGATGGTGCCATAGAGGCTCTTGTTAGCGGTGAAGTCCGTGTCAGCGAACACCTCGGTGGCGACGATGATTGTGTTGTCGGAATCAGCTTGGCGCTTGGTCTGGGTGGTGTTCATGTACCACGTACCGTCATCCTCGGTGGCGGTCTCCAAGACGAAGTACATGGCTCCTAGGTGGCTCAGTCTGGTCCCGTAATGGCTGTAGCCAGGCTGGGTGATTCGGATACCACGCTTGCCGTTCTTGGTGAGTAGCTCGGGGTCGAACTCGACCTTGACATCAGCGCCATAGAGATACTCGTCTGTCGTGTAGGCGACGAACATCGCATCAATGTGCTCATCACCGGGTACGGTCGTACTTGTCATCATGTCTCCTTATCCGGTGGATGCTAACTCAGAAGGATGAGGCTGTCAATTATGGGCAACTGCCCTAAGTCATAAAAATCGGCTCATGTCTTATGACTTAGGTCGGCATCCTTCTTGGCTTGATACCCCGAAAATGCTCGTGGTTGACCCTCTGACAGCCTCCTGCGCCCGTTCTGCCCATTCACGCATCAGCGCTTGGGTATGAAGCCCTAAGGCGTTAGAGGGGCGTACAGCGCTTTAGCTGCGGGTGACCCATTCGTGCCAGACCGGAGTCATGGCGAGGTTGAATCGCGAGGCGAATGCTTCTAGCTGCTCCATGACAGCATCGCTGGGGTTCTCATCACGGTCAGGGTGCGATCCGTCAATGAGATAGATGATTGCTTCGATGGTGAGGTCTCCACCAATAGCCACTTCGAGCAACGGATAATCTGCTTCAATGAGGTCTTCGAACTGGGTATCTTCGGCATAGTCTTTGAGCGTGGTCGTCCATACTTCGCCCTGACCATAACCCCATTCGCTGAGGTCTCCCAGGGCGAATCCAAAACCAGTGTAAATGTCGTTGCCGTAACCCATGAGGTTCTCCTTTGTTAGGCGGCGACTATAGCTGATGACGGATATCGTTTCGTCCGTTTATACCCCTGATGTTCAAAGCGGATGCCATACCTGGGTAAACCGAGTGGTCATTCGAATTGACCGGTAATATCGTCACCTGATATGGTCTTCTGTGTAGCGCTCGTCTTACCAATCTTCGGTCGTTACACCAGCAGTACCCTACGTGGGTCGAAAATGCGTAGGAAGAAGCCCCGCTTTCCGAGCGGGGCTTTTCTCATCCTGTCGTGATGCTCTTACGGTATTCCTCAGCGACTGGCTTCTCTACGAAGTCGAACACGTTCACCTTGTGTCGCTTCAAGACTTCAAGGACATCGCTCGGTGAGGTATAGAAGAACTCCTTGCGCTGGTTTATCTTGTTCACTCGATCCTTGGCGAATGCGTCATGCAGCAACCCTTCCAGAGCTACCGCGTCATCAGAGAAGACGATGGTGTGCACGTCGAATCTGAATGGAACCGATGCGTCTCCCAGTTCGAGCACTCGCTCCATTGGGTCAAGCCTTCTGGTCATACCTATCTTGACGACCCGTTCACCGAATGCGCCGATGTTGGAGATGACGTAGACGTAGCCTGCCCGGGTGTTCGCTGCTCTAAAGTCGGTCTTCTTGATCTCGCTGCCGACCTCTTCGAGCTTGCCTTGTGCTTCTTCCACCTCGCGCTGCTTATCGATGATGGCTTGCATGTCCTGGTGTTCACGGCGGGCATCAGCAAGCTCTTTCTCCAAGCGTCCGAGTACGTTTCGGTAGTGAGACTCTTCCTTGGCGAGTTTGTCCTTCTGGACCTTGATCTCAGCTTCGACCTTTGCCTGTTCACGGATGAGTTCTTTCCTTTCCCGCTCGGCATCTCGTTCTGCGTCCAGAGCCATTCGGTACTGCGCCGCGAGCTTGATTTCCTGTTCTCGCAAGGTGATGTATCTACTGGCTATCCGAAGGTCGAGCATCTTTCCAAAGGTCTGGATCTTGTCAGCGGTCGCACGAAGCTTCTTGATGGATGGTTCCGGGTTACCCCTGGTGCTCTTGGTGAGGTTCATCGCCTCCGTGTTGAACATGTTCAGAGCAAGCTTCTCGATGGACCGGGTGAACTTCAATCCCTCTTCCGATGAGTTGTTGAAGACCATCGGCGTGCAGGTGGTCGCCTTCTTGTCCTTCACCACCTGCTTGATTTTCTCCTTCAACGTTTCGAGCTTGGCTTTCAGAGCCACGGAGTTCTCAGCAGGGTGTTCGTAGTCGATGAGACCGGATTCGACGTAGAGGGTTTTCTCATCGAGAAGGGACTCGATACTGCGGAGCTTCAACTGCTTGCTCTTGATAGCCCTATCGACTTCATGCCATTCGTGCACTCCCTCGATTGCTGCTACGAAATGGTTGAACTCACCCTCCTTGCGGACTATCTCACGGTCGAGGTCTTTTACTTGCCTGGTGAGACCTTGCCCGTTGATGCGCATTTCGATGAAGGAGCCGATTTCCGCTCCTTCGCGGAGGTATCTATCGATGGACTCTTGACGGTGAGCTACTTCTGCACGGAGGTTCTCAATGTCATAGCTCAGCCCTAGACGCTCCTGTACGGCGTTCAAATCGGTACTAGCTGCTTCCAGTTCGTCCAGCAGCCTATTCGCCTGCTCTGCGATACCACGGAACTGCTCGCTCTTGCTACGGAGCTTACCCGTCGTCGGGAACATCGGCACCATGAGTTCTCGGTCTCGGAGCGCTTGATGCTTCTTCGCCATCTTCACGGCGGTCCTGTCTGCGTCTTGTGCCAGTGCCAGATGAGCGGGGATGCCTTGTTCGATGACTGACTGCGGTATCTCGTCAACCGTACGTGGTGCGTGTACCTCGGTAGCGATGACTTCACTCGTCATCTCATGAACCTCCATCTCGGATGAGGTGTGGTCCTCCGGTACAGACGGAATCCGTTCTGGCTCTTCCTGTGCCGCGCTCTCCGGCTCTGTAAGGACTTCTGCGCCTTCTCGGGTGCTCACGTCCTCTTCGACGCGCTCAGGGGCGCTGACGGCTTCCACTTTGGTATCCACTAATGCCGGTGATGTCTGTTCAATGGGAGTGACATGGGATGTCCATGCGGTTCCATCCCACCATCGTGCTTGGGTGGCATCGGTCGGGTCGGGATACCAGTTGGCGGAGGCGGACATAGCTATACCTGTCTGTAGGGTCATCCTCAGTATCCCGTACGAATACGACCCATCAAGGCTTTACCTGTCCCTCTGGTGCAATTAGTACCCTCCCCGACCCCTGACATGACCAACGAAGCTATAAAGCTATAGTCCCGCTCCACCTGCTCGTTCTCTCCCTCCAAGCCCGCAGAACGGCGTACAGCGCTTCAGACAAAGAGGCGGGGTTACCCAGTTCCCTGAATAACCCCGCCTGTGTCTTACTTCTCCGGCTTCTCGTAGACCTTGCCGTCCGCCCACCGGAACCAGATGCCCTGGTCAAGGTTTCGCTGGGTGAGTAGTTCGCCGTTCTTTACCTTGTCGCCCTCGCTCATCGCATCCCAGACATCGTACAGCGGCTCGAACCCTTCGACTGTCTCCGCACCGTCAGGGAAGATAGTGTCCATCCACAGGAAGAAGTTCAGGTCGGTGACTTCCCATTCCTCGTCTGCGTACACCCGCTCAGGAACCGCGTCCTCTACCGAGTCCTCGGCAACACGGTAGAGTTCCCCGTCAGACCACCGGAACCAGATACCCTCTGCCAGGTTCTTCTCCACCAGCGCTTCTGCCTTGGTCTTACGCTCCGTGGGGGTCAGAGCGTCCCAGGCGTTGTAACGCGGCTTCATGATCCCTCCGGCTTTCACAACAGCTTCGGGATACACCACGCTGACCCAGAAGTCGTTCTCCACGTCTACCTTGTGGCTGACCGGGGGAAGGATGCCACTCTCGCGCTGCTCCGCGAAGTACTCGTCCATGCTCTCCATGATGTCCTGAGCCTTCATGCGAATATCACGCTCACGCTTTTCCCACTCGTCGGCTTCTTCCTGAAGCGCTTCCTTGAACTGCGTGATGGGGTTATTCCTCTCGGTCTGCTTGACCGAACGCACGGTACCGTCAGTCCATATGTACCACCGCTCCACCTTGTTGTGGATACTTCCATCCTCCCACCGGAACCAGACACCCTCCTGGATGTGCTTCTCGATGTACTCTGCCGTACCCGCAGCCTTCTCTTCCTCGCTCATGGCATCCCAGACAGCTTCTTTGTCCTCGCTGCCATCGCCTTCTGCCAGTCCGCAGAAGTCAGCCCAGTAGTTCCACCTGGCATACATCAGACCGTCGTCTGCCTCTGAGTCGTAGGACGCTTCGAGTTCTTCCATCATCTTTGCGATATCCCGCTCAGCCTGAGCCGCGTGCTCTTCCATCTCCGCCTTGTACTCGGCGTTGATCGCTTCCTGTTCCGGGGTGAGGTCCGACATGATGTCTCCTTGCAAGGCGGTGTACATGGGTGGGGTAGGTATCTCACTCTATATGGTTCTGTGTTAGAACGCAACTACCGCCCTGTGCGGCTCTGTACGGAATCAGTCTCCCTTAGACAACCGGAAACCCCAGTGTGGGCAGAAGGATCGTCATGTACCCATCAGCGCCCTACGGGGATGGGAGTAAGATTTATGGAGCTTGTTCACTCGGTACGTGAGCGTATGGTCCTAATCGACATTCTCGTAATCCACATTGTTGATTACGTAATGCGCATTGTGGATTAGTGATTGGGGATTATGTGGGTGTGCAGGAGAGGAAGGGGTTGCTCGTTCGCCCCGTGTGACAGGTGGGGTTCTTTCTGTCTACGCATCCTGTAGGCGTACGTGGTTGACAGAGGGTGTCTCTCAAGGAGGGGAGTTGTTGTCAAGTTGACAAGGCTCGGAGAGCTTGGGTGGCTGAGGGAGGCAGTCTGGGCGCGGGGTGATTCTGGGGGAGGAAGAGGGTGCTGTTGCGGGGAGAGTTTAGGCGCGGGATTTCTGGGTGTTTGGGAGGGCTAGAGAGGGGTATTCGGGGTCTGGGGTCGGGAGGGTGTTCTAGCCATTTCCGTATTAACTATAACCAAGAGCTTTGCTCGATACGTGGCGGCGATTCTCAAGCCCAGATGGGGCGAAAATACGCTTTGTAGAGATCCTACAAAGAAATGCACGATTGTTTGTAGGGTATCTACAAACCTTGTCCTGACGTGAATCCAAGATAGCATTGGAGTGTTGGTCACACAAGGGGCTTGTTTGAATTTCTTCCGTCTTTTGGTAGAGCCTAGATGTGATAAGCCCCTTGATAGGATGTGGACAAGCATGTACTATCCGACCACACTAACGAGATAAGGGCGGGTTGCTCATGAGCGATATTGTTGTCACTGACAAAAGAAGCGGTGCCGTGGATGGCACCGAAGAGGAGTTTGCAGACTATGCCGACTTGGACTTCGATGAGGAAGATGACCGACCGAAAGAGTCTGCGCACAAGATTCTCGTAAGGGGTTCCCTTCGGAGCTTCTTGACTGAGGTCATCTCCTTCACCACCATTGGTTCCGTCATCGGACTGATTGCACTTTTCAGCCCTGGCGGTTTCGGTGACAACACTTTCAATGCCGTGATGACGCTGGGAATCGCTGCCGGTATCGCTGTGCTTGCGACATTACTGGTTGGTTTGATCGGTGAAATGATCAATGGTCCTGCCGCTCTTGTTCACCTCGCATTTGCCGTGGTGCTATTTGTCTGCGGTGGAAATCCCGGGTTGGTTCTCAACCCCGCCGAGAATGTGGATGGCTGGTTGCTCTTCGGCAAGGTCGTATTCAGTGTGGTGGCGGTCATTGCTCTGACATCGTTGGTATCGGTTGCATTCAACGCCATCATCAATAGGGCAACTCGCAACGTGAAGTAGTTTCTTCAACAGCAAACGCCCCTGTGTTGATTCACAGGGGCGTTTGCCTTTGTTATGGGTTAGAAGCGGTCGATACCGGTTCGTGCTTCAACGTAGTCACAGATGAACATGTCGAGAGCAATGAGCCTACGGTCGTTTTGCCAGTCGAGTACTTCTTCTTCCATGCATAGGTCGTAACCTTCTGCTGTCTCGTTGCTGACAAATGCTTCCTTGTCGTAAGCATCAGGACGGTACTCATTCGGTAGAGCATCGTAATACTCAATGATCTTCTTGCCGTTGAACTTGTTGTTGGTATCGACGAGAGTGACGGACACTTCACTGGATACGTTGCCCTCGGTAAGTGCAATGAGGTTCTCGTCGCCGTCTTCCTTGTCTAGACCGAGCATCTCTTTGAGAGTGTCGTTATTCTCGACAGCCGTGATGAGCGCCTTTCGTCCGGGCATGTACACATCTACTGGGTCTGGCTGGTCTTCGATGGAGTACACGTATGCCTTCAATGCGCCAGGTGCACTGGGGTAGAGACCGAGTTCATCATTGACAGCATCCTGAACCCTCTGGACGCTCAATCGACCGCCGTCTTGTGTGACCACTGTCCTGCTGATGATCTCGCCCTTGCTGTAGTCAAAGTCGAACAGACCACCAAGCTCCTGATTGAGGGTTTGAAGTCTCGTCCAGCCATCGCGTGCCCATCTCGTGAGGTCATAGCCTTCACTGCTGAGACGGAATTCAACCACGTTACCGCGCTTGAGATCGCCCGCCTCGACGCGCTTGCGTAGTTCCTCTCGTGCCGCCGCACCGCCCGTTGTGGCGAAATTGCTGATGTTGAGGCGCTGACGTGCCTTGGCGGTGAGTTCATCTTCACGCACCATTCTGGTGTACTGGTTGCCGTTTACGTCAACACCGATTTTTGTTGTGAGGTTGGACATGTGGAGCCTTTCGTAGTTGGTGTTGCGGGTGGGTGTTAGAGAGATTCGCTGTATACGCGACCGTAATCGACAACGAATTTCTTTATTGCGAGTTCCTTGAAGAAGGGGGTAGGAGCACCACGCGGGACTGTTGATTGGTACTCGTAGGGAAGCTGCTCGAAAGCCTTGTTGAATTCGGCGCGATTTTCCTCGGTTGAATTGAGGAGAGTGTTCCGGTAATTGCCAGTTGGATCATGTTGGAATAGCTTCGTTTGACCTTCATCAGTGTCAGCACCAATGAAGCGAGCAAGCGCGGTGTGGTTTTCGACATGTTCGAGGATTTCGTGGTCAGCCATAACGAATTTGTCGTCACCGGGTTTGATAGGCTCGATGTTGGTAACTGCAACGTCGAAGTAATCCTCGGGGTCGGTGATACCGAATGCACTTTCAAAGCGCTCCTTGACATCCTCAACGTCACCAAAGTCATCATTGAGCGACTGAGGAATACGCCATACGATCTCGTTGGTAGAGTCATTGAAATCCACCGCGCCTCCCAGTTCACGACTGAGTTCTTGAAGGCTTAGTCCCGTTGCCCACTTGCGGAAGTCGTAAGTCTCACTACTGAAGGACAGTTCGACAACCTCGCCCTTGTAGACCTCGCCACGCTCCAAACGGTTGAGGAAAGTGTTGGTGTTGATGTCCTTCTTGACATAGCCATCGAGCGACAGGATGCTGCGCTTGGTCTCCAGCGCGTCAGGACTGATCATCCTGGTGTATCGTCTGCCGTTCTTGTCGATGCCTGTCTTGGGTACGAGGTTCGTCATTGGTATGCCTTCCGTTACTCAATGGTACCGCACACCACAGATATAGGCTTTGACACACCTATTTCCAAGCCAGATGTTTGACGAAGATAGTACCGAGTGTTATCGTTCCCGTCATGACATCCCCTTTCGCTCCCCAAAGGCTCATGTAGTCATGCTGACTGTCCGATTTCGAGAGTACGCTCCTGTTCGCGGAGTGACCTGGCAGAGCATCTCTTACAACGAGGTAACGATGGTTCGGATTCTTACCGACGATGGTGCTATCGGAACTTGGGTAGGTGATTCGCAGATGTTCTATAACGCCACTAAGACGGTGGGCGTTCTTCACACGTTTGAAGTCACCGCCAGTGCCTCTGAGGTGAAGAAGCTCCGCAAGGGTAGGGTTACCCGTGCTTTGAAGGATCGACTGAATCGCACTCACAAGGTAGAAAGTAACAGCTAGGACTTGCGCAACCGCGAGAGGGGTGCTATTGTTCTAGTAACAGCCACTGTTAGGTTGAACTCCTCGGTCCTTAGGGACTAAGCCGCAGGCACGTTAGACATGCTGGACCACAACGACTACTCATTGGGTAGTTATTACATGCATAGAAGGTTTCGAACCCTCGCGGCAACGTGAAAATCCATGGAATGCATGTAATTGAGAGCTACTCTTCGGGGTGGCTCTTCGTCTTTAACGGATAACCGCTTTGCTTTGTGTACCATATGCGGATGCATGCAGAATTCCGTCGCTACCAAGCTCACCAGGGTGTCTACTGGGAGAGCATTAGAGCGGACACTGCTTTCTTCGTACGCTTCGTCTCAGCCCGTGACAGTATTTCGCCGTGGGTGGCGTACCCCACTGATTTCGAACGTGACTTAGAGGTGGACAGGACAAGCATCAACGAGAGGTTCCCGTTGAGCAACCGCGCGTTAGAACGCATGTTGAACGATCATGTTCCTATCTCTGTTCGACGCGAGGCGGAGCGCATTCATCGAAGGCTCAACAAAGATCACCGGTTCTCTATCAAGGCTCGGAAGGGTCGCATCAAGATAATCGGTGAATTGTAGAAACCCTACAACAGATCCGGTATTTCTTTGTAGGTATCCTACAAAGTGTATTTAGGCTGAAATCGGGGAGTACCCTTGTTTCATGACAGCGATAAGTCGGTTCCAAGAGCACTGTGGCTCACTTCCTTCGACCAAGTGGCAGACTTTCACTCTGGGTGATTGCATTATGAGTCGAATGGTCACAAGCGCCGGACCTACGGCATGGAAGAAGCTAGACGAGCTATCTGCGCATCTGCTGCAATCTGACGAAGCGGGCAATGAATCACCCGCCGCTATCGACTTACCAATGGTGCTCTCCCTTGATGAAGAGTCTGAGCTTCTTCGCGGTTCTGTACCCCGAAACCTCATTCGTCGAGCAGAGACCAAGATCCGTTCAGGAATGCTCACAGACGGCGGCAGGGCGGTTCCTGTCATACACTTCCGTGAGCAGCGTGAAGAGGGTAAGTTCGCCCGTGACACCATTACCTTCGAGGGGCGATGCTACATCAGGGTGGTACCTGAGAACGGTACGTGTACACAGTGGAAAGTCGTACCCTCCCAGGAGTCGGCAGTAGACCTTGAACTGATCGATGAGTTCAACTGCGTCATCTCCGACTACGATGCTCATGAGCTTCGAGAAGGTAGAGTCTCGCGCGGTGTGTTCAATAGCATCGCTGAATGCTCTGACACCAAGTCTCTTCGTGTATAGCCGTTAACGAAGAAGCCCCTCTACCGATAATGTGGTAGAGGGGCTACTCTTCAACAAAAGCCTCTGCTAATGTCGGTGCTACTGTACAATCTAGATAAATTTGACTTATGCGCCTATTTTGCGCCGATTCATGTATTGGTTTACATGTCTCACTTCTCCTTTGGGGATAGCCATATATAAGTTGTCAATGATTATTTGCATTCTACGCTGCCCGTTCAGGCTAATGTGCGCTTAGTTACAATATGAATCACATCGGCTTACTCCTTCTTGTACCTTTTTATACTCTGCAAATGGGTTTGATATACATTAGATGCGCCGTGTTAGCGCTTTTGTGAATTACGTTGGTATCACATTGGCTTGCTCCTATAAAGCGACGAATACTATGTTTGGTTCAATTTTCAAAGATGTGTTACGTCAAATTTTCACTGCGCTGTTGGCGCTGGTAAATCGGGCTACACAGGCTCTCCTACTTGTTATCTAGCGGCGGTTTCGCCTTTCCTTGCCTACAAGAACTACTCTACACGAAGATGCATTAGTGTGCAAGCTCAAATCGAAAAAAGTTTGAGAAAGATCAAAGCAGCCCCTCCGGTGTCGAAGGGGCTGCTTTGATTAGTCGCGTGCGAGGTGAGGATGAGCCTCGTAGAAGGCAAGAACCGTCTTCTCAGAGATGGTGTCGGAGCCACCTTCGAGTAGACCTCGCATGCTTGCCCACACGCGGATGCGGGCGTTGAGGACGGTTGTCCCCGCGTCTACGACGGGCTTCGTGACGACTGACTTAGTTGCTCTACCCGCAACTCGATCAGTAACTCGACTGCCCGTTATCCATCGCTGCATGTGACGCTCGAACGTCTCTCGGTTGCGCTTGTTGAGGTCGATCTCGTAATCAGTGCCGCCGAAGGAGAAGGTGACAGTCTCGGCTTCACCCGCACCACCCAGATCGTCAGAGATTGTAACGGTAGTGGTTTTCATGGTCTTGCCCTTTCCTTGATTAGGCGGTGAAGCCTTCGTAGTTGGTCTTTGTGTCGTGCCATCCGGGGATGGATGAGTTGATGAAGTCCTTGCGCTTGTCACTCATGATCGAGTTACCCGTACCACGGAAGGCGGCGCGCGAGTTGTTGATGAACGTAGCCAGACGACGCTCATTAGCACTAGACGAGTTGAGGCGCGGCATCTGACCGGTACTGGCGATGAACGCAGCTACCTCACCGACCCGAGCCTTGAAAAGGGTGTCATCGCGAGTGGTGGTCTTCGGGTACGACGGAACCCTGACCGCCTTCACCTGCACCTCTCGACCACCATCGATCCATCGCTGCATGTGACGCTCGAACGTCTCGCGGTTACGCTTGTTGAGGTCGATCTCGTATTCAACCCCGTTGAAGGAGAAGTTGACGGTGGATGCCTGTCCGGCTCCACCCAGGTCGTCCGAGATGTGAACGGTGGTGGTCTTCATGGTCTTCCTTTGGTCATTGTGATGGAATAGAGTAATCGTATCCGGCAATACCCACCTGTGTCAATTCGAACACAGGTGGGTATTGAATCAGGAAGCAGAGAAGTTGCTGAGATCAGCCTTGGCGTTGCGCCACTCTGGAAGAACCGCGTTGAGGATATCGAGCTTGTCTTGATGAAGCACGCCCTTGTTAGCCTTACCACGGAATCGCTGAATCTTGGCGTGCACAACCCGCTCACTTTCATCCTTGTAGGACGGGTAACGCTTATGTTGATCGATGAACTCAACGATTGCTTTGACTGCCTCGGTGAAGTCATCCATCTTGGCGGCTTTTCTGTTAGCGGGTCGCCTGGTGTAACCGCCTCGCCATTCAGGAACGAACTCATCGAGGAATTCGCCGTACTCAGGGTGCCAAGCGTTAGTACCTTCACCCCGTTCAGCCTGCCTCATGTTTGCCATCCAGAAGTGCTGGCGTGCCTCTTCTGGATCGCCGTTACGGGTGTACGTCGGGTAGTAGCCGTGGCTGGTGACCCACGCCACAAAATCCGCTGCGCTCTCGTCCCATGTGCGGTACGCACGGCGCTTCTCTCCACGCCAGTCCGGTAGTACCTCATCGAGAACTTTGTGTTGCAGCGCCTTGTCGGCTTTACCCTTCTCGGTCTGAGGGTTACCGACCCTCTGGTGCATCCGCCAAACGGCAAGTGTGTTCTCCTGCGCGTCCTCTTTGTTGCGCTGGGGGAAACGACCGTTTTCCACAACCCAGGAGACCATCTCGTCAAAGCGCGCCTGCCACTTCGGGCTGAGTTCGCCGCTGCTCAGGATCTCTGCGGCAGTGATACTCGTGATGCTGTCGGACATGACATTCCTTTGGTCGTTTTTACGTCTAACACAAAACTAGCACGACATCTGAGAAGGTGTCAAACGGGTTGATTACCCCTTAGCACCACGCCACCCCGGAGCGAACTCGTCGAGGAACTCACCGTATGCATCATCCCAGCGGCGAGTCCCGTTACCCTGACTCGCTGTGCGCATCTGCACAAGCCAGCGGAAGTTCATCTTTTCTGCGTTGGATGTAGCGTTCCACGCAGGAAGTCGGTCATGAGCGTTCACCCACCGCACAAAGTCAGCAGCAGCTACATCCCAGGTTCTCTTCGTCCCGTGGTACGAATCCTTGGAGTGCCAGTTGGGAATCGCTTCGTCGAGCTTCTTGAAGAGGTCGGCGTATTCTTGAGCAAGAGCAGCACCCCGCCCTCCCTTGGCAATGGTCTGAAGGCGAAGGAGGTGACCATTGAGAACCAGTTCTTCTTCGCTACTGGTCTTCTGTTTGCGAGGAAGGGCACCGTGTTGGTTATACCACTCAATGATTGCTGTGACCTTATTCTCACGGTATGCAGACATGTCATGGTTCTTTGACTTCCAGTCCGGCAGCAGGCGGTTCATCGTGTTCAGCCTCTCTGCGGATAGCGTTCCTGCTCTATCCGCCATACGCTGATCACGAAGCCACCGGTAGAGACTCTTTCCATGTGTACCGGTTGTGCTTTGCTTCGGGAGATCTCCGTTGCTTTCAACCCAAAGAACCAGAGCGGTGAGCATTTGCTCCCATGTCTCTCCAGCAGCTTCCACTTTGAGGTTGAGGGGTGTGGTGGGGATAGGCATGAGTGTGACTTTCTTGGTCTGTAGAGGTTACTTCTCGAAGGGTGCGACGACAGCGTTCACTCGCGCGATAAGGTTTGCATCGGCAATCTCGTCACGGTTGGTCGTCTGGTACTTCACCCAGCTAGCAAGCGCTCGCTCGGTCTGCTCGGCTGCATTGACCTTGGGCGCTCGACCGTGAGTCTCAGTCCACTTGGTGAGCTTGCTGAACGTCCTCTCCCACTGGCGGTCCTGACGCACGACGAAGGCGTTCACATCCGCAACGGTGGGGTTTTTGTCACTGAGGTACCGCTCGATTCTTGCCGCCTTGCGAGCCGCTGCCTCGGCATCCCTAGCCTCTTTGATTGCGATTTTACGAGCCTCAGCGTCAGCAATGCGCTGCGTCTCGCGTTCAGCGTTCTCTTTACGAAGCTGTGCCCGCTCTTCTGCGGTCTCCATCTTACGTTCTGCTCGCTCGTTCTGACGCGCGACGATAACCTCGCTGCGGAGGTTGAGCTTTTCAGAGGGGATAGGCACGATGATTCTTTCGCTAGGGTTTGTCGTCTTTCTACATCCTAGCGTAGATAAACCGAAGTTGCAAACAGCGAAAGACCCCGTGTCTTCAATCGACACGGGGTCTTTCGTCTTACCGAGTTAGCGCCACTCGGGGAGGATGCTGGTGAGAAGTGCCTCACGCTCGGGAGTCCACTTGCCACCCTTGCCGTTCGCGGCGGCACGAGCCTGCGCGAGCCAGATGTACTTCCGGCTCTCGACGGCATCGTCCGAACCGTAGCGGGGAAGGTGACCGTTCTCCTTCACCCAGTCAGCGACCTCCTGAGCACGGTCCTCCCACTTGCCACGGGGGATGCGCGTGCCGTCAGCGACGGTCGAGGAACCGCGCCAGCCGGGGGTCTTCTCGTCGAGGAATGCACCGTACTGCTCGTCCCAGCGGTGCGTGCCCGAACCCTTGGATGCCGAACGCATGTTGATCATCCAGAAGTTGTGGCGCTGCTCATCAGCGTCATCGGTGGGGTAGCGGGGAAGACGACCGTTGGTCTCGACCCAGGCGACGAACTCGGCGGCAGCCTGCTCCCAGGTGCGGTACTCGCGGCGCTTCTTGCCCCGCCACCCGGGAACTCGCTCGTCGAGGATGGCGAGCCGCTCATCGCGGATGCGGATGCCGTCAGCGGTCGTGGGGTTCATGACCTTCTGGTTGAGTCGCCAGACAGCGAGGTCGTTCTCTTCGCGGTCGATCTTGCTGCGCTGGGGGAAGCGCTCGTGCTCCGCGACCCAGGCGACGAGGTGCTCCAGGTGGGACTCCCACGTCTGGTAGTGACGCGACGATGCAGCGCTCTTCGACTTGATTGCGGTGTTCTCGATCTTGTCGGTGTCGGCGTTCCATCCGGGAACAACCGTGTCGAGGTAGTCGAAGAACTGGTCGGACTTGCTGTCCGTGCTCTGGCGGCTGATCTGGTGAATCCACCAGTCGCGGTGCTCCGCGTAGTCGTTCTCCGCACCGGTCGCGGCGTACGGGAGACCGCCGTTGCGCTGAACGAATTCAGCGAAAGAGTCGGCGCTCTTCTTCCAGGCATCGAATACAGACATTTGGGTGATTCCTTTGGCTTAGTGGAGGTAGTGGTAGTTGCTGTGTAATTACATCCTAAACGATAGATTAGGAAAACACAAGTCGGCATTACAGGGGACGTTATGCTGCGCTTTCGTGCTGCTCATCTGAGTCCTGATAAAGAGCTTTGTTGCGTAGCATGTTGATCTGATTCATGGTGGGTTCGTTCTTGAAGATATAGACACCCGAACCATCATCGTTACGCACGGTCTTGACGAACTCAGCAAGGTTGCCTGCATTGTGGTCGTCATCAAACAAGTTGATTTCTAACGTACCGCGATTCTCACTTCGCTTTGAGACGGAGAAGTGAGCACTGAAGAATCGGTTGGGACTCAACTGCATGGTGACGTAGTTGTCGCGAATCTGGACAGGATTGTGAAGAGCGAGTGGAAGTTCATCCCCTGTGCTGATGATTGTTGCATCGCTGAGGGTAACGATCTTCTTGTAGTCGAATAGGTCTTGGAGGAAGGGTCCAAGCTTAGCCTTGATTTTGTCATCCGCAGTCGCACCCTTTGGGGTCTTGTTCTCCTGAGTAAGCGGTGCAAGAGTGCGGAATGTGGCACCGCTGCTCATGTTGGCAGGGTGACGAAGGTAAAGGGAAAGGATGTATGACCCGAGGCGGTGATGGTTCTTGGGGCTGATGATGGTCTCCCAGTCGAGGTCCATCGTTGCGAGCTTCTTGAAGATATCGACTCCGGCGCTTTCGATGCGCGACAGGATGTATTCGATACGAACGTCTGCGGTGTCGTAGGGAGTGTAGATGTCATCCTCACCACCGATACGCTTGGCGTTCTTGACTTCCAGCGAGAACTTGTTCGCCTTGCCAGAAACGGTAACGACGTTGCACTGGCAACTGCGCGGGTCTTTGCTTCCGAGCTTCGTCGCGAACTGCGCGAGGTGGAACACCGGCACGTAGTGCTGGTACTGATTCTGATCGGTCATACCTAAAGCATATTGCTGGAAGAATGAATTGTCAATCGGCGCTACTTCTTGGCTGTGCCGTCGTATTCGCTGTTGTACTTCGCAACAGCCTTACGGACGTTACCCGATACGATGATGCTGACAGTCTCATAGACGGTGTAGCAAACCACGCAGATGCTTGCGAAGAAGTAGAAATTGAACACGCGGTTGCTCCTTAGGCAAATCTAGGAGAGATTATCACAGACATCTTTGCAGGTTGTGAAATCTAGGCTGGGTCGCTGCCTTGGATGATGCGACGAGGCTCGATAACGAACTCGTAGACCGCTGCCCCGATAGAACCCACCAGGCAGTAACACGACACGACGAGAGAACCGATCATAAGGGCATCAGTGCTCACCACTCCGAATACCGTGAGCAGAGCGATGGTGATTAGCGCCAATGGTGATTAGCGCCAATGGTGCCAATCCAACAAAGATCTTTCCGGTCATGCTCACAATGCCTCCTTAGGCTGGTTTGTGAGCGCTAGTGTCTCACATGTCTAGTGGTGATACCACCTCAACGCATGTCGAATCCTGCATCTGCGGCGTATACGTGTGCGAGAGTGATCACGTTAGGGTCGTTTTCATCGACGAAGATGGGCGACTTCAGACGGTTACTCACGATGCATGTGCCAGCCGGGTGTACGGTTCGGTGGGAGTCGCAGTAGAGGTAGCTCGCGCCATACTGACTATCGTCCATTCCCTCGGGGTCCACGCCAAATGCTCGTGCGTACTGCCTGTGAACCTCACGATCTTCCAGCATCAACTCCATATCGAGAGCGAAGGGAGGCATAGGGCTGAATGCGCGAGGAAGAACTGTGGAAGAAGCCTTGGCGGGGTCAACCCAGTCGCCCGATTCGATTACCTTGGCGAGATCTTGGTAAAGGTGATCCTTTGCCTCTTCGTTATCGCCAAAGATGTCATTTGCTTCCTTGTCAGTGGGGTTCGAGGCGAGCATGATTGCGTCAACCCAGGTCGGCTCTTCGACTTCGGTACGATTGCCGCGAGCGTTGCTGCCTTCTTGATACTCGATGGTCTCGGCGTTCATCATGTCACGGTCGTATTCGCGCCAGAGGTGCTTGAATGTTCGGTCGAAGTAAGTACCAGAAGCAACAATCGACTGTGCAGCGTCCTTGCGAAGACTCATCTGCTTCTGCGGAGAGTTACTCGACATCGACGGAAGGATGCGATTCGTCGTGGCATCCTTGTCGGAGCCTACCCAGACATGAGTCTGCTTACCGTTCTTGTCAGTCGTGGGGATGCGTCGCTTGCTCATTACTGCTCCTTTGTTGTTCTCAGTGTACAGGAGCGAGATGACAATGATTCACATGCGCCGACCGCTATTTGACTGTCGCCCAGGATGTTGATAGGATTTACTCAAAATACACGACGAAAGACGACTTCCTTATGCTGAAAGCCGCCACTGCAAACCTTCGCCGCAAGGCTCGCCATCCTGTCCTGAATGAACTGTTCAAGCTCGGTGCCATTATCACCGGAGCTATCTTGGTCGCCGTGGGACTCGAACAGTTCCTCGTGCCCAATGGATTCCTTGATGGCGGTGTCGTCGGTGTGTCCATCATCCTCACCAACTTCTTTGACATCCCTCTCGGTGTTTTCATCGGAGTGGTCAACATCCCGTTCCTCATCATCGCTCTCAAGTACGCGGGTTTCAAGTCAGCCGCCCGTACTGCTGTGGGCATCGTTGTCCTGTCGGCTTCGACCGTGCTTCTGCACCACTTCGAGCCTCTCACCGAAGAGTTCGTCCTCGCGCTTGGATACGGTGGAGTTCTACTCGGTGTGGGTGTCGGTCTTGCTCTTCGCTACGGCGGAGCGCTCGATGGTACCGAGATTCTGGCAGTCACCCTTGCCACCCGTACCAAGATGAGCGTTGACCAGATCATCTTGATAATCAACTTCTTCATCTTCGCCATTGCGGCATTCGTCTTTGGTCCGGAGCGGGCGATGGCATCGTTCCTGCTCTTCTACGTCGTCGTGACACCCATTATCAAGAAGGTCATTGACGGTGGTAACTCCACCAAGGTCGTTCAGATCATGTCATCGAAGCACACCGAAGTGGCAGAGGCTATCCACGAGTCGCTCAACCGAAAGGTCATCTTCATCGATGCTCACAAGGACGACATCAATGACTCGTTGAAGGTCGTGAACACCTTCTGCGCTCGCGCTGAGGAAGCCATTCTTGTCGAAGCTGTCGATGCTGTTGACCCGGACGCTATCATCGTCATCAGCGATGCCGCGAACATTCACGGAAGCATCTTCACCAAGAACAAGCACCACTAACGGCGTGTCGTTTTGACACTATTCGACGAGGTGTGATAGGTTATACCTAGCAACAACCTTGGCTGAGACGCTCCCTCTAGAACATCGAGGGAGCGTCTCTTTTTCTCTGCTTCGAAAGGACACCTGTGCTGCACGACTTCATCGGTCAGACCCTTGCTGTCTTCGTGACTATCACCGTTGTGTTCGGGGTGACCAACTTCATCTACATTGGTCGATTTGCTGACCCGACGATGGGTACCGAGGAAGATGCCGAGAGCATCGTAGAACAGTCTATGGATACCGTCTTCGGCAGTATCATCGGGAACACCTTTGAGGTCTCACTCTGGTTCTCTGCGCTGCTCTTTGTCACCTGGGTTGGCTGGTTCGTTGTTCAGTGGTTCGCGACCATCTCCTAGTTCGGCAACCGGCTCGACAACTTGACGCTTATCTACCGTCGTGATAAGATTTGACTTCTTTATGAAGGAGCGTTATGAGCGGCACCACCATGTTTGGCAGCGGAGATCTAGAACCGCACGATTTTGACGATGTTGCGCTCATCATCAAGACGCTTGGTGTGAGCAACCCCCGCGCTCTTGTCCTTGACCGGCACAACGGATTCATCATTCTCAACTCAGACAAAGGCGTGAGTGATTCCTTCAACCTAACCCTTGACGATCAGTCGTACCTTCCCATCAACGACACGCATGACTCTATGGTTGCAATCGTGCTCACCATGCGTGTGAACAAGTTGATGTTGAAGAACCCATCACCAAGTGACAGCAACCAGTGGTGGCTCATTCCTCCCGAAGACCGCAGTCTCATGAGTAAAGAGGCGATGGAATGGTGGGAGGACTTGGAGTATCCAGACCAGGACATGCCTGTTTGGAAGCGCGCCGTGGAGACCTACGAAAAGCTGTATGGCGAGAAGCCTCTCTAACGTCTGTTAGCATTCTGACAATCGATTGGAATGTAATAATGTACGTACATACTATGGCTTTTGGAACCGGTGACCAATTCGGCACGAAGCACTACCATGACCTCATGAGGGCAGTGGATTCTCTTGGTGTAGATCATCCCGAGTGGTCTTGTTTCGACGAAGAGCGCGGCGATATTGACATCAACTGCAATGCTCCTGTTGATAGCGCGTCATTCAGAGACTCATTTCATCTCACACTAGACGATGAAGTCAATCTACCCATCAGTGACACCCATGACGCGATGGTTGCTGTTGTTCTTGCAATGCGCGCAAACTACCTCGCCGCTAAGGATGCCGAAGACCCCGCTGATGTTCAATGGGTGATTGCCCCCGTTGATAGATCCAAGGCTGCTGCATGGATGCTGGAAGATGAAGGATATCAAGAAGAGATGGAGTATCAACAAGGACCGCTCTTTGATAAGGCGGCATTGGCATACGAAGAAGTGTATGGCGAGAAGCCTCTATAATGTGTGTTAGCATTCCAGCAATCGATTGGAATGTGGCAATGTTTGAACACACTATGGCTTTTGGAACCGGCGACGAATTCGGTACGGAGCATTACGATGACCTCATGAAAGCCGTTGATACTCTCGGGGTAGATCACCCTGAATGGTCTTGCTTTGATGAAGAGTCGGGTGAGATCTACATCAACCGCGATGCACCTATCGACAGTGCATCGTTCAGAGACTCATACCACCTTACGCTCGATGACGAGGTATCACTACCCATCAGTGATACCCATGATGCAATGGTTGCTGTAGTCCTCTCGATGCGAGCAAACTATCTCATTGCCAGGGATGCCGAAGACCCTGAGGATGTCAACTGGGTCATTGCCCCCGTCGATAGGTCCAAGGTCGCTCCGTGGATGCTGGAAGACGAGGGTTATCAGGAAGAGCTAAAGTACCAGCAGGGTCCGCTTTTCGATAAGGCAGCGTTGGCGTATGAAGAAGTGTATGGCGAGAAGCCGCTCTAACTAACAACCTTCCTGTCAGCGGACTCGGCTATCATTGACACATAACCGATAGTGGGAGTATCAACTATGTCCAGCAACAAGCAAGTCGTCACCAAGCCAGTTCAGGGTAAGAACGGCGTTCACATGCAGCGATTCCACGTGAACGCTGATGCGAACGATGCAACAGCGAAGCGAGTTAGCGGTGTTGCAGCGCCCGCTAGTTCTGCCACCCCGGCACGTGAGGTAACCATCCAGATTGACTACGGCAATCCGCAGCCTATCTACCTGAAGGCATCTTCGTATGGCATGAGCACCGGTCTCAACTTGTCTCGTGAAGAGGCACGGAATATGTTCAATCAGCTAGATCACCTACTTGGCGAGAATACCGAGGAATACGTTCCTGCTGAGAAGTCAGATGATTTAGTGCGCGATGTCAGTGTCATCATTGATGAGAACGACTCGTACCGCCCTTACCAGCTTCGGGTCGGACAGCACGGTATGTACTCAGCTACGAATATGACGCACGATGAGGTCATGCTTTCTGCTGATGCTCTTGGTGCATATCTCGATGGAGAGCACAACTTGCCTGAACCCAACGTTTCAAAAGATGTTGACCTCGAAGATTACATCCGTGACGCAAACGGTATCAACTTCATGCTCCGCCGACAGCTTGGTAAGGCGCTTGCGTCTGATAACGGTCGAGCAGAAGTTCGCGAGCTTCTCGAAAATGCTGATGAAGACAAGATCGAGCCACAGGTACGTTCTAACATCGAGTACTTGGAAAAGAGCTACTAAGAGCTAGCTAGCACGAATACCCCGGCGCTATTCCTGCCGGGGTATTCGTGTTTGAGGCTGTGTTGTCTAGGGTGATTAGCTTTTCGGTCGGAGACCTAGTGAGTCTCCGTTGCGGAAGGAATCTAGGATTCCATCGTCGATGTCATTGGCAACAACGAGATTGATCTCACTAGTCGGACGACCCTTGTGCAGCATTGTGAAGACGCGACTCATGTCGGCGTTACGCAGAGATTCGCCATCAATGCCTACCATCAATCCGAGGACAATCATCTCTCGGGTGTTGGTGCCAACGTACTTGTGTGCATCCAGAAGGAGCGGAGTCATGATCGGATTGGTAAACTCAGCATCCATCTTTGCCTCTGTACCGAAACGTTCGATGAATGCCTCTGCAACCAAAGTCATAACGTCGTCATTCTCGCCATACTTTTCCAACTGCTGATAGTACGGCAGCGTCTTTTCGCCTGCTGACCTCAGTACATACGCTCCTGGCGACATGTTGTACTTACCGTTGTGATGGTACTTACGCCGGAAGAGTGCCGAACCCGCAAAACACAGAGCGCCTGTTCCGATGAAGATAACGCTAGCAATTTGCTCTATGGTCATGTGGTGATGGTATCAGCCATCTGGTCACCCTGCGGGACAAAGAGTCAAGAAGCGATGTTGGCTCGTTTGACACTCTATTGACAGCAAGCTACCATTCGCTCATCAGGATAAGAATGGATACCCATTGAAGAGGTTTACGAAGCTCGCCACCTACTTGCGTGAAGAGCACTTCCAAAGTGTCTTTAGTCTTACTGTCGTGCTCATTATGGTGGGTTCCATTGTGGGAACCATCGAGCCGCTTATGCATAAGGAAAGCACGCCCCTGTTCCAAAGCTGGGGTAGTTTTGTCATGGTTGGGTGCATATCCCTGGGTGTCACGATGTTTCTTGTTGTTATGTTGATCAACAAAAGACCAAGCTTTGCCGTTGATACATTGAGCTATGCGGGTGTTCCATTCTTCATTACCATGCGCGCTCGACTAGCTGGATGCGACATCAACAAGGTGGCTAAATACTGGAAGTCTGTACATCCTGACAGCGGTGTCAATGGGTGGTTCCGCTTTATGCGCGGTTCAACTTTGCGGAGAAAGGTTGCTGTTGGTGTGCGTATCGCCCGTGTCGCATCAAGCATTAGTCGGTCACACTTTGCAGCGATGCTCATTGCTCTCGATGTCCCGGATGATGACATCAAGTCATACGACAACCAGGAGATGCTACGGCTATTTGAGCAGGGCGTGCCGCCGTCAAGCCTTGGTTTTGTGGTAGGAAACGACATCGACTACCAAACCTTCCTGTCATTCCGCAAGGGTAATGGCTTTGCAGGAAATGAGCTATTGCTTATTCGCGATTCGGTGGTGCTCTCTCATGCTTAGAGCAAAATCCCTACTCAATAGATTGCGGACCTTCTTGTTGCACCCATATATCCTGATAGGAGTGGGTCTTTTTGTCACAACGGCTACCGCTATTGTGTTTATGACAATAGGTTACATGCGGTCTTCATTGGCGACCGTCACGTCGGTAGAGCAGATGGATAAGTTCTCTACCTTGATTATTGCTCTCGGTCCAGTGACGGCATTGGTAGCATTGGTTTATATAGCGGTCGTGGCAAACAATCGTCGCCCAGATACGGCTAAGGGTGTCCTGAGATTCGCTGGACTATCGTCTCGTATGGTTCGAGAGATGAAGGAATCGGGAATTGACATCAAAGCGGTTTCTGACCACTGGAAGCTAGCTCATGTTGAGACTGGGGTTACTACTTGGACCAGATTCGGTCGCCCATCTATGTGGCGACGGAAGCTCGCCGTCTCTACCCATGTTGCATTGCTATCTAGCGACAAATCTGAGTCAGTTTACGTTGCAGCGTTGCACTTGCTGGGTGTTTCGGATCAGGACATCCGAGACAATAGCGCCCGAGAGATGTACCGTCTCTATACGCAGGGTGTTTCACTTGATAGTCTTGCCTACGCCGCAGAGAATGACATCGATGCTGACCTGTTTAAAAACTTCACTCGCAACAACGATATGATGGACATGCAGATGCAGATGAATCTATTAGGGATGGCTGCCTAATGCACAAGACCAATACTCCTTTTGACGGCATGAAGGTACTTCTGTTGCTTGGTGTCATCTTCGGTCCAATCGGTTTCTCGATAGACAAACTGCCGTCTCTTGCATTGCTGCAAGAGCACGGATTCGACAACAACTGGATGCCATTCATCCTTTCGTGGGTGCCTCTCACCGCGATTACTTTTGTCATCTACAAGTTCCTGAACCACTTCTCGGAGGACGACCACGTTCGAGCGCTACAGATGCATGGTCTGCCTAAGCTTGTCATTCGTCGTCTGGCTGCTGATGGTGTGAACATTGTCAGGGCTGGTGAGCTACTCAAAGCCCGAGCAGAGCGGTCGCAAGCTACTAAGATGTCCCGCGCTAGAATCATCTTCGACTACAGGGGTAGAGCTTCTAAAACGATGACCGCTCTTCGTTCCCGCAATGGTCATTACAAGGTGCTTCTGAAATCCTTCGGTGTCGAAGAGAAGATGATGAGAGGTCAAGACCCCGCGCAGTTGGTTCGACTCATCATCCGAGGCGTAGACGCAAATATGGCGGTTGCTGTGGCAGAGAACGATATCGACATTCAGACCTTCGATTCCTTCTATGGCGGGTTCGGCATGATGGGTCTTCAGATGCCAGCAAAGGTGGCGTAGAAGGATGTACAATCCGGACATGAGTGAGTCATCAGTAGAAGAAGTATGCGCGGATTGTTGGAACGAGGCGTTGTCGAGTTTGGGCATCCCGCCCGAGACCGTGCATGTCTCTCAAGACAAGTCTGATGCAGTTCGAGACGCTTATGATGACTGGCACTTCAGCATGCACGAGGTGGGCAAGAACACCATCAGTCCGAGACGCTTCATCAAGGTGGGTTGACACTAGATTTTACTTGTGATAGGATTCAAAGTTATCGAAAATCAGAATCCTACCCGAAGGAAAAATCATGTCGAACGACATCTACACAATCAAAAGTCTCATTGAAGCATTCACGGTATTAGACGGCTCCGAGTTGGTTGTATCCACTACAGGATGCGACGGCTGCGGCGGCGAAGCTGGTTCTCTTGTCTACAACGAAGAGAACAAGAAGTACGCCGAGATCAACATGGCAAATGGCACCGATAAGGCGCTCAATGCAACAGAGTTCCTCGCGTTGCTCATCGAGGGAGAGAAGAATGGCTACGGCGATTCCGAAGTCTCGATGGAAGGTTGTGACTGCTACGTTGACGTGACAGAGATCACGATCCTCGACAACGAGATCATGCTCACCTAAGGCACTAACCCATCACACCCCGGTTGACGTTAAACGCCGGGGTGTGATAAGGTTTGAGTATCTCAATCAAATCCTACGCAGAGGAAATCATGTCCGGAGACATTCTCACGACGAGGGCGCTCATCGCATCACTCAAAGATACCAAGAAGAACAGCGGCGGCGAGATAGCTCTCATGCTCGAAGGCTGCGACGGTTGTTGGGACTACGCCTGTTCCGTCACAACGACCAAGCGCGAGGGTTCCAAGAAGGTCTTCCTCAAGAGGGGCAGAGAGGACGATAAGTCGCTCACCGTGAACAAGACTCTTAGGGCACTCTCCGATGCCAAGAAGCTCGGCTACGCCGATGCAGAGATCATCGTCGAGGGTTGTGACTGCTCCGGTGACGGAGGCAGCATCGATACGCTCAACAACGGCGATCTCATCATCAAGAGGGCTGCCGAATCACACACCGTGTTCGGTGGGGACGAAGACGACAACTACTTCTGAGTCAAGATGCAAGCAAGGCTGCGTTTCATTCACATGGGATGCAGCCTTGCTTGCTTTACGCCCTGTGTGGTGGTAAGGTTGCCTTACCGAGTTAGTTCAATGGTTATATGCAGTGCGGCTAAAAACCGCGAGCGAGAACGCTGGAAACAAGCTGGAGATGGGTAGGCATAGTGCAGGATTAATTACCCTGCGACACTATGTGTGGTTCGATTCCCCCACTCGGTGCCAAACAATCTCCGTCCACATACAGGGCGGAGATTGCTCTTTAAGCCCTCAGGAGTTAGTCTGTTCATATGGACCTTTACGAGACCAACGAAGAAGCCTACGAGCGAGGTAGGGCTGATGAGCGACAGTTCATCCAGAACACCGTCCAGAAGAACGGTTACGACTGGGGTCAGGACCGACGATTCTCGCCTCTTCAGCACCTACTCAACTGGTTGAATGCGCGCTGATGCGCTTCTTCAACGGGGTACTAGACTGGCTCCATAGCAGGCATCTTCTCCTGGCTATGGTTGCCATCACCGTCGTAGCGAGCTATGGTCTCTTTGGCATCCCGTTCTTCTTCCTTGGGCAGGAATCGCTTGGCGTTCCATTCTTCATCACCTCTTGGATGCCGTTGTTCATCGCCTTCGCGATGATGCATGTGTCTGCGAGTAATAGAGTCAGCGGAAGCGACATCCGTAAGATGCTCATTGGATCTGGGCTTTCATCGGAGACTGCTAACTCATTCGATTCAGGTCTCAAAACCCCCGGTGGTAATGGATCAAACCAGTCCAAAGTTCCTCGGAATACGACCGACAGTATCGAGATGCTGTTCTTGAACTGGTACCGAACATTCAACCCCGGTCGGCGCTCCCCTTCGATCAATCGCTTGTCATTCGAGGCACAGCGTATTCAAAAACGTATCAACGCCTCTCTGGATAAGAACATCAACGGGAAGTTCAGCCCTCCCGGTATTGACCACTACTTCGCTGTGCTGTTTCGTATAGGGCTGAGCGACGAGATCGCCAGCATCATGAGATGGCAGGATATCCTTACGCATATCGACAAGGGATGCAGCATTGCTGACCTCAACGGTATGGCTGATTCCGAAAGAATTCGTCGCGAACACGATATCGACCACGACCTCTTCGGCTCGCTTCATGATGGAGACGCAACCATGAAGTTGCGCAACCTGTCTGTTATCAGCTAGTCTGTCAGTATGAGACCAGAGCATCGCGTCACCCTATCGTGCGGTAAGACCTTCGGGGACATGGAGCGCTATGCGTTCACTGGTACGAACTCCAACTGGCTGTTGATCACCACCAACATCTCTGTCGTGCCTGAGCACTGGATGGAAGAGATGGCTTCGCAGTTCGCTTCGGTGGGCGCACTGAGCGCCTATCTTCGTAGTCGTGTGATGCGACGGTTCTTCAAAGCCATCAACTACCACGAGCCTTCTTCATGGCTGACGGGTAACAGTGAGATGGATGCGCCGGTCAAGGCTGGTAGCGCCTTCATCAACAGCGCACACCGAGAGGTCATGGATAGTGCCGTACCCAGCGCGAGCAAGGCTCTCGCAATGCTCTGCGTCATGTCCGGTATCGGTATCGATGATGTGACCGAACTGTTCGAGTCTCGCAAGCCGTCAGACATCACACAAATGGTGATTGCAGGCTATGACCTCACTGCCATCGAGGGCGCTGTCGCCAACAACATCGACATGACGCTGCTACTTTCGCTTGTGGATGCAGCATAACGCACGGGGTGTCACAAGCTCTTAGTACACTGGTTCTAATCAACCAGGAGTAGCTATGGGTTCAAACACTAGACCAGTCGTCATCACGGACAAGAATGGCAAGGTCACGACCGTCCACAAGGGTACGAATTGGCGCACTCAGAATAAGAACCGCGCCGAAGCGCTCGGTAAGCCCGTTTCTGCTGCTGGCTTCCACAATTCACCAGAGATTGCGGAAGCTCTCAAGGGAGTAACCGAGGCGCGTGAGACCATCTTGAAGAGTCAAGAGAGTTTCGAGCTAGCGAATGTCAACGCCTTGATTCAGACTGTCAAGCACGACTTCTTTGATGCGGCTAAGCTCGTTCTTATCGAAGAGAATGATGGACTACCTGAAGCACTCCGCCGTGATGGTGGTCTTGTCGTCACCGCTATCTTGGATGAATCGGGCAAAGACCTCGGTTACCAGCAAGGTGACTCTGCGGAGTACGACATCTTCGCCAAGAATCTGACCAAGAATTCTGGTGTTATCGCTATGGCAGAGGATGGCTACCACAAGACCCTCTCATGGGAGGTCGAAGGTGTTTCCGAACCGCTTCCTAATAACTCCGCATTCGGTAGCAAGAAGGTTGCCGATATGGTCAGCGATGTTGACTGGATCGACGAGAAGAAGGTCTTGGACAAGGTAAGCGAAATCGGTAATTCCGAAGGCGGCGAGCAGGGTATCAAGAACCTTCTCGCACGCTCATACGGTGTTCAGCCCGAGAACATCGAAAGGGCATACAAGTCCACTGACGGTCTCCTAGGTGACAACCATGCAGAGTGGCTATCGGAATCAGAACCCGATCCGTGGGGTCCGCAGCACCCCGTGCACTACAGAGTCATGATGGGTCGCGAAAGTCACCCAGTGGTTCGTGAGTTGCAGGACTTCGACTACTACGAAATCGACGACAATAAGTTTATCGGTGGTCACTACTTCCCCAGCCGCGAGGCGGCTCAGGATGCGTTCGATTCCTTCGTTCGAGATGTGATTATCAACCCATAGTGAATTTCCCACGCCAATCAGTTACTCTTCTACCTGAGAGGGAGAGAAGCTGTGATTGTTGACGTGGGAACGGGTCGTGACGTTGGGTGGTATCAGCCGCTTGCGGTCGTCGCTGGGCGCAGAGCTTCTCAGCAGAAATTAGAGATGGCTCGGGGTGCAACCAATCTAGCGACCCGTTTCGACATCTCGGTGAGTCGGATAGCACGGTTCGTCGATAACTGGGCAGCGCCCCTTGCTGATTCTGAAACGACTATCCCTGCAACTCGCAACCTCACGTACTGTAACTGTCGAGCGGGGTTAGCTATAGGACCAAGCAGTCCTGATCCTGACTCACTATCGACCGACATCACTGTTCTCAATTTGAATGATCTGCTCGATATCACGGCGAACACCAATGTGACTGAGTTGGTTCTTCCGGGAACTACAGCAGAGTCATGGGAACTCTCGGGGAGACATGGCTACCTTGTGTGCACTTCATGTCGAGGTAGCTTTGAAGCTTTCGTGTTCGATGAACACCCATCCGCTTTCATGGGATTTAGGGGGACTAATTTCACGCAATTCGAGAAGAGTTTCCTCCTACCCGAATGGTCTGAATGTATCGAAATGTTCGAGCGCAGTACGAAGCTCGAAGTGGATGATTTGAGTGCGGCAGTGAACAGCCTTACTCAGGACTTGTTGGATACAGATCCCACGTTCGGCAGGGGGTGGAGTCCAGTCAATTTCGGACTAGCTGACTTCGAGTGGGCTGTAGAAAGATGGCAAGATGTGGGCGCTGATAAGGAACTCGCGGTGATGTCCGTTCTCATGGAAGCACTTGCTTATCAGATCCCAGATTGCTACACGCCAGACCAGTGGTCAATCGATGTCATGAGTGACAGTTCCAAAAGGCGAGAGGTTGTCTTACGCGCCAACGCCCTCATCGGTAAGATGCCAAGAGGCGGGGCTTTCACGTGGCGTTCTGATGCCGACTCCAAGACAAGGTTCCGGTACATTCTCAATCTCGTAGACAACGATATCGATAGCTCGCTTGGTGAATCACTCCGGTTTGGTGCCTTGTAGTAACACTAGATGTCATGATAGGTCTTGAATCAGAAAGGCTTCATTGTGAACAAGTTCGTAGGCACCATATCGCTCGTTGCAGCATCTCTCTTTGTGCTGACGGGGTGCACCTCATCTGGTGATGCCGAAGCGACCCCTTCACCCACGCCTACGCTCACTGCGTCTCAGGTTCGAGTTCCCGACCTGACTGATTTAGATGGTCGAACTGCGGCGGCAAAACTGTCGGATATGGGCTTGGAGTACGACTTCAGTGAGAGTGTCTGGACATCAAAGAACTGGAAGGTCACTGGTACCGACCCTGCAACTGACACCATCGTCGAAAAGGGTACCAATGTCATTCTCATCGTGACCAAGATAACGCCCTCTGAGAAAGCTACGGAAGAAGCCGAAGATGAGTGACCGTGGGCAGATATCGAGCTATCGAGTAGAACCCGGCGACGAGATTCCTCAGTCAGGTTACAAGTGGGGTCTAGGTGTTTTGGTTGGTGACTCCGAGCCGATGTTCGTTCGAGATGCGGACTACGCTGACCGCGATGCAGTCGTGAAAGCTATCTCATCAATCACCAGAAACGTAAAGACAACACCTGTACGATAGACATAACGAAGGAGTGGTAATGAGTGACATCAAGCGCAACGTAGAGACTTTTCTCGGTACGTCTAACGAGGCTTATGCAGTGGGAGTGTCCGCATTCTTCATGGCTTCGTTCGGCTACATCAATACAGCTTTGGCTATGGCTTAGCTCTGATCGCTCGACATCACGAGCAACTCCGGGCTGATCGCTACCACTTGCACAGAACCGTCATCGACGAGCAGCCAGATGGCTTCCTGAGCGTCTGTGTCTGTTGCTTGGGGAACAAGTGCCGTCATCTCCTGAATGGAACGCACAGAGCCGTCAGAGAGTCCTTCGACGATATCAAAGGCATAGCTTTCTATGCGTTCGTCACGGCGCGCTTGTGCCGCTCTTCCAGATTCGCTTACTCTTCCCATGCTTTTCTGCCATTCGGTTGTGCGTCTATTCTCTGGCGCTGAGTGTTGCTATCGCCGGGGTAGCTCGACAGGATTTTCCGTACCACTGATAACAACAAATTGCCCATTGAGGTAAGCAAACGTAGCGTTGATTTTGTTCCCTCTCCACTCAACTTCCGTTGTCCCGAAGTCACGCATGAAATCGAACTTTGGCGGGTTTGCCCATTCTGTGACCGTGAACTCATCGACTTCCAAGTTCCCGTTATGACCAAGTAGTTCATCAGCCTGCTGGTTAGTGAGATCGAAGTCGTATGTCTCTTGGATGACCGACTTGGTTTGCTCTCGTAGGGCATTGTTCATGACCGATGAGTAATGAGTGCTGATGGTTAGCACAAGGGCACCGGCAATGACCGCTGTCATAGCAGCGACCGCGAAGAGTATCTTGGGCTTGGTGTAGTCGTCCTCCCCAGCCCTACTCTTCTTCACGCTGAGTAGACCAAGAACAATGAGGGTGATCGTCACTACTGCCATGAGTGCCGCAAGTGCCATGTGGGGACCGACAAGGGTCTCCCATACACCTGGCGCACGGAAATTGATCTGCATTCGACCAGGGTAACAGATAGGTCACGATTACTTGCTCTGCTAGCGGATTGCGCTGCATGCAGATATCTTAGCTAGATGAATCTTGCTCAGTCAGTTTCGACAGCGCCCTTCCAGACAGAAGCATCAGTAACAGGTGCGTTTGTCATGGTTTCTATCTTCACCATCTTGGCGCTAGTTGTTTGGGCTGTGATTGCAAGCGTTTTGGGTGACTCTGATAAATACAGAGCACAGAAGACAAAGGCGGTACTTGAAGGTGTCGCACCCAAGAGTAACGGCAAGATGGTCAAAATCATGTCCGTTGGTGCTGCATTGATTGTTCTTGCTGGGGTACTTGTCGCTAGCAATATGATGGCTGGTGAGAGGCAACTGGCGAGTGACAATGCCACCGCTACGAAGAAGTGGTCTGCGACCATTACGCCCTGGGCAGTGGAGACATATAACGCCGAAGCTGACTTCGCAGATTTCAAATTCGTCCCCGCCGAATCGCTGTTCCTCGAAGACTGCCTAGGAAAATTTGAGCCATGTTCCGAGGGTGAAGCTCTTGTTGGCGATGAAGGCAACCGCGTTGTCAAGGATGTCTTTCTCGCGAAGGTAGGCGAGACACTGGTGCTTGTTGACAGCAAGGGGAACCAGCTTGACCTTGCAGCAACAGCTAAGGACTTCCCGCATGTTCCCGCCATGAGTGATGATGACTCCGTAAGAGGCAAGTACCTGCGTTGGGCACAGGACAACTACAACATCAAGGACATGGACTTCCTTGGCGAAGATGACAAGGATCTTTCTTCTTATGACGTAGCTTTCATCACCATCGACGACGAGTTGGTTTATGGTCAGGTCAAGACCGTAGTGGGACAGACTGTGTTGTTGGAGAAGAACCCCGACAAGAGTGGTCCTGATTACATCGAGTATCAGGGGTAGAGCACATGATGGGTAGAGCGCTAGCTCCTGACGTGAAAGCTCTGGACTGTACGGCTTATGATGTAGCCAGCACTCTCACGTCGGACATGAAGAACAACTACTGGTCGGAGATACCTACCCGCCGACTTGTTGACGAATGCATGCGCCGTGAAGGTTACTCCGACAAGGTTCGTGAAGAAGTTCTCGCGATGACCGTTTTCGACACCTTCAGCGGCGATGAAGAAGTAGAGGCTGACGTGGTGTCAGTGTTCGTTAGATCTGCTTTGTGGGGTGGCGACGAGCTACTGATTGCCGATCAAGACACGCTTTGTGAGCTTCCCGAAGTCTCCTACCTGCTGTTCTCGTCGGACTGGCATGAAGATAGACCCATCGACAAAGAAGAGTTGACTCTTACCCATTCCTCTCTTGGTCACTATCAACTGTGGCACCGTGTGTCAGCACAAGAGCTTGCCTACGCCGTGTCACTCAGGAGGGGTCTTCTTGTTGGCGCACTCACGCACAAAGAAGACCAAATCTATACCTTTGACGATGAGCCGAAGTACGAGCACATCTTCGAGTATGTCGCCATCGCACGTCGATACGTCAGCGATGATTCTGCGCTTCTATGGGCAGTGAACTGTGATGCTTACGAGATGGATGTCGATGAGTATGAGGCACTAGTTCAGATGTGCTCTGTCGAAGATGCAATGCTGTATCTCGACGCTGGTGTGAAGAGCGCTTCGACGATAATCAGGATGCTGAAAAGCGACGTAGATCCGTCAGTGGCTCATTCATTCGTTTCTTCTTGAAGTAGGTGTAGCGCTCACCAGATTTCTGTTGTATGCTTTACTCAATAGCAAGAACGGCAGCGACCAAAGGAAAAGCTCATGGCGATTGACACCTTCACCATCAAGCCCGAGAAGCTCGATCAGTTCGACATGTTCCGCTTCGAGGGGTTCGAAGACACGCAGAGCGTCTTCTTCAAGCTGTACGACTCCTACGAGGAGGCTTACATCGAAGGTACCGAGAACGGTGGTACGCTGTCCGAGGTCGAAGGTTCCGCACCGATGCCGGAGGACTTCGACCCCGAGTCCGTCGAGTACCAGGCGGTCTGCGGGTCGTGGGACTGCCGCGCACCCGAGTGCAAGCCGAAGGGAATCTGATCATGGGTTACGCATTCAACAGCAAGGAGCGCCAGTTGGACAAGCGCACCCTTGGTGGCTTCTTCCCGTCTCCCATCGAGATCGCTCCGACTTCTGATTCGAGCCAGGCGGTCTATGAGTCCAACCTGGAGCTTGGTCTTCCGACTTACGAGAGTGACCACACCACGTCCTACGTTCTCGAAGTTGACGGCGATGATGCTGGCATCGTTCGTGGTCGAGGTAGCTCGTGGCACTACATCAACCGCGATGGTGAGCGTAGCGAGAAGAACTACCGCTCGCGTAAGCTCGCTTCCAACGCCCTCGCAGAGCACTTCCTCGGCTAACCCTCAATGAAGGGAAAGATGCTGCGATCAGATTGGATCGTCGCATCTAGTCGTCTCTCCGGCATCAGGTGTGAGTGACCTCCACCGAGAATGATGTTGGGTATCTCGTCTTTGCGTATTCGTGGCTGCGTGAGTGATTCCGATGCCATGAGCGGGTTGGTGTGCTGCCCTGATACGGCAAACGCTTTGTCGTTCTTGGTGTCGTAGGCGTGTTGACCCAAAACCCTGTGATGGTCTATCTTGCCTGTCGCCGCGAACTCGTGAAGCATGAGGAAGAGCCACACTGTCGTGCGTTCGTTTCTTCCTAGCCTGACTGGTGCTTCTTTGAGGAATAGCTCAGTGAGTGCGATGTCTGACCATACGAAGATGTCTAGTGCGTGGTCTGCGAGCCTCAGAGTGGTGCCCACGGTCTTCCAGATGGGTTGCATGAGCAACGGCTGCTGATTCTCCATTGAGTCCCGCACAACGCCTCTGAGGGCTTCTTGGACCATCTCGAAGGACTCAAAGACCGTCTCTGATGAATGCCAGTTCGACACCTTACTGTGTGCTGGCGAGAGTATGGACATCAGCCTTGGTCTAGCTTCTCTATACCTCGATGCGATAGAGAGCGCTTGGTACACGATGGTGTCTGGTCTGATGACCAATTCACTGCCGTACCTGTCTTCGGAAAGCCATGCCGTTGTATGGTCTGGCAGCACGGTGAGTTTGATTTCCAAAGCCCTCGTTTGACCCATCGGGCTGGATAGGACCAGATCGATACGCGGTAGTGCGCTTGGTACGGCACAGAGGTCGGCGTAGAGGTTGTACTTGTGCTCGAAGGAGTGCTGAATGCCCGCAAGCTCTGCTCCGAACAACTCCGGCAATGTGATTCGGCTATGCACGAGACTGCCGGTCTGGTCCATTGCGAGATAGGTGAAGCCCATCCCTTTGTCATGCATGTAGTGAGCAAGGGCGACAGGAAATGCGTTGTTGAACTGATTCTTTCCCCATGATGAGGGAAGCAAGAAGTCGCGATTGGAGTCGTTGAGTCCGTAGAGCCTGGGGGCTTCTTCCGGTATCTCGAAACGGGACATATTCAAGCCTACCAACTGATAGGGAGATGACAGCGTTTTTGACTTGCTTTTTGACCTAATAGCGCCTATCATCTGAGCCTCTACGACTGATTGGCACAAGCAGTGAATATCGAATGGCATGAACCCTTGGAGTGGACCGCTAGCGTCAAAGAGTGGGCTGATCAGAACCTCAGAAACCTTGAATCTCTGAATGAGAGTTGGTTCTTCCGGGACATGAACCACAAGGGCGAGCTACTGATGTTCATGCTGTACGACGCTTGGATGCTCGACAGCAATAAGTACTCCACTGATGCTTTTGAATTCAAGGGTAGGGTTACGATTGGTGAGTATGCATTCCTGGCTGCCAGAACCCTCGGTGGCGAAACCAGTCGAGTGTCTATTCCGCAGTCATCTATGAGTAGCGACGATTTCTTCGATATCGAAGAACTGGATATCGAGCCTCATTCTGCTTTGGCATGGCAAGTCCACTTCGATAGATACAGACACCTATACGAAAACAAGAGCGCACTGCTCAACACCAAGAGAGCTATCGAGTTCGGTATCAGCTATGACAAGCTCCACAGCTACCTGAAGACATTCGACAACAATAGTCGTCGTTATGTTGAGTTCGGCTTGATTGATAACGAGCTTGACAATGCCCTGCTCGACTCCCTCTCCGATGGCGCAAATGCGTAGTTCGGCTAGATCTCTAACCAAGTTCCTAGCTGCCCGGTTCCCATACCTGCGACCGAAAACACCCCCTTACTACATCTTCATCGCCAGTGTTCCGCTGTCTCTAATCTCTGTCCTTACGGCGGTAATTGGAGGCGTACTCGGGTCGCTTGCTTTCTTCGTGATTTCGCTCTTGTTGGTCATGGTGTTCGCGGGGACGGCAATGTCCACTTTGGTGATTGAGCGGGGTAGCTCTGGTTCCATATGGTATCGCGTTACCAACTTCCAGAAGGTTTCTGGTGCTCCGCGTTCGTATGTGGATGAATGGTACAAAGCGGTCAACTACGATATGGGTATGCTCGGGGAGATTATCGATGACCTGTTTGAGCCTCACCGTATGACTCCTGCCCTCAGCGGATATGCTCGAAAAACCCGTAAGAAGGTCACGGGCGTATCAGAAGGCAACAGGGCTGCGGCTATGTTGCTGCTCATGATTGGCTGTGAGCCGAATGCCATTTTGGGTTGGGACGATATGGATATGGGTGCTGTCCTGCGTTGCCTGAAAGCTGGTGTGCCTGTAGATAGCCTCAGGAGCTTCGTTCAGAACGACATCGATCCTCAGATGGCTCACAGCATGCTCTCTACTTGGGACTGAAAATCACGAGGACCGTTACCAGATTGTTATATAAAAAGTAATAAAACACCTAAAAATAGTGCTTTTGGCACCTAAAAACCGACTCTCAAACCGATATTAACGGTGAAGGAGAAAGTCTCCTTTGAAGGAGTTTCAAAATGAACAACGACCAAAACAACAAGACAGATTTCGGTTTCAAGCTCAACATTCGCGGACGCGAGATTTTCAGCTTTAGCGGTAACTTTCAGATTAACGCCGGAATGGTCGCTCTGATAGTAGTTGTCGGAACCAAAATTCTGGAACTGATGAGCTAAGCGAAATGGGGCGGTGAGTGAAAGTCACCGCCCCATCCCGTATTCACGGTATGATGACCCGATGTTCCTATCACGAGAATTTCCAACGGCGGAGGCTCTTAGGCGGCAGTCATTCGGTGAAAACAAGCCGACCGCGTTTCTGCCCCACACGATTGAACGGTCTGACTCTTTCTTCCGACCGGCTGTCTATTTCGTCAAGAGCTTCTGGACCACGACCGAGGGCGACAGCTTAGCTCTGGCTTTCGGTAGCGTGGTGTTCAGCTTTGACCGGTTTGATGGCAAGCACCGCGACTTCTATTTGAACCTGTCGTTTGACGACCTGATGGTTCTGGGAAAAAGAAAGAGGGCGGCATCCGGGCTGAGCTTTGATGTGGAGAGGCGACCATTCGCCATTGCTCACGGCTCCGACAAAATGTGGACATATCCGTCTGCCACACCGACCGATCCTGAGCCTTGGCGGGAGTTTCTTCATACGCGGCTCGCTGCACTACCTGATGCCCCGAATGATGACATCTGGCGAGTCATGGACCGCTACTCCATCCACTAAACACAGAACGCCCCTCCGAGAAGAAGGGGCGTTCTGTGTTGCTACTTAGTCGTGGTAGACGGTGACGGCGACGAAGAAGTTACCGAGCTTGGCATCCTCCTTGGCAGTCACGATCTCTGCCGTGACCTCGACCTCGACGCTCTCGGTGACGGTAGCGTCGGACTTGAGCTTTGCGGGGAGCTTGAAGTTCAGAACGCTCTCCACCTTACCAAACCCGACGATAGCCTCGATCTTGTGGATGACGAGATCCTCGGTGTAGTGACCCTGGTTCATCTTGGTGATTTCCTCACCCGTGAAGATCACCTTGAACTTCTCGAAAGCTGTGGTGATGTCTTTCTCGCGGAGAACCGGAATGATGACGGCAGCCTTGTTCAGGTCATCGAGGGCGGCGATGATGTAACGACGAGCGTGCGTCGGAGTCATGGTCTCCGTACGCTCGATCTTGACCACATCAAGCACACCACCGTGGGAGTCTCGGACGTACTCGTAGAACACTTCGTTTACCAGTTCGCTGTCGGAAGCGTACTGGTTCTTCGGCGTGATGGGAAGTGCCGTTACGGGGTTGCTGTGCATGATGATTTCCGTTTCTTGTGGTGTCGTTTCGTCTGTATATCTACACCCTATCAGTAGCTCGTAGTGGATGTCAACTCGCTGTCTGGAAATGAAAGAAGCCCCCCGAGTTGCCCCGGAGGCTTCTTTCACCTGGCTGACCTAGGCAGTGAACCCGAGCGAGCGAAGCTTCTCGATGTGCACCTGGACGGACGGAGCGTTCCTGGCGTACTCCGAAGCAGCACCCGTGTCAGAGAGCCACTCGCTGATGATGACCTTCTCTTGCTCGGTTGCTTCGACCCTACCGCCAGCCGCGAGAATCTCATCAAACGAACGAGTTCCCGAAGCCTTGGCAACGGAGTCGTACCACTCCCGCTTGATGACTCCAATCTCACTGATCATGTTGTAGCGCTCAGCAACGATCTCAAGAGGCTCGTTGGAGTAGCTGCTGTGATCACGGAAGGCGTAGAGCCTGTTGCCGTCAGACCGGTCGGCGCTGTGGAAGGCAGCCCATGCAGCGGTTCCCTCGAAGCGGTCGGGGAGAGTGAAGTAGTCCTCGTACTCACTCTCGATGGTCACGCTGATGACCCATCGACCGTACTCCAGGCTGACGTGCGCATCGGGGTGGATCTGGCGCGCACGCTCCAGCATCTCGTTGTAGCTGGCGAACTTACGCTCGGTAGTGGTGGTTTCGTTCATGGTTACACCTCGTTATGAGAAGCGGACAGATGATGAGTTATGGGAGATAGCTGCGAGAGATATCGAGAGTAAGAGCTTCAATCCGCTCTCGTTCGTTTCCCATCTTATCACTAGCGTAAACGACTCCCGGCACCTTGTCAAATGGAGAGCGGTAATCGGCATCAAACCACTCGATATAGATACGACGCTCTTCTTCGGTGATGCTGTCTACGTTCTTGACGTTGATGATCTTCTCGATGGAACGAAGACCCTTGCTGCGAAGCAGTTCGTTGTAGAAGTCTAGCTGGTGCTGACTGTAAGCATCCTGGTAGTTGTACCACTCAGCAGCGATTTCGAAAGGAACGAAAGGCTGGTTGCTCTTTGCCCACGCCGCTAGCTGGTTGGGATACTCGTCAGACGGCGAATGAGCGACATCCCATGCAGGAGTACCCTCGAACCGCTTCGGAAGGTTCTCATTGTCATCGCTGACGTTGAGGTCGATCTCCACCTTCCACTCGCCCTCTTCCCCGAGAGATAGCTTGGCATCGGGGTGGATGCTCTTGGCACGGCGAAGCACTTCCTGGTAATCCACCTTGACGACGGGGGAGCCGAAGGGGTCGGTATCAACACTCATTTTGTTGTCCTATCTGGGAATTGGTCGGTGATGTTGCGTCCTTTTCGGTATCAGGAAATCTAATACCGTTGTGCCTGTATGATTCAACTAAGCAGACAGAGATACTTGACCCTATCACTTTAAGCCTATTTTCGCTACCGGCAATCTCCCGCACCTAAGCCTTACACGCTGAGGTGCGGTACTAGGTTGCGTACCCTACTTAAGGCTGTTCCTATGAAGTTGCGCCAACTTTGGAGAGACGATCACGCTGAATCAAGTGTCATGCATACGATCAGCCTCATCGTCAGTGCTCTTAGCGCAGCAACGCTTACCGGGTTCGTTGGGACAATGTACAACTCCGGCGTAGCTCTGGGTAGCGAGAACCAAGCGCAGATGGAATCGATCACAGCGGCAGCATTCTTCGAGCGTGAAGGAAGCGACACTCGCCAGGTGTCTGACCAAGACCCCACCAAAGCAACCATCATGGTTCAAGATGGAACATGCATCACTTACTCGCTCGAACCGTCCGAGACGAAGAATGATGAGGTAAGTTTCGTCCGCACTGAAAACACCTGCGTAGATGATGGGTTCATCCCATTCCGCAAGGTGCTAATCAACTCGATGGATACCACGAGCTACTTTCAGTACATCAACGTAGCTGGTCGAGAGATTGTGGGCGGAGAGGTGCAGGGTGAGTGCGACCCGTTCTTTACTCCTACCGAGTGTGAGTCAACCGTTCCTCACGTCATTCGCGTTCATGCCGATACCAAGAACCCTATCACTGGCAAGCAAGACCTAGAATTCACCGTAGTGACTAGCATTCCGCTTCATCAAATGATGGTTGATGGCGACGACAATGTTGCTGTCACAACGACCATTCCGAATGATGGGACGGCAACGACCGCGCCTTAGTTGAAGATGTCGTCGAAGAAAGAACTGCCGCCCCACCACCACCACCAGCCTCCGCCACCGTCTCCGCCATATCCCCCTCCACCACCGCGCCGTGACCTCTTGGGTCTACTCACGGTAACGATGATGCCAATGACGAAGCCAAGAACGATGACCACACCGATAGCGATGAGGGTTGGGACAACCCATCCGGGTGCCCCGGCTGCTGCTTCGCTAACAGATGATGCTCGGATCATTAGTTCATTCATGGCGGGATGCTAGCAACAAATTGCCGACTAAGCAATTAAGTTCTTGCTTGCGCTTTGAACAAGCGTGATGTAGTGTTCATCTATAAGTATTCATCGACCAGAAAGAGAAACCATGCCTCAGCCCAGCAACGAGTCGCTCATCAGCCTTGTCAAGGAGACCGTCGAGACCGCAGGTCGTCTCATCAACTTCTCCGACAGCCACGCTTCGCTCGTCGGACTCAACGGCTTCCTCACCGGTCTGACGCATGTCGTCATGGGTAACCCCGGTGTGACCGAGGTCGAGATAGTGACCGATGCCAAGAACCCCATGTGGGTCGATGACGACGACAGCGACAACCACGGCGCGTCGGTGGCGCTCTACCGCTCCATCACTCGTCAGGGAGTGTACCTCATCAAGCTGCTCAAGAATGGCGAGTAGACGCTGACAAAACACCCCGCCTGTTAGTTCAGGCGGGGTGTTTTGTCGTTAACGACTAATGAGTGTAGACGTGCCTCATGCGTTCATTGATATCAGAAACCTGTCGCGGCAATGTGAACAGGTCGATGATGGTACCAATTCCGAACAAGCCCCACGTGAGTAGCCAGATGACACCCTTGACCGGCTTGCCTAGATAGAAGTGCTGGATGCCTGCAACGAGAACGAAGGTGAGCGCCCAGAGAAGGTAGGCGAGTCCAAGATCCTTCTGTGGTTGAGTCGGGCTAATGTAAACGGGTTGTGGTGTGCTCATGGTGCTCCAATGATGTCGCGGAATGGTATTTTAGACCCGAATGAGTACCCGTATCGGAAAACCAAACCAGACTTGATGACATTGGTACTACGGTGCTACCCTGTCTACACTATGGATTCGTCGCCACATACGCTTTCGGAGCTTGTTGCTCGGCGTATTGTCACGCCAAGAAAGCCGAGCGTGGTTCAGGGCTACTACCCCAAGCATAGTGAGTTCGTGGCAACGCTCAGGGATGAGTGCGATGTACATGGGTTCGATTTCAAAGAGGCGCTTGCTGAATACAAAGACAGCAGCCTGCGGGAACTCTTTGCTGACTCCGACTACAAGAGGTTCCCTACCGGACTCAATAGGAACGTCACTGCTGAGGTCAATCAGATGCAGCGTATAGACACCAGCTACATGACCCGTGTGCCGCTAGCCTATGGGTTCCTTGTCAATCCCGCCCGAGCTTCTGCATACATGGTGCAGTGGACTGAGAACAAGGCTGATAACGTCGTCTCAACCGATCTACAGCCACCCCATGTATGGCTGCGGCACGCGAATCGAATGCCAGGTGATGTCATCCCACGTAACCTTCGATTGGCATTCAAGACCGAGTTCTGGCGGACGGATATCACCAAGGTCGAGCCACACAAAGTTGAGTCGAAAATCGCACGTTCATTCGGCGCTGAAGGCGCATTGGTCGATGCTTTCAGCGTTCCGATGACTCCCAACCGAGACCAATTTTCGGGGCTGTGTAACGTGCTGCCACTGTCGGCATACGCGGCGCATCTTCGACCTTCTGTACAGGATGCGGTGAGTGCCCAGTTGCTTTTCAATGAGTTCTCATCCCGCGTCGATAAGCTGTCTGCACCAGGCAGAGAAAAGACAAACAGTAAGGCTGTGTACGAGTTCACCGCTAAGATCGATATCGCCACCTCACACACCGCATATGCCATAGCAAGGCGTGAATGGGGAAGTGACTACCCGCTCTCGTGGTCCATTCTGGGAGAGTATTTGAACCTTGCTGTAGATGAAGTTCGCCGCGCCGCGTTGACCGATGCCGTGCCTTCTCAGGTATTCAGGTTGATGACAGAAGGGCTGAGCTACCAAGAGGCAGTTATGGTGTCAGGCAGCGGAATGGACGACAGCCTTTTCAACTCTCTCCGCGCTGCGTAATTCGTTCTTGCAATGAGCGGTCATGTAGGTTATGATTGATTTATCTTATTCACCCACACTCGAAGGAACGTAACTATGGCTACCCAGGAAGCTACCGTCGCCGCCAAAAAGGAAGAGGCTGCGATTGCGTTCATCATCGAAAACTACGGTCGAGCCAACCACCCCTCGCACTCGCGCCGCTCCATCGAGTTCCGCTCCGTCTCCACCTACGCTGCTCGTTACGGTCACACCGTGGACGACTTCATCTTCGACGAGGCGATTGCTCGTCGCTTCGGAGACGGTATGGAGTTCGAGGGCTGGGCACCCGAGTCCGACTAAAACGCACCCTTCATCAGATCCTCTATCAGAAAGAGTAAACCGTGTACTTCGTAGTCAATGAGCGTCACCGTCCCGGCACCTACAACGCACCCCGGCACTCGGAAGAGGAAGAGACTCGCCGCCGTGCCGTGAACATCGATGTCCACGAGCGCTACTACGCCGCCCTGGTCCGATACGCCGAGGACGAGCCGCGCATCAGCATCAAGCCCAAGGGAGACCAATTCTTCCCAACTACGTTGACCATCTACGTCGATGGCGGTCACGAGTGGGCGTACGTTACGTGGGCTGGTTTTGGTCAGGAAGACCGCCGCCCCATCGAAGAGTGGCGCGGTCACGTCGTGCTTCGTGCTTCGACCGAAGAGGCGCAGTACGAGCTTCTCGACATGCGAAACCTCGACTACAACGTCTTCAAGTACGGTGATGCTCAGGCGCGAATCGTCATCAATGCGGTCAAGGCTCACATCGAGAGCGGCTTCGCGGAGCCTGTCAAGGTGTCCAGCAACATCGGGTTCCAGATCTAAGAACCTCACATCAAGGGCGTGACTACTTACGGGTGGTCACGCCCTTTGTGGTTGCATAGCGGTAGTCATTTGTGATGAGTGCGAGTGTTACAGGAGTGTTTCGTGATGCCAAAGTGAGCTATGGGGTACAAACCTGAGTTAGAATCTGCCGCACTACCAAGGGGAGTACATCATGCAGCAGAGAACGCCAGAAGAAACCAAGGTCATGCTCGAAGCAATCGCACGCGAGACCAGGAGGCTTGTAGACACCTGGGGCGGAGTTGACTACGACTGGGCAATCGGCGTAGTGGCTCGTGCGAACAACCACCGATACAACCGCACCGAGGTTCGTTTTGGAATCAGCGAAGCTGTCAAGAATGGTTACCTCGATATCAAGACGCTGCCTGGCGACCTCAGCAAGAGCATTCACCCCGGAGCCTAAGGAACTGGTAGGCGTTGACACCATGACAAATCTACGGTAAGTTGTTTATACCACTACAGGATACGTCAAGGAGAACACAATGGCTGAGAAGACCAGCGCTGAGATCGGTAACGAGATCCTCGCAATCGTTCGCAGTGCGCACTCGATGAAGTCGGAACTCTACAGCCGCGTTCTCATCGCGCAGAAGTTCATCAAGGACTTCTACCGCGAGAACCACCACTTCACCGAGCACCGTTACGCCGCCTTCGAGCACGTGATGAACGTGTCCATCGAGAACATCGACTCCGAAGGAATCTTCTTCGATGGTGTGGATTACGACGGTGACACCTACATCAAGTTCGATGAACTCGACAACATCAAGACCTACCTTGAACAGGACTACGCGGTGTTCAAGACAAACTTCGCCGCCAGCGAGGAAGAGCGTATCGCTCTTCAGAGTCGCAAGCTCCGCGATGAGCTTGCCGCTCTCGAATCCACCCGAAAGGTGATCTAGCCATGATGAACGACAAGGAACTAGCTCTCATTGTTGACGTGGCTTCCGGCGTGACTTACCAGGAGCTTCCCGAGGGGTACTTCATCAAGCTCACCGAAGAGGTCACGAGTGACGAGCATGAGATCGTGCGAGCCATCGTCATCGAGGATGTTGAGTCCGGAAAGTTCTACCGGACTTTGTTCCGGTTCAACTACTACTCGCAGTACGGCGAGCCGATTGGCGGTGTCTCTGACCTCCAAGAGGTCTTTCCTCGCGAAGTGATGACCGTCGTCTACGAGCGCGCTCAGTAGTGCCCGCCCAGCCTCTTTCGATGGAGGGTGAACTCCGATACCGCCATGCGGAAGAGTTCACCCTCCGCCGTGCGTTTTCCGGTAGTGATGATTCCTACATCGTTTGGCTCGCGTGGCACGGCATCACGAAGTCCGACTTGACGTTTGATATCAATGCCTTGGGTGTAGACCGCGACTCTGCTATCTCGTCACTTGATATCGATGAGCTTGATGAGATGTGGGAGAAGGTGGTTCACCCAGACCCAGTTAGTCGTTTAGTGTGGATATTGACAGCGAAGATTACTCACCTTAAACTTGACGACCTACTCTTGATGATTGAACGTGGAGTGGATGTTGATGACTACCGCAAGTGGTATTTCTCTGGTATTTCACCCGAGCGGATAGCCGTCATGGTGAGAGATATGGACGGCGACTTGATTGATTCGTTCCTGTTCGGTTCTCGCGACTAGTCCTCATGAATGAGGACACGCCGACCGTATGGTTGCGTAGAGAGTCTCGCTGTGATAGATTCTGTCATAGATACCCAAATGGAGGTTCACATGTACATCGGTCTTGACCTAGATGGTGTTACCGCTCGATACGTCGAGGGTCTTCGCGATGCCGTCGCCAAGGCACTGGGGATTACCCCCGAGGACGTTGGCGGCGAGCCTGAGGACTACGGCTTCAGCAACTGGCGTGAGATGAAGGATCGCTTCAAGGAGCTTCACACGGGCGGTGTCGCAGAGGGGCTGTACCGCAAGCTCGCTATCTTCGAGGGCGCGTCGGAAATCCTGTGGAAGCTCTCGGATGAGGGCGATGAGATCGGTGTGGTGACTTCGCGGTTCGTCAAGCACCGTCAGAACGGTATTGTCGTCCGCGACACGGCGTACTGGCTCGATGATAACAACGTCCCCTACCGCGACCTCTGCTTCCTGCGAGACAAGACTCGCTTCCTGGCTGATGTCTACCTCGACGACGCGCCTCACAACATCGAGGCTTTCCAGGCTGCTGGGCGTTACGTCATCATCTTCGACGCTCCCTACAACCGCCACCTCGAAGGTGACCGCGCCTACAACTGGAATGATGTCTACGCGCTCATCCAGAAGCGTAAGGCTGAGGTTGCTGCTGCCGCCGCGTAAAGGCATCGTGATACGAGAAGACACCCGCTTTCACAGTAGAGAGCGGGTGTCTTTGCGTGATATGGACAGCACCAAGATTTAGTGATAGGGTATAACCAACTAGTCAAGAGAAGGGCGTTGTCATGAACACAACCGCTGAATCCACCGAGACCAACTACGGCACCCTCGACGCGCTTGGAAACGAGCGAACCAACCTGACGCTTTCGGATGCCCGCGCCCAGGTTGAACACGACTACAACCACGGAACACTTTCTTCCGTCGTACGGTATCTCGATGACGGAAGCATCGAGGACTCATTCGAGGACGAAGACTTCAGCCAGTACGGTCGCCTCGTCACCTCCCTTCAGGTCATCCTCTACAAGCACAGCAAGTCCTACAACTCGACAAGTGATGAGGCATGGGATCGTAACCCCATCTGCTCGGAAGATGGTCACGCCTACCCCTGTGAGGTCAGAGTGGACCTCGAAGCTGCTATGAAGAGCTAGCCACCTAGAAGAGAAAATGGACCGGAGTGACTCTTCGGTCCATTTTCTTTGTCCAAACGATTGACTTTGGTATCCGATGATGCTAGATTCTTCTCATGACAACTTTCATTGCACTCGCATTCACGTAGGTTTCTGCCTACTTTGATTCCTCCTAAGAGGGTCGTGCTTACTCATTCAGCAAGACACAACCACTCAAACTCTTAGAAAAGGAAATCAACCATGTCCAACGCAACAATCGCAACCGTCTCTCCCGTCAACACTCACTCGCCTTCGTCGAAGCTTGTTGACTACCTCATTCGCTCCAATGCGGACGACTCCCTCTCTCCCGAAGAGAACTACCGCCGAATCATCGAAGCAGCTTTCGAGCACGCGACCACTGAGCGCCGCAAGCACATTCCTGCCGATGAGATCGCATCGAACTACGCCAAGCACTCGGTTCCTCTCATGGACCGCTTGATGTACTTCCGCGAGCACGCTCGCAATACCGCCCGCAAGATCACCAAGGGTCTTCCCGATGAAGTCAAGTGGGTGAACGGCTACGCACCCATCGTCATCAGTGGCATCTACAGTGGTGGCAAGGACATCACTAGCGAGGTTGCCGCTGGCACCGTAACGGTGTCGAAGAACGATGTCGTCAAGTTCAGTGTCGGTGCTCACCTCGGTCAGGTTCCCGTCAAGTTCTTGACGTACGATCCGATGGCTGCTTCGCAGTACGTTCGCCGTCTCGCTAAGGCTTACGCCGTTGAGGTCGAGCGTGAGAACGTGCGTACGCTCTCCAAGAAGAAGTCTGAGCTTGCTGCCAAGAAGGTCTCTTTGGAGAAGCAGGCTGCGGCTGCACAGGCTGAGCTTGATGAGTTGATTCGTAAGAACGCGCCCAAGGTCAAGAAGCCTGATTCGCGCCTCGTAAGCGCCTAAGCACGAAAGAACCCCCTGTACTCGATTGGGTACAGGGGGTTCTTCGCGCAGTCGGTGTTACTGGATGAGACCAGCACCACGAGCGGCGGTGAGCCACTGCGGGTATTCCTCGAAGAGGACATCGAAGAGATCCTCATCGCTGATGCGGTCTACGTCGCCAACAGGCTGGTAGTCAGCGTTGTCGATGAGTCGCTTGGGCAGGTCGTCCAGCTTCTGGAGGAAGGGGATGGGCGACTTACCGATGGAGATGAACTTCCAGAAGATAGGCTGATCGGCAGCCTCAGTGATGGCACGTACAGCAGCGGACTCGCTGTCGGGTGCACCGTCAGTTAGGAAGATGACGAAGATAGGCTCCTTGACGGGAAGAGCGGTCGTGCCGGGTGCGCTCTTCTTGCCAAACAGACCCTTCTTGATGCCGCCACCAGTGAGACCGTAGTGCTCGCGGACGGAGTTGATGGCATCTGCGTAGTCGGTGGTTCCCATGCGACGACCAGCACGGAGAGCGTCTACCGAGTTCTGGTAGTCGTTGATGGTGATCTCGCCAGCGTGGATGGCGCTGCTGTCGAAGAAGAACAGGTCGATGTTGCCATCGTCGTCGAACTGGGTACCGAGGGCAAGAGCCTTCTCAGCGAGACGCTGCATCGAGCCGTTGCTGTACTCGTTGCGCATGGAGCCGGAGTGGTCGAGAAGTAGGGCAACCTTGGCGGAGTGTCCATCGAGACCGAATCGGCTTAGAGAGTTGACAGCCTTCTTGGTGAGGCTGAGAAGCTGAGGTGCCTCGCGCTCAATCTTTTCGAGACTAATTCCCATTGTGTGCCTTTCTGTTGGTTGAGTAAGCATCATAGCAACATGCTGACTGAATGCAACCCCTCCCAGACTATTTTAGGGATTGCTTATCATAGCTATGTATGGTAGCCTCAAAGTAACTATACGAAATGGACAACAGCATATGAGTAACGTCATCCTGAATGATGTAGATACAGTGGACATCGAGAGTCTTCTGCAAGAGCAGCGACCCCTCGGTGTGAAGCACATCGCTACCTACGTCAAGCCCACTAGTGATGATGAGGCTGTGGTGGTAACCATTCAGCGTGAAGGGTTCGCTCTGTTCGGCTGGGCTGTCAGCACCTACAAGCTCGACTCAACTGGTCGTCGTCGTGTTACACGCAAGGTCTCGCGTGTGGGCTTCGAGGTGTTCAACTCGTATGCTGATGCTGCTATCGAGGCAAACCTCATCGTCGGTAACGTGTAACGACCGTATGTCTGTTTCGTCATGGTCGGCTATCGCTGCTATGATTACGTCATGACTTCGCACCTTACTCCTACGCCCATCGTAGACAAGAACGGCAAGCAGACCACTGTCTTGCGCAGCAACGCTCCCACGACTGCTGGTCGCTCGCTTCCCAAGCCCACGACTCCTGGTGCCAACAAGGCACTCTCCGTGGTCCGTAAGAGCCTAAACAAGGCTGGTCTTCCTCGCAACGAGGAGAACGTCTATGAGGTTGCCCGTCACCTCAGTGCCACCACAGGTGCCGGAAGCCGCTACCAGAGCACCGCTAAGCTCATCGCTCGCCTCTACTCGCTCTCTGGTCCTGAGGCTAAGCAGGCTACGGATAGCGTCTTCAATGCCGTTGGTCTCAATGCTGAGATCAAGGAGACGACCAACCGTGAAGTGCTGATGAGCGCGGCAACCAAGAAGCTCAATGAGAACTTCAAGGTGCGCTACCCCAAGAACCCCGCCGCTGGCATCCTTGATGCTATCGAGGCTGTTCGTGAAGACATCCAGTCAGAGAACCCGACGACGATAGAGATTGACCTCGACGCGCTTGCCGATGAGACCGATAGCGACAGTAGTGAAGCAAATGATGCTGCCGAAGCCGCTGCTTTCGTCGATGCCATCCGCGACGGTCAGGGCGGTATGATCGATAAGATGAATGCCATGCTCGCAACAGACGACAAGGCGACCCTCGCGGTCATCAACGAGGTAATCGGCAAGCGCACTCCGAAGGAAGAGGTTGAGTTCAGCTACCTTCTTATGCGCACGCTGGGTTCCGACCTGAGTGAGGATGGCAAGCGTGAAGCTGTCGCCTTGGTTGCTGATGACTACATCAAGTTCGATGAGCAGCAGGTCTTCATCGATGATCTTTTCGAGCGTCTCGTTTAGCGTTTCATAGTCGGCGGTAGATGGCATACTCCTTGTAAGGAGAAGTATGTCCAACCTCACGAGAACGCCCATTGTCGATTCCAATGGTAAGCCAACACACGTCTGGAAAAGCACCGATGAACCAACTGGGTCATCTCGTGCTGCCGCTGCCCCTGTAGCCCCTCCTGCGCCCGCACAGGTGGACTACTACGGCTTCAAGTCGTGGTCTGACAGCAATCGTGAAGAACGACTGGTAATGATGCAGGATATGGCTATCAATACCATGTCTGAGCATGGGCTGTTCGATGACGACTATCGAGACTGGAAGTTTGAGTTCAAGCGCGGACGACGCTTCCTGGGTGATTGTCGTTTCGGTACCAGTACCGGTACCATTAGGATTTCCAAGGACTTGGCTGGGCTTGACGATAATGAGGGTGTCGAACAAGTCATCTTGCATGAAGTGGCTCACGCGCTAGCAGGACCAGACGCGAATCATGGTCCTGTATGGCAAGCAATTGCTAAAGACATCGGCTATGAGCACGGTCGGGCAATTTCCGTGAATATACCCGAGCCTGCCCCTAGCGCGGCTCGCAACAAGGTGGCTATTTGGAACGGCAAGGAAGTTCCGGTATACGTTGGCGACACGGTTCGCGCCTGGGATGGTGTTAACGTCAAGATAACCAAGGTGAACCGAACGAACTTCCGAGGTATCGCTGAGGATGGGTCTTCTCATTACGACATTAGCTTCCGAAGGGCAGAGCAGTACAAGGATGACTACGCTGCTGTCCAGTCGCAGAAATAAAGCAAGAAGCCCCTACCAGATGCGGTAGGGGCTTCTCTATGCTGTCACCAGTCGTGCTTCTCGACACCCAGCGCCGCGAGTTCGTTCTCCAAGTAGTTCTTGTCCCACTTCGTATCTCCGCAGGGCGATGTGATGGTGACATCGTAGCTCCGAAGACTCTCGAATCCCCACTCGTTGTAGACGCGGCAGGTGGCATCTGTCTCGATGATTTGTGTGACATCATCCTGGTTGACTGCCGTATCCTGCCTGGCGCTCACAACGAAGTCGAAGTGCTCGTTGTACTGGGTGTAGTGAGAGTACTCATGCAGGAGGACGAGTAGACGGCTCTCCTTGGAAGTCTGCTCTCCCCACGAGAAGAACACCGTCTTGCCGTAGACATTGCTGTAGCAGCCTGACACGTCGTTCTCGATGGGAGCTTCGAAGTTGACTCCGCAGTTGAGTGACTTGTCTCGGGTGACGACAACGTTGATCTCAGGGTCAATTCCCGGGATCTGACGAAGGTAGTCTTGCACACCCATGCCATCAGCGAACTCAGGGGATGCATCCGAAGGCGGTGTGGGAGCTACGTTCTCACCCGAGCGCCAGCGATATTCGTAGCCGCCGTCATCGACGATGATGGATGCTGCGGCAGGAATGGAGCCATCCTCCCCGGTGCGCCCGAAGTTGGTTGCGCTAACGGATATTGCCGGTCGAACGATCTTGGCGAGGTCGTTACCTACAAAAGGAATCTCGGCGGGGACGACAAGCACCACCGATGCGATGCCGGGAACGAGAAGAAACCCGACCCAGAATCCGATTCCATTGATGAGTTTACGCATCTTGCTGTTGTTCTTGCGCTTCATGGCTGGAACCTTGTCTGAGTCGGGTTTCTTACGGTCGTTGTTACTGCTGAGTCGAGACTACACCCAAAGCCGCAATCTGTGTCTCAAGGTAGTTCATGTCCCACGGCGTGTCGCCGCAGGGGGTGTTGATTCGCTTCTCCTGCTCGCGGAGGTAGTCGAAGCCCCACGAGTAGACACGGCAGGTGGAGTCGGTGCTGAGGATCTGGCGGAAAGCCTCATCGCTGATGGTTGCAGGCTTGCCATCAGCAGTCGGCTTGGCTGCCTTCTCCGCGCTGACGATGGTGCTGTAGTAGTAGAAGTTCTGGTAGAAGCGGGCGTACTGCTTGAGAAGCATGAGCTTCTTCACGTCCTCCTTCGCCTGCTTTCCCCAGTACATGAAGATGGTCTTGCCGTAGTCACGCGAGTAGCAAGCGTCAACGGCGAACACATCCGGCTTCTCCTCCGGCACCCAACTCGAACCGCAGTTGTACATGGGGTTGTCGGTCACGACGACCTGCACCTCGGGGTCCACGTTGTCGAGGCTGTGGAGCCACTCGTTCGCGGTCATGTCATCGACGAACGGCTTGACCTCTGCGTCCTCGGAGGGCGGCGGCGTGCTGACGTTGGGGTTCTCCTTCCAGAGTTGCTCACCCGTCTTCTCCACGACCTCGGTGAAGACGGTCTTCGTACCGCTGTCGGAGTCACCGCTCAGTCCAGTGAGCGCAGCGATGTCGCTGGTGATGCCCTGACCGGGACCAACGAGGAACCCGGCGACGAGGATAGGTGCGAGTGCCATTCCAACAAGGAAAGCCTTGGTCTTGGTGAAGCCCTTACGGGTCTTCGTGCTCTTGTGCTTGTTCATGATCGGTGACCTTCCTTGTGACCGTAGGTGAGTGAACACGGACCCTTCATGCGAGATGACTTGTACATGCAGAGACGCTTGTTGTTCTTGGCTTCTACTGTGGAGCGGTGGACTGGGATGATGTGGGCTGTGTGCTCCGTGCCGAGGATTTCCTCTTGGTGCCGACTGATTGCTTCGAGCACGATGGTGTTGAGGTCATCGCCGTAACGGTGGGTGAAGCGAGGTGCTGCGTCCCACTCACCGGGAGTGGGTTCTTGGTGCTGATTGACCACTGCGTACTCGTTGATTGAATCTTCGTTGAGTCCGCTTCTTGTCAGACGACCGATGTGGAACGTCTCGATGACGTTCTCGTTGACGCTGATTCGAACTTGAATGGGCATACTTAGATACTAGCGCACAATTGACAAGAGTGCAACTTCATGTTCAAGAAGTTTGGTGACTATCGGTAGATAGCGTTTTCCTTGATGGCGATGAGGTCGCCCTGTGAGCCAATACGCTCGATGAGATAGACGTAGCTCTGCTTCTTGTCATTCCATCGCACAGAGTCAACGGTGCACTCCGACAGGTATGGTTCGAGGTCGTCACCTTCATTGAGATTGACGGTCTGACCAATGACGTACAACGGAGTGGGCTTCTGTGGTTCCATCTCATCATCAGAGATATCCTCGATCTTCCGTCCGTGAGACAGTGTAGAAACACGTTCTGGGGGTGATGCTAGAAGCCGTCTCGACGACTTCTTCGCTACCTCAGGCTCAGGTTCTTTCTGGATGTCCTGAGGTCCAGCCACCAATGAAAGGATCTCCGCATTGAGATCCCGAATGACTTTGGCGGCATAGGCGAACTTGGTGTCGTCTAGCTCCGCAGCTATCGATGAGGCAATGTCGATGAGACGTTGCTGCTCTTCAGTGGGCTGCTTGCTCCCTTCGGGAGTGGAAGTCATGTCGTGCCTTTCGTGTGACTGGCAGAAGACTACATCCTCAATGCAGATTTGGCTAGTGGCGTGCTTCTGCAACAATCATGCATATGCATAGTGTAACCATAAAGGGGGCTTTCATATTGGGTAAGAAAGGTGTCATGTCCTCTAAAATAGGGACATGCTATCGAATTGTGCCTTTCAGTCTGACCAGGCTGAGAACTCGATCATGCAGACAATCACCATTGCAGTGTCAGCAATCCTGATAGCTGCTGGTTTGGTGACAGCCCCTGGTCTCATCAATAACGCGCGCGACAATAACGCCACGACTGACCTCGCAAACATCGCTTATGCCGAAGAGATGTTCATGGGCACAACCGGTCAGTACTCATCTTCCGTCACTCAGGCTCAGGCTGATTCTTCGGGATTCTGGTTGGGAAAACAGGACGGACTGAAGTACAACCTATCGAGCAAGGTATCCAACCAAAAGGCTCTGGTGTGTAGTGACCCAAACTGGCACTACCTTGCTAAGGCAACGTCTTCGTCTGGTAAGACATTATTCCGTGTTTCGGGTAGATCAGTAACATCGACCGATATCAGCAAGATCGATGTGCCTTCTTGTATTGCGAACCTACCTGGGTACGCTGAATTCATCAGTGAATCCTCCACCCCTGTAACAGAACCGGGGTCAAACCCTTCGACCACACCGATCGTTGTTGCGCCTACCACCCCTCCCGTAGCAGCGACTCCACTTGCGTTCAAGACAGCACCTGTATTGAACGCATCATCCATTGGTGTTCCTGTGAATTACAAGCTAGAGACCAACTTCCCAGCAGCCGATGTGGACTACTCAGTGGCAGATGATTCGGTCCTTCCTCAAGGTCTTGTGCTTTCCGATAATAGCATTGCAGGTCGTATCTCTCAGGCTGGTCAGTATGAGTTCACTATCGATGCCACTAGCGGCACTCAAACCGTAAGCCAAGACTTCGATATCACCATCAACGCTATTGACCTGTCTAACAACGCGCAGCCTATCTATGCGGCGAAATCGTCATACAGCACTATCAATAACGTCTACAGGTCTTCTTCGACGGGTGGTATTACTGGCGTAGTGGTCGCTCCTGACGGTTCTGTTTATCATGCCCAGAGAAACACCGTATACAAGTTCTCGTCTCCATCAGATACGAAGGGTTCTATCCTTGCTGGTTCTCCTGGCGTATCCGGTTCGAATGATGGTCCTGGCAGCACCGCCACATTCTCATCCATTATCGACATGGTAATGGATTCAGCAGGCAATATTTACCTTACCGAAGGTAGCGCCAGTAACGGAAGCGTAAGAAAGATATCACCTGATGGCTATGTCACGACCGTTGTCTCGCTAGCTAACGTCAAGGCTTTGTCTATTGGTCCGGATGGAAAGCTTTATGTATCTACCAATGGTATCGGAAAGACATTTGTCTATCAGATCCAAGCTGATGGAACTCCAGTGGTATTTGCCGGTACCGGTGCCGTTACTGGCGATAAATTAGGACCAAAGCTTACTGCAACGTTTAGTGCTCTCGCGGGTATGTCCTGGGATTCAAGCGGCAACCTATTCATTGCCGATGGTAACTATGTAAAGAAGATAGATACTGCCGGAATCGTTACCAACTACTCATCCACAACCGGCTTCGACGTATACGTAGACAGCAAAAACAACGTCTTTGTTATGCAAAACTCCAAGCTTGTCAAGATAGCCCCGAACCTAACTGTATCAACAGTAGTTGGTAATGGCACGCAAGGAAGTGCATCAGGCTTACTAGATGCATCGTTGTGGAACGTTAGGTTCTTCGCGGTGGGCAGTGATGGCAGCATCTACATTCCTGACTCAGGCGTTTACTACACAAAGGTGGTCAAGTGATGAATACCAAATGCATCTATGATGACGCTGCTGAAAACAGCATCATGCAGACAATCACTATCGCGGTCTCCGCTATATTGATAGCTTCGGGTCTTGTTACCGCCCCTGGTCTCATCAACAATGCACGAGACAATAACGCCACAACCGATCTAGCAAACATCGCCTATGCCGAAGAGATGTTCATGGGCACCTCTGGGCAGTACCACGCTTCCCTTACGTCTAGCCAGGCTGACAGTAATGGCTTCTGGCTAGGTAAGCAGGAGAACATCAAGTACACCCTCTCAGGCAAAGTCTCGTCTCACAAAGGTCTCGTCTGCAAAGACACGAACTGGCACTACCTCGTCAAGGCAACATCTTCCAGCGGCAAGACGTTCTTCCGTGCATCCGACAGTGCAGTGACATCGACCGATATCACCAAGCTAAACGTCCCTTCTTGCATCAGCAGCCTTCCTGAATACACTGATTTTGTAAGCGCTTCAACGGTAGTCGTACCTCCGGTAACTAGCCCGGGTGGCACCACCCCTACTAACCCAACTCCGGCTCCTGAAAAGCCGTTGGTATTCGCTAGCCCAGCTAGCCTTGATACGTCAGACATTGGCTCCTACATCAACTACCGCTTGACCATGAAGGACGAATCTCGCGCAGTGACTTACGCTGTTGCCGAAGACTCTACCCTTCCACAGGGCATCGAATTGAAGCAGGACACATTGCAGGGTCGCGCCACTCAAATTGGTGACCACGAGTTCACTATTGAAGCAACAGCGGGCGATGTTGTCGCTAGTCAAGACTTCAATATCAAGGTGAACCTCTACAACGGTAGTCCGAAGGCTTCTGTTACTTCAAAGACGACCTACACCACGATCTCTTCGGACTATGCCGCAGAACCTACGGGAAGCATTCTTGCCACGGACATAACTGCTAATGGTGCTGTCTATTCGGTACAGAACAACGCGCTCTACAAGATCAACGCCGGTTCCACTACAAAGCAACTGGTTGCTGGTACTCCTGGTGTTTCTGGCACATCTGATGGACAGGGTTCAGAAGCTACATTTGACTCCTTGCGTAATGCCGTCTCAGACACCAAGGGCAACATCTTCGTCTCTGACAGAACATCGATCAGAAAGATTACCCCTGACGGATATGTCACCACAGTGGCTCGTTTTGACACAACAACTGTAAGGGCGATGAATATTGGTCCCGACAATCTCCTGTACTTCACTCCGCAGACCGTCAATGGTTCCACAGTTCATGCGATTTACCGCCTGAACAAGGATCTCTCTGTTGAGCGATACGCCGGTAGTGCCGCTACAGGAAACCAGAATGGCTCTCGTCTAACGGCAACATTCAACGCACCTTACGGTATCGATTGGGATTCTCAGGGAAACATGTTGGTGGTTGATACCACTAACGGTCTACTGAGGAAAATCACGCCCGCAGGAACCGTCTCTACGGTTGTTGCAGTAGGCGCATACAACATTGTCATCGACTCGAATGACAATGCCTACCTCAGTGGTCCATATAGGGTGTTCAAGGTAACCAAAGCTGGAACGGTTACGACCGTTGCGGGTAACAGCACATCAGGAAATTCGAACGTCATCGGTGGTAGCTCTCTTGGAATTACACCGTTCATCGATCTAGATGCGCAGGGCAATCTTTACGTCACCGATTCCACAAACCGAGTAATTAGGGTAATACGATAATGAACACCAAATGCATCTATGACGACGCTGCTGAAAACAGCATCATGCAGACAATCACGATTGCCGTCTCGGCTATCCTCATCGCCTCCGGGTTGGTGACTGCGCCGGGGCTAATCAACAACGCGCGTGACAACAACGCCACCACCGACCTAGCAAACATCGCTTACGCCGAAGAGATGCTGTTGGGTACGTCCGGTCAATACCATGCCTCCCTCACACAGGCACAAGCGGACTCCAGTGGCTTCTGGCTAGGCAAGCAGGAGAACATCAAGTACAGCCTTTCCGGGAAGGTCTCATCTCACAAGGCTCTTGTCTGTAGCGACCCGAACTGGCACTACCTTGTCAAGGCTACCTCGTCCAGCGGAAAGACGTTCTTCCGTGCATCTGGAAGTGCAGTGACATCGACTGATATCGCCAAGCTCAAGGTTCCTTCGTGCATTACAAACCTTCCCGCGTACTCTGAATTCATTAGTGGTTCTGTAGAGGCTCCGAATCCGACCACGCCGGTCAATCCTGACCCTCCTGTAGTTGTTGAGGCACCCCTAGCATTCACTACTGCGGCTAGTCAAAGTAGACTCATCAACCGCAGCATGGCTATGGACCTCGGTACCAACTCTACTAAGTCCACCACGTACTCTGTCGTTGATGGTGAGCTTCCTACGGGTACCACACTCAAGGACAGCGCCATTACTGGTGACGTGACCAAGAGTGGAACCTACAACTTCACCATTGAGGCTAAGACACCCACTCAGACTGCTGAGCAAGACTTCACTGTCAAGGTTGTTCTCACCGAAGCCGCTGGCTGGAGTGCTGAGAGTCCGCTTAATGAGCAGGCTCACGACTGGAAGTATGTCCGCATGTCACCTAGTAAGCAGTACCAGCTTGCTAACGACGGAACGAGCACCTTCCGCTCTGCTGACTACGGTAGCTCATGGACCAAAGTGGCTGCATTCACTGGTGACTACGTATTGAGCGTATCGAACGATGGTACGAAGATGTGGGCAGGATCACGTGTTAATGGAGATGTTCAGAGAAGCCTCGATGGTGGATTGACATGGACCAAACTGAAAGCAATGGGAAGTAAAGTCACGTTCATGGAAATGAGTGAAAGTGGTAGAGCGGTTATCATTGCGTTTGAAAAATCGCCCGCGTATCAATACACTAATGGCACGGGAGCAACAGAAAATCCCGCTCAATTAAGCATTTATGCATCAACACATTACTCAATGGTGGGGTCTCCTAACGATGGTGGATTTGTAATCGCAACTAGCTACAAGCCAGACATTATTCGTGTATTCACCACCTCGTCTGACAACGCCTATAAGACTGTCACCGGATCTGGATTCGGTCTAGGTTTCTGGATGGGTAAGTACGGCACCGCAGATTCGAACATCACCGGTATCAACACTAAGGGCGAGGTTTGGAAGTCCACCGATAACGGAAACAACTGGACAAAGGGTGTCACCACTCCCATGCTCAATATCACTGAGCTTGAAGTGACTTCAGCCGGTCACATCGTGGTCATCAACAACGGTAAGCTATTCCTTTCCAAGGATGCTGGTGCGACATGGACCAACATCTCTCCCAACCCCGATGACACCTATGTTTCCATCGAGACAACCGCCAACAACGGCATCACCTTGGTGAGTTCTCAGGTCGGCGGTAAGGGTGGATACGTCTACAACTTCACTGGTACACTCTAAGCACAGTTTGTCTCACAGAAAGAAGTAGCTATGGGATTCCGATTCAGCCGCCGCATCCCTATCGGCAAGTTGTTCAGTGTTAACCTCTCGAAGAGTGGTGTCTCGCTCAGTGCTCGTAAGGGTCGAGTGAGCGTCAACAGTCGAGGTGGCGGTAGCGTCAAGATCGCCAAAGGTATCTCCTACCGATTCGGTAAGACCCGATAGGATAATGGAAGAAAGCCCCTACTGTAACCCGATGCAGCAGGGGCTTTCTTGTGTGTTGCACTGGACAGATTCGTGTACTACTCTGTAAGTAAGCAAGCACAACGACCAAAGGATTGAGCATCATGGCTGCCAAGACCCCTCTCCCCACCATCCCCGAAATGTTCATGCGCGCCCGCGTCTACGGTAAGGGTAACGGTCCTCAGTACGAGGTCACCGGTCACAAGCTCGTTCCCGGTGACAACGACGACAACTTCAAGGTCTACGTCATCGAGACCATCGAGGGTGTCGGAGCAATGAGCTACATCCTCCACGAGTTCACGGTGCGGAACCGGAAGCCCATCCTCGGGTTCAAGCGCAAGCCGAGCATCACCGAGCGCTTCGTAGATGTCTATTTTAGCAATTACAGCGCGGTCTACAACATGGAGCAGTACGGTGTCGTGGACCAGGAGGCGATCAACGCCGCTGCTAGAATTCCGCACCGCAGCCGCCCTCGCTTCTAAGACCACTGAGAACGACCCCGATTCGATATGAGTCGGGGTCGTTCTTCGTTGTGCCCGCTAGATCCCTTCTCACGCCTCGCCTGGGAAGCCCTGGGAGCCTTTGAGGCTGTACGTGAGCGGGTCTTCGCATAATGGTCCCAACGCCTTAGAGCGGCGTATACGGACGCACGACAAATCCCCCGAGCTAGTTACTCTCGGGGGATTTGAGCGAAGCTTCTTACCAGAGGTCCACGAAGGTCGGCTTGCCGATGTTGGCGATGAGGAACTTCTTCACGTCGCGAGCCTTAGCGATACCTCGGCTACGCTGACCGTCCGGGTACGGCTGCTCGTACTTTGAGATGTGCGGGAGGCTGAACGCGACCGTGATAGCCGGGATGATCTCAGGCGTGATGTAGACGACCCCGCCCTGACGCTTGTAGAGCGCACCGATGCTCTCTACAGCGAGGGGGATGTAGTCGTTTCGGTTGCCCGTGCTGCCGATCTTGAGTCCCGACACCTGACCCACCCACACATCATCGACGTAGTGGATCGGCTCGTAGTCGTTTGCCTCGGTGACCTTATCGGACAACTCGTTGTAACGCTTGATTCGGATGGCGATGTCTTCGGGCTTTGCGTCGTAGTCGTACTCGAAAGTAGCGAACTCACGAACGAGTGCGGGATCGAGGGTGTCGGGGTTGAAGGTGATGATGTGGAGATCTGCGGACATGATGTGTGCCCTCCTGTTGGTTGGCTTATGTATTAGTCAAACACTACTAGAAGAGCCTCAGTTCGTCAAGTTTGACAATGACGGGAGTGGCTAGCTCTTGGATAGCTTCGACAAGGTTGGCATCTGAGAGAACATCTCCCTCGCTGGCTTCCATGAGCAGCCATTCGATGTTTTGTTCGGGGATGGTATGTGAGACGACTTCGGCGTTATCGAAAGACAGGTAGCTGTACGGTGACTCTTCAAAACCGCCGCCGTCATGCTCGATAACAACCTTCACCTTGAATGTGATCTCTCCGAGTATCTCGCTCATGTACTTCCCCTATGCTCGGGGTCATTATCTATCACTAGGAGAGCGGAGTCAAATCAGGCGTTGACCGCCATGAACTCACCGAGGTACTCACGCAGGTCGAGGTAGAACGCGGCGAAGTCGTTCCGGTCTTCGACGAACATCATCATGTTGATCGTATTGAGGGCGCTGAGGATGTCGAGTTCGATGTCCGACATGTCGTCGATGTTGCCGAATGCCTCCGTGTTGAGCGTGGACCATGCTGCAAGGGTCTGACGCATCTCAGCCGAGATGACCGACTTCATCTCTTCAGCGGCGTTCACCAGGGCGGTGAGGTCGAGAGTCTGAGTGAGGTCGCTGCGACCCAGGTCGTTCGTGGCGACGATGAGCTTGTTGATGGCGATATTCTGCTCGAAGCTGAGGTCGTTCATGGTGTCTCCCTTGGTCGTTTGCTGGTCTGTAGTTAGCCTACTCCTTGCTTGACGATGTTGTCACACCCAAACCGCAGAAAGATTAAACGACAACAGCCCCTCCGAAGAAGGGCTGCCATTCGCACTGTGTCAGCACATGTATTCGGTGAGTACACCCATGTGGTCGTTGAGGTCGTGGGTTGCGCGGACGAACTCACCAATCGTCCTTGCTAGGTCGATGTAGTGGAAGTAGATGTAGACGTAACCGACAAGCTGTTCGGCATAGGTGAATTCACTCTCTTCGAGCAATTCGGGGTAGATGTCGTCGTTCTCGTTCTTCAACTCGCTGATGATGCGGTCACAGAACGCCAGTAGCTCATCCGGGAAAGCACTCATCACTTCTGGCAGCACATCTTTGACTCTACGTGTGTCAGCAAGTTCGCTGACAGGCTCTTGGTTGTATGCATCGATGGCTTTTGAAAGCTCAAAGTAAGCTTTGCGCTGGTCGCTCGTGAACGCTTCAATCATGATGCGCCTCAGGCGTTCTCGGTGTACGTCACGAGGTCACGAACGGTATCGATGAACTCTGACAGGAAGTTTGAGAACTGACGGTCGGAGAACTTACGGTCAGTCACCCTGTCGAGTTCATGCAGACTAGCAACGACATAGGCGACGTGCTCAGTGAAACCCGCGTAAGTGAGATAAATCTCCGAAGCTGAAATCTCGCCTCGCACGAATGCGTCAGCAACACGGCGGTTCACACCAGGCACGGTGTCCAGAAGACCGAACAGAGCGGCGTGAACGAGCGAGGTGTCACGTGCCTTTGTGGAGTCACCACTCAGGGTGAACGACTCTCGAAGCTTCAGGGAGACCTCTTTAAGAGAAAGCACGAGTTCGGTGATGAAGGGCGTAACGTTAGCGTCGGTCATGATGGTGTCCTTGCGTAGGTGAAGACGGTTCAGTGGTTGGTGTTCTCGTCGGCGTACAGGTAGAGGAACCCGCCGCTCTGGCGAAGGTTCTGCATCGCGACGGAGAGTTCAGCGGCTGTCTTGGCGGAGAAGGTCTCCCACAGAGCCATCCAGGTCAGGATGAAGGCGAGATCGAATCCTTCGAATCCCTGACGACGAAGTTCAGCAGTGCATTCACCATCGAGGTCGCCGTCTCCACGCTGAGCGAGAACGGGAAGCACATCATCACGCATGGTGTTGGCGATGGCGTTGACTCGACCGATCAGGGGAATGGAGTGAGTCACTACATTGAACACATCGCCGCTTTCCAGCGACTTCTCGTACGTGTCGAGAAGATCGAAGTGGGCACGCTCGAACTGGTCGATGAGTTTGCGTTGTTCGGCGGTGGTCTTGGTCAGGATTGTCTCGGTCATGTCTGCCCCTAGATGAAGTGAACTGCTCTATATCTACACACTATCAGCTACATGACCAAAATGCAAGACGGTCCTTATGAGGCGCTGAGGTAATTGCTTCTGACGTTGGCGATAGCCTCTACCGAGTAGTTGATGGCGGTAGCGAACTCCGGTAGATTCTGTGCGTTGACAAGGCGACGAACAGCCGCGAGGATGACGATGATGCAGACCTCTTGTGGGCTAATACCCTGAGAGATGATATCGGCAGCGTCCTTGGAATCCTCAAAGAGGCTGTTGAACGCCTCGTGAGTCTTCTTACTCGCATGACGACTAAGTTGTGCGCCTTCGTTGGCTACAGCGGTGATGGCGATAGTACCCATCTTGCCGGGGTGCTTCTCAAGTAGGGACTCGATTGCCGTAATGGCGCTGATGATAGCCAGATCTGTGCTGTTGGTGGTCATGTGCGCACCCTAACAGAATGAGACTTTGCGCACAACACGACCAATCACGACTTCTTGATGTGCTGCTCTTCTTTGTTCACGACATCGAGCGTGAGGGCGAGGGCGGGTAGTGTTGCCTTGATCCTTTCGGCTCGCCTGATGAACTCTTCGGCATCGCGAAGACGCATCTCAGCAATCTCTCGCTTCTTACCGAGAACGTAGAGACGGCGTTGACGGATGAAAGCCTCGACACGCTTGTGTACCTCAGGAGTCCAGTCCGACTCATCGACCGTTTTGCCGATCATGTCGTACGAGCCATTGAGGATAAAGGAGACGGTGACGCTGGGGTGAACAAGGTCTTGTCCCACCCACACCGTGTACTCACCCATGTCTGCGTAAAATGACTCTCTGGGGAAGCCGTACTCCCAGCCGTACAGATCTGGGTTCAGAACATCAGTCATGGCGGATTCCTCATCTCGTTGTCTATCTAGAGGCTAACTGGTGATAGACCATCTGTCAATCTAGACGATGCCACTCAGAATAGTGTCGGGTGGGGGTCTGCTAGTTTGACTGTGCCTGACTCAAAGTGGATTTCGACTACCTGGCTTGCGTGTGCTGCGAGCAGGGCTGGCTTCATTTCTGCCGCGCCTACTCCACATGTAACCGCAGTATCGGCAAGGACATCCTTGATATCTCTACGCTCGTTATCAATGAGGTAGGTACGGATGACCTCTACCTGTCTTTCGATGTATGCCGACTTCTTATTCGCTTCCATACTAAGAAGTCTACCGAAGGTGATGTACCCATAAGCGTTAACGACCAAACCGCCTTTACTGTGAGGCAAGGGCGGTTTGATGACTGTCAGTTCTTAGCTGAGTCCTTGATGCGCTCGGTGAGCTTCTGGACGCGCACACCAGAGATGCGTCGTGTGGTCTTGACGGGAAGTTCGATTCCCGTGTAGGTGGCACGGCTGAGGCGGCGTTCCTCCACCTTCAGGCTCTGGATGAGCGGCTTGATGCTCTTCCAGTTCTTGTGATCGGGCGTGACGCGGAGTCGGACTGCGAGCGGGTGGTTCTCCGGCTTACGCTGGTCGTTGCGCTCGATTTCCTCCAACTGGAAGAGAGCAAGGCTGACCTCGGTCAGGAACTCGCGAGCTTCCTTCGCCTTGTACTCGACACCGTTGATGCTGATCGTACGACGACGACGGCTGATGAGCTTGCTGATGCCCATGATGTTGACCTTCCGACTAAGAACTGTGATTGATACTTACATCGTAACAACCGAACGATTCAAAGTCAAGCAGTCTTCTCGGCATCAGTGCTGTAGAAGCGCTCTTCGAATCGGTACTTGCGGTTGAATGCGGCGTACTGAGCGCTCTTCAGGCTGTCGGCAGCCAGCTTCTCTGCTGAACTCAGCATGGGTCGAGATAGCGCGGCGAATAGCACGATGATTGCTGCCACCTCAGGGCTGATGATTCCCATGAGTCCGACGCAGATGGCGGCGACGATGACGTAGATGTTGGCGAAGGCGCGAAGGATGCGGATGAAGGCGATGAGTGCTGTCAGCATGGTGACCATGATTGTGCTACTCCATTCTAGGTGTACTGCTTAGGCGGCGGTGACACCCGAGGTCGGGGTCGAGAGGTGGTGCTCAGGAAGAGTGCTACGACGCATCAGATCGTGGATGTTGGGGATGCTTCCGTGGCTAGACGCGGTGGGAAGCTCGTTGATCTGGGTTGCGGTGAGGTCGGACATGGTTTTCCTTGATGGTGAGAGGTGGAATAGATACATCCAATCACAGCACTTTGGGATTGTCAACTTTGACACCCCAGTGTGTCGTGATTTGGTTGGCTCAATCATACGATATGCAGCAGACTTTCGCCAACGAAAAATGAAGACATGGGTCTCAACTACAATAGGTATAACCAAGGAGAGGTCCACTATGTCAAACGGCAAAATCGCTCAGACCAAGATGGTCACAAAGAACGGTAAGACGTTCGCTCAGCAGTTTTGGGTCAACCCAGACAATGCCTCTGCGGGCGCTCGCGCTCGTGCAGCAGGAATGCCCACCAGCAACGTCACAGTCGATGAACTAGAATCATCGACCACTGAGAAGGCTATGACTTATCTCAAGGCTGACTCTTGGTCGATGAATCACCCCGAAGATTTCGTAAACGGCTTCGAGGCATCTTATGAATTCCAGTCTGATAGCGTGGATGATTCGCTCACTCAGTACCTCTCTGACAACGACCCTGATGAGGTTCACAATATTGTCTACCGCAGTGGTTTCCGCGCAGGTCAGGTAGCTAAGCTCGCAGAGAACCCCGACAACCACCTTCGTCGTTCACACGGTTACTACATCGCCAATGATGCAGACAGGCAGAAGCTCACCGATGCTCTACAGGACAAGGTGTTCACACGCAATCCCTTCTCCCGAGGTGATGACGTTATGGTCCCAGCAGGCACTCCATTCACCTCTACCGACCCCAATATCAAGGGTGTCCAGTTCACTAAGGTGAACAGGAAGTACAAGGTGCACGGTAACAACCAGGGCTATACACACGGTGGCATTGACAAGATGTTCATTGAGCCGGGTGAGATTACTTCGACCGGTACCGGAAGCTACTGGAAGAGGTTCGTTGTCACGCACGAGATGGTCTCTGCAAACGGTATTGAGCCTGAGGGAGCAACACTAGGTGACTTCGGTGAAGAAATCGCCCGAGGAAGCCGCTGGTAAGCTTCATACGCAAGAAAGCCCCGTCATTATCTGACGGGGCTTTCTTACTTGCTAGGCGGCTTTACGCATTCTTCCCTTCCGGGTGCCGCTTGCGTCCCGGTAGGACTGTGGCAGGGTGGCGTAGCACTCGATGCTGTAGGTCATGCTCTTCAGGATGTCGAGATACGCGGTCCCATGCTCGGGCGCATTTCCCTCTTCCTTGGCAATCTCAGCAAGGAGAATGTTCATGACCGTGAGGTCGTAGATGTTCTCCAAAGCGGTGTGTACTACCTTAGCCGCCGCCGTCTCTTCGTTGCTCTTGTCAACTGCGGTGACCAGCTTAGGAGGGGCAGTTCCCTCCTGTGCCAGCAACTGAAGCTTCTCGTTCAGTTCGTTGTTCTTCTTGTAGATCTGGTAGATCTGCGAATAAATGTGTTGCATGGTTACTACTCCTTGATGTGGAGGGACAGTTTGATGTTGGCGGCTCGAAGAACCTCCACGAACTCTCGCGACGGCGAGGGCAGGTGGTAGTACAGTTCCATGAGCCTCTGGTGGATCTCAGCGTAGACGGCGTTCAGGTCGTCGGGGCTGTTCTTGAAAGCGTCGATGACGAACACCGCACCTCGTGCCCGCGCGGCAACCTTGGTGAGGGTGTCGAGGGTCTCGGGGCTGGCAACGACCTCGAACTCGCGGTCGTTTTCGTGGATGGTGTTCAGGATGTCGCGGTAGTCCTGAACCAGGAACCCGTTCTCGCGGATAGCCTGCTCGGTGTATTCCTGGTCGCTGATCTCGTTCGTGCTGGGCATGATTACTCCTGGCTCAGTGGTTGATGGTGTCGCGGAAGATGCTGGTGAGTTCGACGAAGGTGTCGATGTAGTTCTTGTTGAACGTGCTGTCGGCGCTCTTGATCTCGACCTCCGACTTCTCCATCTCGCTCAGAAGACGGGTGTCGTCGAAGCGGTACAGGGTGACGAGGCGGTGCACTCGAAGGGCGGCGCTGTAACGAGCGTGGTCGCGACGAAAAGCTACGTCCAAGTCCGAACCACCTTGGTTATAGTCCGTGGTCTCGATAAGAGCCTTCGAAGCTTCGTACTCATCGCGGATGACAAGCGTCTTCTGCGTGAGAATATCCGAGTGCCTCATGACTAGTCCTTTGCTATCGAGAGCGTTTACAAGTTGATAACTAGAACACTACCGCATCTGTCGGAGTTTTGCAAACATCTATCTTATTGCTCTCAGATATCGCTTCTGCCGTGAATCCTCAAGCTGTTCTGATAGTCCTCTTCCATGCTTGCCATCGTGTCAAGCTCAACTCCACTGCGGAGGTTCTTCAGGTATGCGATAACCCTTTGCTTCGCGGTCTCTTCGGGGTATCGCTCATGTGACCCGTCGTTGATGCGATAAATGACATAGGTCGTAGACCAGTACGACTCAAACCACCGCCAGATGTCATTGGACTCATCTTCGTCCTTGCCCATGTTGAATAGGTGACCAAAGAAGCAGTTCCTGGCTCCATCGCTTGAACGCACTGTGTCAACGTTCCATGACTCATCAGGTGTCGCCTCCATGTAGGAGATGACATCATCGAGACTGAACGTGTCTCGTTCTGCTAGCTCGCGATACGCCATAGTGAGTCCTCTTGGTCCAGCTTATGCTCCTGCTCAAGCTTGTCGAACTCGTGCTTGACGAAGTAGATGGCTTCTTTGAAGAATCTCTTGCTGATAGTCTCCGGCTCATTCCCTCCATACGTGAGGTACAAGTTGAAGTGAGTCTTGAAATGCTCGAACATGAACTCGCCCGACTTGCTACCAAACGTGTAGAGGTAGTAACGACCCCGCTCAGCCGCCCCTCCAAACTCAGCCTTCTTGGTGAGTTCTAGTACCTTCTCCGGCGAGAGTTTAGGCTTCCGAAGCGCCTTGTCCTTATCGAGTTCAGCAGAGGCAGCATTGCCTTCATTCATCATGCTCAGGAACCGCAGGATGAGTTTACGTCGTGCTTCCATATTGATGGGCGCGGACTTGTTCATCGCCATGCTCCTAGCGCTTCGAGAGTGTCACTGAACACTCGGGTGTAATCTTCGGGGAAGTCGCCATTACGCTGCATGATGAGCGCTTCCCGGAGTGAATCGATGATGGTGTCGGTATCGAACCAGTCACCCGAAGCGTTAGATGAAATGACACTCATGATGAACCATAGAGCGTGCGACTTGTTACTCGCCGTCTGTACCACGGTCGTCAACTTCTTCGTCACTGCTGACAGGCGAGGTGCATCGGGCGATTCGTCGATGAGCGGACCAACAGTCGTCACGATTAGGGCATTGTCAGCGTAGTCGGCACGAAGCTTATCCTGGTGCCGCTTCATGCGAACCTGCGTTGCGTACTCGTCTGCTGCTGACATTGCGTTTGCCCTCCTAGGCTATATAAGGTTGATTCTACTGCTCTGTTGCGACGGAACGGTCCAGATCGTCCATCACTGCGCTAAGCAGGTTGATTGCCGAGACGTAGAGCGCACTGTACCCAAGCTTGCTTCCATCGTCCTTAGGCGCGTCGTAGTTGCGCAACTCAGCAAGTAGACCCTTCGGGTCCAAGAAACCATGCAGGGCTACCAGCTTCTTGATCTCCACTGCCTCCCGAGCGTACTCGACGTGCTTAGCGAAGTCTGACACAGCCTGGGTGCTAGGGATGACCGGAGCCGTGTTGCGCTCGAAGCTCTTGGCACTCTGCTCGAAGAGCTTGATGCCTCGTGTGTACTTGTCGATGTGCTCGTCACATGCAGCATCAATAGCCTTGAGGGCATTGAAGTAAGGTGCAGCGCTGGTCGCCATGATTTCCTTGGTGGTGGTCGTGTGTAAACGGTACGTGTCGGATAAACCTAGACCCGACTACGACTGAAGGGTGTTGAGCATCTCTCGGATGGGTCCGAGCGAAGTCTCGGAATCGGTGTCCCAGCGAGAAGAGTCGATGTACCAGTTGCCCTTCTTGATAGCCTGCTCGACGGTGAACTTGTTGAACTCGAAGAAGTCGAGAACGATGCGGTAACCGCGAGCCTCCATCAACGACCGCTTGAGTTCGTCAAGCTCGAAGTTGTGAGGCAGAGAGGACTTGCTGCGTTCAGCTAGCTCCTGGATGCTGGCGGTGCACGCCGAGATGTTCTTGTGCGCCTCGGTGACGATCTGCTCAACCTTGCGAGCGTCATCGAGCGCTTTCTGGTTCTGCTCGTCCTCAGTCATTGGTGGCGATCCGTCGTCGGATCTTGGCGAGCGCGATGTCGAAGGGCTGGTAGTACTCAGCGGGGTACTCACCGTAGTGGCGGTTCGCACGCTCGTTGTCGAGGATCTGGATCTTCTTCTCCAGGGTGAGGTCGTCGCGAAGGGTATCGACTACGAACTCGGCACCCTCAGCACGGAATCGCTTAGCCGAGAGCACGTTGAACTCCTCAGCGGTGGGGATGATTTTGACGTTGGCGTAGTCCGCGATGTCGCGGAAGTAGTTGTCGATGTCCGACTGTGCAGCGGAGATGGCGTTCTCGACGTTACGCTCGTCCTGAGTGATGCTCTGGCTCATGGTTTCGCTTTCGCTTAGTGGGATATGCGGGTGGTTTGTCCCGTACATACTTTTACCCTATCGCATAAAGACGCAAGCGTCAACCACCGAACCATTTCGTGCACTACACGCCGTGGTACTATCCTCGCGACAAGGAGAGCAATGTCGAACCAGGAAGACTTCGAGAAAGCAGTACTCGCCCGCGCCGAGAAAAAGGGTGAGTCTCCCGAGATTGCGCGTCATGTTTTGACCCGTGCTACCGACCCACAACATGAGGTTTCTATCGAGTTCTCTGATGAGGATGGTGAGGACTACCGGTGGAGTTCGTTCAAGCCGCACGTACTCTTCCCGAGCCTTGCGGCGATGGATGCTTTCATCTACCGAGTGGTGCGTGGTTCTGAGTTCTCATTCACGCTAGTGAGTCGTTTTCCTTACGAGACGTATCGGGTAATGGAGCATGAAGGTGAGACCTACGAGATACCAGTGAAGAAGACTATCGCTGATGGTCTTCGAGCTATTCACCAGCTTGCTGATTACTGCCAGACCTCATCTCTTGTTGATACCGTGGGTTACATCGATATGGTGCAGATGATTGCACTGGATCTTGATGCCTTCGTTCTCGATGGCTGTTTTGATGATGCCGATAACCCCGAAGCACTAGAAGACCTGCTCCGCCTCATCGTCTCTGCGAGAACCAGGAACATCTACATCGTTGCATATGTCTCGGAAGTGTCGAGTGGTCATTTTGCGGCACAATTGTTCGACCATATCGAGACTGTCACGGATATAAGCTGACGGCTTATCAAAGGGTTTCATAAGCCAGAGACTTATCAAACACCTGCCGCGCATATCGTTTTATCACCGAAACGCTGAGAAAATGATTTGACGGCGAACCCTACTATATGATAGAGTTTGAAGAACCTCGCGGACTGCATCTGATCGTAGTACGAGGCTCAGATTGGCGCACGCCCACTCTGATCAACGATTACGGACTCATCCTCAAACCGATTGGATTTCCCGTGAAATACTTCTTCCTCCCTATTGCCCAGATGTTCAATTTCTCTGGTCGCACTACCCGTAAGGGGTACTTCCCTTACGCCATCACACAGACGCTGTTTGTCGCTCTCGCTATCTGCCTTGCAATCGTCGTGTACGTGGTGCTTCCTGGCATCAACGTCGATGGGCTGCGCACTCTTGACTGGGCGTTGGACCCTGGTGATTTCTTCGTCATCATGTTCGTTACCATCGCGCTCAGCCAGTTCCCGATGATTGCGCTGACCGTGCGTCGTCTTCGTGATGCGAACGCCCCGAAGCTCTCGCTTCTCTGGTTCTTCCTCCCCTACTTTGGTCCTGCCGTTCTGTTCGGTATGGCTTTCATGCCGACCTACGTGGACCGAATCGTTGCGTACGATAATGGTGTTGAGATTTGGCACTCGCACATGCTCGCACAGCGTCGTAAGACTGGTCTTCTGATTGCTGGCGCTCTGGCTGCGTCTGGTCTGACTCAGATGCACGACTACGCTAACGCAGTGACAGTTGCCACTTACGGAGGCGGCAAGGTCAAGACGAATGCCAAGATGCGAGTACTGAACGGTAAGGGCGGTATCAACAAGAACAACACCATCTTCTCCGGGAACAAGGCTCACACCCGCAAGGACGGAACCTTCGTCAAGCAGGGTCACAACAAGCGTACGTGGTAACCAGTACGCTCAACCGATTATCAAGGAGAGACAAATGAGCGACAAGCCCTTACTTCCTCTGTACCTCAAGCCTGGTCAGGAGTGGAAATTCTCTGCGGCGAACAAGCCCATGCCCTATGACGGTATCAGTGACAGCGACCTATTCCACTTGAAGCTGGTTGAGAAGGTGGTGGTTCGTAAGCCGTTCATCACCCGGCTGTTCAGTGCTGAGAAGACCAAGGTCGTCACCAGGGTGATTGCGAAGCGTCTGATCGAGCGTCGTGAACTGGGTGACCCGTACAAGTACGGTGCCATGATTCTGAAATCGGTTGGTCAGCCGGTTGTTGACTCGATTCCGTGGGAGATTCACCGATAAGTAGTTAGGTGTGGTTGCGTCATAAATACTAGCCTGATAGTATGCGAGTGTTAATCAATAAAGAGAGGTCGTTGTTATGACCAACATCAAGAAGACGCTTCGCGCTGATTCAATCAGGTACCTCAAGGAGGGCGACGAGATTCGTCTAATTACCATCCGTACCCTTCTCGATGCCATTGAGAGGGTTGAGAAGAACGGACTGAGCGCTCCTATTCAGATCAACAAGGCGAAGTTCCTGTCTATCCTCAAGAGTGAGTCGGAGAGCCGTCGCACTGCCGCTAAGGCTTTCGCGGAGGGTGGTCGTACTGAGCGTGCCGACCGCGAGAACGCCGAGGCTGACTTCATCGACAGCTACCGTCCAGTTGACCTTCCGTTGGCTGAGGTTGAAGCTATCGTGGACCGTGCGTTCATTGAGTTCCAGACAGCCAACCCGGACACCGTTCTCTCTATGAAGAACATGGGTTCCATCATGAAGCTTGCCAACGCCGAGATCAAGGGTCGCTTCGACGGCAAGACCGTCAGCGATTTGGTCAAGAGCAGGCTGGTATGATGAAAGATGGGGGTATCTAATTGATACCCCCATCTTCCCTAACTCAATCCACAACCAGAATTACTGATGTAGAGTTGTAGTCATTGAAATACACATCATACAGTTTTAGGTCATTGGTTTCAGGACCGGTTGTTACCTTATTGCCGGTGCTTGCACTCCAAATAGACCAATATTGAGGCATACCAGCATCTATTGACAGTCTAATCTCTCTAACTTTGGTTTCAAAAGTGCGTTGTGAGGTTTTGATGAATTCATACTGCTGCTCTATCACATTACGATACATAAACTCTATGGGAAGTAATTCGTCATCCGCTTTAGGATTGAGTGGGTACTCATTTTCCGCAAAACTCATATCATCATATATGGCACCTAGATATAGCAATAAGCTACCAACAGTTTTTATGTCTATCTCTTGCTCTCCTTTGCTGTTAGAAAATCGTGGCGAGTTGATTCCTGCAATGATGCTGCCTTTATCACTATCTCGTATAGCAAAGTTTCTAGTGGGTCGAGGAACCCATTTGTTATCCTTGTTATGCCCACCCTTCTGCGTTGCGTTAAAGGTCTCTTGGCAGTCTTTTAGTAGTTCAAATCTTCTTGTCATACTATTCCCTTGTGAACGGCTCGTTTCCTCCCCGTACTCAATAAGAGTACAGTAGCTATTCAAGCAACTCACAGAATACCCATCTGCCAACAAGAAAGCCCCGACCACTAATCAGTCGGGGCTTTCTCCGTTCTCACTCTCACCAAACGGTCTTATGCGGCTACCGTGTATTCCACAGTCACCCTCTGGGTCTTCGTCTCCTTGGTGCCGTGTCCGCACTCAGTGACGATAACACGTCGGTCAACGACAGTAGCCACCACGTCACCGCTCATCTCATAGCCCGTGAAGTGGTCCTGTGCGAGCTTACGACCTCGCTCTACCAGCTTTTCGATGATGCGCTGCTCGTAGATGGGTGAGTTCAGCGGTTCAGAAAGTTCGAGGGTGTACGTGTCAATGCCATGATTCAGGTTGTCCATGCGGTAACGATAGCAACCCAGAGCCACCTTGTCGCCCGATTGCGGAACATCTTGTACCCCTATCATCGATTACTCAGTTGTTGTCTAGTGCTGATTGTGCGATGGCACTGAACTGTGTTAGATTGTGTCCATGACTGATGACCAGACAATTGCCTACGCCTACGCCGTTGAGGTTGTTGTGCTCGACAAGGAACTCACTGCTGAGCAGTTCGAAGAAACCTTCGATGCAACTCTAGGTCGTCACGTCGAGGCGCGCTATCCCGAACTCATCCCCGCGCACATCTTGGAGATGCTGAAAGAGGTCGATGCCGAGTTCAAGCCCAAGAAGGGTATCATCACCAAGGCTGGCAACAAGGTCTCGGGTGGATACATTGTCACCCACACGGACACCGTGGAGAACATCGTCGAGAGTGTTCGTGAGGACATCGCTGCTTCTGGCTTTACGAACGACCTCTCGCTCATCCACATCTACACCGTGAAGGATGCCAACCCCACGCACAACTTCGTAATGCAGCGTGGAGAGGGTGGCTTCACCGAGGTCAGTACCGAGAAGGGCAACACAATCTACTCGAAGTACCACGGTTACACGTCCTGATAACGCCCCTCTTGACTGCCTCTTTGTACCCTTGCAATGTGGGTAGTTCGCGATAGAATCATGTCGAGGCAATGGAGCCTCACGAAAGGAAACATCATGTCGATTCTCGACCTCGCCCCTGCTGTCATCACCAAAGAAGTAACGGTGGGTGACCTCTACGTTGGTTCGGTGATCTTCCATGAAGGTCGTTGGGTCAAGGTGACGAACATCTACTGGTCCGAGCGCTTCGCTGCTGACTCACGCGACATCTTCACTGCGCGCGGTGTCTATGGCACTCACCGTGTTGATGAGAAGATCCTCATTCAGACGGTATAATCGAACACAACAAAGCCCCTACTGACAATGAAGACGGTAGGGGCTTTGTCGTGCGCTCAGAGCGACTTACTTCTGGTAGTAGGACTTCCTGTATCCGCTGACGTGGAAGCCGTAGAGCGGGTCTCTGAGGGCTAGTGATTCACCAGCCTGAACGTCGATGAGAACGGGAGCCACCCTCTCTTCTGAGTGGATGTTGTTCTCGAATGCTTCGAGGATTGAGTTGAGGTTCAAGTCGGCATCGTTGACATCGAGCCAGAACACTCCAAATGAGCGTACATCCACGTCTTCAATGTGGTCTTCTTCTCGCCCGAAGGCAGGAACCCAGTTGGTTCCGTCATAGAGGTATGGTCTGCCTGATGAGATACCTAGGCTTCCGGCATACGGTTCTACTGTGTCTTCATCCGTGGTGGTGAAGTAGGCGAGAGCATCCTGAGCGATGGTGTCTGTGTCATATGCCGTGCCATCACGGTCAACCCACACGTTGTTCTCCTTGTCACGCCAGTAGGTTCTTCCGCCGAACTCTTCTCCTGATTCGGAGACGATGAAGATGAAGTCTGAACTGACTCGGGTGCTTGCGAAGAACGTTTCAATTTTTGCTGCGATGTTGGTGCTGGTGAGTGACATGCCCTGTCTCTTTCTGTATGCATTCAGGAGGTTTCCTGTGACAACAAGGCTATCGGCATACCTACTGGATTCTTTCAGCTTTCAAGGGTTCCCACGGAATGCTAAGGTTGACGCTTGTTCACTATCACTGATAGGCTATAACCATCCCTAAGGAGTCATGATGGCATCGCAAGACCACTCAGAAGATCTGGTGCTACACACCACTACTGCTGGTGCCCGCGACATCCTTGCTCAGATTCAGTCGAGTCCCGTCCTCCACATCAGCGAGAGCTTCCGCGTCGGTGGTCAGGTCACGTCATACGCCGATATCCCGTCAGAGGGGCGAATGGTGATCTTCTTCGGTCCCATCAGGTTGACGGTCCACTACTCGACGAACGATCCTTCTTGACAGCGTTCTCGGTGGACTACCAGAACGGTGTCGGTAACATCTTCTTCGACCGACTGCTCATCGTCGTCAGCTTCGGACAGCAGTAATCCCACCTCATCGTTAGTTCTAGCCCCAATGCTTTGTACCCCGCATTGGGGCTAGTGCTATATGTGGGTAATGAATAGCGCACCAAGTGAGTCCTCTATCATGAGGACATGCTAACCCCAGCCCACTTGCGCGATGATAGTGCCGAGAACTCTATCATGCAGACCATTACCATTGCGGTCTCGGCTATCCTCATCGCTGCTGGTCTTGTGACTGCGCCTGGGCTTATCAACAATGCACGCGATAACAACGCTCGTGGTGACCTTGCGAACATCGCTTACACAGAAGAGTTCTTGCTCTCTGATACCGGTAAGTACACCGCCAGCTTGACTGACATCACGAAGTCGGAAAAGATTCGCACCACGCTCTCTTTGGGTAAGAACAGGCTCGGTCTATTCACCGGTTCTGATTGCTATGCCGTCTTCGGTATGAGCAAGTCAGGAAAGATGTTCTACAGGACTTCGGCATCTGCTGAGACGTTCAATATCTCCACTAGCAATTGGTCTACCACGAAGCCTGCTGGATACCCCGTCAACTGCGAGTTCCCGACTAGTCCTAGCCTTGCTCTCAACGCCACCCCTAACCTTGCAGCAACTGGTTCGACCGTTGCACTGGGTAATGCGGCTATCACCCGCAACATTGCCATCAATGGACAGACATGGACGCGGGTTGTTCCAGGCACCACCGGTCATGGTGTGCGCGGTCTCGTACCCCTCGATAAGCTCAAGGATGGTCAGTCTTATGATGGTTCGTTCATCGTATACAACGACGGAACCACCCCTGTAGATATCATCCTTGACTGGTCTGATAGGGACATCCAGAACTACAGCATTGCACCCGGCGAGACTAAGTTCGTCAATGTCACTGGTTCCCGAGACACGTATAACTCCACGTATCGATTCGTAGACATCGCGGTCGTCACCATGAATTCGACCGGTCTTCTCTTCAAGGACTTCACAGTCAAGGAAGCAATCGAAAACTAATACTTGCGTGTTTGTTTGAGATGTGGTTAGATAGAAGTAACCGAGAAACCAACTCAAACAAAAGGAAACAAAAATGGACACCTCCGTCATGGCTCCGACCACCGCTCGCATCATCACCATCCTCACCGGTCACATCTCCAGCATCGATCAGAGCATCGCTCACAGCATCACCGAAAGCCCCGATGGGCTTCCATTCATCAAGACTGCTTCGCAGTACGATGCGCAGGGCACCGTCAACGTCAAGACGACCTTCACGGCGGAGAGCATGACGGTCGCAATCGGTTTCGACCACGCCAGCCCCGCCCGTGACGCTTCTGAGGTGACTCAGCGTTACATCTTCGACCGCCTCTTTGCCGAGAACACCCGGCAGATCGCTGAAGCTCTCGGCTTCGCCTGATCCGAACTAGAACGAAACACCCCTGTCACGATAGGCAGGGGTGTTTCGTCGTTTCAAGGAGATAATCTACGACTGATGCTTGCGTGTTTGTTTGGGATGTGGTTAGATGTAAGTAACCAAGAAACCCATTCAGACAAAGGAATGCACATGGACACCTCCGTTATGGCTCCGAACACCGCCCTGGTCGTCGCTTCCCTCACCAGCCAGCTCGCTGTCATCGAGAAGCAGATCGTCTCGACGCTCACCGACCGCCCCGAAGGTCTTCCTTTCATCAAGATGACCTCGCAGTACGACGCACAGGGTGTCATCACTGCCAAGGCAACCCTCACTTCGGAGGGCATCACGGTGGACATCGCCTTCGTCCACGAGAACGTCATTAACGACGCTTCCGAGATCGCTCAGCGATTCATCTTCGAGAGCATCTTCGCTATGCACGTTCAGCGATTCGCTCAGAGCACCGGTCTCGCCTGATCCAAGCTCGAACGAAACACCCCTGCCTACCATGACAGGGGTGTTTCGTCGTTTCAAGCCAACCAGACATGAGACCATCCTCTTATGACTGGTGACTACTCGCCCTACTACGCGCGCTATAGACGGTTCTCCGAATACCCTATGGTTGTTGCGGCGGTCATCTTTCTCGTCTTGTACTCTTGGCAAGTCATCGCCAGGCTTTCCGGCTTTTGGAATGACATAGCGGAGACAGCAATGAACGTTGTCTGGGCGCTCTTTGCACTGGACTACATCATTAGACTTGCTCTCGCTGCGAACAAGAAGAGGTGGTTTGTCAAGAACCTATTCGACCTCATCGTGATAGCGCTTCCTGTCTTACGCCCGCTTCGCCTCATTCGTGCGCTGACTGTGCTCAAGTTCCTGCAACGAGGCTCTTCGTCGTTTCGTAACAACGTGGTCCTCTACGCCGCTGTTGGCTCCACACTACTCATCTACCTTGCTGCGATAGCTGTTCTAGATGTCGAGCAGAACGCGGATGGGTCGAACATCACTAATATCGGTGATGCCTTGTGGTGGTCCGTAGTAACCATTACCACGGTGGGATATGGCGACTACTACCCAGTCACATTCCTTGGACGTATGGTGGCGGTGGGGTTGATGCTCGGCGGGATAGCCTTGATTGGAACAGTGACGGCAACGCTTGCTTCGTGGATAGTAGAAAGGGTGCGCGAAGATCCTAGTAAGACACCCAGCGAATAGCTACCAGGATGCTGCGCGCAGGATATGTAAATCCTGAATGTTTGTTGGGTTTTTACCCAATCAAGTCGAATCGAATGAGTACCTTAGATACAGGTCTAAAATCGTTAAGCACATGGTCGGTAACACGACAAGCAGGAAAGAAGGTATCCCACCATGAGCACAGCATTAGATGAACCAGTCCTAGACGACTACTTCGACGTAGATGAATCGGACTTCACCTCGACAGCGGTAGATGGCGGTGAGACAAAAATCACGCTAGAACCTCTCTTCCAAACAGCGCTCGCTTCTGCGGGAATCGAGGTGGAAGTCACGGGGTCTGGATCGTCAGGGCAAGAGGATTACTCCTACCGGCTTCCCGTCACAGGCGGCGAAATTGTCGATGAGCAATACGCTGCACTTTCAGGAGAACTGGAACACTACGGTTCTGGTTTGTCCTTCCGCAAGGATGACATTACAGTGGACTTCAGCGACTTCATCCTCAATACAGCTACAGGGCAAGTTTCTGGTGAGGTGATGGTGCGGGGTATGGATACCCCAGATGCGCCCTACGACTCAGAGCCAGCCGTATTCTCGCTAGACGACTCATTCAGCGTAGGAGCTACTTCAGAGGCGGAGATGCAGTCTGACAACCTCGTACTCGATGGAGTGCGGTTATGTCTCACGGATGAGGCGGCGGGTATTCTCAACCTTGCCTTCAAGTCCGCAGAGTTGAGCGCCGAAATGCTATGCGGCACAGCATCAGTCAGGGTCGATGTGGTGACCTGACAGTAAGCGCTCTCACAAAGAAACGGTGGGTGTCATCTTTTGCTGATGACACCCACCGTTTTGTCTTCTTAGTCGCCGTTGATGATCGTCTCAATCAGCGGCTCGCTACGCTGGATGGCGATAGGGATGGTTGCCGGAGATGAGATTCTTCGAGGGTTCGGCATGACCGTGTGGAGGTTGAATGCATAGCGCTCAGTGGATGGAGAGATGTCGTAGATGAGTTGCGTGTTCAACTGCGCTGTCTCCAAATACACCGGCTCATGTGATGCCGTGCGGGGTAGCTTCAAGATGCGTGACGCGCTTGCATCATCCAACTCACCAATCTGCACCTCGTAGATGTCAGTCGGTCTCGGGAATGTTCTCGACACGAAGATGAGGTCTTCATAGAAGATCTTGATGGCTGCTGAAGTGAGTTCGGTAGCCATCTCTCGCATGAATACTTCTCCGCCCTTCTGGTCGGGGTCAGCAAACAGAATGCTCGACATCAGACCCTTGATAAAGTTGATAGCATCTCCCACAGTCTTCATCTGGAATCCTGGTGTGCCATCACTGCTCGTGAAGAACTGCGGTACGTCGAGAACAGCCAGCGGAAGAACGCGCTCGGCATCATAGGCGGACGCGGCGGTGAGTTCAGACGGGTCGCCGTATCCTACGAGTCGTCGTCCGTGGAAGGCTTCGAGCTTGATGCCGGGGTGCCACGAAGAGAGCAGGGTTCTGTGGTACTCGAACGCAATGTCTTCTCTACGTACTTCGAATGTTCCTTCATTCATGATGTATCCCTTCTGTTGCGCAATTACGCGCTCTGTGGTGTTCCGATTTCGCTTTCGCGACCGATAGCCCTAAAGACCGATTGCGTCACGAGGATTGCTTTAGCAGGAGGAACCAGAAGTGCTGTAAGCTTGCGAACACCCACCCAGAAACCCTTCTTGTCGAGAGCGTCTATAGCGGTGATTTCCGTGATGTACTCGTGTAGCAGTGCGTCAGACATCTCGATCTTCTCGTCGAGCAATGCTGCTCTGACAATGAGTGGGTCGATGGTCTGCTTCGTATGGTGTGAGGGCATGCAAACAGCATATCTCAACAAGGTTGATCATTCTTTGGTTAGGAAGGTTGCATCTCGATTGGTTATGTACTAAGCTTTAGTTATTCAACGACCAACCATTCAGCGAAAGCGAATCATGCCTACTTACGAGATGCCCGTCACCCTTCCCGAGCACAACGACACCCAGTTCATCGAGAAGCTCCAGGAGGTCGGCATGGTCATCCCCGGCTTCAAGACCCATACGTTCGTTCTCGAAGAGATCAGCAAGGCAGAAGCCATCAAGACCGCCGCGCTCGCCCTCGACGAGTTCTACAACACCGCCAACTCGCAGCACCCCTTCGGTGCTTCCGTCCCCATCGTGGAGAACACCCTCATCCGCAGCCACAGGAAGCTCTAACCAAGCTCGTAACTAGTAGCCGACAAGACGTGTACCGATGCGTCTTGTCGGCTACAATGCGTTGATGACCAACTTCGTGGGTAACACTAAGCCGGTGCCCGGCGACGGTCTTTTGCTTACCATCGGTGCCCATGTTGTCAACCTTTTGGCTATCACGCTAGGAATCTTGGGTTCAATCTATGACCCCGGCTATCGAATCTACATCATCGTCACGCTCGTAATCTTGGGTGGTCTGGTGAACTTGCCATTGGCTATTTCCGGTCTAGTGGCTTCATCGAAGAAGAGTAGAGAGTTGAGACTGACGACAGGTGATAGCAGTTCTCCCCGTTTGTCATGGTCGATGTATCTCGGGTGGGGCTACATCATCATCTTTGTCCTTGCACTCCTATCTCTCGCTCTCCTAGCAGCCCTCGGTGGGTCATGATGAGCACCTCCACTAACGATTCCAACCCCATCGACCTTCCGGCTAGTCAGTACTTCGAGCAGATGCGAAAGAAGAACAAGAGACTGGTTAGCTTCGAGAAAACCGTCAGAAAGTTACAGCTTCATGGTGCGCCGATTTATCGGCTTTTCATCACGACCGAAGCAGAGAAGCTTCATCTAGAGATAACCAGCATCATTCTGCATCAAAAGCAGGTTCCTGTAGTTGACCTTAGAGAGATGGTGTTGGCTGCCATCAAAAAGGCACCACGACACGACTGGCTAGGGCGTAACCTCAACCTCCACGACCTGCGGCACCTTGTTGACTGGAACGAGTCAATAGCCCGCGCCATCTCAATCGATATCGACCACAAGGCTACTGCCGATCCACAGCTATTTGAAGAGTGTGCAACTGAGCGCTTGCTAGGGAATGACTTCGACCCTCGCAATCTTTGGCTAGTTGTTCAGAGCAACCCTGCCTATCGAGGCATCATGGCAAGCAAACACGCAACAGTCCGGATGCTGATATCCGCCATCAAGGCGTACCCCAATCTGCTCAATGCATCACATGCGTCAGAGGCTCATAAATGGGGAAGCGAGGCGTGGAACCGCGATATGTTCGACACGTTGTGCGAGTCTCGTTCGAATGCCTACGAATCTCTGCTGTGGATGATGTGGATGCACAACAAGCGTGCGGTTCGAGCCTCTTTGCTGAAATACAACACTGACGGTGAGGACGGATACGTCACCGAGCTAGGGTACGAAAGTGTGCTGGAGAGAATGTCAAAACGCTACACAATTAGCCAGGTTGATCCTTACATCGAGCGGGGTATCATCAACATCAATGACATAGCGTCAGCCATTGATAACGATATTGACGCAGACCTACTGATGCACATGAAGACAGGATTTGCGTTCTAGCCGAATGCGATGACCCACCACGACAAGTTGGTGAGAGAACCGAACGCGACAATTGCGGGGTTGAACACGACTGCAAGGGCTATGGTCGCTACAGCCCAGACCCGACCCTTCTTCTTGGTCGCGCCTACGATGCCAGTCACAAACGGGATGAGGCTGGACAGAACGACAGCGGTAATGAAGGCGTACCTGAACTCAACATAGCGCGCACCAAGGTCAAATGTGGATTGAAGGCTGCTGATGCTTCCGGCTAGCTTTTCGATGCTCCAGTCAAGTGAAGAGATGGTACTTGCTGCATCACCTACCGTATTACCAAGAGCAACGAGACCCGCTGTGAACACTGCTGGATATGCAAGGAGGTAGAGGGTGAATGCGAAGCCACCAATGCTGGTGTACCGCGTGTTCGTCTGCGCTCGGTCTCTGTCTTTCTTGACGGACTTGTAGGTCTCCTTGGAGATGTTGCCCGCTTTGTACTGGTAGCGAAGCTGAGTGCCTGTGAATCGGGAGAGGTCTATCGTTTCCTCTACTGGTAGCTGAGGCGCTGTACGCCTCTCTGCGGCTTTGACAGGCACAGGTGCTCTCGGTGTGCGATGTGCTGGTTTGGCGGCGGGAGCGAGGAATGTCACCGGTTCTACGATGGATTCAAGGCGAGGTACTGGTGGTTCAGGTACCTCGATTACCTCTTCTAGTGCATAGGTGCTCTCACCATCAACGGTGATGGGAATGATGGGGATAGGGTGCTGAGGCAGAGGCTGATACTGAACAGGCACCATCGGTGCTTCTTCAACGCCGTCCCAGTAGTCGTCTTCTGGATTAGCGCTAGGGTCTGATTGCCACAATAGTTGGTCACTCACGGCTACTCCATCTGGTCTGTACCGAGGTTTTCAGTTTATCGGCTGGGGCTGTCACGACACGCAGTACTCATGGATTGGTGATCGACTCGATGATGTGTTATCTTGGTTCTATCAGCGAAGCAAACGACCGAGAAGGTCATATTGAGTCGGCTCGAATCCTCCCAAGGGAAACGAGCTAGTAATACAAGCTCATATGACCTTCTCGGTCAACTTCGTTAACACACTCAGTTTGATTCTGCTGACTATGACTGCTAGCTTCTTTGTAGGAGGGTACTCACATGACGAACCAGTCGGACACTAAGAGTAAGCGAGTGCGCCTGTTCACCCATCAGGGTATGAGCGACCAGATTGAGCTTAGTAAGCTCTTCGTCGCCGCCATTGGTCAGCGCCGTGAATCGGTTGGTTTCGCCTCCGACACCGCCCGCGACTGGATGAAGCTGGTCCGCATATTGACCAATGGAACATTCAGTCTCACTAAGTCCCGTCGAGACGATCTCATCGGTATTGCCAAGGACCATTCTGCTGATGTCGTCAGCCCGTTTGTCATCAATGGGTTCTCGGACTTTGGTGACATCCGACTGTCCATCGAACGCGGTGTGGATGCCGAAGTGCTGGCTGCTCTTCGGTTGGGAGCTAGAGATTAGACAGTCTAGCTAGGATCTGATAGTGTGTATACATGCCTAGTCCAGAGTCTGTTCATGTCGTGATTCAGATTGACGCTGACGGCTTCGAGAAGGTCATCGGAGTTGCGCACAGCATCGAGTCTGTTCAGTCGGTCATTGTTGCGTCACAGAACCTTCGTGAGGATGCATACCGTGTCGAACATGACATCGATGACGATGACTTCGACCTCGAAGACCTACCGGTAGTAACCTACGCTTCTGAGGAACATGCGGTAGTGTCATAAATTGACAACCGTGGGTTATGTCTACGGCATACGCTAGAATGACTATATGCCCCAAAGCCACCTTATTGCTAAACCTATCACCGATATCAACGGTGTCCAGAAGACGGTTAGGGTAAAGCCAAGTGGTGTAGCTCCTGTCACTATCAGTCGTGTTTCCTCTGTGTCTGCACAAGAGGACATCCCTGTTCCGTCAAGAGACGAGCTAAGGCGCATTGACAGTCTCCCCGTAGACGAGAAAGCTCGCTACGCACGTCGTCTGACAATTGCCCCTGAGGTCTTGGAGATGCTCGGCTCTTCCAAGAATCCCGCGATTCGCAATGAGATTTCCATGAACAAGAAGTCCTCTCAGCGTGCACTTATGAACGTGGTTGATGCTGAGTCTTCTACGTCTCGGTTCAACAAAGGCGCTGAGAAGTACCGCGATGAGAACTTGATCAACGTGGCTATGCACCCCAACACATCCACGTCCGCTTTGCGCAAGATAGCCTCCATCAAGAGAGGCAACGACAATGGTCGAGATATCGCTGAGAAGAGACTTCGTGGTGAGGATTATCTACCGAAGAAGCGTGTGAACTCGATGGCTACAAGGTCTTACCACACTGGGTTCTGGGAGTAGATCCTCTTGTAGGTCTCCTACTATGAAACGCGCAGTTCTTTGTAGGGTTCCTACAAATGACAAATAGCGCTTGTAGGAAACCTACAAACGTCGAGTACCTCTGTTGGAGGGTTGCTACAACAACCTGCTCTCCAACCTTCTAGACATACCCTATCAACGACCACCGACATTGGTGTCAACCTAATGCATGGTACGTAATCTGTACATGACATTTAATCTGATAGTTTGCTGTATAATTGGGGTACACCCTACCTTCCCGGAGATTCACCATGCGTAAGCGTTCTGCTAGTTTTCTATCCCTATTCATGGCTGGAGCAATAGCTGCATCCCCTATCGTCGCCTCATCAGCAACCGCCGCTGAGACTGACACTTCATCATCCTCTTCAACCGCCGCTCACCCTGGTGCGCCTTCGGCAGTGAGAAATGCATCAGTAAACCTCAATGGTGCTGAGTACATCTCGGTGTTCTGGTCAGCACCGGCTAGCACTGGTAATGCGCGCATTCTCAGTTATGACATCAACGTCACTGACAGCGCAGGAAACACGTACCAGGATTCGGTGAACGCCAACACCCGTTCTTCATCTATCTACGTTGGTGACCTTCCCGGACGTACCCTTACGGTCGTTGTTTCCGCCACCAACAAGTTCGGCTCCACCCCTCTCGAAGTGGGAACCGTAGAGCAGGTTCTTGAAGCTCCTGGTATGCCTCAGGGCTTCTCTGTAGAGCCGAACGGTAACCTCACATGGTTCGCTCCTGAGTCCACGATGCCTGTGACCTCATACGTCATTCACGCTACTGCTGATGGCGAAGCACTTGATGACGTTTACCTCTCTGCTGAGGACTTCAGCTACCAATACCCCACTACCCCAGGTGTTGACTATTCGTTCTCCATCTCGGCATCTAACGATGCTGGTGAGGGAGAAGCTGCTGTTATCGACTCGTTCATCATGGACTCCACCGTTTCTGACGCACCAAGTGATGTCTACGGTGTGACAACCGATAATGGCATCACAGTCAGATGGAACGCACCTGCATTCACTGGTGGTCAGGATGTCACCTACACCGTCTCGCTCAACGACAGCCTCGGAAACACCACTGTCCTGTCGGGACTCACTGAGACACAGGTAGAGTTCGCCATCAACGCCATTCCTGGTGTTTACTACACCGCAGCGGTATCAGCGGTCAACTCTGCTGGTGAGAGCGGCACCGTCTTCTCTGAATCGTTCTCTGGCGGTGCAGAACAGGCAGCTTCACCTAGTTACGTCGATGCATACACAAGCGGATACGCTAACCACTCCGTATTCGTTCGTTGGTCCCCACCTGAGACTGATGGTGGTTCGTCTGTGACTGAGTATGTCGTGCAGCTAACCGACTTCAACGATCCAGAAGCTACACCTATCGTCCAGCACGTCTCTGCCGACAACTTCAGCACCAACTTCACCGGTCTTGCTGCAAGCAAGTTCTATGAGGTCAAGGTGACGGCTATGAACTCCGTAGGCGAGTCAACGGCTTCTTACGCCTACACCACCACATATGGTGATGCTCCCTACGTACCTATCGAAGAAGAGTTCGACAGCATCGACCCATCTGTTGTCAGCATCGATGGCGACAACCTCGTGTTCACCCTTGCGGGCTACAACGCAGGTGATTCCTTCTACACCAGTGAGCTTCCTGACGGAGATCTCAAAGAAGGAACGGTTGTTCTTTCTGAGGACGGACAGACTCTTCTCGTCTCTGCTGCTGGATACGAGGTAGGTTCACACCGCGTTGGTGTCATCGACAATAACGGTAACGCTGTTGGAAGCGTCAACTTCATCGTCAATGAAGACTTGACCATCACCCTCTAAACAGAGATACCAAAGAAGCCCGCACTGATTCAGTGCGGGCTTCTTTGTGTACTGCGGTAGTTAGATGCACACGCAGGGCGGGAGGTCCATCGTGGCGATGTCCGCGAGGTAGTCAGCCTCTTCCTCTGCGGTCATGTAGGTGGCGACTCCATCAGGACCACCGGTCTCGATGAGCGCTCCACGCTCGGGGTTGTACACCGCGATGGCGCAGGAGAGCGATGCACCTGCGCAGTGGATGCAGAAGACCATGCCGTTGGGCACGTAGAAGAGGTGGGTTCCCTTGGGGTGGGTGTCCCGGAGGGTGTTCATCGACGTACGCATGCGCTCGATGTTCTCGTCAATGGTGGTGGGGGTGGCGGTCTTCGTCATGATTACTCCTTGGTCGGTTATCTATATCTAAACACTAACTCTAGTTTATCCTTAAGTCAACTGGTGTACTCGATTTGACTTTGTGTATGTGTTTCTGTACAGTCGTGATTACCCACCGAAAGAAAAGGTCTATATGCGCAAGCGCTCCACTGGTCTCGTCTCCCTGCTCGTTGCAGGCGCACTCGTGACTTCACCCGTCGTTGCCACCTCCGCCTTCGCGGACGATACCGCAACCGAAGCCCCCATCGAGGCAGCACCCGCCGCTGAGACTACTCCCGAAGCTGCTCCTGTCGAGCCTGTTGCTGAGACTCCTGTCGAGTCTCCTGCACCGGTTGAGACCGAGGCTGCTCCTGCACCCGCACCTGTTCCTGCTGAGACTGCACCTGAGGCTGAGACTCCCGCTGACGTTCCCGTAGCTGAGGCTCCTGCCGATGCACCTGCGAAGGATGAGGCTCCTGTCGAGGCTGCCGCTGTACTGCCGCCCTCCGCACCTCGCGTCACCAGCGCCGCGCCGACTGGTAATCGAGGGTTCTCGCTGAACTGGACCGCTTCGGTGGAAAACGCCTCTGGCGGATTCGGTGCTGCTGAGTACTACGATGTCGTTCTCGATGGTCAGTCGGTGGGAACCACCACTGCCACTAACTTCCCTGTTGGTCCTCTGAATGCTGGCAGCCATGAGGTGCGCGTAGTTGCGTTCAACTCCGCTGGGTTCACCTATGGTCCCGGCTTCGTATTCTACGCGTATTCCAGCGTTCCTGACGCACCCAGCAACCTCATCATCTCTGATGGACCCACCCCTGACTCGGTGAAGGTCTCGTGGGAGACCCCTTATGACGGTGGTGAAGAGGCTTACGGTTACTGGATCAATCTTTATACGAGCGACGGCGAGACTTTGAGCTTCTACTCCGACCGCGAGGCAACTTCCGACATCTTCTACGTTGGTAACAAGCCCGGTCGTGAGCTTACCGCCTCTATCTACACGGTCAACCGAATCGGTAACTCCCCGACAAGCACTAGCTCCGCTTACGTCCAGCCTGTCAATGCTCCGTCTGCACCTCAGAACTTCGAGGCTGCTCGCACCGAGGGCAGCAATGCTGTGAACCTGACGTGGACGGCTCCCGCTGAGACCAACGGCGGTGACATCGAGTCCTACGTTATTCGTTGGGAAGGTAACGGTCGTACCGATCAGGTTACTGTGCCCGCCAGCGAGCTTTCTCTTGTCGCTGACGTGACCAACGTCTCTGTTGAGTACAACTTCACCATCACCGCTGTCAACAGCGCTGGTGAGGGTGAGGCTGCAACTATCGATGGCTACACGCCTGGTTACGTCCTCTCGACCGCTCCTGCCTCTGTCAAGGGTTACATCGAGGGCGACAACGCAATCATCA
>Ga0265798_10000237_pt1 | contig 100608 bp, 86 predicted proteins | sample P3T30metagenome_FD_192430 | JGI IMG/M metagenome (GOLD analysis project Ga0265798, IMG submission 192430) | Plant litter microbial communities from East Loma Ridge, Irvine, California - P3 T30 | ecosystem: Environmental > Terrestrial > Plant litter > Unclassified | place: USA: California... | reverse complement strand
CAGCAGGATCACCGGATAGATCGAGGCGCTGACGATTTTCGAGCGCACGGTGTCGATGCGCTGCTGGTAGTCGATGTAGCGCGCCAGCGCGCGCGGCAGGTCGCTGGTGCCTTCGGCGGCGCGCACGATGCCGACGTACAGCGGCGGGAACAGGTCCGGCTGCGCGCCCAGCACGGTGGAAAAGCGCTTGCCTTCGCGCAGGCCGCCGAGCAGGCGTTCGAGCACGCCGCGCGGGCCCGGCGCGCTTTCCTTTTCCAGCAGCGCTTCCAGCGCCTCGACGATGCCCAGGCCCGCATTGAGCAGCGCCAGCAACTCCTGGCTGAACAGCACCAGATTGAGTTTCGGGCCGCGCGCGCGGGTCAGCTGCAGGCCTCTACTGCGGCTTGGTTCGACCGCGCTGACGAACAGGCCGCGCGCCTCGACCTGGCGGCGCGCGTCAAGGGCGTCGGCGGCGTCGACGACCTCGTTCGAGATCGACATGTCGGGCGCAAGGGTGCGAACGGCGAACTGCATGGAATGCCCGTCGTGGATGCTGTGGAGCGTGGATTGAAAACTGAATGCCGTTTTGGAAAGAGCGCTTATTGCGAAGAGATGTCCGCGTTGTCGCCGCTGCCGCCCGGCTGGCCGTCCTTCCCGAGCGAGACGATCTCGTACTCGGCGCGGGTTCCGGGGGAGCGGTATTGGTAGGCATTGCCCCACGGGTCGAGCGGCACGCCCTTCTTCAGGTAAGGACCGTTCCATTTGGCGCCGGCACTGGGCGGCGCGGCCATCAGGGCGTTCAGTCCTTCTTCGGCGTTCGGATAGCGGCCGACGTCGAGGCGGTAGGTATCGAGCGACTTGTCGAAGGCTTCGATCTGCGCCTTGGCGACGGTGACTTCGGACTTGCCCAGCTGCGAGAAATACTTGGGACCGACGTACGCCGCCAGCAGGCCGATGATGACGATCACCACCAGCAGTTCCAGCAGCGTGAAGCCCCCACGGCGGCGCCGTACGACACCTGCGACGCCCCGATTCGTAGCACAAACCATCAACCGACTCCTAAGTTGCAAGCGTGTTGCCTGCATTTTGCCTGCGTGTTGCTTGCGTGAAAAGCTTTGCCAATGAAGGCTACCACGCAGCCCGACCAGCCGACAACTCTTCTTTGCAAAAAACCATGATTCACGGAGGGTGGAAATGATGATTTATTACACCCACAATTGTTCCTGCAAAGCAATGATGCAAATTACATACGCATGAAATTCGCTTCCAAATGGCAAGTTTTCATAGGGCAAACCAAATTTAATCAATGCATATTGCCTAAACTCAAAATTGTGTTTGTTAAACTTTTTTACACTTTTCTTGTTTCCATTGATATATTTCTTTTCAACCTGAACACATCGGGTGCCAAAGCGCTGTGCCCCGCCGTACCCAGGCGAGAGAGAAATCAAACATAAAGGCAGATCATGACTCGGAAATCGCACGTGGCATTACCCCTCGGCAGTACCCTCATCAAAATCCTCGGCGCAACGCTCGGCGCAGCCGTGCTGGCCGCTCCGGCGCAAGCGGGCGTCATCGGCTTCGAAACCGGCTACGGCCTGCCCTTCGGCAGTGGCGAAACCTACAGCGAAGCCGGATACGACCTGTTCTTCGAAGCCTACAACTACGAAGCCGTCGGCAGCGCCGTGGGGTCGATCATCGACGGGGCCGATCCGTTCGCGTGCGTGGACATGGCTTGCCCGGTCGGCAACGACAGCTACTACTACGGCGCCTTCAACGACAGCATCATCTACATCACCTCGCAGATCGCCGGCCAGACCTTCAACGTGAATTCCTTCGACGCCAGCTTCATCGGCGCCAACGCGAGCCTGGGTACCTACCCTGCCATGGCCGGCCTGCTGCGCATCCAGGGCTGGCTGGCCAACGGCAGCTCGACCTACATCGACTTCGGGCTCGACGGTCCGAGCCCGAGCGGCTTCGAATTCGGCCACTACCTGGCGCCGAGCGCGTTCTCCAGTCTCGACTTCGTCCAGATCGCCATCTTCGGCCTGGCCTGCGACAGCACCGGTATCTGCGCCCCGTTCGCGACCAACCAGGGCCAGTTCGGCATCGACAACATCGAGCTGATCTCCGCCGCCGACGTGCCGGAACCGGCCACCGCCCTCATCTTCGGCCTCGGCCTGGCCGGCATGGTCGCCGGCTCGCGCCGCAAAGCGGGCGGCAAAGCGCGCACCTAAGCGCGCACCTAAGCGCGCACCTAGGCGTAATGAGCACGGCCTGGCATCCAGGCCATCTCAAAGAACGACAACAAGAACGCATCAAAGAACCGAACGAGGAATCACTTCATGAAACTCCGCCCACTTTCCGCAGCGCTGCTGCTCGCACTGTCCAGCATGACGCTGGCGGTCCAGGCCGACGACGTGCGCCGCCCCTACGTCGTGCAGCTGGCCGACAAGCCGATCGCCTCCTATGACGGCGCCGTCTCCGGCCTCGCCGCGACCCAGCCGCGTCCGGGCCAGCGCCTCGAACTGAACACCCAGAGCGTGCAGCTGTATAACGGCTACCTCGACCAGAAGAAGGCCGTGGTGCGCGCCTCGGTCGCCAACGCGCCGGTGCTGCACGAATACAGCGTGGTGCTCAACGGCTTCACCGCCATGCTGACCGACGCCGAAGTGCGCACCCTGGTCGGCCGCAGCGACGTGGTCGCCGTGACCCCGGACACCCCGCGCAGCCTGACCACCACCTACACCCATTCGTTCCTGGGCCTGGACAAGCCGGACGGCCTGTGGTCCCAGCTCGGCGGCAAGGAACATGCCGGCGAAGACATCATCATCGGCATCGTCGACGGCGGCGTGTGGCCGGAACACCTGTCCTACGCCGACCGCATCGACAGCGACGGCAAGCCGACCTTCGACAACGGCGCCGCCGTGGCCTACGATGCGCCGCCGGCGCGCTGGAAAGGCGATTGCCAGAGCGGCAACGGCTTCACCGCCGCCAACTGCAACAACAAGCTGGTCGGCGCGCAATACTTCGACGCCAGCTTCAAGGCCAGCGGCCGCGTGCCGCACTGGACCGAATTCACCGGCTCGCCGCGCGACTCGATCGGCGGCGCCACCGGCGAAGGCGGCCACGGCACCCACACCTCGACCACCGCCGGCGGCAATGCCGGCGTCGACGTCACCATGGCGGGCGTCAACGTCGGCGCGATGTCCGGCGTGGCGCCGCGCGCGCGCATCTCGTCGTACAAGGTGTGCTGGTCGTACGTCGACACCAGCGTCGCCGCCGGCGTGCGCAACGGCTGCTTCACCGGCGACAGCGTGGCGGCGATCGAAAAAGCCGTCACCGACGGCGTGCACGTGATCAACTTCTCGATCAGCGGCGGCGCCACGATCAACGATCCGGTCGAGCAGGCCTTCTTCAATGCCACCAACGCCGGCGTGCTGGCGGTGGCTTCGGCCGGCAACGACGGCCCGGGCAACCAGGTCGCCCATATCAGCCCATGGCACGCGACCATCGGCGCCTCGACCCACAACCGCGAACTGCAGGCCGACGTGGTGCTGGGCAATGGCCAGAAATTCACCGGCGCCTCGATGAACGCCGCCCCGCTGCCGAACGCACCGCTGATCGCGGTCGAGAACGCCGGTCTGCCGGGCGTCTCGGCAACTCTCCTGTCGCAGTGCTACAGCGCCTCGTTCAATGGCGGCGTCCCGGTGCTCGATCCGGCCAAGGTCAAAGGCAAGATCGTGATCTGCACCCGCGGCGGCAACGACCGTGTCAACAAGAGCCTGGCGGTCAAGGAAGCCGGCGGCGTCGGCATGATCCAGGTCGACACCGGTGGCGGCCTGGTGGCCGAAGTGCACTCGGTGCCGTCGGTCCACGTCACCGCGCAACAGGGCGCAGCGATCCGCGCCTATGCCAACGCCAACGACAGCGCCACCGCCGCCATCACCAAGTTCGTGGTCGGCACCTCGGCTACCCCGGCGCCGGTGATGGCCAACTTCTCGTCGCGCGGCCCGAACCGCTACGACGCCAACGTGCTCAAACCCGACATGACCGCGCCGGGCGTGGACATCATCGCCGGCGTGTCGCCGGACATGACGCGTGCCCAGCAGGCCGACCTGATCAACGGCAGCCTGGTACCGGACGTCGCCTTCGCCTCCTACCAAGGCACCTCGATGTCGGCTCCGCACGTGACCGGCCTGGCCGCCCTGCTGCGCCAGGAGCATCCGAGCTGGACCCCGGCAATGGTCAAGTCGGCGATGATGACCACCGCCACCGACACCTTCCGCGACACCCTCACCGGCGACATCCGCGGCGAGCTGCCGTTCGCCCAGGGCGCCGGCCACATCAACCCGAACCGCGCCGTCGATCCGGGCCTGGTGTACGACATCACCCCAGCCGACTTCCGCAAGTACATGTGCGGCTCGGGCATGACCAACCAGTGCGCGGGCGGCCAGATTGCCGGCTACGAGCTGAACCTGCCGTCGATCGCCATCGGCAACGTGCTCGGCGCCCAGACCGTCACCCGCACCGTGACCAACGTCGGCGGCAGCGATGCGACCTACAATGTCACCAGCAAGATGGACGGCTTCAAGGTCGCGATCAGCCCGTCGACCTTGAGCATCCCGGCCGGCGGCAGCGCCTCGTACACCGTCACCCTGACCCGCGACAACGCCGCCGAGAACGTCTGGCAATACGGTTCGCTGACCTGGTCCGACGGCACCCACTCGGTGCGCAGCCCGATCGTGGCCCGCTCCGGCAAGCCGCTGGTGGCCCCGGCCTTCATCTCGAGCGACAAAGCCAGCGGCAGCAAGCCGATGAGCATCACCACCGGCTTTGCCGGCAAGATGAGCGCGACGGTCGGCGGCCTGAAGGAGATCGTGCGCACCGCCTCCACCATCAATCCGGCGCCGCGCGGCACCATCACCACCGTCGAAAGCATGCGCGCAGCCTGCGTGGCCGGCGCACCGGGCGTGAACGTGGTTCCGGTCACCTTCACCAGCTCGACCATGGCAGCGCAGTTCGAAACCTTCGACCGCGACACCTCGGGCAACGGCCGTGACGACCTCGACATGGTGCTGGTGAACGCGGCCGGCACGCTGGTGACCTACTCGGCCAACGATGGTTCCAACGAGTGGATCACGCTGCAAGCGCCGGCGCCGGGCAACTACCGCCTGTGCGTGATCGGCTACACCACTGCCGACAATGCACCGGCAACGTATGGCTTCCACTCGGCGATCGTGAGCACGTCCGACAAGGGCGGCAACTTCAAGGCGCTGGTGCCGGCCCAGGTGTACGCCGGCGGCAAGGCCACGATCCCGGTCAGCTGGGCCGGCCTGGCCAGCAACAAGCGCTTCCTGGGTGCGGTGCGCCTGCTGGACAACAACGGCGCGGTCGGCTCGACCACCGTGGTCCAGGTCGAAACCAACCAGCCGATTCCGGTTGCCGAACGCGGTCAGCGCGCCAAGGCGAAGGACACCGGTATTTAAGGAGAGCGGGAATGGGGCCGGCGGCCCCTGCCCTACAGGACTGCGCGCTTCGGCGCGCAGTTTTTGGCGCTGTCACCGTTGTGTGTGGAATTGATTGAACTGCTGAGTATCCACATGGTCTGACCAAGATCGAGACCAGATGGAGCAGTGATGAAAGCGGCAGCCTTCAAACGGTGGTCGGCGCAACTGTCTCAACTGAGCCGGCAGCAACGTGCGCAATTGCTGACCCTGATCCAGCCGGCGGTCAACATTGACCGCGTCTGCACACTGATTAACGCTACCCGTGGTGCCTCCTGCGACTGCGCGCATTGTGGCACCGCCAACTGCTACCGACACGGCATTCACCGTGGGCTGCAGCGCTATCGCTGCCGCTCCTGCGGCAAGACCTTTACGGCACTGACCGGCACGCCGTTGGCCAGATTGAGACATCGTTCCAAGTGGCTCGACTACCTCGGCAAGATGCTCGACTCAAGCTCGGTCCGCGCCAGCGCCAAAACGGTGGGCGTGCACCGCAACACCAGCTTTCGCTGGCGCCACCGCTTCCTTCACCTCGGCAAGCACGACCGGCCCGAGGGCTTGCGCGGAATCGCCGAGGCCGATGAGCTGTTCCTGCTCGAGTCGCAGAAGGGTGCGCGCCAGTTGACGCGCCCTGCGCGCAAGCGCGGAGGCGTCGCCGGCCGCCGTGGCATCAGCAAGGAACATGATTGTGTGCTGGTGGCGCGCGACCGCGAGGGCCGGACATTCGATTTCGTGCCCGGCCGTGGCGCTGTCACGGCGGCGCAACTGCACCAGCACCTGCTGCCGGTGCTCGACTCCAGCGTATTGCTGGTGACCGATAGCCATGGTGCATACCGCGCCTTCGCCCGCGAAGCCGGTATCACCCATGAGGCCGTCAACCTGCGCCAGGGCGAGCGGGTGCGCGGCGCCGTCCACGTACAGAACGTCAACGGCTATCACCGGCGGTTGCGGCAGTGGCTGGCGCGTTTCAATGGCGTGGCCTCGCGCTATTTGCCGAATTATCTCGGGTGGCGCTGGGCCGTGGACGGCAACCGCGTCACTACTGCGGATGAGCTGCTGCGAGCGGCGATCGGTGTTTTCAACACCGAACGGTGACAGCGCCCAGTTTTTTGCGCTACGGAATCAATCAGGTCGACGGCGACGCGCCGCCCGCCTGGCAAGTGCCGGCCACGCACACCGCGCCCGGATCCGGCCGGTGGATGCAGATCGACATCTCGCCACTGCTCTTGATCTGCGCCTGGCGCTCGGCTTTATAACGCTCGGCCGTGGCCAGCAGTTCACTTTCGTTGGTCTTGAGGGTCGAATACGGCAGGTATTCCTGCGGGCCGCCACAGGCCAGTGCGCCGACCGGCAGCGAGCGGCACTGGCTGTTGTCGCTGCAGCTCGGGGTGCCGATCAGGCGCCGGATGTCGTCCACCTTGGGGCCGGACGCGGAGAGCACCGGCGCCGCTGGCGTTTTACCGGAGACGGAGTTGGGATCCTGCGCCTGGGTCGTGCAGGCGGCGCAGCCGAACAGAAGAATAAGGACGAGTTTTTTCATGCGCCCATCTTCGCGCGCACGATAAATGTGGTCAAGCGAATCACATCTTGCCGTTCCAGATTTCCAGTGCACCAATACCGTCAACTCAGCTGTAGCTGGCGCGCCACACTGTCACATCGAGGCTGAAGCGGTATCGCATCCCCGCGAAAAATTTCCAGGTGGATATAAATCTAAAATGACATTAACGCATGGCAACTTCGCTTATTTCGCAGCCTACTGTTCCGTATTCTATGTTCGCAAATGTAATAAATTGACGCACAGAAAGCATTCCTCACTACAATAAGCCTCATTGCAGTAGAGCACTTATTTAAGTCGAGTCCACCGTGAAAAACCAATTCCTCTCCACCATTTCCGCCATCGCCCTCACCGTTCTCCTCACCGCTTGCGGTGGCCAGCAAGATTTCCAGGCTGCTGGCCAGACTGCTGCCAACACCCTGGCCAGCACGATCACCGCCAGAGCGCTTCAAGCCGGCGTCGATGGCGCCGCCGTGCCAGCCAGCGCAGTCGCCGGCAACGCTCCCGCACCGGCTGCCACCGTGGTCGCCGCCATTATGCCGCAGCCGGACTGCGCACCGGAAGGCTGCAACAGCCTGCGCATCATCGACGGCAACGCCGAAGCCTGGCGCATCGACGCCGCGCGCCGCGCCGCGCTCGAAGCCCGTCTCTGATTCTTTCCCGGCGCCGTTACAGCAGGCGCAGCGCCAGGCAGCGCGCCACGGCATGCGCGCGGTTGCCGACACCCAGTACGCGGTAGACCCGCTGCAGATGGTTCTTGACGGTCAGCTTGCTGATACCCAGCTGCAGCGCCACCTCTTCGTTGCTGCGGCCGTCGCGGATCCGTTCCAGGATCGCCCGCTCGCGTGGGCTGAGCGCGCGCGCCGGCGCCGTGTCGTTCCCTGACAAGAGCGCGACCGGCGCCGGCAAGCGCAGCAAGGCCAGGTGCAGATACGGCAGCAGCAATTGCAGAAAATAGCCGTGCCGCGCTTCCGGCCTGGAAGGCATACCGAGCAGCACGAACACGCCGCCAGGCCCGGCCAGCGGCATGCAGCCATGCACCAGCGCATGCTCGAAGCCACTGGCGCGCAGCAGCGCGGCGCAAGCCACATCATCGCCCTGCTCTCCATCCAGTACGGCCGGCGCCGACGCGCCCGCGCGCCACGCCTGCACCAATGCCGGCGCCAGCTCCTGCGTCAGCCGCGCCAGCGCGGCGCCATCCAGCACCGCCCGGTGCAGGCACTCGACCCGCAGCACGCGCCCCGCCCCATCCATGCCAATGCACAGCAGCACCTCGTGCGGCAGCAGCGCCTGCAGCGGTCCCTGCGCCCACAGAAACAATTGGCGCCGGTCATGCAGCGCCATGCCCGACTCGATCGTGCGCAGCAGGTATTCCTGCTCGGCCCGGCCCAGGATGGTCATGGGTGCAGCTGGCCTGCAGCGGCGGCGAAGCGGTAGCCGGCGCCGCGCACGGTCTGGATGTGACCATGTCGTCCGCTTGGCAGCAAGGCCTGGCGCAGGCGGCCGACGTGGGCGTCGACGGTGCGTTCGTCCAGCACCGCGTGGCGGCCCCAGACCCGGTCCAGCAATTGCGGCCGGCTGTGGATCCGTTCCGGGTTCCGCATCAGAAATTCGAGCAGGCGAAATTCGACCGCGCCGAGCGCGATCGGGCGCGCGCCGGCGCTGACCCGGCGCGTGCCCGGATCGACGCACAGTCCGGCCAGCTCGATCGCTTCGCCAGCGGGCGGGGCCAGCCGGCGCAGCACGGCCCCGGTGCGCGCCAGCAGTTCGCGCGGGCTGAACGGCTTCGTCACATAGTCGTCGGCGCCGGACTCGAGCGCCAGCACCTTGTCAGGCTCGGCGGCGCGCGCAGTCAGCATGATGATCGGCAGCGCGCGCGTACGTGGACAGCCGCGTAGCCGCCGCAGCAGTGCTTCACCGCTCTGTCCGCTCAACTCCCATTCCAGCAACAGCAGGTCCGGCAGGCGGATGTCAAACAGGGCCAGCGCCGATTCGGCGTCGGCACAGCAATCGAGGTGGTGGCCGGCATGGCCGAAGTTCTGTGCCAGCAGTTGCTGGGTGGAGAGGTCGGGATCGACCACAAGGACCTGGGCTGGCATGGGATCGCTGTTGGCGTAATGTCTGCGAGACAATACGTCAACTATGCCGCATGGCTCCGACCTTGATAAATATCATTTCCTTAATAACTTCAGACGATTTTCATATAAATAAAGCCACACCGGGCTCCTGCCCGATGTGGCTTCGATCGCGGTATGAAACCGGCGGATCAGCGGCGCTGCTGCATGCGGCGGGTAGCGCCGAGCAGGACCAGGCCGGTGGCGACCAGCAGCCACTCGCCCGGCTCCGGCACTTCGGCGGGCGGCAGCTCGGCCACCGATACCAGGGCCGGGGCCAGCACGTCGATCACGGCCGGGGCGTTGGCCACCACGTCGATCGCCAGCAGGTGCGCTTCCGCGCCCAGGTAGTTGAAGTCCATGTCGAGCAGCGCCAGGCTCAGCGTCGTGCCGATGAACTCGTACTCGGTCTCGAAGCTGACGTCAAAGCTGAGCAGGCCGCCGAAACGTACCGCCTGGTCGAAGACGTTGTAGCCGGTGCGGTTACCCATCACCACGCCGCTTGCGACGTCGCCGGCGACGTCGCCTTCGCGGATTGGATCACCCAGGAAATCGCCGCTGAAGTTGCTCAGGCGAGCGAAGGTCGGGTTCGGCGTCTCGAGGCCCAGGAACATCAGGTCGAGCAGGCCGCTGGTGCCGGCCAGCGAGCGGGTGTCGACCGAGACGGTGTAGACAGGACCGGCCATCGCCGCAGGGGCGCCGATGGCGATCGACAGCGCCAGCATTGCGCGCAGGAACAGGGTTTTGATGTTGAACATAGTGGTCATCCTTTGAACGACGCTGGCTTAGAAAGAACCCGACACCAGCTGCGGCGTGTAGCCGATGCTGCGTTTGGCGGGATTGCTGAAGGTGGTGCCGACGGTGACGCTGGCGCCCGGCGCGATGCCGGATTGCGGCAGCGTCAGGTACGGCGCGCCGCCCTGCGTGCCGCTGCGGTTGTCGAGCGTTACGCCTTCAGGCAAGCCCTGCAGCACGAACTGGATCGGACCGGCCAATGGCGTTGCACCAGTATTGGTGATGGTCACGCTGCCGCTGTATTTGCCGGTGGCGCGGTTGATGGTCATGCCGCTGACCGCGATCCTGACCGCACCAGTGACGTCGGACCAGGCCGGGGTCAGGTTCAGGCTCACCACCAGCGGATCGTGGTCCGACGCGCGGTAGGCGTTGCGGCGATACGGATCCTGCTGGGTATCGTTCAGGTTGTAGTCGATGGTCTCCGGCTCGTCGGCGTTGTTGTGCCACTCGGCCGCGCCCAGCACCTGCGACGCCAGCGAGTTGCTGGCCAGCGCGTGATCCAGGTAGCCCGACAGGCCGTCGAACACATAGGAGTACGGCATGCCGTTCGGACGCACGAAGCGCTCGAGCAGGTCGACCATGCCGTTCTGCTTGAGGTGGGCGATCGGGTTTTCCATCGCATACGAGTTGAGGTCGCCAATCACCAGCACGTCCGGGTCGCCCGCGGCCGCCGTCACCTGCGGAATGAAGCTGTTGGTCAGGCGCGCGGCCTGCTCGGTGCGGGTGCGGTCCCAGCAGCCTTCGCCATTGCCCGGATCGGTATCGCCTGGCCCTGCGCCGCCGCAGCCGCCCTTCGACTTGAGGTGATTGACGATCACCGAGAACTTGGCGCCATTATTCGCCTTGAAGGTCTGGGCCATCGGCGGACGGTTGTTGACGCTGTCCGCATCCGACAGCGCGCCGCCGCTCAGGCTCAAGGACGCAGGCTTGTAGATCATCGCCACCCGGATCGCATCGGTCCCGGTCGCGGCCGGTTTCGGCACCACGGCATAGGTGCCCGGACGGGTCGCCGCGTTGAGCTGCTCGACCAGGTAGCCGACGGCCGTGTCGCCGTTGTTCTGGATTTCCATCAGGCCGACCACGTCGGCGTCGAGCTGGGTCAGCGACAGCACGATCTTGTCGCGCTGGCGCACGAATTCGGCCGCGTTGTCGGCGCCGCGGCAATTGCTGGCGGTGGTGCTGTTGCCGACCGTGCAGCCCTGGCCGCTGCGGCCCCAGGCGTCGCCACCATTGGTGAAGGTGGTGAAGAAGTTGAGCACGTTGGCGCTGGCGACCTTGATCCCGCTTGGCAAGGTTGGCGCCGGGGTGCGCTCGTTACCGCCGACGAACACCGGCGCCACGGTCGGCTGCAGCTTGAAGCCGGCGCCGCCACCACCCCATGCGCCGTAGTCGAGCACGCCGGTCAGGTCGTGCGCCACATCGCCGGTGCGGCGGGTGCCCTGTTCGTCCAGGTAAGGAATAGTGGCCGGGGCCACGAAGATGCCGTCGTCGAGCACGATCTGGTTGGCTTCGTTTTCGCGGTGCAGCGCCAGTGCCTCGGCGGAACCGGCGGCGTAGCGGTTGGTCGGCACTTCGCGGCGGCCGTGCGACATGATCAGCTCGCCTCGGTCGCCCAGGTTGCGGTTGCCATTGACGGTCAGCGGCGAGGTGAAGCGCACCAGCATGCCTTCGTAACGCGCCAGGTCGGCGTTCGGCAGTTCGATATTGGCCGGGGTAATCGCCGGGCCGGCGCCGAGGCGCTCGACGTTCGAGACGTTGCTGAACTCGGTGTAGCTGCGCGGGGCGCCGGTCGGACGGTACTCGATGACGGTGCCGGTCACGCGCACCAGGTCGCCGATCGCGGCGGCGAAGGTGGAGTTATAGACGAAGATGCCGTCCGAGGTCGACGGATCGCCGTCGCCATTCGCGTCCTGGATGAAGAAGCCGCTGCCGACGCGGCCGGTGACCACGCCGCGCGTGCTTTGCACCGTGTTGGCATAGGCGCTGGTGGCGCCCGCACCCTGGATCTGCGCAATGGTCAATTCGCCGGCGACGCTGACGGTAACCGTGCAGGTTTCGGTCTGGCCGTCGTCGTTGCCGAACTCGACCTGCACCGGATAGCGGCCGCCGGCAAGACCGGCGCCGATCTCGAGACGCGCCTCGGCTTGGCCGCCGATCGCGACCGCCGGGGTGAAGCCGGCCAGGGTGATGTTCTGGCTGGCGCCGGCGACGATGGCGGCGCGGGTGACGATGCTGTCGCGGTCGACCGCCGACAGGGGCGCGCTGGTGGCGCTGCCCGGCGTTACCTGGATGGTTGCAGGGCAGGTCAGCACGATCGGCTGCACCACCGGACCGTTGTCGCAAGTCTGGCGCGGCGAGCTGGTGCGGCGTGGGCCATTTACCGGCGCGGCGCTGAAGTCGTCGCGGTTGTTGTCGGTATCCTGGCAGCCGAGTGCGGCGCGGTGCAGCGCATTGACCGTCGACGGCGCCGGCGCCGCGAGCGTGCCTTCGTACAGGTTGGCAGTGCCGTAACCGATCAGGTCGACCACGTTGGCGCCGCCCGCCCCCGGCAGCGCGCTGCGGCTGCGCGCCAGCGCCACCTTGCCGCCGGCGGCGGCCATGTCCAGCGCGTTGTTGGTGGCATCGCCCTCGCCCACCGACGCGGCGCCGCTGTTGGTGCCGGTCTTGCCGACGAACAGGAAGTACTGGCCGGGCTGCAGGGTCACGTCCGGCAATGGTGCGACGGTGCTCCAGCTGTTGCCGGTGGCGGACTGGTACTGCAGGCTCATGCCGCTCAGGCTGACCGGGGCGTTGCTGCGGTTGAACAGTTCGACGAAGTCGTGGCTCCACTGGCCGCCGCCGTTGTTCGAGTGTGCGTAGAGCTGGCTGATCACGACGTCGCCAGGCGCGGCGGCAGCGCTCGCGGCCAAGCCGGCGAGCAGGGTTGCCAGCAGCGTGCGCCGGGGAGTGAAGGATGCGAAGGTGGTCATGGGTTCCCTGTTAGTGGTCATGCAAGACGAAGGCGCTGTTTTTGTTAGCAATTTGGATAGTAGATGCGCAAATTGACAACATGATGACTAGCAATTAGTCCATACGAACTAATCGTCGCGTATTTGCAAAACAAGACATGGGAACCGCGCATGCGGCGGCCGCGTACGGACGCCCGCGCGTGCGCAAAAACGACGCGGGCGCCAAACCTGGGCCGGCGTCCCGCTTGGCGCGGATTCAGGCCATGGCCGCCATCACGGCAGGCGGCCTGCGCCGCGCCAGCCAAGCCAGCAGGCCAAGGCCGGCCAGCCCGCCCAGCAGCAGCGCCCGCTCACCCGGCTCGGGCACCAGCGAGATCGAGTACAACTCCATCGCGTCCAGCTGCATGTACTGGCCGCCATAGCTGCCGTCGATGATGCTGCGCCCTTCGAAGTCGGGGTCGCCGTAGGTCAGCTGCCACGAGATCGCGGTGTCCAGGCGGTCGTTGACCAGGAGGTCGGGACCGGCGCCGAAGGTCGGCCCGTGATCGGGCGCGTTATAGGTCTGGCGCAAACCCTGGCTGGGCAGGATGTGGTCGCTCAGCACCTGGCGATAGACCGCCGGATCGGTGTAGTTGAAGACGAAGGCGGTGCGCTGCCAGTCGAAGCGCGACTCGTGCCAGCCGTCCGTGGACGACCAGCTGAGCGGGTTGTAGCCGCCCACCAGCCAGCTGCCGCCTTCGTCGCTAACGCGCATCAAGGTGAACGTACTGCCGCGCTCGTCGGCGGCCGCGTGGAAGTCGCGCGAGTTGTCGCCCTCTTCCCAGGTGTAGACATTCTGCAGGTAGAGTGGACCGGCCCCGAGCCAGCGTTCGAGCTGGCCGTACAGGATCGGATCCAGTAGCGGATCGGGCTGGCTTTGCGCCAGCGCGTGTGGTGTCCAGCCACCAAGGACGGCGGACACGAGGCCTGCCGCGACGATCGGTTTCATAACTGTCCCCTCGCTGGTTCCTCGACGGTGCATTGTATGCCACGATCGCCCGCCACTTCGCACGGTTGAAGCCTGCAGAGTGGACACTTACTTCAGTCATTTTCCGCGTGCTTACTGCGGCTGCGAACAAGAAAAACAGCCGCTTGCGCGGCCGTTGGCGGGAACTTCTTGCCGGCTCAAAACCGGCATCAAGCGTGCATCAGCTGAGCATCAAGCGCGCTTGTAGATGTCCTCGAAACGCACGATGTCGTCCTCGCCCAGGTAACTGCCCGACTGCACCTCGATGATGTGCAGCGGCAGCTTGCCCGGATTTTCCAGGCGGTGGTTCATGCCGATCGGAATGTACGTCGATTCGTTCTCGGACAGCAGGCTGACCTTGTCGCCACAGGTCACGCGTGCAGTGCCCGAGACCACGACCCAGTGCTCGGCGCGGTGGTGGTGCATCTGCAGCGACAGCTTCTCGCCCGGCTTGACCGTGATGCGCTTGACCTGGAAACGGTCGCCCGCATCGATGCCTTCGTAGTGGCCCCATGGACGGTACACGCGCGTATGGTGCAGGTGCTCGGTACGCTCCTTCGACTTCAGGTGCTCGACCACCTGCTTGACGCGCTGCACCTGGTTCTTGTGGGTGACCAGCACCGCATCCTGCGTCTCGACCACGACGATGTCTTCCACGCCGACCACGGCCACGATGCGGCTTTCGGCGCGCACCAGCGAGTTCTTGACGTTGTCGAGGTAGACGTCGCCGCGGCGGGCGTTGCCATCGCCATCCTTGGCCTGCACTTCCCACAGCGCCGACCACGAACCGACGTCGTTCCAGCCGATGTCGGCCGGTACCACGGCGGCGTCGCGGGTGTGCTCCATCACCGCGTAGTCGATCGAGTCCGACGGACAGGCCGAGAACGCGGCTTCGTCCAGACGGCAGAAATCGAGGTCACGGTAGGCTGCCTGCATGGCCTGGTTGGCGGCATCGGCGATTGCCGGTGCGTGCTGTTCCAGCTCGGTCAGATAGCGGCTGGCGTGGAACATGAACATGCCGCTGTTCCAGTAATAGCTGCCTTCGGCCAGGAAGCCTTCGGCGGTGGCTGCATCAGGTTTCTCGACGAAGCGGTCGACCTTGTAGCATTCGCCGCACTCGGCCACCTGTTCGCCGCGGCGGATGTAGCCGTAGCCGGTTTCCGGGGTCTTGGGCACGATGCCGAAGGTGGCCAGCGCGCCCTGCTGCACCAGCCTGGTGGCGCGCTCGACCGCTTCATGGAAGGCGGCCGCGTTCTCGATCACGTGATCGGCCGGCAGCACCAGCATGATCGCTTCCGGGTCGATCGCCTTCAGGTGATGGGCGGCGGCGGCCACCGCCGGAGCGGTGTTGCGGCCGACCGGCTCGAGCAGGATGCCGAGCGGCGTGATGCCGACTTCGCGCAGTTGCTCGGCCACCATGAAGCGGTGGTCGTTACCGCAGACCACCAGCGGCGCCATCAACCCCGGCCATCCGGCCACGCGCAAGGCAGTTTCTTGCAGCATGGTTTTGTCGGCAACCAGCGGCAGCAACTGCTTCGGCAAGACAGCGCGCGACAGCGGCCACAGACGGGTGCCGGCGCCGCCGGAGAGGATGACTGGATAGATCTTCATGCGCTGACTTTCTCTTTCTCTAGCTCGTTATTATCCTCGACCGTAGCGGCCTTGCGGCGCGAACGGCGGCGGTCGCGCGCGTTGAGCCACTCTTCGGAAGAGTACTCGGACGCGTGCTTCATTTCGCCTTTACGGTCGACACTATATTCCTTAAAGACAATCATTTCATTTAATGTTACATCATGCAACACGCGGGTGTACTCGAACAGCACGCTGCGCACGATTTCGGCGCCTTCGCAGATGTGGCTGCCGTGGCCGATCCAGGTCGGGCCGACGATGCGCGCACCGGCTTCGATCTTGACGTTGGAACCGATGTACACCGGACCCTCGATGACGGTGCCTTCCCAGTCGATGCTGGTGTTCAAGCCGACCCACACGCCCGGCTTGATCTGGGTGCCCGGCACGTCCATGTGGCTGACTTCGCCCATCAGCACGTCTTGCAGCACTTCCCAGTAGTCGCTCATGGTGCCGATGTCGAGCCAGTTGAACGGGCGGCCCTGGGCGTAGAACGGCAGGCCGCGCTCGGCCAGCAGCGGGAACAGGTCGGAACCGATGTCGAACACCTGGCCCGGCGGGATCAGGTCGATGACTTCCGGCTCGAAGATGTAGATGCCGGTGGAGATGAAGTTGGACTTGGCTTCTTCCTGGCTTGGCTTTTCCTGGAACTCGGTGATGCGGCCCTGCTCGTCGGTGACGACCACGCCGTACGACGAGACCTTATCCCATGGCACTTCCTTGGTGATGACGGTGGCCATCGCGCCGGTGCGGCGGTGTTCCAGCAGCGCCGCTTTCAGATCGAGGTCGATCAGGGCGTCGCCGCACAGCACCACGGTGGTGTCGTCGAAGAAGCCGCCGAATTCCTGGATCTTCTTCATGCCGCCGGCCGAACCGATCGGCTCGGGGACGATTTCGCCGTCGTCCTTGGTGTAACCCTCGAACGAGTAGCCGATCTGGACGCCGAACTGCTCGCCTTCACCGAAGTATTCTTCGATCTTTTCGTGCAGCCAGCTGACGTTGACCATGATTTCGGACACACCGTGCTTCTTGAGGTGTTCGACCAGGTAGGCCATCACGGGTTTGCCCAGCAGCGGGATCATGGGTTTTGGCAGGTCATAGGTCAACGGACGGACGCGTGTGCCTTTGCCTGCGGCGAGAATCATGGCTTTCATTAGACTATCCTTTGGGTTATTTGGCTGTGGTTTGGTAGCGCCATACATCGGCGCACATTTGAGCGACATCACGCTGGGCAGACCAGCCCAATTCCGTGGTGGCCTTGGCCGGATCGGCGTAGCACTTGGCCACGTCGCCCGGGCGGCGGTCGACGATCTGGTAGGCGATTTTCTTGCCGCTGGCTTGTTCGAAGGCGCGCACCATTTCCAGCACGCTGTTGCCGCGGCCCGTGCCGAGGTTGTAGGTCACGATGCCCGGGGCCTTTTGCAGGCGCTCCAGGGTCTTGACGTGGCCAATCGCCAGGTCGACCACGTGGATGTAGTCGCGCAGTCCCGTGCCGTCCGGGGTGTCGTAATCGCCGCCGTAGACCGACAGCTTTTCGCGCTGGCCGTTGGCGACCTGGGCGATGTAAGGCACCAGGTTGTTGGGGATGCCGCTCGGCTCTTCGCCGATCAGGCCGCTTTCGTGGGCGCCGACCGGGTTGAAGTAGCGCAGCAGCGCGATGCGCCAGTCGGGCTCGGCCTTGGCGAGGTCGCGCAGGATGTCTTCGATCATCAGCTTGCTGGCGCCATACGGATTGGTCGCTTGCAGCGGGAAGTCTTCGCGGATCGGCACCGACGCCGGGTCGCCATACACGGTGGCCGAGGACGAGAACACCAGCGATTTGCAACCGAACTTGGCCATCGTTTCGAACAGCACCACGCTGCCCGAAACGTTGTTGTCGTAGTAGCGCAGCGGCTGGGCCACCGATTCGCCCACCGCCTTCAGGCCGGCGAAGTGGATCACCGCTTCCGGCTTGTGTTCGGCGAACGCGGCTTCCATCGCGACGCGGTCGCGGATGTCGGCTTCGACGAAGGCGAAATCCTTGCCGGTGATGCGCTTGACGCGGTCGCACACCGACTGCTGGGCGTTGGACAGGTTATCGACCACGACCACGTCGTGCCCGGCGTTCTGCAGTTCGACGACGGTATGCGAGCCGATGTAGCCCACTCCGCCAGTAACCAGAATCTTCATGTCTTACGCTCTCTGAATGTTGTTTGTAACGAGGCCGTTGCTGGCCATGCTGTTCTTGCCCTGCTCTTCTTGTTATGCGGTGGCTTCTGCGGCCACCGTGATCCCTGTGTTTATTCTTGCTGTACTGCCTGTACTTTGCTTCACGCCCTCCCCCGGACCGCCTCCTTGATCAACAGCCACACGAACAGCATGTCGTCGATAAAGTAGCGCCGGAACATGCGGCGCGGCTCTTGCAGGAAGCGCCAGAACCATTCCAGCCCGGCGCGCTGCATCCACCCTGGCGCGCGCCGCACGCGGCCACTGGCGACATCGAAGGTGCCGCCCACGCCCATCGCGAACGGCACCCGCATCGCCGCCTGGTACTTCTCTAAAAACTGTTCCTTCTTGGGCGACGAGATCGCCACGAACAGCAGGTCGGCGCCGCTCTCGGCGACCATCCGTGCCAACTGCGCCTCTTCCTGCTCGCCCTGCCAGTAGCCGTGGCGCCAGCCGGCCAGTTGCAAATCCGGATAACGGTCGCGGTAGATCGCCGCCACCGCCCGCACCACCTCGTCCTGCGCCCCAAGCAGGAACACGCGCCAGCCGCGTTCGCCCGCGCGCCGCATGAGCGCCTCGAACAGGTCGATCCCGGCCACCCTTTCCTTGAGCGGTTTGCCCAGCAGGCGCGAGGCCCACACCACCGGCATGCCGTCGGCGCTGACCAGGTCGCACGCGTTGACGATGCGGCGCAATTCAGGATCGCGGCTGGCCTTGACCAGCTTGTCCACGTTCACCACCACGTGCTGGTGCGGCAGCCCGGAGCGGATGAACGCCTCGACCCGGGCCAGGGTCTCCTCCATCGACAGGTTGTCGATCCCGCAGCCCATCATGGTGATGCGCTGGCTCATGTGTCTTCCTTCAGGCGGCTGCAACCGGCTGATCGGCCGGCCGGGCCGCCAACTCACGCCCCAGAATCGCGACGATGCGCTCGGCCGCCCTGCCATCCCACAGGTACGGGCGGCGCCCCTGCTTGCCCTGTCCGTTCAAGACCTTGCGCGCTTCGCGCAGGATCGCCGCCGGGTCAGTGCCGGCCAGCACGTTCGAGCCTTCGTCGACCGTCACCGGACGCTCGGTGTTGTCGCGCAGCGTCACGCACGGCACGCCCAGCGCGGTGGTCTCTTCCTGCAGGCCGCCGCTGTCGGTCAGCACCAGCGCCGCGTCCTTCCACAGGTTCAGGAAGGCCATGTATCCCTGCGGCGCGGACAGGACGATGTTCGGGCCCAGGTCGATGCCGAACTTTTCGAGGTTGGCGCGGGTGCGCGGGTGCAGCGGGAAGATCAGCGGCAACTCGTGCGCGACGTCCCTGAGCGCGCCGGCGATGCGGCTGAAGGTCGGCGCATCGTCGACGTTGCTCGGACGGTGCAGCGTCACCACGCCGTAGCGTCCGCCGGCCTGGGCCGCCTTGAAAGCGGCGGTCTCGAAGCCAGAGGTATCGGCGCGCGCCAGCTTGTCGGCCTGATACAGCACGTTGTCGACCATCACGTGGCCGACGTAGTGCACCGCAGCGTCGCGCTTGCCTTCGCGCCGCAGATGGTCCAGCGCCGCCGGTTCGGTGACAAAGAACCAGTCGCTGACGGCGTCGGTCACCAGGCGGTTGATTTCTTCCGGCATCGCCATGTCGCCGCTGCGCAGGCCGGCCTCGACGTGGGCTACCGGGATGTCCAGCTTCTTCGCCACGATCGCGCAGGCCAGCGTGGAATTGACGTCGCCCACCACCAGCACCGCGGCCGGACGCTGGTCCACGCACAATTCTTCGAACGCCACCATGATCCTGGCGGTCTGCTGGGCATGGCTGCCGCCGCCGGCCGCCATGAACACGTCCGGTTGCGGAATGCCCAGCTCCTCGAAGAACACGTCGTTCATCGCGCGGTCATAGTGCTGGCCGGTATGGACGATCTTGAACCGCAGCGCGTCCTGCTCCTGCAGAGCGCGCACGATGGGCGCGATCTTCATGAAGTTGGGTCGGGCGCCAGCGACGAGGTAGACCAGCATGAAGGACTTTCCCTTTGATAATTTTTTATTATTAAATAAACGTTATTGTAATCCGGCATTCGATTGGGACGGCGGACGATACGGAAGTAATACGTAATACCTCGCACGGCTGCTTCGATTCATAGGCGCGCGAGATCCAACCGAGGGGCGGATTTTCGGCCCCGCGCACCAGTTCCAGCTGCAGATCGGCGCCGCTGGCCTGCAGTTGCAGCACGAAACGCTGGCCGCGTACCGACAGCCCCTGGCTCGACAGGCGCACGTCGAGTTCGGGCGCGAAATGCCAGAACTGCTCGACCTTGTGCTGCTTGCGCGCCGAGATTTCGTCGCGCACGGTCAGGGTGTTGCTGGCGCCGTCGAAGCGCACCCCGCGCACGTGGCGCACCGGGTCCGGCAGGCGCGCGTAACCGTCGTGCGAGCCGCGGAAATCGAATTCGTGACTCGACGCCGGCATCCGGTCGATGCTGGCGCGCGCCTTGCGCAGCCACATGAAGCGCCCGCCCGACACCGACTGGTCGAGTCCGTCGATACGCACGGTGTTGTGGCTCGAGGTGCCGCGGAAATAATCGCGCCACTTGCGCTCCTGCCAGTAGGAATAGGTGCCGGGGTCGATCAGGCATTGTTCGCCGGCGATGGACAGGGTCAACGCCAGTGCGTCGGCATGGCCGTGGGCGGCAATGCCGAGGTAGCCAAGCGGGCCGCAGTCGAGCATGCCCTTGATCTCGTTCTGTTCCCCGAAATTGTTTCCGAACAAAAAGTAGCCGCCGTCCGGGAAGGCCCAGCCGGTCTCGATCTCGTGCGGATCGGCGTCGGGCCGCCCACCCGGCAGCGCGTGCAGCAGCCAGCGTACGCCAGGGTGGTTGTCGGGCTGGGCGCCGAACACGGTGTCGCCCAGCGCCAGCAGCTTGGCGGCGCGCTCGCCCAGGGTCGCGCTGCTGCGCGCGCTGAGGCGGAACACGCAGCCGTCGTCGGCGTCGCCCACGGTCGGCAGGTTGCCGCCAACGTCACGCGCCGAGCGCAAAAAGCGCAGCGCGCGCTGCAGCACGGCCCAGTAGGCGCGCGAAAACGGCGTGAAGCGCGGCCCGGCGCGCCGTTCGCCGCGCGGTCCGCCGCTGGCCTGGCCGGCCGCTTCGCCGAGCAGGCCGGCGAAGAACAGGAATTCGCACGAAAACAGGTGGTAGCCGAAGGCCTGCTCGCGGTTGACGCCGTCGCGCGAGAACTGGGCCTGGGCTTCCTGCTCCAGCTCGCGCTGGGCCAGGGTCTGCCAGTCGCCGGATTCCTTCCAGCACGGCCAGGTGACCGCGCCGACGTACAGGCCCGACAGCTCGCCGATCAGGTGGTTGTTGGCCGAAGAGTGGCGCGACAGATGGCGCGCGATGGTGCGGCAATGGGCGTGGATGCTGTCCAGCCAGTCGGCGCGCAGTTTGGCGCCGCCCTCGCCGGTGAACAGGGCGCTGCCCTCGCCGCCGGTCAATTGCCAGATCAGGCTCCAGTTGATGAGGCGTATGCCCAGTTCCAGCGGACTGGTCCAGTTGGGACCAGTCAGCGGCGGGCAGGCGTCGAGCCAGCTGCGCAGGTTCTGCTCGAGCGCGTGCAGCCAGCGCAGGTCCTGCGTTGCGGCCCAGGCCTGGGCCAGGCGCACCAGGTGCAGGTGGCGGTTCAGTTCCCACACGTGCTTGATGTCGCCCACCAGCTCGCGGTCGGCGACATCGATGTCGCCGTAATAGATCGATGGCCCGGTGACGCCGGTCTCGGGGTCGCGGTTCCATGCGGTGGGCACGCCGACGTCGAAGCGGCGCTCGGCGAACAGCACCACGTGGCCGGCCTCGACGTGCTCGGCATCCAGCAGCAGCGCTTCGAGCTCGGCGGGGTCGAGCGCCGGCGCGCCGGTCACGCCCAGCGTCAGCGCGCGCGGCAGCGGCGCCGGAGCGCGGCTGGCGCGCCCCGCCATGCTGCGGCCCATCCGGACCGTCGCCGCCTGCCGCACGCGGTAACCCAGCTCCGCGACCGACATGCAGCGCAGCCGGTTGACCAGCCACACCATGCGTACTGTTGCGCTCATCTTGCCCCCACCAATTGTTGATAGATCGCGGCCAGGCGGCCGCAAACGATGTCCGTCGAATACTGCAGTTCTATGCGCTGGCGCCCGGCCTGCGCCAGCTTGCGGCGCAGCGCAGGCTCCATCAATACGCGACCGAGCGTGCGCGCCAGCGCCGAGGCGTCGTGCGCGTCGACCAGCAAGCCGTCGACGCCGTCGCGCAGCGCTTCCGGTATCCCGCCCACGCGGCTGGCCACCACCGGGCAGCCGGCCGCCATCGCTTCCAGCATCGCCATCGGCAAGCCTTCGGCGTGCGACGGCAGGCAGAACAGCCAGGCACGCGCCAGTTCGGCGTCGCGCGCCGCGCCGTCGAGCCAGCCCGGCCATTCCACGCGGCTTTCGATGCCGAGTTCGCCCGCGCGGCGCCGCGCCCAGCCGATGTCCCCGATGCTGCCCTCGCCCGCCAGCACCAGACGCAGCTGCGGATGGTGCGGCGCCAGCGCCGCCGCGGCTTCCAATAGTTCTCCCACACCCTTGGCCGGTGTCACGCGACCGAGGAACAGGATGCGGCCCGTTTCTGGTTCCGACGCCGGCACCGGCCTCGCGTCCTCGAGCGCGGGCAGCGGCACCGCGTTCGGCACCACGTCCACCCGCGCGCGCGGCGCGAACTCGCGCACGAAGCCGGCCCAGGCGCCGGACAGCGCGATCACGCGCGAGCTCGCCTCCAGCGTGTGGCGGATCCAGCGCCGCAACAGCGGTCCCGCCTCGTCCTGCGCGAAGCGGCGAAAGCCGCCGCCGTGCAGGTGAAAAATCGTGTGCGCCCCCGCCAGCCGGCCCAGCAGCAAGACCAGTGACTTGCGCACGAAGCTGGCGTGCGAGGCGGCGTGCACGTGCACGATCGCCGGCTGCCGGCCCGCTCCCGGACGCAGGCACAGGCGCGCCGCGCGCCACAGGCCGCTCAGCGCGCTGGCCAGCTTGGCGCCGCGCGCACCGCCGGCATGGGTGGCGACATAGGCCACGCCTTCGCGCTCGAACAGCCCGGCCGCGCGCAGCACGCCGATGGCGGCCGCCACGCCGCCGCGGCCGTCGAGGGCAGTGCCGACCATCAGCACCCGCGGGGCGCCGTTCATGCGGCGGGCCACGGCGACGTCCTTTTCATGACCGAAACGCCCATATAAAAGGGGCAATATTTCAATATTACATGACCAATTGTCAGAATCCGCGCACGATTCATGGTCGTCACCTTTAGCGCCGATATCACGCATCCACCGCGATGAATTCGAACTTGCCGTTCGGCCCGCGCGCAATCGCATCGACCCGCGCCACCGCCACCTGTACGCCGGGCACGCGCAGCAGGAAGGCCGCGCGCAGCGCTTCCTCGTCATGTGCTGTAAAGCCTTCTCCGGCCACCACCCGCAGCGTGAAGCGTGCGCCGCCGTGGTACAGCACCTGGCTCTCGACCAGGCGCGCATCGAAACCCTGGAACACGCGGTCCAGGCGCGCCACCAGGCGCCCGTCGGGCAGCGTGACGATGCGCTCCTGGCGCCCGATCACGGCGTCGATCAGCGGAAACACCCGGCCGCAGGGACAGGCCTGCTCGCGGGATGCCAGTACCGTGTCGCCGGTGCAATAACGCTGCAGCGGCATCGCCACGTTGTTCAGGCTGGTGCCGACCAGTTCGGCGCTGCCGTCTTCCCGCGGCAGCAATTCCACCGCCGCATAGTCGCTCAGCAGATGGTAGCGGCCCTGCTCGCAGGTGCCGATCGCCGCCACCCGCTCGGCCTGGCCATACCAGTCGAACACGGTGACGCCGAAGGCGCGCGCAATGGAGGCGCGCACCTCCGGTTCGAGCGTCTCGGACGAGGTCAGCACGCCGCGCAGCGCCGCGCCGCGGTAGCGCCGGCCGTGCGCTTCCAGCCAGTGCGCCAGCGCCGCCGCCGACGAGGGATAGGCGTGGATCACCACCGGATTGAAGGCCTCCAGGGCCGCGACGTAGGCGCCGATGGTGGCGTTCGACAGGTGGTAGGACGACATCATGAGCACGTTGCCGACCCAGTCGCGGCACCAGTAGCGGCCGTCTTTCGGCTGGCGGGCACAGACGATGTCGCCGCGGATCCAGGCGCGCCGCCCGTACGGGCGCCAGCCGATCCAGCGCATCTGGCGATACAAAAATCCTTCTTCACGCACCACGGCGCCGAGCGACTGCACCAGGCTCAGGGGAGAACCCGAGGTGCCGCTGGTGCGGATGGTGTTGCGCAGGAGCGAGCCGGGACGGCGTGCACGCACGTGACGACCCGGCTCCCGACGCAATGCGCTCTTGGTCAACAGCCCGTCATCCGGCGCGACCGTCGAGAGCCGGGTGGCGTCGGCCGGCGCCGCCACGCCCAGCGCGCGCGCGCGGCGCGCCACATAGGCATTCAGCGCCTGCGCCGAACGCTCGTTGCGCGCCAGCGCCGGATACACAAGCGCCCGCCCCCACAGGTTGCGCACCAGCTCACGCACGAGCGAACGCAACGAGAGTTTGAAGGAATACGTCCACATCACGAGTCCGCATCAGGCAATCCGGCTTGGAAGAATTTTTGTATATGTTTCTGCAACTATCCGGCCGAGAATAGCATAGGTCCGGTGGCTGTTTACGTACGCTGGACCACGCTGGGAACACTCTGCCGCCAGGACCGGATCGTCCAGCAGGCGCCGCACCGCGGCCGCGAAAGCCGCCGCCTGCATCGGCACGCACAGACCGGCCCGGCTCTCGGCCAGCACCTGCTGCTGGTCCGGAATGTCGTTGGCCACGCTCGGGATCCCGAGCGCCAGATACTCGACCAGCTTGGTCGGCGAAGAGACGTCGAACAGCGTCCCGCGCGGGATCGGCGACAGGCCGACCTCGGCGCGCAGCGCGTAACCCAGCGCTGCTCGCTGCGGCAGCCAGCCGGTCAGCAAAACGTGATTCGCCAGCCCCCGGCGCGCGATCTCGGCGCGCATCCAGGCCATCTCGTCGGGCGACGGCGCGTCGCCGGCCAGCACCAGCAGCAGGTCCGGCACGTGCGGCCGCAGACATTCGGCGACCTCGAGCAGAAAATCGGAGCGGCGCGAGCGCGCCACCCGGCCCAGGTACAGCAGCACGCGCCGTCCGTCGAGGCGCGGGTCGCGGCTTGGGGCGATGGCGGCGCGCGCCAGCTGGCCGGGGTCGACGCCCATCGGCACCGCCGTCATGCGGGCGCGCGGCACGCCACGCGCCGCCAGCCAGTCGGCCATCGCCGCGCTCTGCACGAACACGTGGCGCGCGCCGGGCAGCACCAGCCGGTACAGCACCAGGCGCGCAGTCGCCGCGCGCAGTGCATGCGCCAGCCACACCAGCGGCGCGCCGTGGCGGCGCACGTCGTCGCGCCGCACCGCATAGCCCTCGACGATGGGAAACGACATCCAGTAGGTGAACGGCACCCCGAACAGCGCCGCCGCGATGCGCCCTACCAGGCCGGAAGCGACCTTGTCGCGCACCTGGACGCAGTCGGGCCGCGCGCGTCCGCAGTGGCGCCAGGCGCGCAGCAGGCCGAGCGCATCCCAGCATGGCGACAGCAGGCTGGCGCCGCGCCCGGCCACGCTGCCGACCGGGTGCATGGCGCCGCCGTGCCAGACACCACGGCGAGCGCCACCGCCCTGTCCCACCAGCTCGGCGCCGATACCATGGCGCGGCAACTCTGCGCCGAACAGCGTCGCCAGATCGGCCCGGGTCGGCGGCAAGGGGTCGCGCACGATGTAAAAGATCGTGCGCGCGATGGCGCGGCCGGCGGCCGGGCGTGGCGGCTCGAAGGCGGCGGGCGGATCGTTCGGTTCGCGGGGCGGCATGGGAGTGCGGGCGTGCTACCTGGGATCGGGGCCGCCGATTCTAGTCGCGTGTCGGGTGCGCACGGTTGGACGCCGGCCACCATGTCTGCGCTGGCGCAGGTGCGCGCTCGATAACAGCCAGGCTCGACGCGCTATTGGCCGCGCCAGATGCCTCAGGAATCTTGCTTTCTGCCAGGCGAGCGCAAGATCGCCAGGATCACGATGCCGAACACGGCGCTGAGCACGGCGGTGCCTTCGCGCCCCATGCCGGCGGCCACGCCGATCGCCGAGGTCATCCAGACGCTGGCGGCGGTGGTCAGGCCGCGGATGTCGTTTTTCTCGCGCTGCTTGAGGATGGCGCCGGCGCCGAGGAAGCCGATGCCGGCGGTGACGCCCTGCAGCACGCGCGACAGGTCCTGGATCTCCATCCCGGCCTGCAGCGGAATCAGCACGAACAGGGCCGAGCCGACCGACACCAGCATGTGGGTGCGAAAGCCGGCCGAAGCGCCCTTGGTTTCGCGTTCGTAGCCGAGCAGGCCGCCCAGCACCGCGGCCACCAGCAGGCGCACGGCGATCACGGTCACGTCTTCCGCATCGCCGAGGTCGGAAAATTCATGCTGTATCGTCAGCCAGACCTGGTTCCACCACACTTGCCTGCTCCTTGTCACAATCCAGACGGAATCATGCCATCCATGCAAGATGCGTGTCGCCACGCTCGGGTATGTACAGAGGGGCGCGGCGCGCAAAAGCGTGTTTATAATTGAACAGACCACACCACTCTTGAACGCGAGGCCTTGTCATGGAAGCGCAGGAAATCTACCGTGGGCGATTGATCGACCATCTGCAGCTGGTGGTGCGCGACCTGGCGGCGTCGCGCAGATTCTATGAGGCCGTGTTCGGCGTGCTCGGCATTCCGCTGGGCGGCAGCGGCGACGATTATTTCTGGGCCGACGAGCTGTTCGTCTCGACGCCGGAGAGCGACGCCGCCCAGGGCCAGCTGACCGGGCGCCACCACCTGGCGTTCCAGGCGCGCGACCGCGCCATGGTGGACGCTTTCCACCAGGCGGCGCTCTCTGCTGGTGGCGTCGACAACGGCGCGCCGGGCGAGCGGCCCTATCATCCGGGCTACTACGGCGCCTTCGTGCTCGACCCTGACGGCAACAACATCGAAGCGGTGTACCACGGCCCCGCGACCGTCAGCGCGCACGCGATCCGCGTCACCTTCTGAGGCTGGCTGCTCTGCAGCGCTCGCGCCTCATGCGAGGCTGTCGCGCCACGCCCGCAGGCGCCGCGCCAGGCCGGCGCTGGCGCGGACGTCGAGCTTGCGGCAGAAGTGGGCCGGCGAGGCGCGCAGGCGCTCGAAGTCGCTCTCGTCGAGGATCTTCGGATTGCGTGCCTGCTGGTCGGGCCAGTCGATGTAGCGAAAATTCTCCGGCAGCACGCGCGCGGCGAAGCGCGAATGCATCACCAGGGTCTGGAAGAACAGTTCGTCGGGACAGCGCACGGTGCGGCAAAAGCGCAGCAGGCGCGGATGGGCGTCGGCCAGGCGCAGCACTTCGCGCAGGCAGTCGCGCGACAGCGCCCACCAGGCCGAACCGCCATACGGCGCCAGGCCATCGGGAAAGCGCCGCGTACGGCCCAGCAGGCGCAGCACGCGGTTGGCCAGCCTGCAGGCGAGCTGCGCGAGCGCGCCGCCGCCCTCGCAATGAAAATACTGGTAGCGCCCCATCACGCGCCAGCCGTCGGCGGCGATCGGCGCGGCCTCGATCAGTTCGCTGCCGCGCAGCCGCGCCAGCTCGCGCTTGAGGCCGGCGTTGGGCAGCAGCGGAACGTCCTGGCCCGATAAAAACACCAGCTTGTCGAAGTCGGGCGCCTCACGCAGGATCTGGCGCAGCGAGGCCAGGCTGGCGCGCACCTGCGACAGCGTGCCCCAGCGCACCGCCACGCGCGCCCTTACCTGGCGCGCCCCCGGGTGCAGCCGCGCCGGATCGAGCGCGCTGCGGCGGTCGAGGTGGACGTAGACCAGGAAATCGGGATCGCACAGGAGCTCGATCAACTCGTTCAACTGGTCGATGTCCTTGTGCGCATGGATCAGGAACACGTGCTGCATGCCGGGCTCCGAGGCCGATCGCTGCGCCGAGTTTAGCATCGGGCGCCGCGCACGCACCGGCGCGCGGCGCCACCGTCAGTTCGGCGTCAGTTCAGTGACACGGTCTGGCCGTTCACGGTCACGGTACGCACCGAACCGGAGGTACCGAACTTCACTGCCGGCCGTTTGCAGCCGACGTCGAGCAGCACCAGGAATTCAGCGGTCGACTTGCCGTCGTTCTTCAGGTAGAAGGCGCCGTTGTCCTCGACCACATTGGTCCTGGCGCCGGGGCCGATCCACTTGGCGAACGCGGCGTCCGTGTTCAGCGAGCGCAGGCACACCGATTGCGCACCCGCCACCACCTTCACGTTCAGTTCGTTTTCGACCGTCATGATGACCGGCGTGTGCACGTTCCATTCATAGGTGCGGGCCACGCTGCTGGCCAGGCGGTCGCGCACCAGCATCGAGCCGCCGGCGTCGCGCAGGTGCCAGACCTGGCGCTTGGCCATGGTCAATTGGCCGCCATACGATGGGGTTGCGTCGCCTTCCACGTAGTCCTGGCTGGGCTGGGCCGAGAAGCCGGTGATCTTGCCGTTGCGCTGCAGCTGCTCGCGGTAGCCGGTCACCATCTGGCCCTTGCCGCCATCAAACGTGACCGCGTTCTGGGAACGGGTCTGGTGGTACCAGTCGGTCCAGTAGGGCGAACCGTACCAGTCGTACCAGCCGGCCTTCACCAGCAGCGGCTGGCCGGCCACCGACAGCAGGAGGCCGTTCTGGTCGCCGTGGCTGTGGTTGAACGAACCGTACGGGCTGGACTTGAAGTAGAGCGAGGTGCGGCTGGTGGAACCGATGTCGCTATGGAAGGCGGCCCAGCCCACGCTCGGGTAATACGCCGAGTTCGACGGCGGCGCCTTGGCGGCGGTTTCCTTGACCGGCAGCGGATATGGCGCCTGTAGCAGGCTCAGGGTGTCTTCGGTCCCGCCCAGGGCATTGACGTACCAGGCCGCGCGCGGCGACACCATGCGCGAACCGAAGGCGTGCCAGACGCGGGTGTCGGGCTTGGTCTCGGAACCGTCGCCGAAGGCGTGCACGCGCGAACCCGGCGGGGTGAACTGGGTCGCGAAGTCGAGCAGGCCCAGCGCCCACGGCTTGGCGTAGAAGTTCACGCCCGAGGCTTGCGACATCGGGTCCCACAACGCCACCAGGTAGCCGGCCGCATACTCGGCGTAGGCGGTGCCGTTGGCGTAGCCGCCCTCCGGGCCGCCCCACGGCGACGGCGCGTTGGCATAGGCGCGGAACGAGAAGTCGAACCACTTGCGCGCTTCCGGGATGTCGCCCAGCGACAGGGTCGAGATCAGGCTCAGGAAGATCAGGCTGGTATTGCCGTGCGAGTCGAACGGGTACTGGTCGAGGCGGCCGTTGTCGCCGGCCAGGTTGCCGTAGATTTCCTCGGTGCGCACGCGCACGGTCTCGAGCCAGCGCGCACGGCGCCCGGCGTCGAGGTCGCCTGCCAGGATGTCGACCGACTTGATCAGCGAGACCGCGATCTGGCGCGTGGCCTGGTCCTGGTTGGCGTAGCTGGTCGGGCCGGTGGGGTTCAGGGCGGCCAGCTGGTCGCCACGGCGCAGCGCCTCGGTCAGGAACATCTGGTCGCGCTTCATGCGCCACATCACCACCGCCGCTTCCAGCTGGCGGCTGGCTTCGTTGATGCGCTGGCGGATGTCGGTCTGCTGCGAGGCCATGGCCGCCGTCAGCGGCGCGCTGATCACGATCGGCCAGCGCGCATCGTTCAGCGCCGGCAGCGCGTTGATCTGCAGCTTGATTTCGTTGTTCATGCGGCTCACGTATGGATCGAGTTCGGCGCGCCGGACGCTGCTCCAGGTCGAATATTCGGTGAACGACGACGGCAGCGAGCGCGGACGCGGCTTGGACGTGATGCGCGTGCGCAGGGTGGCGTTGTCCGGCACCTCGAACAGGTTCGACCTGGATGTGATCGCGAAGCTGCGCGGGCTCGACCAGTCGTTCGAGCCGCTCGGGCGCACTCGCCAGCTGTAGTTACCCAGGGCCAGCGCCTGCGGCGGCAGATACCAGTTGCGCTCGGTGACCACCTTGGTGGCGCCACCGCCGGTCTTGGTGATCTCGAGCTCGTAGCTGGCGGGGCCCGTCGCATGGCGCGCCCAGGTGAAGCCGGGCGGATTCTGGGCCTGGACCTGGTTCATGGCCGGGCTCGGCTGGACGATCAGGGGATCAGTGGACTGGGCCCAATCCGCGCGCGCCTGCATCGAGACGAACAGAGCGGCAAATGCCGCAGCGCGAATCAAACCTTGCCGTTTGAAAATCATGGTGAAGCTCCGAAAAACGTGAATTCCTGGGGAATCGCGCCGCGGGTCGGGCGCCTTGAGGGACGTGCTGTCAGCATCGGGAGATGCTTGCTTGACGTAAACAATGTTACGTCAAGAAATTTTGAACAAACACAAATTCCCTAAGGAAATCAAAGGTTTTTTCGTCGGCTTCGCAGAAATCCCACGTCAAATTATTAACATTTGCAACAGGAGATTTCACACATCTAACGGTCGTAGCTTGTCTGCAAAGACAGGCAGGCAACTCTTGGGCTCTATCCCGAATCGGCTGCTGCGTGCAAGGCGCGCATGCGTTTCAGGTAACGCAGGCAATAGATCGCGAAGGCCAGCGGTGCGTGCGCCAGGTAGCGCCGGCGTACTGCGAATTCTTCACGACGCGCGGCGATGCGGTTGCGTGAGGAGATGCTGCCAGCGTGGTCGCGAAACACGGTCAGCGGGCGCGCCAGCACCGCCGGCGTGGACACGGCAGCCAGGCGCAGCCACAGGTCCGTGTCCATCGCGTAGCGCAGGCCCTCGTCGAAGGCGCCAACCCGCGCAAACACGGCGCGCCGCATGAAGACGGCCGGATGCGCTATCGCGGCGCGGCCGCTGGCCAGGGCGCGGTACGAGAAACGCGGCATCGGATATGGCGCGATCAGGCGGCCATCCTTCAATACGTTGACGGCGCCGAACAACCACTCGAGCGGTTGGCCGGCGGCGCGTGCGTGTGCGAAGCGGGTGGCCACCGCTTGCAGTACGTCGGGGGCGGCGTAGTAGTCGTCCGAGTGCAGGTGCGCGATGAATTCTCCGCTTGCCGCGCCGATGCCGCGATTCATGGCGCGCGCGATGCCGCCGCCGACGCCATGCAGCACGCGCTTGCGGCCAGGATAGGCGGCGATCATATCCAGCGTGGCGTCGGTCGAGCCGCCGTCGACGAAGACGTGCTCGACGTCGCGCAGGGTTTGCGACTGCACCGAGGCCAGGGTCTCAGCGAGGGTGGCGGCGCTGTTCCAGGTGCAGGTGACGATCGAGAAGGTGGGTGCTGTCGGCGGCCTCGCTTCGGCCGTCGTGTCTGCAACGTCCGGCATGCTCGCTGGGTTGGGTGGTGTCGGCATACAGGTCCAGTAGTCTGGGCAGCACGACGCCGGCGTCGGCGCCGAAGGTGGGTGGAAGATACGCACGGCGCGGCTGCTCGTCGAGCCGCTGTGCGGCCAGCATCGCCAGGCTGGCCATGGAGTCGGCCAGGCCGAGCTGGCCGGGAACGCCGGCGTACTGCGCCAGCTCGGGGGTGCCGCCGCGCGCCAGCGCCAGGCACGGGCGGCCCAGCGCCAGCGCTTCCAGCACCGTGGTGCTGCAGGCTTCCTCGCACACCGAGGGCACCACGCACAGGTGGGCGCGCGCGGCCAGCGCCAGCGTGGCCGGATAGTCCTGCCAGCCGAGGAAGCGCACCTGCCCTCCCCCATGGCGCCGTTCCAGTTCGGCGCGCAGCGGGCCGTCGCCGGCCACGGTAACGCGCGCGCGTGGCGGCAGGCGGCCGCGCGCCGCGTCGAGGAATTCGCCGAAGCCCTTGCCGGCGTCGATCCGCCCCACCAGCAGCAGTTCGCCCCGGCGCGGCGGCGGCGCGGCCAGGGCGGCGGCGCGCAGACGCGGGTAGTCGACCAGGTTGTGGATCACGCGGCAGCGCGACAGGTCGGCATCCGGCACCGCGCGCAGGAACTGGCGCCGCAAGAAGTCCGATACGAACACGGTCTTGTGGCGCGCAAACGCGCGCGCCGCGCCGTCGCGGTAGCCGCTGACGGCGATCGCGGTCACCGCCTTGCGCACCGCGCCGGCGTCGCGCCGGATACAGGCGGCGCATTCGCCCGGCACCAGGTTGTCGCACACGGCGTCGTCGCGAAAGCGCAGGTGGGTCAGGCATTCGCTGCCCTGGTCGTGGCGGGTCTGGACGTAGTTGATGCCGTCCGCGACGTACAGGCCCACCATCGGCAGATGGCCGTGGTAATGGACGACGTCGAAGCCATGCGCGTGGCGCGCGATGGCATTGCCGATCTTGCGTGCAAAGTAGGGCCGCTTGAGCGGGTTGAACACGCCCGTTTGCGCCTCTTTCCAGCCCGGATGGGCCTGATCGAAGCCTGAAACGAAGCGGCCGTGGAAGCCGATCTGCTCGGCGCAACCTTCTATTCCGCGGTCGTTGCGTCCAAGGATCTCGACTTCATGGCCGGCGGCCAGCAGCCGGTTGGCCAGCGTCACCACGTGTTTACCGAGGCCGCCGACCTGTGCACCGGGCAAGTCTTCCGACACCATCAGGATGCGCATGCTAGCCTCGCGCCGGCTGGCGGCGCGCCTTCAGACGCTGCCATGCCTGGAGCCGGTCGTCGCGTTCGAGCACGAACAGGGCGCCGTGCGTGGCCAGCAGCAGTACCGTGGCGCCGAGGATCAGTGCGAAGTCGCGCGCGCCCCCGTCGAACAGCGTCTCGGCCGTGGCGGCGACGAGCGCGACCGGGATGATGCCGGCGGCAGCCGGCGCATAGCCGTGCGCCAATAGGCGCGCCAGCGAGGTCGGCACCGTGCGGCCATGGACGTACAGCAAAAAGGCGCCGCTGAACAGCAGCGAGCCAGCCAGGTGGCCCCAGGCGGCGCCGTCGATGCCCCACCCTGCCACGCCCACATACACCAGCCCCAGTCCGGCCAGCGCGCGTGCTACCGCGAACAGGCCCGAGACGCGTGGATGGCCCATGCCGTCGTTCACCAAGGAAGGCAGACTGCTGAGCGAATCGACGAACTGCGACAGCGCGATCACGGCCAGCACGGTGGCGCCGTTGCGGGCGAAGTCGGCATCCATCCAGTGCAGCAGGATGCGCTGCGCGAACACCGCCACCAGCACCAGGATCGCCGCGTTCAGGAACACCACGTAGCGCGTCGCCTTCAGGTAGGCCGCTTCCAGGCGCTGCAGCTCGCCGCACGCGGCCAGTGCGCTGGCGGCCGGGAAAAACACGCCCGACATCCGGAAGCTCAGGCCGAGCACGCGGTTGGCCAGCGTGGCCGCCACCGTGTACCAGGCCAGCGCGGTGACCCCGGCAAGCGCGCCGATGATCAGCTTGTCGGCATGCGCGTACGACAGCGCGGCAAAGCGCGACAGGAAGGACCAGCTCGAAAAGCGCAGCAGTCGCGCGCGCGTCGCCACGCCCGGCCAGCGCCAGCGCAAGGCCGGCAGCAGGCGCCGGATCGCGCGCCACAGCACCAGGCAATGCAGGCCGCTGGCCGCGACCCGCAGCGCGATCACTTCGAACAGGCCGTGGCCCAGCATCAGGATGCCGACCGTGGACAAGGGCACCAGAGCGCCGAACACCATCTCGACCCGGCCTGATATGTCATAGCGCATCAGCGATTGCGGCACGCTGTTCAGGTAATTCTGCATCTGGCCCAGCAGGAAGCCGAGCGCGGCCAGGCGTAGCGTGGATATTGCTTCTTCCGTCAGCGCGGGCGGCACCGAAAATACGCCCGTGACCAGTCCGCGCGCGCCCAGGAAAATGCCGATCGCACCCAGCAGCCCGATGCCGGCATACGCAATCAAGCCGAAAGAGACGGTCTCGGCGATGCTGTCATCGTCGCGGTGCGCGTTGTGCTCGGCGATGTACTTGACCGAGCTGGCGGTGACGTTGATGTCGATCACGGCGAAATAGCCGACGATCGCCGTCACCAGCGAGTACACGCCATAGCCGGCTTCTCCCAGGCCGCGTACCACCAGCGGCACGGTGGCCAGCATCACCAGCGCAGGGATCGCCGCCCCGAGCAGGTTGGACCAGGCGTTGCGGGCCAGGCGCAGGTTCATCAGGCCGGCACCAGGTGGGGACGCGCGGCCGCCGGCCGGGCCGCCGCGTACGGCGTCGCGGCCGGCGCGCCGGCTGCCAGCGCAAGGTAAGGCAGCGCCAGGCACAGGGCCAGCATCTGCGTCGTACGCACCTGCGGGAACGGCGTGCCGATCAGCAGGTCGGGGATCATGAACGCCAGGCCGGCAGCCCCCGCCACGCCCAGCGCCAGCACGTCGGGCGGCAAGGTGCGCAAGCTGCGCCGCGCGAACAGCACGAAGGCGCAGATCACGCCAGCCAGCAGCACCGTGCCCGGCAGGCCGGTCTTGAGCGCGACGTGCAGCACGCCGCTGTGCAGGAACAGGCCGCCATCCTGGTTGTTCTGCCACGAGATGTACTGGTAGCCGTTGTAGCGGCCCCAGGCGCCGATGCCGGTGAACGGATGGGCCAGGAAATCGGCGAGCGCCAGCTTGAGTTCCAGCAGCCGTTCGCTTTCCGGGCCGAAGCGGCGCGATTGCATGTCGTACAGCAGGCTGAGCGCGCCACTGCCGGATCCCCCTGCCCCGCCCGTCCCACCGGCGCGCGCCAGACGCCGCACCGCGACGAAGGCCAGCGCCGCGCCGACCAGCGGCAGGCCGGCCAGCGTCAGCTGCACGCGCCGCCCTGGCGGAAGACGGAACATGATCACTGCCGCCGCCAGCACGAAACCGACCCAGGCGCTGCGGCGGTACGACAGCAGCACGCACAATGCGGTGGCGCCCAGCGTCAGCCAGGCGATGACGCGCCACAGGCGCGAGCGCTCGGCCGGCTCCAGCTGGAACAGCGTGATGGCGGCTATCGCGAACGCAAGCGTGCACAGCAGGCTGTCGTTGATGTCGAAAAAGGTCAGCCGGATCTGCAGCGCGTTCATGTTGGCGTACACATTGTTGGGGTCGCCGCCGAGGGCGGCCCAGCGTCCCAGTCCGAACGCGGCGCGCACCAGCCCGGCCAGCAGGATGAAGCGGCTCAGCTCGCGCACCTGTTCGCGGGTGCGGAAGGCCAGCAGCATCAGCGAGATCAGCGGCGCCATCCAGACGATGTTGGAAAAGCCGGACGGCGCCAGCGCTTCGGCCACCGGCACGTTGGCGAGCACGGCCGCACCGACGTGGGCCGCCAGCAGCACCGACCAGGCCAGGAACCAGGGCCGCAGGTTGCAGGCCGGCGCCGGCAGGCGCTGGAAGCCGGCGGCCACCCTCGCGCAGCACCATGCGCCCAGCACGTACCACAGCACCACGCCGAACAGCAGCAGGCCGGACCCGCGGCTATAGATACTACGCGAAGCGAACACGGACAAGTTGCCGTAACTGGTGGAATTGACCCAGAAGAAGACCAGCAAATAGGGGTAGACCAGGAAGCGCGGCCAGGCCAGGCCGACGCCGACACCCAGCACGGCCGCCAGCGACAGGCCGATGACGAACAGCCATGGCAGGGAATAGTAGATGTAAGGCAGCAGGTCGTTCATCGTGGCGCGTCCCGGTTCAAATGTGCTTGATGGACGCGCTTGTTTCCGCAGGCGGCGATGGCGACCGCGCTGCGCCTGCTGTGCCTGCTGTGCCTGCTGCGCCTGCTGCGCCTGCTGGGACTGCTCTAGTTGCTGAGACTGCTCTACTTGCTGAGGCTGCCGCCGCCCCTGCTCCCGTTGTCTCTTTCGCCTCGCCTATCAAGCGCGCGCGATCGCGCGGCGCCAGCGCCGTCAGCATGTCGGTCACGAAGCGGTCCTGCGCGCGCCAGCCGGCGCGCTCGTCGTCGCCGACCGTCGAGACGCGCACCAGCATGCCATCCGGGACCTCGCCCGACAGGCCGTAGGCCAGGCGGCGCAGCTTTTGCTGGATGCCGGTGCGGGTCGCCTTGGCGCCGATCGTGATCCAGTAGGTGATCGGCTCGTTGCGCTCGTGCAGCCGCGCCACCAGGCGGGTGACCGGCACCTGCGCGTAGCGGGTCGGCAACACATCGTCGTCGTCGCGCACCATCTGGAAACCTTGCGCCACATAGCAGACCTCGGGCAGGTGCAGCTGCAGCGACTTGCTCTGGTCGCCGCCGTAGGCGATCGACAGCATCACCCGCTGGCCGTGCGGATCGGTGTAGGTGCGCGACAGGGTCTGGTCATAGATTTTTTCGAGCATGCCCTGCTGCTCGGGATTCGGCGTCAGTGGCACCACGCTCGGGTCAATCGTCCAGCCGCCGAAACGGGCCGGGATCATCTGCTCGAGATTGAACAGCTCGTGCGCCAGCGGCGCGCGTGGTTGCGGCGTCAGGGCGCCGGTGAGCGCCGAGGTCGCCGCCATTGCCACGCCCAGCACGATGCTGAGCGCCAGATTGCGGTTCATGGCATCTCCCTCAGCGCCGACGGCATCCCGGATCCCGATCGACCGGGCGCGGTCTTGCCGGCAGGCGGCGTAGCGGCAGCCGGCGTGGCGGTGGCCACCGCACCGGATGCGTGGTCCCCGCCCCCGGTGCGGCGCTTGATCTGCCACTGCAGCGCCGAATCGACCGCCAGGATCAGGGCCAGCGCGGTCAGGAACAGCACCATGCCGGCAAAGCCGTGCAGGAAGCCCTGGCCGGCGGCGTCGCCGAAGTGGTAGGTCACCAGGGTCAGGGTGATCACGCGCACCACGTTGGCCGTGAACGAGATCGGGACGATCAGGATCGCCAGGCCGACGTTGCGAAACGCGGAAGGATGGCGCATCAGGTTCAGGTAGAACAGGCCAAGCGCTTCCAGCGTGAGCAGCGTCTGCAGGCCGGCGCAGGCGTCGGCCACCAGCAGCTGGTACTGGCCGATCTGCAGCACCACCCCCGAGCGCGATACCGGATAGCCGGCCGCGAACAGCAGGTGCTCGGTGGCCCACGACACCGCCATCTTCATCGGCATCGTCACCGCCGCCACCAGCTCGCTCGGGAGCGGCACCATGAACAGCATGAAGAAGAACGGAAACCACAGCACGCGCAGCGCCCGCCCACCGAACTTGAGCAGCACGATCGCCGCCAGCACCGCCAGGATCGAGCCGACCTCGAACATCAGGATCTTTTGCGAGCGCCCCAGCAGGTGGATCGCCAGCCCGAAGACCAGCAGCGGCCAGCCGGCCCAGTGCAGGCGCGGCGGATCGCTGGCGGCCTGCACCTGCGGCCACTTGCGCCAGATCAGCCACAGCGCCAGGAAGAAAATGATCGGACCGTGGCCCTGCTCTTCGCCGATCCAGGCGCCGGTGAACAGGTTGTACAGGGTGGGCACGAACAGCGCGGCCAGCCCCAGCAGCACCGGCCACCACTCGGGCAGCGCCGCGCTGCCCAGCTTGCCGGCTCCGGTACGCAGCTTCATGTCAGAACTCCACCACCACCGAGCCAACCACTTCGGCGCCGGCCTCCGGCATCTGTTCGGCCATGCGCTGGACGCTGGCGATGCGGGTGCGGTGCTTGCATGCCACCAGCAGCACGCCGCCGGCGCGGCCGGCCACCGCCAGCGCATCGGCGCCGGCGCTGAACGGAGCCAGGTCGTACAGCACGACGTCGTAGCGGCTTTCGAGCTGGGCGTGCAGGTTGCGGAAACCCTCGCGCGCCAGCAGTTCCTGCGGGTTCGGCGGGAGCGTCCCGGCCGGCAGTACCGACAGGTCGACGAAGGACGGCACGCGCTGGATCACGTCCAGGTCGGCGCGCCCGGCCAGCAGATCGGACAGGCCCTGGCGCGGCTTGAGCGCGAACATGTCGTGCTGGCGCGGATGGCGCAGGTTGGCGTCCACCAGCAAGGTCTGCTCGCCGAGTTGCGCGAACACCAGCGCCAGGTTGGCTGCGAACAGACCGGCGCCGTCGTCGGCTTCGGCGCCCGCGATCGCCAGCGCGTGCCGGCCACGCCCGAACCAGCGCAGCATCAGCTGGCTGCGGATCGCACGCAGCGCTTCGACCTGCGGCGCAAACGGTTCATAGGCAGCGACCAGCCGCGGCGACAGATTGGTTTGTCCGTGCTGCAGATAGGGATAAGCGAACTGACGCGCCAGCGCTTGCTGGACGTCCTCGTCGCTCACCAGTCCGAGACGCACCGCGGCCTCGCCGAAACGCAAACCCAGTTCCGACTGGGTGCGCAACACGTTTTCGGTGTCTTCTGGCGTCAGCTTGCCGGCCTCGCGCAGCAGCATGCCCATGCTCGAGTCGGCGCCATGGTCGAGCGCAAAAGCGGGGAGTACGGATGAATTCATGGCACGGTCCCGGGATTTTTTCGTCATGGGCTTGATAATCGTGTTCCTGGCGATCACCCTGCTCAGTTCAGGCGCAGCAGGCGGCGCGGGGCCATCAGGCGCCGCATGCCGCCGCGCTGCACGCGCGGCGCACACCATTCGATGGCGCCCAGTACCGGTATGCCGAGCATGTCGCGCACGTCGCCGCTGGAGCGCACCGGACGGTTGACCAGTTCGAGCATCAGCGCCAGGCCGACGCCGACGATGGTGCCCAGCAGGATCGACACCAGGGTGTTGAGCAGCACGCGCGGGCCGGACGGTTCGAGCGGCGCCGTGGCGGGATTGAGCACCGAGATGTCGGACTGCTCGGACTGGGCTTCGATACGGGTCTGCGAGAAGCGTTCGCTGGCCGAGTCATAGGCGCGCTGGGCGCTGTCCAAATCTTTCAGCATCACGCCCAGCTCGTCGCGGGTGCGGTTCAGCTCCAGCACGCGGGTCTTCTGCGCGGCCAGTCCGGCCTGCAGCTCGGCTTCGCGCTGGCGCAGCACGTCGGCATTGGCGCCGACGCTGCGCGTGACCGTGCCCACGGCGGCGCCGAATTCCGAGCGCAGCTTGGCCACCTCGGCGCTGGCGGACTGGTATTGCGGATGGTTGCGGCCATAGCGCGAACTGGCCTCGGCCAGCTTGGCTTCCGCGCTGGCCAGAGTCACGCGCAGGTTCTGGATCAGGGCGTTGTTGGCGACGTCAGGGGAGTTGATCGGCGCGCCAGTCGCGGCGCTGCCCGCGGCGCGTTCGCGCGAGCTCGCCTCCATCGCCGCGGCCTGGGCCACCACCAGCTGGGCCGACAGGTCGTTCAGGCGCGACAGCTCGACGTCGACCCGGTTGTTGTCGAGGCTGACGATGCCTTTCTCTTGCTGGTATTTGGACAGGCGCGCCTGGGCCGCCTCGACGTTGTCGCGCAACCGCCGGGTCTGCTCGTTGAAATAGGTCGATGCGTTCTTGGCCGGTTCGGTCTTGAGCTGGACCGTGGCCTTCTGGTACTCGCCGGCAAACGCGTTCGCTACCGCTGCGGCAAAGGCCGGGTCGGCGCCGTCGAAGCTGATCTCGACCACGCTCGACTCGCGCGACGGCATGATCTGCAGCTTCTTGAGCAGCAGGTCGGCCAGCCAGTCGCGCACCGTGCCCTTGCCCTCGGTGGCTTCCTGGAACTGCCTGACCACGGCGGGACTGGACGCCAGGTGCAGCGAATCGACAACGCGCAGCGCCACGTTCTTGCTGCCGATGATGTCCATCTGGGTCGCCATATAACCCGGCATCAGCTGGCCGGGCATGGTCAGGCCGGTCAGCGGGTCCACGCCCTTGTAGTTGAGCAGCACCGAAGCCGTGGCGGTATAGGTCTTTTGCTGGACCAGGCTCCAGCCCAGCGCCAGCAGCACGACGGCCAGCAGCGTGCCGAGGATCAGGCGCTTGCGTGCAAGCAGGATCAGCAGAAATTGGCGTATGTTCATCACACTACCTTCGCTTGTTCATGGAGTCCGTTTCAGCTGCATCGGCGGCAGCCGGGCCGGCATGCGCTGCCACGTGCGCGCATGCCGGACTTGAACACGACCGTAAGCCAGCGCATGTCAGAACCAGCTTTCACGCACCACGATCACATCGTCGACCTGCACCGGATCGCTGGCCTTGACGTCGATCGTCACCGGCTTGCCGCCGGCGTCGCGGCGCGTGATGCGCATGCCGTTGTCGCTGCCGCGCGGGCTCAGGCCGCCGCCGGCCGAGATCGCCTGCTGGACCGTCATGCCGCGTTCCAGGCGGAAGGCGCCGGGACGCGTCACTTCGCCGGTAACGTAGGCGCGCGGTGCGCGTTCGACGTAGATGATGTCGCCGCCCGCCACCTCGACGTCCTTGTCGAGTTCGCCCCTGCGCACCATGTCGACCACGTCGATGGTTTCGCGCGCGGTGGCGCCGTCGCGGGTGCGCACCAGGCTGACCATGTCGCCACCTTCGCTATGGATGCCGCCGGCCATCGCCAGCAGGTCGAGGACCTTGCGCCGGCCCTCGATCGGATAGCGGCCCGGACGGTTGACGTAGCCGAGCACCGACACCTGCTGGCTCGCCAGGGTCGTCACCAGCATGTTGACCTGAGCCTTCTTGATGTAGCCGCCCTTCTCGAGCAGGCCGCCGATCTTCTTTTCGGCGGCGGCCACCGGCAGCCCGCCCACCGCCACCTCGCCCAGCAGCGGGAAGGTGATGTTGCCGCCCTCGCTGACGCGGGTCTCGAGCGACAGGTCGGGGCTGCCGTAGACCGACAGCTTGACGATGTCGCCCGCGCCCAGCAGCACCTCGGCGGCGACCGCCACGCGCATGCCGGCGCCCGCGAACAGGATGAATGCGGCGCAGGTGATCCACTTCACGAATCGTTTCATGTCTTTCCTCCAGCATCGGTTGGGTCGCGGGTCTTACCTGAGTCCACCTACGCCGCGTTCGACGGCCGCCTTGTCGACGGCGCTGTCGGCGTTGCTGTTGCTATTGCCAATGCCATTGCCATTGCCATCGCTGCGGCCATTCGCGTCCGCCTGCGTGTCCTGCATGCCCGGTGCACCTTGCGTCCGTTGCGTGCTTCGTGCAGTTGCGCCGGACTCCCGGGCAGGCGCCGATGCGGCTGCAGCGGCCGGGACGGGCATGTTGGCTGCCGGCGTACCCGAAGCACCGCTCGCTCCGCCGTCCACCGGCGCGGTCCCGTCTCCCGCCGTCCTCGCAAGCGCCGCGCCGGCAGCCGCCTTGCCATCGGGCGCCAGATCCTTGTTCATGTATTCGATCTTGGCCGCCGCGCGCAGCCGGCCGATCTCGGCCTGCGCCAGTTCGCGGTTCTTGCGGTTGGCCAAAAATTGCGCGATCTGCGGCGCGGCGATCGCCAGCGACATCGGCGCGTCGACCACGTCGGCAACCGAAACCAGCAACGCACGCCCGCCCTCCCGCACGAAGAACATCTGTTCTTTCGGCATCGACAGCAGCTTCGACGCCAGTTGCGGATTCAGGTCGGCGGTGCTGCGCGTGACCTGGGCGCGGCCGTAACCGATCTTCCTGGCGTCCAGCATCACCGCGACTTCTTCCAGCGAACCGGCCTTGTCGACGGCGGCGCGCAGCTCCGGCGTCACCGCCGAGGCCGGCAAGATCAGCTGCTGCATCGTGAACTGTTTACGTTCGGTGAAGAACTGCGGGTGCTTGTCGAAATAATCCTGCACCTCGGCCTCACTCGGACGGCCGACGTCGCCGACGCGCTTCTGCATATAGGCCTGGGCGATGATCAGCGCACGCGCGCGGTCGATCGCCTGCATCACCTTGGGGTCGCGGTCGAGCTTTTCCCTGGCCGCTTGCTCCTGCAGCAGTGCACGGTCGATCAAGGCTTGCAGCAATTGCTTGCTGGCGAGCTGCTGCTGGGCGGCCGGCACGCCGGCACGCTGGATCTCTTCGTTAAGCTGCAGCACCGTGATCTCTTCGCCGTTCACGCTGGCCAGTGCCTGGCCGGGCTTGGCCGGGTTCGCCTTGTCGTCGCCACAGCCGGCGAGCGTGGCCCCGGCCAGCAGCAAGGCGGCAGTCGCCGCAGAATGCCGCGAATAACGCCGCAGACAACGCCGCAGATAACGCAAAAGCGGATACAGGATCTTCACGTTCATGTCTCCACGGTGAGTGGATTCCGCTGCGCTTCGCGCGCGCCATCCGGGTCATGCGCGTCGAGATACGCCACATAGGTCCGGCGCAATCCTTCCGCCAGTGGCGTGCTGGCGCGCCAGCCGAGCGAGGCCAGCTTCGACACTTCGAGCAGCTTGCGCGGTGTGCCGTCCGGCTTGCTGGCATCGAAGGCGATGCGTCCGTTATAGCCGACGGTTTCGCCCACCAGCTGCGCGAGTTCGGCGATGGTGACGTCCTGGCCGGTGCCGACGTTGATGTGGGAATGCATCGGATCGGTGTTCGCGGCATACGTTTCGCGCGCCAGGTTCATCACGTGCACGCTGGCGGCGGCCATGTCGTCGACGTATAAAAATTCGCGCATCGGCCTGCCGCTGCCCCAGATCACTACTTCGGGCGCGGCGTTCAGGCGCGCCTCGTGGAAGCGGCGCAGTAGTCCCGGGATCACGTGGCTGTTCTCGGGATGGTAGTTGTCACCGGGGCCATACAGGTTGGTTGGCATTACGCTGCGATAGTCGGTACCGTATTGGCGGTTGTAGCTCTCGCACAGCTTGATGCCGGCGATCTTGGCCATCGCGTATGGCTCGTTGGTCGGCTCCAGCATGCCATTCATCAGGTACTCTTCGCGGATCGGCTGGGCCGCAAGGCGCGGATAGATGCAGGACGAGCCAAGGAACAGCAACTTGCGCACGCCGGCGCGCCAGGCTTCATGCACGACGTTGGCCTGCACCATCATGTTGTCGTAGATGAATTCGGCGGGATAGCTGTTGTTGGCGTGGATGCCGCCGACCCTTGCCGCTGCCAGGTAGACCTGGTCGATGCGTTCGGTACGGAAGAAATCGCGCACGCTGGCCTGGTCGGTCAGTTCCAGCTCGGCATGGGTGCGCGTGACGATCTCGGGTTCTCCGACGGCGCGCAGGGCGCGCACGATGGCGGAACCCACCAGGCCACGGTGGCCAGCGACATAGATGCGAGGATGGTGTGCCACGTTTACTCCCGTGAAAGTGCAACGTTGTAGCCATGCGAGCGCAGCAGCTTGTGGCGGCGCGCCGACTCGAGGTCGTGCGCCACCATCTCGCGCACCATTGCCGCGAAGCTGATGCGCGGTTCCCATCCCAGGCGCTGGCGCGCAAGGGAGGCGTCGCCCAGCAGCGTCTCGACTTCGGTCGGGCGGAAATAATGCGGATCGACCGCCACGATCGGCTGACCGACCACCACGCCGGGCGCATGGTCGCCGTCGACCTGCGCCACTAGCCCGCGTTCGTCGACGCCCTGCCCCTGCCAGGCGATCGTGATGCCGAGTTCGCGCGCGGCGGTGTCGACGAACTCGCGCACCGAGTGCTGGCGGCCGGTGGCGATGACGAAGTCTTGCGGCTGGTCTTGCTGCAGCATCAGCCACTGCATCTGCACGTAGTCGCGCGCATGGCCCCAGTCGCGCAGCGCATCCAGGTTGCCGAGATAAAGCTGGTGTTCCAGGCCCTGGGCGATATTGCTCAGGGCGCGAGTGATCTTGCGCGTGACGAAGGTCTCGCCGCGGCGCGGCGATTCGTGGTTGAACAGGATGCCGTTGCAGGCATACATGCCATACGCTTCGCGGTAATTGACGGTGATCCAGTACGCGTACAACTTGGCTACCGCATAGGGGCTGCGGGGGTAGAACGGCGTGCTCTCGCGTTGCGGCGTCTCTTGCGCCAGGCCGTACAGCTCGGAGGTCGAGGCTTGATAAAAGCGGGTTTTGCGTTCCAGCCCGAGGAAGCGGATCGCTTCCAGCAGGCGCAGCGCGCCCAGAGCGTCGACGTCGGCCGTGTATTCCGGCGCTTCGAACGACACCGCGACGTGGCTCATGGCGCCCAGGTTGTACACCTCGTCGGGCTCGACCTGGGCCAGGATGCGGGTCAGGTTCGAGCTGTCGGTCAGGTCGCCGTAGTGCAGGCGCAGGCGCGGATCGTCGGCGTGCGGATCCTGGTAGATGTGGTCGATGCGCGCGGTGTTGAACAGCGAGGCGCGGCGCTTGATACCGTGCACCTCGTAGCCCTTCTCGAGCAGCAGTTCGGCCAGGTAGGAACCGTCCTGTCCGGTCACGCCCGTGATCAGTGCTTTTTTCATGTTCGTCGTTTCCTGTTCGGGTGGAACGATCCCCCTCTGCCTGCTGCCATTCATTGGCCTGCGCAATTGATCGAGCGCGGAGCCGGCTTTAAAGAATGGTTGCGTGCTGTTCGATGCTGCGATGGCGCGACAGTTCCGTATGTCGTGCAGATGCCTGGGGTCTGCTCAATGCGCGCTCAGTGCGCGCTCAGTGCGCATTCTCTCGGCCCAGCACTACCTTGATGGTCTTGAGAATGATCCACAGGTCCAGCCACAGCGACCAGTTGCGCAGGTAATCCAGGTCGTACTGGATGCGCGCTTCCATCCGCTCCAGGGTCGCGGTCTCGCCGCGCAAGCCGTTCACCTGGGCCCAGCCGGTGATGCCCGGCTTGACCTTGTGGCGCAGCATGTAACCCTTGATCAGCTTGCGGTACTGCTCGTTGTGCGCCACCGCGTGCGGACGTGGGCCGACCACGCTCATGCGCCCCTGCAAGGCATTGATGAATTGCGGCAGCTCGTCGAGCGAGGTGCGACGCAGGAAGGCGCCGATGGGCGTCAGCCGGCCATCGTTCTTGCGTGCCTGCACGATGTCGGCGCCGTCATCCTGCACCGTCATCGAACGGAATTTATAGATGTAGATTTCTTCGCCGTACAGTCCGTAGCGGCGCTGGCGGAAGATCACCGGCCCCGGCGAACTGAGCCGCACTGCGGCGGCGATCAACAGCATCAGCGGCGCCAGCAGTACCAGCGCCACGCCGGCCACCAGGATGTCGGTGCCGCGCTTGAGCACGCCATTGAAGCCCATGAACGGGCTCTCGCTGATGGCGATCACCGGCATCCCGCCGACGGTGTCGAAGCGCGCCTGCATCAGGTCGAACACGTACACGTCCGGCAGAAAATAGACCGAGGCGGTGGTGTCCTTCAGCTCGTCGATCAGGCGCCGGATGCGCGGCTGGGCCGAGACCGGCTGGCTGATGAACACCATCTTGATGTTGTGGTTGCGCACATACGCCGCGGCCTCGCTCATGCGGCCCAGTACCGGATGGGCCAGCCCGGGCGGACGGCGTTCGCCGTCGCGGTCGTCGAAGAAGCCGCGCACCTGCATGAACAGGTTCGGATGGCGCCGGCACACCTCGGCGAACTTGATGCCGGCATCGTTGGCCCCCACCACCAGCACCGAGCGCAGCTCGCGCCCGCCGTCGCGGCTGCCACTGGCGAAGCGCACCGCCAGGTGGCTGGCCAGGATCGCCAGCGGGGTCGCCACCGCCCACGCCAATAGCACGCGCTCGTCGTAGTAGTAGCGCATGCCGCTGGCCGAGCCGAGGAAATACAGCACCGCGATCGTCACGCACCAGCCGAAAATGGTGTCGCGCGCATACGCCAGCATGCGCCCGCTGCGCCAGGTGCGGTAGGGGTCGATGTGCTGGTAGACCGCCGACGAGATGAAGAAGGCCAGGATCATCAGCACCAGGCAATAGCCTGAGAACGGTTCGTTGAAGGCAACCGTCGCCAGGTACAAGGTTCCCATCACGATCAGCGGATCGAGCACGCGCTGGAAAAACGAAATGATCGGGATGTCGTTGACCATCGTGAAGGGCGTCATCCACACGAAGCATTTTGCAGGCGGCGTCAGAACAGCACATTGGCGCTCACCTGCACCATATTCGATTCGAAGCGGCCGGTGCCCAGCACCGGCGAACCGCTGCGCGCCTGGTAAACATAGCCGGCCACCACCTGGACTTTCGGACGTGCCTGCCAGGTGGCGTGCAGCCTGGCGCTGCGGATCGCGTCGTCCAGGTTCTCCGAACCGGGGAACACGAAGCGTGCGCTGTAGGCGCGTCGTTCGTAGATGGCGCTGGCTTCGACCTTGACCTTGGCGCTGGCGTCCCAGGTGGCGCCGATGCTGGCGCCCTTGTTCAGGGTATAGCTGACACTGGGGCTCTCGATCGGCGCGAATTCGCGCCACAGGGCGGCGGTGTAGTTGAGCTTGCCGACCGGCGCATAGCTGGCGTTGATGCGGCCATTCAAGCCGCTGGTACTGCCTTCGCCGTACGAGGGCTGCTTGCGCCGCACGTAGCCGGCCAGTGCCTGCAGCGTAGTGACGCCGCTGGCCAGCCAGTGCAACCGCGCCTTGAGTTCATCCTGGGTGAAGTCATCGTTCAGGACCTGCGGATTGAACGGCCGCCGATATGGGTATTCGCCTTTCACGCGGCGCGCAACCAGGCCGGCCGAGCTGCCGCTCTTGGGCTGGTACAACAGTTCGGCCTCGAAGGTTTTCTCGGTGCGGTCGTTGTAGCGTTGCTCGAACAATTCATAGGTGGTCTTGTCGCGCATGGCGCCGGCGCGCAGTTTCCAGCTCGGATGCAGCCGATAGCCGGCATCGACCAGCTGGCGCCGCTGACGGCGCAGGTTGCGCTGGTCGCTACGGAAATCGGTGTACGGCGCCAGCGTCTGCACGTACAGCGCTTCGGCCCGCCCTTCCAGCTTGTTGCCGATGACCCAGTTCCAGGTGGCTTGCACGTCGCGGCCGTCGTAGTCGAGCTGGTCGAAATGATCGAACTTGACCTTCGACACCTTGGCGGTGGCGGCCACGCGCTGGCGGCCGATACGTTTGTTATAGACCACGCCGGCCTCGCCGGTGCGGTAGCTGTCGCTGCGCCGGCCGCCGAACGGCTGCTCGTCGTTGGCGATGCGCAGCAGGTTGTCGTCGTAGGCCCAGCCGATGCCACCATACAGGCGCAATCCTTCCTCGGGCTCGGCAGCCATCGAAGGCAGCGCGCTCAAGGCAGCCAGCGCGGTGAATAAACGAAGCCGGTGATACGTCGCGATTGCAGGCATGTTCTCGATCTCTCTTTAGTCGCCGCCATAGATCACCAGAACGCCCAGTCGCCAGTCGCGAGCACCCAGATCCCCAGCAGGCCATTGGTGACAGCGTGACCCAGCACGGGAGACCACAGGTTGCGGTGCCGCAGGTACAGCAGCCCATACGCGGCGCCGGCGATCACGCCAGCCAGCCACAGATGGTGTTCGAGCCCGAACAGCAGGGTCGGGATGACGAAAGCCTTGAAGCCGATGCGGGCCGGATCGACCAGTCGAAAATCCGCGCGCTCCATCCACCGCATCAGGAAAGAGCGCCAGAACAATTCTTCCATGATAGGTACGACCAGCGCCGCACCGCCCAGGCGCAGCGCGGCCAGCAGCGGGTCGACGCGGCCGTCAATCCGCGGATCGTAGCCGGGTCCGCTGCCGGCAATCATCCAGGAAGCGTCGAGCAGCACCCACAGCACGGTAACGGCGGCGCCGACACCGGCAGCGAGCAGCATTTGCGGAATGGAGAGTGTGAGGCGATGCAGCTCGTCGTACTGGCGCCACAGCACCAGCAGCAGCGCCAACACGGCGCCGATCTGCAGCGGATACAGCCACAGCAGCGTGGAGGGTGCGGCGCCGAGCCAGGCCAGCAGGTCGCCGAGTACGAGGAAGGCGATGAAGACGCCGAACGGCAGGATGCGCGCCGAGGCGGCGCGGATGAGGACGGCCCGCGAGGGTGACCGATGCGGTGGCCGGGCCGTGGAAGCGATGGGAGCGGCGGCGGCGGAAGCACTACGCTTGTCGTGCCGCTCGGTCATTGATCGACAGGCGTTTAGCCCGCTCCCTGGTGAAAAGCTTATTCGCCCCGCGCGCGCGCTTCGATGCGTTCCCAGCGCTCGAGCGCGTCGAGCAGCTGTTCGTCGATCTCGGCATAGCGCTCGTTGATGCGGCGCGCGTCGGCCGGATTCGTCTTGTAGAAGTCCGGTGCGTTCAGCTGGATCGTGATGGCCGACTGCTCATCTTCAAGACTGGCGATCAAGGCCGGAAGTTCCTCCAGCTCGCGCTGTTCCTTGTAGCTCAGCTTGACCTTCTTGGCCTGAGACGCAGCTGCAGCATGCGCGGCCTCGGTCTTGGCTGGCGCAGGCTTGGCCGCCGCCGCCGGCTGGCTGGCGGCCGGCGCCGTCGCGCGGACGCGTTCCCAGTCGCTGTAGCCGCCCACGTATTCGCGCCAGCGCCCTTCGCCTTCGGCGACGATCACTTGCGTGACCACATTGTCCAGGAAGGTACGATCGTGGCTGACCAGGAACACGGTGCCGGTGTATTCCTCCAGCAGTTCTTCCAGCAGTTCCAGCGTGTCGATGTCGAGGTCGTTGGTCGGTTCGTCCAGCACCAGGCAGTTGGCCGGCTTGGCGAACAGACGCGCCAGCAGCAGGCGGTTGCGCTCGCCGCCCGACAGCGACTTGACCGGCGAACGGGCACGTTCCGGCGAGAACAGGAAGTCGTTCAGGTAAGTCATCACGTGTTTGCGCTGACCGTTGATTTCAACCCAATCACTGCCGGGCGCGATGGTGTCGGCCAGGCTGGCGTCTTCATTGAGCTGGGTGCGCATCTGGTCGAAGTACGCCACGTTGAGCTTGGTGCCGAGGCGCACGGTGCCGCTGTCGGCATTCTCTTCGCCCAGGATGATCTTGAGCAGCGTGGTCTTGCCGGCGCCGTTCGGCCCGATCAGGCCGACCTTGTCGCCGCGCAGGATGGTGCCGCTGAAGCCGTCGACGATCACCTTGTCGCCGTAACGCTTGTTGACGTTTTCCAGGTCGGCGACGATCTTGCCCGAGCGTTCGCCGGTGGCGACGTCGAGCTTGATCTGGCCTTGCGTGTCACGGCGTGCGGCGCGCGTCAGGCGCAGCGCTTCCAGACGACGCACGCGGCCTTCGTCGCGGGTACGGCGCGCCTGCACGCCCTTGCGGATCCAGACTTCTTCCTGCGCCAGGAATTTGTCGAACTTGGCGTTCTCGACTTCTTCGTTGGCCAGCAGCTCGCGCTTGCGTTCCTGGTAGGTGGTGAAATTGCCTGGGAACGAGAGCAGGCGGCCGCGGTCCAGTTCGATGATGCGGGTGGCGACATTGTCCAGGAAGCTGCGGTCGTGGGTGATGAACAGGACCGAGCCGCGGAATTCGCGTAGCAATCCTTCCAGCCACTTGATCGAGGTGAAGTCGAGGTGGTTGGTCGGTTCGTCCAGCAGCAGCACGTCGGGGCTGGAGACCAGCGCCACGGCCAGCGCCACGCGCTTTTGCATACCGCCCGAGAGCTTGCCCATGATGGCGTCGCGCGCCAGGCCCAGACGGTCGAGCGTGGTGTCGACCTTGTGCGTCAGGTTCCAGCCGTCGATCGCGTCGAGCTTGGTCTGCAGCACGTGCATGCGCTCCATCAGCGCATCGTCATCGCCCTGGCCGAACTTGCCGGTCAGTTCTTCGTACTCGGTCAGCATCGCCTGCTGCTCGCCCATGCCGAGCGCCACCGCATCGAACACGGTCATCTCGGGATCGAACACCGGCTCCTGCTCGACGTAAGCGATATGGATGCCCTGCTGCATGACCAGCAAACCGTCGTCGAGTTTCGAGCGGCCGGAAATGATCTTCAGCAGCGAGGACTTGCCGGTGCCGTTGCGGCCAATGAGACCGACGCGTTCGCCGGTTTCGAGGGAAAAGTCAGCGTGGTCGAGCAGCGGCACGTAGCCGAAGGCCAACTGGGCGGAACTAAGAGAAATGACAGCCATGATTGATCAGCGATGAGCGGTTAGCGTCCCGTCGCGCAGCCTCGGCCGTCGCGGGAAAACAGGTGTTTGATTGAATGAGGCGCACATTGTACCGACTGGACGGCCTGTGCCGGCAATTACCGTCTTTTTTCGGGACGGATGATGCTGTGTGCGGGAGAAGGTGAAGCGAGGAATGGTATCGCCAGCAGGAATCGAACCTGCATCTAAGTCTTAGGAGGACCTTGTACTATCCATTGTACTATGGCGACACGCGGAGCGAATTGTACCAGCGGCATCGGGCTGTGTCAGTTCCGGGATGCAAATCCTGATCCGCTCGCGGGCGCCAACCCGCTCATTGCTCCCCGGAGCGCGCGGAGTCGTCCACCCGCAAGGTGCGCTTCATGGTCGACAGCAAGGCGATCATGGTGGCCTTGTCCTCGGCCGGCACGTCGGCCAGCATTTCCTCGATCCAGCGCTCGTGGGTCGCCGCCATCTCGGCAAAGGCCGCCCGCCCCGCCGGGGTCAGTTTCACGGCCGAGGCGCGCCGGTCTTTCGCGTCCTGTACCCGCATCACCAGTTCCTCGCGTTCGAGCTGGTCGGTAATCCCGGTGACATTGCCGCCGGTGACCATCATGCGCTTGGACAGTTCCCCCATGCGCAGGCCGTCCGGGAAACGCTCCAGCTGCGCCATCAGGTCGAAGCGCGGCAGCGTGATGCCGAACGTGGTGCGCAGGCGGCTGCGCACTTCGTTTTCGATCCGCGTCGTGCACGACAGCATGCGCAGCCACAGCCGCAGCGACTGGTGGTGCTCGCTGGTCAGGCGGCTTTCCAGGTCCAGTTCGGCCTTCTTGCCTGCGCCGGCCGAACCCTCATCGCGCTGTGCACCCTCATCGAAATCCTGCATGCTTCCCTCAAACCGCTTCCGCGCGTAATTTAAACCGTTGTAGTTTACCGGTTTCGGTGCGAGGCAGTTGTTTTCGGAAAATAACCAGGCGCGGATACTTGTAGGGAGCGATCTGGCGCTTGACGAATTCCTGCAGTTCGCGCACAAGGCTTTCGGATTCGGCATGACCCTCGCGCAGCACCACGTGGGCCTCGACCACCTGCCCGCGGTCACTATCGCGCCGCCCCACCACGCCGCACTCGAGCACCGCCGGATGGCGCAGCAGCACTTCTTCGACTTCGGGCCCGGCGATGTTGTAGCCCGCCGAGACGATCATGTCGTCGATCCGCGAGCGGTAATAGAAATAGCCGTCCGCATCCATCTCGTAGGCGTCGCCGGTCAGGTTCCAGCCGTCCTGCACGTAGTCGCGCTGGCGCGCGTCGTCCAGGTAGCGGCAGCCGGTCGGGCCCTTTACCGCCAGGCGTCCGGTGATGCCCGGGCCGCACGGCGCGCCGTCCTCGTCCAGGATGCAGGCGACGTAGCCCGGCACCGGCTTGCCGGTGGCGCCCGGATGGCCGTCGTCGCCGTTGCCGGCGATGAAGATGTGCAGCAGCTCGGTGGCGCCGATGCCGTCGATCATTGGCAGGCCGCTGGCCGCTTCCCATGCGGCGCGGGTCGCGGGTGGCAATGCTTCGCCGGCCGACACGGAGCAGCGCAGGCTGGACAGGTCATGCTGTGGCGCCAGCGTCGCCATCTGCCGGTACAGGGTCGGCGCCGTGAAGCACACGGTAGCGCGGTGCTGCGCGATCGCACCCAGGAGCAGCTCGGGCGTCAGACGCTCGACCAGCACCCCGGCCGCGCCCACCCGCAGCGGAAACAGCAACAGGCCGCCCAGGCCAAAGGTAAAGGCCAGCGGCGGCGTGCCGATGAACACGTCGTCTCGCCGCGCGCCCAGCACGTGGCGCGGGAAGCAGTCGCAGATCGCCAGCACGTCGCGGTGGAAGTGCATCGTCCCTTTCGGCACGCCGGTGGTGCCCGAGGTGAAGCTGATCAGGCATACGTCGTCGAGCGCGGTGTCGGGCGCCGGGAACGGTTCGCCGTAGCGCGCCATGCGTTCTTCCAGCGCATCGGGCGCCGGGTCGTCGAACAGCACCAGCGGCGCCGCCAGTTCGAGCGCATCGACTTCTTCGCGCAGGGCGCCGGCGCACAGCACGGCGTTGATGCGCGCCTTGGCGGCGATGGCGCCCAGTTCGCGCGCGCGCAACAGCGGCATGGTCGGCACCGCGATGCAGCCGGCCTTGATCGTGCCCAGGATGCAGGCCGCCATCATCGGGCAGTTGGCGCCGCGCAGCAGCACCCGGTTGCCGCTGGCCAGGCCCAGGTCGTGGCGCAGCACGTGGGCGATGCGGTCGGCGCGGTCGAGAAGCGCGACGTAGCTCAGGCGCTCGCGGGCGCCGATGACGGCCGTGCGCTGGCCCCAGCCGCGCCCGATGGCGCCGTCGAGCAGCTCGGCGGCGCAGTTGATGCGGTCGGGATAATGCAGCTCGGGCAGGTCGAACAGGAATTCGGGCCACTCGTGCGGCGGCGGCAGACTGGCGCGGGCGAAGCCGTCTTGCAGGCCGGAAGGAGAAAGCGGTGCTGCTGTGGCGTCGTTCATGGCTCCCCCCGGCTGCGAAGCATAATCGGTCAGGCAACAATCCGCGCATACTTTAAATCTAAAGCATTCGGGCGGCAAGCCCGATTCACGACTGAACCGTGACGCCGTCAGACCGTGGCCGGACTCACACGCGAACGGCTTGGCGCTGCACGACGCGAATGGCCAACTCGAGCGCTGCCGCCACCCGGGCCCGGTCCGGCGCCTGCGCCGTACCAGCTTCTTCCAATGCCGCCACTGCGCTGTGCAGGCCGAGCATGGCGCAGCCTTCGCGCAGACGCGCCAGGCGCGCTGCTACGGTGTCGGCATCGGCCGCCGACAACTCCAGGCCCGCCGCTTCCAGCTGGCGTCCCAGGCCCTCGTAATACAGGCGCAGGCGCGCGGCGTCGATGCCGAGCCGCGCCGCCACGTCAGCTGGCGTCTCGTCTTCCATGCCGTCCTCCGGCCCCGGCGCGGCAAAAATGCGCTCGAACTGGGCGCGCACGTCATCCTGCCGGAACGGCTTGACGATGTAGCCGTCGGCCCCCAGCGCCATCGCCTCGTCGCGAGTAGCGCCGTCGGCGGCTGCCGACACCAGCACGAACGGCAGCGTCGCCAGCGGGGCATGGGCGCGCAGGCGCTGCAGCAGCTCCAGTCCCGACAGGTGCGGCATGCGCAGGTCGCAGAACACGATGTCCGGGGCCTGGCCCGGCACCGCCGCGGCCAGCATCGACCATGCCTCGGCCCCATCCTCGGCCTCGATGATTTCGTGCCTGCCGCAGCTGTCGATCAGGTGCATCAGCATCATGCGCGCGACCACGTCGTCGTCGACCACCAGTACCTTCATCGCTACTCCATCAGCCATGTCCGGACCCGCATTATAAGCACGCTCATTCCTGCTCCACGCTGAAAGCGTCCAGCAAGGCATGCAGCTGCGGCAAGCCGGCGCGCACCCGTGCCAGGTCGTGCGCCGCTGCCGCCGCTTCCAGCAGGGCACACAGTTGTTCGAGCGCCGCCCCGTCCAGGTGGCTGGCGCTGCCGCGCAGGCCGTGCAGGATGAGGCCCACGGTATCGGCGTCGCCGGCATCGAGCGCCGCTTCCAGCTCGGCGCGACGGCGCGGCAGGTCGGCGGCGAAGGCGGCGCGCAGGCGCGCCATCAGCTCCGCCTCGCGGCTCGGCGGCGCGTCGGTCACACCCTGGCGCGCCGCCACGCTGTCGCTTGCCTCGTCTCGCCCCACCGTCACCCCGAACATCGCATCCAGCGCCGCCGTGGCCAGCGCCGCCGCGCTCTGCGGCTCCTGCGCCGGCATCGGCGCCAGCACCACGCCGCGTCCGTGCTGGCGCTCGATCGCGCGCGTCAGCTGCAGGTGCAGCGCCGCTTCGTCGATCGGCTTGGTGAGAAACGCGTCCATGCCGCAGGCCAGGTAGCGCGTGCGGTCTTCGTTGCTGGCGTTGGCGGTGAGCGCCACGATCATCACATGTGGATCGAGTACCGGCGCATCCGGCGGGCCGCCGGCGCGGATCAGGCGCGTGGCGCTGGCGCCGTCCATCTCGGGCATGCGTCCGTCCATCAGGATCAGGTCGTAGCGCGTACGGGCGCAGGCCGCCACTGCGGCGGCGCCGTTGTCGACGATCTCGATCTCGTGCCCCATCTCTTCCACCATCAGGCGCGCGATGATCTGGTTGGTCGGGAAGTCCTCGGCGCACAGCAACTTCAGGCGGTGGCTGTGCGGCGCGCGCGGCGCGTGCTCCGGGTGCGCCGGCTCGACGCCGTCGAACAGCGGCAGCAGCACGCTGAAGGTACTGCCCTGCCCTTCGACGCTGTTGACGCCAATGGTGCCTTTCATCAGCTCCACCAGCTGGCGGCAGATCGCCAGTCCCAGGCCGGTGCCGCCGTAGCGGCGCGTGGTGGTGCTGTCGGCCTGCTCGAACTTCTGGAACAGGCGCGGCACGGCATCGGCCGGGATGCCGATGCCGGTGTCGCGCACCGTGAAGCGGATCATGTGCTGGCCGGGCGCCTCGGGCTGTTCGTCGGGACGGCACTGCACGTGCACGCTGATGCTGCCGCTCCTGGTGAATTTAAAAGCATTCCCGACCAGGTTGACCAGCACCTGGCGCAGGCGGGTCGGATCGCCCACCAGGTAGCGCGGCACGTCGTCGTCGATCGTCACCGAAAAATCGAGGTCCTGGCTGGCGGCCTGCTCGTGGAACAGGCTGGCCACGTTGCCCATCTTGGCGTGCAGGTCGAAGTCGATCCGCTCCACCGACAGCTTGCCGGCCTCGATCTTGGAAAAGTCGAGCAGGTCGTTGATGATCGCCAGCAGCGACTGGGCGTTGGCCTGGCCGCGCACGATCTGGTCGCGCGTGCCGTCCTTCAGCGCCGGGTCGCGCAGCGCGAAGCCGAGCATGCCGATCACGCCGGCCAGCGGGGTGCGCATCTCGTGGCTCATGTTGGCCAAAAATTCCGACTTCTGGCGCGTGGCGTCCTCGGCCCGCTCCTTGGCCTGGCGCAGGAATTCCTCGTTCTCCTGCAGCGCGCGGTAGGCGCGCGCCAGCTCGTTGCTCTGGTGGCGCACGCGCCGCTCCTGCTCGCGCAGTTCCTGGGTCTGGCTTTCGAGCACGCGGTTCTGCTGCTCGACCTGTTCGGTGCGGGCGCTGACCTGGTGTTCGAGGCGCTCCTGGCGGCTGCGCAGGTTCGACAGCCGCATGCGCAAGACCGCATACACCACGGCGCACACCAGCACCGTCATGCCGATCCGGAACCACGACGTGCCCCACGGCGGCGGCTCGATGGTGATCGCCAGCGCCGCCACGTCCTCGCTCCAGACGTCGTCCTTGTTGGCGGCGCGCACCCGGAACACATAAGTGCCCGGATCGAGGTTGGTGTAGGTCGCGAAGCGCTTGTCGGCGCCGGCACTCACCCAGCCCTGGTCGAAGCCGTCGAGGCGGTAGGCGAAGCGGTTGCGCTCGGGCGCGGCGAAGTGCAGCGCCGCGAATTCGAGCGTCAGCACGGCCGCGTCGGCCGGCAGCGTGACCGCGCTCGCATGCTCGACCGGTCCCGCCAGCAGGCCCGGGAACACCTGGTCGAGCGGCCGGTTGAACACCTGCAGCCCGGTGATCACCGGCCGCGGCGCGATGCGGTTGTCGCGCAGCGCGCGCGGATCGAACGCGGTGATGCCGTTGAAGCCGCCGAAGTACAGGGTGCCGTCCCGCGTGCGCAGGCTGGCGGCGTCGAAGTACGCGCCTTCGGCGATGCCGTCGGCCGCCGTATAGCTGCGCCAGCGCCCGCTTTTCGGGTCGAAGCACGAGATGCCGCTGGCGGTGCTGACCCAGATGCGGCCATCCCCGTCTTCCAGCAGCGCTGCCACGGCGTCGTCCATCAGGCCGTCGCGCGTGGTGTAGCGGGTGAAGCTGACCGCGCCGTCGCGGCCCGTCACCATGCGGTTCAGTCCCACCGCGGTGCCGACCCAGATGTCGCCGCGGCTGTCTTCCATCAGGTGGTGCACCTCGTCGTGACTGAGGCTGTTGGGATCGTACGGATCGTGGCGGAAGTGGCGGAAGCGCCCGCTGGTGCGGTCCAGCAGGTCGAGGCCGCCGAAGGTGCCGACCCAGAACCGGCCGTGGCGGTCTTCCAGCAGCGGGCGCGCGATGTCGTCCGACAGGCTGGCCACCTTGGCCGGATCGTGGCGGTAGCTGAGCACCCCGCCGCCGTTCGGGTCGAGCCGGTGCAGGCCGCCGCGGGTGGTGACCCAGACGTAGCCGGCGCGATCCGTCATCATCGAGCGCACGTTGTTGGCGTCGGCGTCGCCCGGCAGCACCTGGCGCCGGAAGCGCCCCGTTGCCGGGTCGAAGGCGGTGACACCGGAACGGCTGCCGACCCACAGTACGCCACGGTGGTCGCGCGCCAGTGCCGCCGCCGGCACGTCGATCAGGCTGTTCGGGTTGTCGCGCTCGTGGCGGTACACCGTGGCCTGGCCGCTGGCCGGGTCCATGTGGTGCAGCGCGCTGCCGGTGCCGATCCACAGCCGATCGCCATCTTCCATCAGCACCCGCACCTTGTTGTCGAGCAGGCCGTTGACGGTGTTGCCGGCGACGGCGGGCATGCCTTCGCCGCTGCGGCTGACGATACGCGCGAAGCCGCCGCTGCCCAGGTCGACGCGCGACACGCCGCCGTACCAGGTGCCGGCCCAGAAGGTGCCGACGCGGTCGCGGTACAGCGCCGAGACGTAGTTGTCGGCCAGGCTGTGGCGGTCGGCCACGGCGTGGCGGTAGGCGTCGAAGCGCTCGGCGCTGTTGCCTGCCTTTGCGTTGGGGGCCGGCGCGCGCCAGCGGAACAGGCCTTCGTCGTGGGTGCCGATCCAGACATTGTCGCCATCCTGGTACAGCGCCGTGATCCAGTACGGTCCCAGGCCTTCATCAGCACCAAAGCGCCGCACTTCGCTGGCGCCCACATCCACCCCGGCCAGACGGCGCCGTTCCAGCCCGCCGAAGCGGCCGACCCACAGGCGCTGCTCGGCGTCGACCAGCAGCGCATGCACCGGCGTCTCGCGCGGACCGAGTCCGGACGCGTGATGGGTGACTTCGCTGCGATCGGGGCTCAGGCTGTCCAGACCCGCCGCGCTGCCGATCCACAGCCGCCCCGACGCGTCGCGCGCCAGCGCCTGGATGCCGTCGTCGCGCAGCGTGCGCGGATTGTCCGGCATGTGGTGCCAGACCGTGAAGCGGCCAGTCCCGGTGTCGAAGTGCTGCAGGCCGTCGGCGGTGCCGATCCACAGGCCATCCTCGCCGTCGCTGATCACGGTCTTGATCTGGCGGTTGCCGTTGCCGCGCCGCGCCGGCTCGTTCGGCAGGTACAGCGTGAAGCTGCGGGTGGCCGGATCGTAGCGATTCAGGCCGCCGTCGGTGCCGATCCACATCCGTCCGTGGCGATCGAGGTGCAGCGCGCGCACCCAGTTGTTGACCAGGCTGCGCGGGTTGCCGATCTCGTTGCGGTGGGCGACGAAGCGGTAGCCGTCGTAGCGCGACAGGCCGGACTGGGTGCCGAACCACATGAAGCCGTCGCGGTCCTGCACGATCGACAGCACCGACTCCTGGGCCAGGCCCTGCTGCACCGACAGGTGCTCGAAGCGCAGCGTGGGGTCGGGCGGCGCCGCATGGGAGGCAGGCGCGAGCGCCAGCATCAGCAATAAGACAAACAATCGAAGCATGGTTATCAAGCGAAAAATGCCAGCACGTCGCCGCGCCGCGCCAGGGTGTCGCGTTCGCCGAGGCGAATCAGCTCGCGCGTGTAGCTCGCCTCGAACAACAGATAGGAGGCCAGCGCCGCGCCGCGCGACTCGAGTGCGCCGAGGGCGCCCAGCAGCGCGCGCACCGGCGCCGGCAGGCTGGCGGTATGGCGCGCGGCGATGGCGTCGAGCCGTTCCGACGGCGCGATCACCAGCAGTTTTACCTCGCGCAGCCCGCTGCCGGCGCGCGCTTCGGGCGTGAGGCGGCCGACGGTGTGGTTGATGCGCTGCAGGCGCTCGACGTCGGCCGCCAGGCTGTCGAGGAAAATCGAGGACATCGCGTGGCCCGCCATCTGGGCCATGCTGGGATAGCCGCCGTGGCCCTCGCCTTCGGGCGCGGCTTCGTTCATGCGCCCGGCGCCCACCACCAGCACCCGGGTGGCGCCGAGGTGGATTGCCGGTGCGATCGGCGCCTGCTGGCGCATCGAGCCGTCGCCGCAATACTCGCGCCGGCCGCCCAGGTACAGCGGCACCGCCGGGAAGATGAACGGGATCGCGCTCGAGGCCAGCAGGTGTTCGACTCCGATCTGGCCCGCCAGCGCCAGGCGCCCGTGGCGGGTCCAGGGTTCGACCCGCGCCGCGCTCTGGTAGAAGGTCAGGTGCTGGCCGCTGGTGTACGAAGAGGCCGTGATTGCCAGCGCATGCAGCGCGCCGTCGCCCAGCGCCGCGTCCAGCCGCGGCAGGTCGAGCACGCGGTGCAGCAGCCCCGCCAGCGGGGTGTTGTCGAGCAGCGAATCGGGCGGCGCCGCGCGCCACTTGCGCAGCAGCGCGCCGAACGACAGCAGCGACAGCCAGCGCGCGCCCGAGCGCAGCATCGCCAGCGAATCGGCGCGGTAGACCGCTTGGGTGGCGACGTTTTCCCACACCGCCAGCAGGCCGCGCACGGCGCTGGCGAAGTTGTCGGCGCGGCAGGCCAGCGCGGTGGCGTTCAGGGCGCCGGCCGATGTGCCGCAGATGATGTCGAACGGCGTGCTGCCGGGACGCCGGCCGGCGTCATGCAGGATGCGCAGGATCGCGTGCATCACGCCGGCCTGGTAGGCGGCGCGCGCCCCGCCGCCTGTCAGGATCAGTCCGGTTTTGTGTTTGCTCTCCACCTGACAAGGGTAGCAAAATTCGGTTGTCTTGAGGAAAAATTAATGAACTTAATGTTATTTAACAGGGGTTTAGTCGCGGATGTGCAACCAACCAGGGGGTGGAGCGATGCAGCACTTCAGACTACTGGCAGAGCTCGTAGAACGCGATCCCGCACACGGCAAGGATGCAATAAAAGCCCATATAGCCGGAGCCGATCATGAATTTGCCTTCCCAGTCGCCCTCTTTGCTCAGGCGCGAATAATAGACAGCCGGGTTGGCGCGATCATAGCCTTCGCGCTTGCGATGCTTGCGGTCGATGATCTTGTTCGGAATGCCGACGACCACGTAGAAAACAAGGACAACAATCTGCAGCGCGGACATCGGTCACTCCTCATCATTCAACCAGCCGATCATTCCATCAACCTGTACGGCAGGCCACTGCGCGACCTGCCGTCCTATCTGTCGTGCCCCTTCGGCGCGCGCTTCAGTCGCCCTTGGCCACGCCTTCGCGGCGCGGATCGGCGCCGCCGAACCACAGCGGCACGCCGTGCACTTCGATCCGTTCGATGCCGTGCAGGCCCGAGGTCTGCTCGCTCAGGCGGATCGCGTGGCCGCGTGCGCGCAGCACGTCGATGGTCTGCTGCGGGAAGCGTCCGGTTTCCAGTTCGGTCGGGCCGTTGCGGCTGCCGAAGTTGGGCAGCGCGATCGCTTCCTGCACGTTCAGGCCCCAGTCGAGGGTGCCGACCAGCACCTTGGCGACGTAGTTGATGATGGCCGGGCCGCCGGGCGAACCGATCACCAGCACCAGCTTGCCGGTCTTGCGGTCGAACACGACGGTCGGCGACATGGCGCTGCGCGGGCGCTTGCCCGCTTCGACGCGGTTCGCCACCGGGCCGTTCTTGTCGCGCGCGCTGAACGAGAAGTCGGTCAGCTGGTTGTTGAGCATGAAGCCGTCGACCATCTGACGCGAGCCGAAGGCGTCCTCGATGGTGGTGGTCATCGCCAAGCCCCTGCCGTCGGCGTCGACCACCGACACGTGCGAGGTCGACGGCGTCTCGATCGCATTGTCCGTGCCCCAGGCCACGTTCATCCCGGGCGGCGTGCCGGCCGGCGCTTCGCCCATCGAGCTGGCGCCGATCAGGGACGCGCGCTGCTTCACGTAGCCCTTGTCGATCAGGCTCGGCAGGCCGGCGCCGGGCAGCGGCACGAAGTCGGTATCGGCCGCGTAACGGTTGCGGTCGGCGTAGGCCAGGCGGCCCACTTCCGAGAACACGTGCAGCGCTTCGGCGCCCGGCACCCCGTTCTTCGGCGCGAGCGCCTTCATGTCGAAGGTCTCGAACATGCCCAGCATCTGCGCCACGGCGATCCCGCCCGAGGACGGCGGCGGCATGCCGCACACGGTGTAGGCGCGGTAGTCGCTGCAGACCGGGGTGCGGATTTTGGGCCGGTAATCGGCGATGTCCTTCGCGCTCAGCAGACCCGGATTGGTCGGGTGGCCGGCGACCTTGGCTGCGATGTCGCGCGCAATATGACCGGTATAGAACACGTCGGCACCGCCCTCGGCGATCTCGCGCAGGGTCTTGGCCAGTGCCGGATTCTTGAGGATGTGGCCGACCGGCCAGGCCTTGCCGCTCTTGTCATAGAAATGCGCCAGCGCGACCGGGTCCTTGCGCAGGTAAGCGTCGCCCTGCAACATCTTGTTCATGCGCGGGCTCACCGCGAAGCCGGTTTCGGCCATGCGGATCGCGGGCTGGAACAGCTCTTTCCACGGCAGCTTGCCGTGCTCGCGGTGCGCCAGTTCGAGCATGCGCAGCACGCCCGGCGCGCCCACCGAGCGGCCGCCGACGATGCCTTCGGTGCGCGACAGCGGCGTGCCGTCGGGACGCTCGAACAGGTGCTCGTCGGCCTTGCCCGGCGCAGTTTCGCGACCGTCGAAGGCCTGGGTCTGTTTGCCGTCGTAGTGGACCATGAACGCGCCGCCGCCGATGCCCGACGATTGCGGCTCGACCAGGGTCAGCATCATCTGGGTGGCGATCGCGGCGTCGATGGCGCTGCCGCCGCGGCGCAGGATCTGGTAGCCGGCGTCGACCGCCAGCGGGTTGGCGGCGGCCACCATGTACTTCTGTGCCGGCCAGCCGGCCTTTTGCGTATAGCCGCTGGCCGCTTCCGGCGCGGCCTGTTGCGAATCCTGGGCCAGGGCGGGCCAGGCCAATGCACCACCGGCCAGCAGGCCGACGGTAAACTTGTTCAATGTGTTCAAACGATTCTCCAGAAAGCAAACGGGCGCGCGGCATGCATCCAACTGCGCACCGCGCGCCCGACACTCCAGCATGCTACCGCATTCGCCGGATGCTTTCAGGGCAAGCCCGTCGTTTCGGAACCTCGCTTTACTTCGGCTGCATGCGGATCGCGCCGTCCAGGCGGATCGTTTCGCCGTTGAGCATCACGTTCTCGATGATGGCCTTGGCCAGGTGCGCGTACTCTTTCGGCAGGCCCAGGCGCGGCGGGAACGGCACCATCTTGCCCAGTGAATCGCGTACTTCCTGCGGCATGTTCATCAGCATCGGCGTTTCGAAGATGCCCGGCGCGATGGTCATCACGCGGATGCCATTGCGCGCCAGATCACGCGCCATCGGCAGCGTCATGCCGGCCACCGCCGCTTTCGACGAGCCGTAGGCGGTCTGCCCCATCTGGCCATCAAAAGCCGCGACCGAGGCGGTGTTGATGATGATGCCGCGCTCGCCGTATTCGGCTTCCGGCGTCTGGCCCATCGCCTCGGCCGCCAGGCGCGCCATGTTGAAGGTACCGACCAGGTTGATGTTGACCGCGCGCTGGAACAGCTCGAGCGGGTGCGCGCCCTCCTTGCCGACGGTCTTGGCGGCCGGCGCGACGCCGGCGCAGTTGACCAGGCCGCGCAAGGTGCCGAGCGCCACCGCAGCGGCGACCACCGCCTGGCCGTCGGCTTCCTGGGTGACGTCGCATTGGACGAACTGGCCGTTCAGCTCGGCAGCCAGTGCTTCCCCGGTTTCTTGCTGCACGTCGGCGATCACGACCTTGGCGCCGCCCTGCGCCAGCATGCGCGCGGTAGCCGCGCCCAGGCCGGACGCGCCGCCGGTGACGATGAATACATTGTCTTGAATTTGCATGGTGTCTCCTTCTGAGTTCTTGTTGCCGTTTACGTTAACGTTAACGTCAACTGACATTGTAGCGAACTTTTGGGATGAGAAACCATACGGCGCTCAGGGCGCCGTCAGGGAGCTACGCTCAGAAGCACTGCATGGTGTTGCCGGTGCGGTTGCACAGGCGACCCTGGCTGTTGACGGTGGAGTTGCCGACGCTCGAGTTGATGGTGGCGCCGCTGGCGTCGGTGCAGGTGGCGCCGACGCAGGAATTGACTTGCGACGAGGTCGGACCGGCCGGGGCTGGATTCGGTGCGCTCGGCATGACCGGCGCGCTCGGAGTCGGCATGCGGGCGCTGCTGTCGATCTGCTGCTGGGCGGTGCGATTGGCGTTCGGTTGCGGGGTCAGCACCGGACGCACGTTTTGCGGGGCCGGATGGGTGGCCGGGTCGATTTCCTTCAGGCGCGAGGGTTCCTGGCGGCCGGTGGTTTTTTCTTCCTGCGTCATGGGACGCATGTCGATGGCCGGGGCCGGGGCCGAGGTGGTGGTCGCGTTCAGGACCGGGCGGTAGGTTTCGCCGCTGGTCGGCTGGCCGGGGGTGGCGCCGGTGGTCTGGGCGCTGGCACTTGCCGCAGTGAGAGCGAAAAGGACGGCAAGGATCGATTTGGTGTTGTTCATGGCTAGCCTCGCAAATATGAGTGACCAATGTTGGCAACCGATGTTGGCAACTGACACCTTATTATCGTCTTGATAAGTCGCGCACGGCGCACGCGAAACAATTGCTCACATAATCGTGATCAGGCGGGTGATGAGATTCGTCGACCGGGTGCCGACAACGCCCTTCTTTCGCCAGCCCCAAAAACGTCATCCCCGCGAAGGCGGGGATCCAAGTATGCTCGCTCAGCCACTTCGCTTGATGCTAGTGGTTGACTGAGGACTTGGATCCCCGCCTGCGCGGGGATGACGTGCTGAAGCTAGTTGCCAGAAACCCGGTATCGAGTCTCTCGCGTATCGAACTTACTCCGACAACGCCGCAAACGCGGCATCGCGCACCTGATCGACCGGACCGACGCCGGTGATCTTGCGGTACTTCGGTGCGCCTGGCAGGCCCGACTGGGCCCACTTGTTGTAGTAGCCCAGCAGCACTTCGGTCTGGTTGTGATACACCTCCAGGCGCTTCGACACGGTTTCGGCCTTGTCGTCGTCGCGCTGGATCAGCGGTTCGCCGGTCACGTCGTCGGTATCGGCGACTTTTGGCGGGTTGAACTTGACGTGGTACACGCGGCCCGAGGCCGGGTGCGAGCGGCGACCGGTCATGCGCTCGAGGATCAGGTCGTCAGGGACGTCGATTTCCAGCACGTAGTCGATGTTGACGCCGCTATCTTTCATGGCGTCGGCTTGCGCGACGGTGCGCGGGAAGCCGTCGAACAGGTAGCCGTTTTCGCAGTCCGCTTCTTTCAGGCGCTCCTTGACCAGGCCGATGATGATGTCGTCCGAGACCAGCTGGCCCGCGTCCATCACCTTCTTTGCCGCCAGGCCCAGTTCAGTGCCCGCCTTGATCGCGGCGCGCAGCATGTCGCCGGTCGAGATTTGCGGGATGTTGAACTTCTCCTTGATGAAATTGGCCTGGGTGCCCTTGCCGGCACCGGGTGCTCCTAACAGAATGAGACGCATGAGTTTCCTGAGTTTCTTGAAAATAATGAAAATGAACGTGGTCGTGGCGGCGAACGATTTGGTGCTGCGCTGACTTGCTTGACACGAAAGTTACCACAGAAGTTGGCTTAATAGCCAGTTCCGGGGCCCCACCGACGGGGATTATTGATCCAGGTCAGGCGGCCCCGTCAGCTATATGTCTTTGGCATCAAGACGCGAAATGCTGGCGTACCCTCGCAAGATCTTCCGGGGTATCGACGCCGCCCGGCGGCGCGTCCCCGGTGACGTGCACCGCGATCGGATAGCCGTGCCACAGCACGCGCAGTTGCTCCAGTGCTTCGATCGCCTCCAGCGGAGCAGGTTCCAGCTTCGGATAAGCCTGCAGGAAGGCGTTGCGATAAGCGTACAGGCCGATGTGGCGCAGCGGCGCGTAGCCGAGCGGCAGCGATTCCTGGGTTTGCGCGAACGCGTCGCGGTGCCACGGAATGGTGGCGCGCGAGAAGTACAGCGCGCGGCCGTGCTTGTCCAGCACCACCTTGACGATGTTCGGATTGAACACCTCGGCCGCGTCCAGGATCGGATGGGCGGCGGTGGCCATCGGCACCTCCGCGCTGATGCGCGCGGCGCAGGCCGCCAGCAGCGCAGGGTCGATCAGCGGCTCGTCGCCCTGCAGGTTGACTACGACCTCGTCCTGGCCCAGCCCCAGCACCTGCGCCACTTCGGCGATGCGGTCGGTGCCGGAAGGATGGTCGGCGCGGGTCAATACCGCATGCACGCCGTGGGCGGCGCAGGCGGCGGCGATGTCTTCATGGTCGGTGGCGACGATGATGCGCGCCGCACCCGATTCACGCGCGCGCTCGGCGACGCGCACCACCATCGGCTTGCCACCGAGGTCGGCCAGCGGCTTGTTCGGCAGGCGGGTCGAGGCCAGGCGCGCCGGAATGATGACGGTAAAGCTCATCGTCCGGAGATCAAGCTGGCTCGACCTTGCGGGCCTGGTCGGCCCACATGATCGGAATGCCGTCGCGAATCGGATAGGCCAGGCGGTCGCCACGGCAGGTCAGTTCCTGCGCCTTTTTGTCGTATTCAAGCGGTCCCTTGCACAGCGGGCAGACCAGGATATCAAGCAGTCGAGCGTCCACGACATTTCTCCACGATTTGTTCAGCGAGGCGCGCGTCGAGCTGCGCCGTCACGGGTACGACCCACAAGCGCGGATCGTCCTTCAGGTTATCAATTTGCCGACATTTTACTGCATCCTTCTCGGTGATCAGGATGATGTCGGCGTCCACGCCGTCAAACGGGCGGTCGAGGAAGTCATGGTGGTCGGGCAAAGCCAGCGCGCCGACCGTCAAACCGGCGCCGCGCAGCATGGCGAAGAAGCGGGCTGGATTGCCGATGCCGGCTGCGGCCACGAGACGTTTGTCGCGCAATTGCGCCAGTGGCAGACGCGTTCCACCCTGCAATGGCTCGGCATATTCGCCGGCCAGTTGCATGCGGTACGGCTGAGCGCCCACCGCCTTGGCCAGCGCCGGGGTGATCTCGGGCGCATTGACCACCGTAAAATCGCGCCGGCGCGCCGGTGGTTCGCGCAAGGGTCCGGCCGGCAGCAGCCAGCCATTGCCGACGCCACGCCCATCGAACAGCACGATCTCGACGTCGCGCGCCAGCGCGTAATGCTGCAAGCCATCGTCGGTGATCACCACGTCGACCTCCGGATACTGCGCCAGCAGCGCCCTGCCCGCTTCCGCGCGGCGCCGGCCGACCACCACCGGACAGCCGGCACGCGCCGCGATCAACAGTGGCTCGTCGCCGACCTCACGCGGATCGGACTGCGGCGTGACGGCGCGCGGAGCACTGTTTTCGCCGCCATGTCCGCGCGAGATCACGCCGGGATGCAGGCCAGCCGCGCGCAACGCTTCGGCCAGCCAGATCGTCAGCGGGGTCTTGCCGGTGCCGCCGATAAAGATGTTGCCGACCACGATCACCGGCACCGGCAAGCGTTCGGCGCGTTTCAGGCCGACGCGATACAGCAGCGCACGCACGCCGGACAGCAGGCGGAACAGCAATGAGACCGGCAGCAGCGCACAGGCCAGCGGGCCGCGCCGCAGCCAGGCGCGGGTGAGCGTCGTTTCGAGGGAAGAAGACATAGTCAGGAAGATACGAGCGGCGGCGCTGTGAACGCCGCGCTTGGTCGCTTACTTGGCGCCGCCGGTCTGGGCGGCGAAGGTCAGCTTGTCGTAGCCGGCCACGCGCGCCGCTTCCAGCACATTGATCACCATCTGGTGCATCGCAAACTGGTCGGCATTGACGATCACCACCGGGCTGGCCACCACCTGGCCGTCGGCCGAGCGCGCGGCGTTGCGCAAGTCTTGCGCCAGGCCGGCTACATTGCTGAAGGCGACCGGCGTGTTGTTCACCGTGTAGTTACCCTTGGCGTCGATCGTGACGTTGATCTCGAACGGCTTGTCCTGCGGCTTGTCGGCCTCGGCGGTCGGCAGCGTGATCTGCAGTTCGGTGAACTTGCTGTAGGTGGTCGAGACCATCAGAAAGATCAGGACCACCAGCAGCACGTCGATGAACGGGATCAGGTTGATCTCCGGATCCTCGCGCTTGCGGCCGCGGCGAAAGTCCATCATTTGCGCGCACCGTGGACGACGTCGACCAGTTTCACGGCCTGCAGTTCCATGTCGACGATATAGGTGTCGATCAGGTTGCGGAAGTGGCGGTAGAACACCAGCGCCGGCATCGCGATCGCCAGGCCGAAGCCGGTGTTGTAGAGCGCCACCGAAATGCCATGCGCCAACTGGGCCGGGTTGTTGCCGCCGGTCGGGCTGGAGGCGCCGAAGATCTCGATCATGCCGACCACGGTGCCGAACAGGCCCATCAGCGGCGCCAGCGAAGCGATGGTGCCGAGCGTGGTCAGGAAGCGTTCGAGGTTTGTCGCGACGCCGCGGCCGGCTTCTTCGATCGACTCCTTCATGACGTCGCGCGGCGCGTCGACATTGCGCAGGCCGGCAGCGAGCACGGTGCCGAGCGGAGAATTCTGTTCCAGCTTGTCGACCACGTCCGGCGTGACCTTGCCGCTGCGGTAGACACGGATCACTTCGTCAAGCAGGTTACGGGGGAGGATCTTTTCGCGACGCAGAGCGATCAGGCGTTCGACAATCAGGGCAACGGCGATGATCGACGCGGCCAGCAGGAACCAGATTGGCCAGCCTGCGGCTTGAAAAATGGCGAACAAGAGCGACTCCTGAGATGAGAAAAATCAATTCGGCAATGTAGCAAGTTGGCAGCGAAGCGGCAAGTAGAGTTCTGCACAACTTCTGTGGATAAAATTGTGCGCAATGGCGTTTTGACGCGGTAAGCACCTTGATTCATAAAGACTTTTTGTGCCTGCGCAAGAAAATGGCAGCCTCATGACTTGGCTCAACGGTAGCTCGACGGTCGCTTAGTTACGCACATCGTCCCCTGGCAGCCTGTAGTTGCGAACACATTCTGTGGACAAAATTGTGCGCAAGGGCTTCTTGTTCATGATAAGTCATTGATTATAAGAATATTTATAGGCGAGCTTAAAATATGAGCAGCCTCTGCGAGCTGTAGTTTGCATTCGCGAAGATGAGGTTCCTCACATTTTTTGTGGACAAAAGTGTGAGCAAGGCACTTTTTAATAGGTTAAGCCTTTGATTTACATCAAAATAATCATCGCGCTCAAAATTTGAGCATAAGCAACTATATGCTAACAATTAGGGGAGTTTCATGCTTTAAGGAATCACATATCAGGAACGCTGGCGAGTTCTCCACACAATCTTCATGCTTTGCACATTTTTTGTGGATAAGAATGTGAGAAAGCGCATAGATTGCTATTCAAGTGACTGATTTCTATAGGCATTACGCTGCGTGCCACTGTTTTGAGCAGGCCTTCTCACTGCAACGTTCATGTAATCGCAGCGTGTACCTACCTTGCTCGACTTCGTCGCAGCCGCCCTGTTTGCACAGTTTCTGTGGACAACTTTGTGATCAATATTCCTGCAATCAAGCTAAGTACTTGATTCATAACCGCAGAGAGGGTTGTGCCCAATCTGCACGCAGTGGCTGGCTGTATGGATGAGTTCCCCACAGTTTGTGTGGATAAACCGCCGTTCCGTAGCCCATCTATTATCGTAAGTCATTGATTTAAATGACCTTTCAATAGATTGCATTGAAAAGCGGCAACATAGATTCTGCGGCCCACCGTTCGGCCACGCTGCGAAAAACCGCTTGTCGTGCGCGAAAAGGTATGACATAAGCATCGCTCCCTGTTTTTCGCCCACGCCCATGCAATACCCAACCGACGCCGATTCCGCCTACGCCGCTCCCACCGTCCTGAGCGTGACCGCCCTCAATGCCCAGGTTGCGCGCCTGCTGGAGCGCTCGTTTCCTCTGACCTGGATCAGTGGCGAGATTTCCAACTTCACCCGCGCTGCGTCGGGCCACTGGTACTTCACGTTAAAAGACGATGCGGCCCAGGTGCGCGCCGTGATGTTCCGCAGCCGTGCGCAGATGGCCGGCTTTACCCCGCGCGAAGGCGACAAGGTCGAGGTGCGTGCGCTGGTAACCCTGTACGGCGCGCGCGGCGACTACCAGATCAATGTCGAGGCCATCCGCCGCGCCGGCGTCGGCCAGCTGTACGAGGCTTTCCTGCGCCTCAAGGAAAAGCTGAGCGCGCAAGGCTTGTTCGACGCCGAGCGCAAGCGTCCCCTGCCCTTGTTCCCGCGCACCGTCGGCATCGTCACCAGCCCGCAGGCAGCGGCGCTGCGCGACGTCCTGACCGCGCTGCGTCGGCGCGCCCCGCACGTGCGCGTGGTGCTGTATCCGGCGCCGGTACAAGGCCAGTTCTCGGCCGACAAGATCGCCGAAGCGATCATGACCGCCTCGCGCCGCGCGGAAGTCGACGTGCTGCTGGTGTGCCGCGGCGGCGGCTCGATCGAAGACCTGTGGTCGTTCAACGAAGAATGCGTGGCGCGTGCGATTGCCGCCTGCAGCATCCCGGTGATCGCGGGCGTCGGCCACGAGACCGACGTCACCATCGCCGACTTCGCCGCCGACGTACGCGCCGCCACACCCACTGCCGCTGCCGAGCTTGCCGCAACGCCGCGCGCCGACTGGCTCGCTTCGCTGCAAGCCGACACGGTCGACCTGCAGCGCGCCATGGAACGCCGCCTGCTCGACGCCGGCCAGGGCCTCGACATGCTCAGTCGCCGTCTGCTGAGCCCGTCGGCGCGGATCGCCAACCAGCGCCTGACGCTGCTGTCGCTGGCGACCGCCATGACGCACGCGGTCAAGTTGCCGGTGAATCGCCACAGCCTGGTGCTGGCACAGCTGCAGCAGCGCTGGGCGCGCCACCGTCCCGACATGCGCGCCCTGCGCGCGCAGCTGATCTCGGACGGTCGCCATCTGAACGCCAGCCTGGGCAACGGCATCAAGCGTCACCGCGACGCTTTGAATGCGTTGTCAAACCAGCTGGAAATGCTGAACCCGCAGCGCACGCTGGAACGCGGCTACGCCATCGTGCGCGACGGCAAAGGCCAGATCGTGCGCGACCCGGCCCAGATCAAGGCGCGCGACACGCTCAATGTGCGCCTGGCCGGCGGCAGCGCCGAGGTCGCCGTGACGCAGGTACAAAGCGTGCTCGAGTAAGGTCTGGCGGGAGGGAACCGGTGCTGCCGGAGGCAACTCAGCAGTGATGTTGCATCCGGTTTAGAATAGCGCCGCTTTTCAAAACAATAACCGGTACCCCCAACCAAAGGACTAGAACATGGAACATACCCTGCCGCCACTGCCGTACGCTAAGGATGCCCTGCAGCCGCACATCTCGGCCGAGACCCTGGAATTCCACCACGGTAAGCACCACCAGACCTATGTGACCAACCTGAACAACATGATCAAGGGCACCGAGTTCGAGACCATGTCGCTGGAAGAGATCATCAAGGCCTCGTCGGGCGGCGTGTTCAACAATTCGGCCCAGGTCTGGAACCACACCTTCTTCTGGAACTGCATGAGCCCGAACGGCGGCGGCGCGCCGACCGGCAAGGCACTGGACGCGATCAACGCCAAGTGGGGTTCGGTCGAGAAGTTCAAGGAAGAGTTCAACAAAGCCGCGCTGGGCAACTTCGGTTCGGGCTGGACCTGGCTGGTGCAGAAGCTTGATGGCAGCGTCGACATCGTCAACACCTCGGGCGCCGGCACCCCGCTGACCACCGAAGACAAGGCCCTCCTGACCGCCGACGTCTGGGAACACGCCTACTACATCGACTACCGCAACGCCCGCGCCAAGTTCCTGGAAGCGTTCTGGAATGTCGCCAACTGGGACTTCGTGAACCAGAACATGGCTTGATGCCTGCACGTCAAACACCCTGCTGCTGAGAGTGCCACTTTAACGACGACGCACATCGACGCCAGCCGGCACCATGGCCCGCCCTGCGGGCCATTTTTGCATCCAGCCTCCACGCCATCGACCTTCGGTCGCGCCGCGCATGACCGCGTTCATGCAGCCTCATCGGCAACGCGCCGATCGTCGTACACCTCTTGTGCCTGCTCGATGGCCGCACCATGCTGCCTGGCCCAGCTCACCAGCGCCACGAACGGATCCTGCAAGGTGCACCCCAACGGCGTGATCGCATACTCGACCGCCACTGGTGACGATGCGATCACGCGCCGGCTCACCAGGCCGTTGCGCTCGAGCCGGCGCAGCGCCTCCGTCAGCGCCTTGTGCGTGATCGGATCGAGCCTGCGCTTGATGGCGTTGAAGCGCGCGGGTTGGGTGCACAGGACGGTCAGGATCAGTACCGACCATTTGTTTGCCACCTGCTCCAGGATGGGGCGGGTGCTGTTGATCTCTGCCAGTAGCGCTGCGATATCGGTTGCCATGTGGTTTCCTTCCATATATCTAGTGTAGATCAGGTGCGTAATTGACACTAAATATACAAAATGTATCATCTGGTGTCCATCCCCTATCTGGAGCAGCCATGTTGAAACTCGAAGGAAAAATCGCCCTGGTCACCGGAGGCAACAGCGGTATCGGTCTCGCGGTCGCACGCCGCTTCGCGCAGGAAGGCGCCCATGTATTCATCACCGGCCGACGCGAAGCGCAGCTGGCCGAGGCGGTGTCGCTCATCGAAGGCCGGGTCGAGGCGGTATCCGGCGACCTCACCAGCACAGCCGACCTTGCCCGCCTGTTCGAGACCATCCACGCCAGGGCCGGCCGCCTCGACATCGTTGTCTACTCGTCGGGCGTGTCGGAACCCGCAAGCCTGGAACAGACGACCGAGGAGCATGTCGACCGCGCCTTCGGCCTGAACGTGCGCGCCATGGTGTTCACGGTGCAGCACGCGATCAGGCACATGCACAAAGGCGGCGCCATCGTGCTGATCGGCTCGATTGCAGGAAACATCGCCAATCCCGGCTACGGCACCTACTCCGCCAGCAAGGCCGCGGTACGCTCGTATGCCCGCACCTGGAACACCGAGCTGGCGCCGCGCGGCATCAGGGTCAACACGCTCAGTCCCGGCCCCACCGATACGCCGATGTTCGACCAGGCCAGCGACGAAGTGAGGCAGACCCTCAGCGCGCGGATACCGGCCCAGCGCCTGGGACATCCCGACGAAGTAGCGGCGGCAGCGTTGTTCCTTGCTTCGGATGACAGCATCTACGTCGGCGGCGCCGAACTGGTGATCGACGGCGGCATGTCGGCGTGAGACGCATGGCTTAACTCGCGGCTCTGTTACTGGAACAGGAAATGCATGCCGAGCCGCGTGCCGCACAGGGCGCCGTCATAGCCGGGCAGCGCCGACAGCTCATCCTTGAATGCAGTGCTTGCCATCGCCGTCTGCGCCGACCTCAAAAGCGGCGTGTCCAGCGCGCTGACGTGACAAGCCAAAAAATACTGTTCGCGAATCACGGGAATGAAACCAAGATCGAAGCGCCGCGCCGCCGTCTCGACGCCAAAGCCCGCGTCGGCCATGCCGCTGGCGACGTAAGCCGCCACCGCCGCGTGCGTGAATTCGGCGGTGCCGGAGCGGTTGATCACCGCCGGGTCGATGCCGAGGTCGGCCAGCAGCAGTTCGAGCAGCACCCGCGTGCCTGATCCCTTCTGGCGGTTGACGAAGCGCAGGTCCGGACGCGCCAGGTCGTTCAAACCCGTCACGCCTTTCGGGTTGTCCCTGGCCACGAAAATGCCCTGCATGCGATGCGCCAGGTGCAGCAGGGCATGGCGCTCGGGATCGAGCCACGGACGGTACTTGGCCGCCGCCGCGCCCTCGAACGCGCCTACCGGCAAGTGAAAGCCCGCCAGGTCGCACTCGCCGCGCGCCAGCGCCGCCACCGCATCGCTGCTGCTGCGGTAATTGATGTCGACCGTGACGCCCTGCCCGTTCAGCTGCTTCACCAGTGCCGCCACCGCGAACCCGTGCGAAGCGGTCAGGCGCAGCACCTGGGCGTCGCTGGCCAGCACGCGCGCCAGTTCCTGCTGCAGTTCCGAGGCCAGGCTGTCGAGCATCGGGCTCAGGCGCGCGTGAATGCGCTGGTCGGCCCACATCAGCTTTTCGGCCAGGGGCGAGAGCACCGTGCCGCGCCCGCGCACCTTGTGCACCAGTTCCACCCCGAACTGCGCCGAGAACTCCTGCAGCAGCCCCCAGGCGTGGCGGTAAGACATGCCGCGCTGCGCGGCAGCCTTGCTGATCGAACCCAGCTGGCTCACCGACAGCAGCAAGCCGAGCAAGGCCGGCAGCGCAGTAGGCGTGCCGGCGGCATCGCGCACGATCCAGTCCGGCCGAATCTCCACTTTCATCATATGCAAAATCCTTCATATTGAACGGGGGCGAAACGGGTGCTACTCTGGTTTCATTACTCTTATAACTGACTTTATATATGTTCCTCAAAACATATACAAGGCACCCAGGAGATGACATGACTTCAGCAGACCCTGCCGACGCCCGGCGCGTCATCGGCGACATCCTCGAACTCCATGCGCATCACGGCCAGCTCGGCCAGGACCAGCTGCTGCCGGTGCTGCACGCGATCCAGGACCGCCTCGGTTTCATCCCGCCCGACGCGGTCGAGGGTCTGGCGCACAGTTTCAACCTGTCGCGCGCCGAAGTCCATGGCGTCATCACCTTCTACCACTACTTCAAGACCACGCCGCCGGCGCGCTGCACGGTACAGATCTGCCGCGCCGAAGCGTGCCAGAGCATGGGCGGCGACGCCCTGCTGTCGCACGCCAGCCAGGCGCTCGGGTGCGGCCTGCACCAGCACAGCCCCGATGGCGGCTTCGCGCTGGAACCGGTGTACTGCCTGGGTCACTGCGCCACGGCGCCGGCGATCATGATCAACGACGCCGTCCACGCCCGCGTGACGCCGGCGCGCTTCGACAAGCTGGTCGCCAAGGCGACTGCCGCCGTCGAGGAGGTCGTATGAGCGTGCGCATCTTTGTCCCAGCCGATTCGGCTGCGCTGGCCCTCGGCGCCGACGACGTCGCCGCAGCCATCGTGCGCGAGGCGGCGCGGCGCGGCATCGCCATCGACCTGGTGCGCAACGGCACCCGCGGCCTGCTGTACCTGGAGCCGCTGGTCGAGGTCGACACGCCAGCCGGCCGCATGGGCTTCGGCACGGTCGAGGAATCCGACGTCGCCGCCCTGTTCGATGCCGGCTTCCACAACGGCAACAGCAGCCATCGCCTGGCGCTCGGCCTGGTGGAGCAGATTCCCTATCTGGCCAAACAGACCCGCCTCACCTTCGCCCGCTGCGGCATCACCGATCCGCTGTCGCTCGACGACTACGTGGCGCACGGAGGCTATCGCGGTCTGCGTCAGGCCGTGACGATGACGGGCGCCGACATCGTCGCCGCGGTGACGGCGTCCGGTCTGCGCGGACGCGGCGGCGCCGCCTTCCCGACCGGGATCAAGTGGAACACCGTGCTGCGCGCACCGGGCATGCAGAAATACATCGTCTGCAATGCCGACGAAGGCGACTCCGGCACCTTCGCCGACCGCATCGTGATGGAAAGCGATCCGTTCGTGCTGATCGAAGGCATGACCATTGCCGGCCTGGCGGTCGGCGCCACCCGCGGCTTCATCTACGTGCGCAGCGAGTATCCGCATGCGATCGCCGCGCTGAATCATGCGATCCAGACGGCCACCCGCGCCGGCCTGCTCGGGCTGGACGTCGCCGGCAGCGGCCGCGCGTTCGAGCTCGAAGTGCGCAAGGGCGCCGGCGCCTATATCTGCGGCGAAGAAACCGCCCTGCTGGAGAGCATCGAGGGCAAGCGCGGCGTGGTGCGCGCCAAGCCGCCGCTGCCGGCGCTGGCCGGTCTGTTCGGCCAGCCGACCGTCATCAACAACGTGCTGTCGCTGGCTTCGGTGCCGGTCATTCTTGACCAGGGTGCGCAGTTCTACCAGGACTTCGGCATGGGTCGCTCGCGCGGCACCCTGCCGGTGCAGCTGGCCGGGAACATCAAGAATGGCGGCCTGATCGAGCTGGCGTTCGGCGCCACGCTGCGCGAAATCCTGTACGACTACGGCGGCGGCAGCGCCAGCGGGCAGCCGATCAAGGCGGTGCAGGTGGGCGGGCCGCTGGGCGCCTATCTGCCGCCGTCGCAGTGGGACACGCCGCTCGACTACGAAGCCTTCGCCGGACTGTGGGCGGTGCTGGGCCACGGCGGCATCGTGGTGCACGACGACAGCGCCGACATGGCCAAACTGGCGCGCTACGCGATGGAATTCTGCGCCGTCGAGTCGTGCGGCAAATGCACGCCGTGCCGCATCGGCTCCACCCGTGGCGTCGAGGTGATCGACAAGATCCGCGCAGGCAGCGAGCGAGCGCAACAGGTGATCCTGCTGCGCAGCCTGTGCGACACGATGCTCAATGGTTCGCTGTGCGCCATGGGCGGCATGACGCCGTACCCGGTGCTGTCGGCGCTGAACCACTTCCCGCAAGACTTCGGCCAGGTGGCCGGCGACCAGGTCGCAGCCTAGGAGACTCCCATGATCGAAACCATCCTCACCCGCGATTTCGGCACGCCGGCGAAAGAGATCAATCTCGCTACCGAGATGATCACCCTCACCATCGACGGCGTCCAGGTGACCGTCCCGGCCGGGACTTCGCTGATGCGCGCGGCAGCCGAAAACAGCATCAACATCCCCAAGCTGTGCGCCACCGACAGCCTGGAACCGTTCGGCTCCTGCCGTCTGTGCCTGGTCGAAATTGAAGGCCGGCGCGGTTATCCGGCGTCGTGCACCACGCCGGCCGAAGCGGGCATGGTAGTGCGCACCCAGAGCCCGAAGCTGCAGGAAGTGCGCAAGGGCGTGATGGAGCTGTACATCTCCGACCACCCGCTTGACTGCCTGACCTGCCCCGCCAACGGCAACTGCGAGCTGCAGGACATGGCCGGCGTCACCGGCCTGCGCGAAGTGCGCTACGGCTACGAGGGCGAGAATCACCTCAAGCTGAAGAAGGACGAGAGTAATCCCTACTTCACCTTCGATTCCTCGAAGTGCATCGTCTGCAACCGCTGCGTGCGCGCCTGCGAAGAAACGCAAGGCACCTTCGCGCTGACCATCTCGGGGCGCGGGTTTGATTCGCGCGTGTCGGCCGGCCAGAGCGAACCGTTCATGCAGTCCGAATGCGTCTCGTGCGGCGCCTGCGTCGAAGCCTGTCCCACCGCCACCCTCACCGAAAAGTCGGTCATCTGGCTCGGCCAGGCAGAACACAGCATCACCACCACGTGCGCCTATTGCGGCGTCGGTTGCTCGCTGAAAGCCGAGATGAAGGGCAACCAGGTGGTGCGCATGGTGCCGGCCAAGGACGGCAAGGCGAATGAAGGCCACGCGTGCGTCAAGGGCCGCTTCGCGTGGGGCTACGCCACCCACAAGGACCGCATCCTGAAACCCATGATCCGGTCGAAGATCACCGACCCGTGGAAGGAAGTGTCGTGGGACGAAGCGCTCGACTACGCGGCGTCCGAATTCAAACGCATCCAGGCGAAGCACGGGGTCGACTCGGTCGGCGGCATCGTGTCGTCGCGTTGCACCAACGAGGAAGGCTACCTGGTGCAAAAACTCGTGCGCGCCGCCTTCGGCAACAATAACGTCGACACCTGCGCCCGTGTTTGCCACTCGCCGACCGGCTACGGCCTGAAGACGACGCTGGGCGAATCGGCCGGCACCCAGACCTTCAAGTCGGTCGAGAAATCGGACGTGATCCTGGTCATCGGCGCCAACCCGACCGACGGCCACCCGGTGTTCGCTTCGCGCATGAAGAAGCGCCTGCGCCAGGGTGCGCGCCTGATCGTGATCGACCCGCGCCGCATCGACCTGGTCAAGTCGCCGCACATCCGCGCCCACTACCACCTGCAACTGCGCCCCGGCACCAACGTCGCGATGGTCAGCGCGCTGGCCCACGTGATCGTCACCGAAGGCCTGATGGCGAACGATTTCATCGCCGAGCGCTGCGACCTGCGCGCGTTCGAGCAGTGGCGCGAGTTCGTGGCGCGGCCAGACAATTCGCCGGAAGCGACGCAAGAGATCACCGGCGTGCCGGCGCAGCAGGTGCGCGAAGCGGCGCGCCTGTTCGCACTGGGCGGCAATGGCGCCATCTTCTACGGCCTGGGCGTGACCGAGCATGCGCAGGGCTCGACCGCCGTGATGGGCATCGCCAACCTGGCCATGGCTACCGGTAACGTCGGCCGCGAAGGCGTCGGCGTCAATCCGCTGCGCGGCCAGAACAACGTCCAGGGGTCGTGCGACATCGGCTCGTTCCCGCACGAGCTGCCGGGCTACCGCCACGTGTCGGACACCACCGTGCGCACCCTGTTCGAACAGGCCTGGGGCGTGCCGCTGCAGGCCGAACCGGGCCTGCGCATCCCGAACATGTTCGAAGCGGCCCTCGACGGCAGCTTCATGGGGCTGTATTGCCAGGGCGAGGACATCGTCCAGTCCGACCCCAACACCCAGCACGTGACCTCGGCGCTCGAATCCATGGAATGCATCGTGGTGCAGGACATCTTCCTCAACGAGACCGCCAAGTATGCCCACGTGCTGCTGCCCGGTTCCTCGTTCCTGGAAAAGGACGGCACCTTCACCAATGCCGAACGGCGCATCTCGCGCGTGCGTAAAGTGATGCCGCCGCGCGCCGGCTACGCCGACTGGGAAGTCACGGTGGCGCTGTCGAACCGGCTCGGTTATCCGATGAACTACCGTCATCCGTCCGAGATCATGGATGAAATCGCGCGCCTGACGCCGACCTTCAGCGGCGTGAGCTACCGCAGGCTCGATGAACTGGGCAGCATCCAGTGGCCGTGCAACGACAACGCGCCGCAAGGCACGCCGACCATGCACGTCGACGGCTTCGTGCGCGGCAAGGGGCGCTTCATCATCACCCAGTACGTCGCCACCGACGAGAAGGTGACGCGCAAGTATCCGCTGATTCTCACCACCGGCCGCATCCTGTCGCAGTACAACGTCGGCGCCCAGACCCGGCGCACCGAGAACGTGCGCTGGCACGCCGAAGACCGGCTCGAGATCCACCCGCACGATGCGCAGGAACGCGGCATCGAGGATGGCCAGTGGGTCGGCATCCACAGCCGCGCCGGCGAAACGGTGCTGCGGGCGATGGTCACCGAGCGCATGCAGCCGGGCGTGGTCTACACCACCTTCCACTTCCCGGAATCCGGCGCCAACGTGATCACCACCGAGAACTCCGACTGGGCCACCAACTGCCCCGAATACAAGGTCACGGCGGTGCAGGTGATGCCGGTGCAGCAGCAGTCGGACTGGCAGCTGGAGTATGCGCGCTTCAACCAGATGCAGCTGGGATTGGCGGAGCCGGTGGCATGACGTGCGCCGCCGACACGATTCTTGAGGCCGGGGTGGAACCGGCCTTTCACCACGCGCCCAGCGCGCGCATGGCGGTGGCGCGCATGCGCCGGGGCGCGCCGCGCGCACCGGCCTGGGACCTGCAGGCCGAGGACGAACTGGCCGAAGAAGTGCCGGTCGCGCTCGAGTACAACGGCGTGTCGCACGCAGTGATGCTGGCCACGCCCGGCGACCTGGAAGAATTCGCGCTCGGCTTTTCGCTCAGCGAAGGCATCCTGGCCTCGCCGGCCGAGTTCTACGGGGTCGAGATCGAGCATGGCGCGGCCGGCATCACCGCCCGCATCGACATCGCCGCCGGCGCCTTCATGCGACTGAAGGAACGGCGGCGGGTGCTGGCGGGACGCACCGGCTGCGGCCTGTGCGGCGTCGACAGCCTGGCCCAGGTGATCCGTCCCCTGCCCTACCTGGCGCCGACGCGGGCGCTGTCGGGGGCCGCGATCCGGCGCGCCCTGGCCCAGGTGCGGCAGGAGCAGCCGCTCAACCGCCTCACCGGCGCCACCCATGCGGCCTTGTGGTGCGGCCGGGACGGCGTGCCGCGCGCGGCGTTCGAGGACGTGGGCCGGCACAATGCGCTCGACAAGCTGATCGGCGGCCTGCACGTCGCCGGCGCGGATTTGAACGACGGGTTTTGCCTGATCACCAGCCGCGCCAGCGTCGAGATGGTGCAGAAGGCGGCAACGGTCGGCATCGCCGCCATGGTGGCCATTTCCGCGCCGACCGCGCTGGCCGTGCGCACCGCGCTCGAGTGCGGCATGACCCTGGTCGCCTTTGCCCGCGGCGACGACTTCACCGCCTACGCGCATGGCGTCAACATCGACATGGAGTCTGCATGAACATCGAGAACCTGGTCACCATGGCCAACCAGATCGGCGCTTTCTTCGAGTCCTATCCGGACCAGCGCGAAGGCCGCACCGAGATCGCCAACCACCTGCAGCGCTTCTGGGCGCCGCGCATGCGCAGCCAGCTGTTTTCGCACATCGACAACGAAGAGGGTGAAGGCCTGCGTCCGATCGTGATCGACGCCTTGCTGGAGCACCGGCGCGAGCACATGCCGCCACCGCCGCCGGGTGGCGACGCCGGCTGATTCCACCCAGCCGGCAGGCATCGCGTGCTTGCCGGCGTCGATGCTACGCCTGCGCCGTCTCCAACTGCGCCACGCGCGCCTTCAGCTTGCGCTCTTCGTTCCAGCGTTCGGTCTCGTCGCGCACCAGGGCGACGATCGCCGCCACTTCTCCATTTGTCCCGTGCAGCAGCGCCACCGTGAAGGCGATCGACAAGGGTTTGCCTTCCTTGTGCAGCGCGGGCACGCGCAGCAGGTCGGCGCCGTAGCGCGTCTGGCCGCTGGCCATGGTCTTGTGGTAGCCGTCCCAGTGACGATCGCGCTGGCGCTGCGGCACGATCAGGTCCAGCGACTGGCCGATGGCCTCGTTCTCGGCAAAGCCGAAGATGCGGGTTGCGGCCGCGTTCCAGAAGGTGATCTTGCCGCTGGTATCACTGACGATCACACCGTCGCCCAGTGCATGGAGCAGTTGTTCGAAATCGATTTGCATGGATACTCTTTCCCCAAAAAGCGAATGCGCGTCGCAGACAGCCGACGCGCACCGTACTTCGTCTTATCCGCACATTCGCGCCGTCAGACCACTTTCTGCTCGTGCAGCGCCGCGATCTGCTGCGCGCTGTAGCCCAGGTTTTCCAGCACTTCGTCGGTGTGCTCGCCCAGCAGCGGCGAACCGGTGATCTCGACCTTCATGTCCGAGAACTTGATCGGGCTGCCCACGGTCAGGTAGGTGCCGCGTTCCTTGTGCTGGACTTCGGCGATCGTGCCGCTGGCGCGCAGCGACGGATCGTTGGCGATTTCCTTCATCGTCAGCACCGGCGAGCAGGGAATGTCGAACTTGCGCAGGATGTCGACCGCTTCGAACTTGGTCTTGTCTTTGAGCCATTCCTCAATGGTGCCGAAGATGGCGAAGATCTTGTCCTGGCGCGCGCCGGCCGTCATGTACGCCGGATCGTCGATCCACTCTTCCCTGCCGATCGCCTTGCAGATCGGCGCCCAGGCGTGGCCCTGAATGGTGAAGTAGATGTAGGCGTTGGGGTCGGTCTCCCAGCCCTTGCACTTGAGCACCCAGCCCGGCTGGCCGCCGCCGCCGGCATTGCCGCCGCGCGGCACCACGTCCGAGAAGGTGCCGTGCGGGTATTGCGGATATTCTTCCAGGTAGCCGATCCGGTCCAGGCGCTGCTGGTCGCGCAGCTTGACCCGGCACAGGTTGAGCACGCTGTCCTGCATCGACACCGCCACCTTCTGGCCCTTGCCGGTGGTGTCGCGCGCGCGCAGCGCGGTCAGGATGCCGATCGCCAGGTGCATGCCGGTGTTGCTGTCGCCCAGAGCGGCGGCGCTGACGGTTGGTGGGCCGTCGTCGAAGCCGGTGGTCGAGGCCGCGCCGCCGGCGCACTGCGCCACGTTTTCGTAGACCTTCAGGTCTTCGTAGTGGTGGCCGTCGCTGAAACCTTTGACCGAGGCCACGATCATGCCTGGGTTCAGTTCCTTGATGTGTTCCCAGGTAAAGCCCATCCGGTCCAGCGCGCCCGGACCGAAGTTCTCGACCAGCACGTCCGACTCTTTGATCAACTTGGTCAGGATTTCCTTGCCTTCGGGCTTCTTGGTGTCCAGCGTCAGCGAACGCTTGTTACTGTTGAGCATGGTGAAGTACAGGGCGTCGACGTTCGGGATGTCGCGCAGCTGCGAGCGGGTGACGTCGCCGGCGCCGGGACGCTCGACCTTGATCACGTCGGCGCCGAACCAGGCCAGCAGCTGGGTGCAGGCGGGGCCGGCCTGGACGTGGGTGAAGTCGATGATCTTGATACCTTCAAGTGGCTTGCTCATGATGTCAGTCTCCTTTTTGTCAATCGGATGGCGCTGCCGGCCGGCGCGTCGGAAATTCCGAGCGCCGGCGGTCGTGCGATTCACTGGGTCACTTCTTGGTGCCGCTTTGCGGATTCAGATTGGTCAGGCGGCCGCTCTCGGTGCCGGCGGTCTCGTCGATCATGGCATTGATCAGGGCTGGTTTGCCGGCGGCAATCGCCTCGTTCAGGGCGCGGGTCAGCTCTTCCGGCGTGGTGGCGTGGTAGCCGATGCCGCCGAACGCCTCGATCATCTTGTCGTAGCGCGCGTTCTTGACGAACACGGTCGGGGCCACGTCCCTGCCGCCGGTCGGGTTGACGTCGGTGCCGCGGTACACGCCGTTGTTGTTGAAGATGATGGTCGTCACCGGCAACTCGTAGCGGCAGATGGTCTCGAGTTCCATGCCGCTGAAGCCGAACGCGCTGTCGCCTTCGATCGCCACCACCGGCTTGCCGCTGACCACGGCCGCGCCGATGGCGTAGCCCATGCCGATGCCCATGATGCCCCAGGTGCCGGAGTCGAACCGCTTGCGCGGCTGGTACTGGTCGATGATGCTGCGCGCATAGTCGAGCGTGTTGGCGCCTTCGTTGACCAGGTTGATGTCCGGATGCTGCTTGAGCACGTCGCGGATCGCGCCCAGCGCGGTGTGGAAATTCATCGGCGCCACGTCGCGGCTCAGTTGCGCCGCCATCTTCGCCATGTTCTGTTCCTTGCGCTCGGCGATCGGGGCCAGCCATTCTTGACCCGGCCTGGCGATGCCGGCGCCGTCCAGGCCGCCCAGCAGGGCCGCTACGCACGAGCCGATGTCGCCGATCAGCGGCGCGGCGATCGCCACGTTGCTGTCGATCTCGGTCGGTGAGATGTCGATCTGGACGAACTGCTTGGGCTTGCCCCAGGTCTTGCCCTTGCCGTGCGACAGCAGCCAGTTCAGGCGCGCGCCGATCAGCACCACCACGTCGGCTTCGGCCAGCACGTAGGAGCGGGCCGCCGAGGCCGATTGCGGATGCGTATCAGGCAGCAGGCCCTTGGCCATCGACATCGGCAGGTAGGGAATGCCGGTGCGCTCGACCAGGGCGCGGATGTCTTCGTCGGCCTGGGCGTAGGCGGCGCCCTTGCCGAGCAGGATCAGCGGCTTCTTGGCGCCCTTGAGCAGTTCCAGCGCGCGCTGCACCGAATCCGGGGCCGGCAGCTGGCGCGGGACCGGGTCGACCACCTTGACCAGCGAGCGCTTGCCGTGGCCGGCCTCGATCGTCTGCGACAGCAGCTGGGCCGGCAGGTCGAGATAGACGCCGCCCGGACGGCCCGAGACGGCGGCACGGATCGCGCGCGCGACACCGATGCCGATGTCCTCGGCCTTGTTGATGCGGTAGGAAGCCTTGGCGTAGGGCTTGGCCGCATTGAGCTGATCCATTTCTTCGTAGTCGCCCTGCTGCAGGTCGACGATCTCGCGCTCGCTCGAGCCGGAGATCAGGATCATCGGGAAGCAGTTGGTGGTGGCGTTGGCCAGCGCCGTCAGGCCGTTGAGGAAGCCCGGCGCCGACACCGTCAGGCAGATACCCGGCTTTTGCGTCATGTAGCCGGCAATCGCCGCGGCATTGCCTGCATTCTGTTCATGACGAAAACCGATGAAACGCATGCCTTCGGCCTGTGCCAGGCGCGCCAGGTCGGTAATCGGGATCCCGACCAGGCCGAAAATCGTGTCGATGTCATTGTGTTTCAATGCATCGATTACCAGGTGAAAGCCGTCGGTCACGTCCACCGAAACTTGGTTTGTCATTGATGTCTCCAGTGATTATCGAACCGGGCAACTACGTCATGTGTCACCCTCAAATCATCATATCCAGCCTGGCTGATTTGTCTCATTGACCATGGTCAATTTTGGCCGCATGATGAGGGAATCTCGCTAAATGGCTGCGTTCATGACGACGATTGCAAATCACTCGGAACGAAATATCATCCGTCTTCAGCTGAAGCAAAATGTGGTTCTCAAGGAATTACGCGACAGCGAGATGGCAGCGCTCGAGCCTTATCTGACGATCGAGAATCATCAAAAGGGCGACTTGCTCGTGAACCAGGGCGTTCACGAAATGTCACAATATTTCATTCTCGATGGAATTCTCAAACGCCAGGTCACCAATCAGGAGGCGAAGGAAATGATCCTGCGCTTTTCGGCCGAACGCGAGATCGAAACCAGCTACGCCGCCTGGTGCCTCAAAATGCCGACCCCGTACAGCATTGCCTGCGTGACCAAAGCGCGGGTGGCCCGCATGCCGTTGCCGCAGTGGGTCGATTACCTGCGCAGTCACAGCGCCGTGAAGCAGGCGTTCGAGTTCGAGGTGATGAATCTGATGAGCAGCATCATGGCGCATACCATCACGCTGCATCTGCTCGATGCGCCGGGGCGGGTGCACCGCTTCATGCGCAAGTATCCGGATTTGTTCGAGCGGCTGCCGAAGAAGGAGCTGGCGTCGTATTTGAATTTGTCGCCGGAGACCTTAAGCCGGTTGAAGAACCGCGGCAAGATCTGAACGTAGGGTGGGCGGCTTGGCCGTCCACCCTACGGCCCACACCGTTTCAAGACACCCGATCAAGCCGTAGCCAGCTTCTGCAGCCGCACCCCGCCCCGTTCCTCGGTCATGGTCTGTTCCAGCAGCTTCACCAGCGCATACGCCGAATCAATATGCGGCGTGGGTGTGCCGGTCATGCGCGCCAGCTCGATCACCGAACCGACCAGGGCGTCGATCTCCGGCCCCCTGCCCGCCTCGACGTCCTGCAGCATCGAGGTCTTGTGCTTGCCGATCTGGGCCGCGCCCTCGATGCGGCGGTCGAGTGTGACGCGGAACGAGATGCCCAGTTTGGTGGCGACCGCTTCGGCCTCGCGCATCATCTCCGCCGCCAGCTCGCGCGTGAGCGGGTACTGGCAGATGTCGACCAGGGTCGAGTGCGCCAGGGCGCTGATCGGGTTGAAGCTGACGTTGCCCCACAGCTTGAGCCATATCTCGGCGCGGATATTGTCCAGCACCGGCGACTTGAAGCCGGCATTCTGGAAGCAGGCCGAAACCGCAGCCACCCGCTCGCTCGTGGCGCCGTCCAGTTCGCCCAGCGGAAAGCGCGCGCCTTCGATGTGCCGGATCACCCCCGGCGCCACCAGTTCGGCCGCCGGATAGACCACGCAGCCCAGCACCCGCTCGGGCGGAATCCGGCGTGCCAGCTCGCCGCCGGCGTCGACGCTGTGCACGGTGCGCCCGTCGAACTCGCCGCCATGGCGGTGGAAGTACCAGAACGGGATGCCGTTCTGCATCGTCACCACCACGGTCTGCGGACCGAACAGCTTGCCGATCCGCGCCGAGACCCCGTCGACCTGGTGCGCCTTCAGCGCCAGGATCACCAGGTCCTGCTCGCCGGCTTCGTCGTAGTCGTCAGTGGCGTGCACTTGCGACGCGACCTTTTCTTCGCCGTCTGTTTCGATGAGCTTGATGCCGTTGGCGCGAATCGCCTCCAGGTTGGCTCCCCGAACGATGAACGTCACCTCCTCCCCGGCCAGCGCCAGCCTGGCGCCGACCAGTCCTCCAATTGCCCCCGCTCCAATCACTGCGATTTTCATGACCGCTCCCTAGGTTTACTCGAAAACTGTCTACTCGAATCTATTGACGAGCCTCCCGATGCCGTCGATCTCGACCTCGACCGTGCTGCCCGGCCGCATCGAGCCGACGCCGACCGAAGTGCCGCACAGCAGGATGTCGCCCGCCTCCAATGTCATGTCCTGGGAAATCTTGCTCACCAGCTCGGCCACCGAAAACACCATGTCGTTGACCGGATAGTCCTGGCGCACTTCCCCGTTGAGGATGGTGCGCACCACCAGCATCGCCGGATTCAGCCCTGTGGCAATCACCGGGCCGAACGGGCAAAAGGTGTCGAAGCCCTTGGCGCGTACCCATTGCGGGAAGGTCGGGTCGCGCCCGATGATCTCGCCCACCGTGACGTCATTGGCGCAGGTGTAGCCGAACACGTAATCCTGCGCCTCCTCCACCGCGACGGCGCTGCAGCGGCGGCCGATCACGATTCCCAGTTCGCCCTCGAACGCCACCTTGCCGTCGCACAGCGGCTTGCGGATGGTGCCGCCCGGGGACAGGTAGGAAGTCGACGGCTTCATCAGGTACAGCGGCTCGGCCGGCGGAGCCAGGCCCAGCTTCTGGCCAAGCGCATGAAAGTTGTTCCACATCGCCAGTACCTTGCCCGGCACCACCGGCGTGAGCACCTCGACCTCGGCCAGGTTGATTGCCAGGTCGGTGCGGCTCGGGCTGTCGAACATGTCGCCCTTGAAGATCCGGATCTTGTCGCCCTCGAGGGTGCCGAAGCGCACGGTGTCGAGGTGTTGAAAACGTATCCAGTGTCGGATCATGTGATGGCTCTTTCAGTCGGCGGGAGTCGGGAGGAGTGCCAGGCATGCACGCGTTGGCGCAAGGTCCGGTTGCTGGCCTGATTGTCAAAGAACCGCTCCAGCATATCCTTGACCACGGTTAAGAATCAAAATCTCCGCTTTTGGGGGTCGCGTTTATACGCCAATCTGCCGCTGCTGGATCTCGGACCAGTTGATGAAGGCGCCGGGATTGCAGCCGGCGCCGTTCAGCTGCGCATGGCAACGTTCCTTGGTGGACAGGATCGCTTCGATCAGGAAGTCGGCGTCGTGCGCGGATAGCAGGTGCGGCTGATGCTGGGCCAGGTAGTTGCGCAGGCCACTGCGGTGGTCGCTGCCGGACAGTGCGCTGGCGTAGTGTCCGGCATCCCAGAACCAGCTCAGCCCCAGCTCGTGAAAGGCTGCATTGTAGGCGTTGCGCTGGGCGTCGGCGCCGGGGTCGTTGCAGATCGTCGTCATGGCAATTCTCCAGATGGGTGGTTGCGGTTGAGCTGTCTGAAAAACCAGTCTATTCCAACAAAATGATGAGCAATAGTTAAAGTTTTTAGGGATAATCATCCACGAATGCTTATGCTTCGGAGGACGGATGAGAAACGCGACACTGCGTCAACTGAAGGTCTTCGAGACGGTCGCGCGCCGCCTCAGTTTTTCGCGCGCGGCAGAAGAACTGCACCTGACCCAACCGGCCGTATCGACCCAGATCCGCACCCTCGAAGGCCACGTCGGCATGGCCTTGTTCGAGCAACTCGGCAAGAAGATCTACCTGACCCAGGCGGGCGAAGAGCTGCTGCATTACAGCCGCGCCATCATCGGCCAGTTCGATGAAGCGCAAGCCGCAATGGCCCAGCTGAAAGGCATCGCCGGTGGCAAGCTGAACGTGGCGGTGATCAGTGCGGGAGACTATTTCTTTCCCCAGTTAATGGTCGCGTTTGCGCGCCAATACCCGGGCGTGCAGCTCAACCTTACCGTGCACAACCGCGAGGAATTGCTGGGCGAACTGGCGGCCAACCGCACCGACCTGGCTGTGATGGTGCGCCCGCCTGGCGGGGTCGACACGCAGAACGATGCCTTCGCGCCCCACCCTTACGTGATCGTGGGCGCGCCGGACCATCCGCTGGCCGGACGCGGGCTGGTAGCGATGGAGGAGCTGATCCGCCAGCCGTTCGTGATGCGCGAGCCCGGGTCGGACACCTGGTTCTCGATGGAAGAAGCGTTTGGCAAGCACCTGGGTGAACTGCACGTGGCAATGGAAATCAAGAGCACCGAGACCATCAAGCAGGCGGTCATCGCCGGCATTGGCCTGGGCTTCCTGTCGTTTCACACGATCGGGCGCGAGCTCGCCGCGGGCAGCCTGACGGTGCTGGAGGCCGAGGGATTTCCCCTGATGCTCAACTGGTATGTGGTGCACCGCCGCGAAAAGCGGCTGCCGCCGGTGGCGCGCGCGTTTCGCCAGTTCCTGCTCGATGAAGGGGCGCAGCGCATCGCGCGGCTGATTCCCTCGTCCTAGTCGGGCAGGCGGCGGCCACCCTGGTCGCCGGCGAGATCGCCGGAAATTCCTTTCGTGCAATTTCCACGCCGTAGCGTGCGATGCTCGCTAAAAACCTGTGGCAACATTTCCACGATTGATGTTGCTCGTAAGATGTATCCGTGACCGCCGCCCGACTCGCCCTGGTGTCCGCGCATCCCACCTGACTGCCCTATGAAGTTGCGCTACGGCACGCGATAGAGACCGTGCATGAATCGCAGAGATTTGATCAACAATATTCACAGACACCATATCTGGTATCAAAACTCGAAATTGGCAGCTCCGGACAGACATCCCTATATTTACTTCGTCGAATCTTCCAACCTTCAGGAGCTCACCATGATCAACGCACCCGCCGACACTACTTACGCAGCAGCGCCATCGCACTCGCTGATGTCGCTCATCGTCGCCTTCCTCACCCTGAGCCTGCGCGAAAAGCTCGATCCGTCGTACACCGGCCAGGATTCGGATCCGGCTTACTACGGTTGCGGCCTGTAATTTCCTGCATCATCGCAGGACGGCAGCGGACCAAGTTACGCTAACGCGACTCGCACCAACGTCGACGAAACAGCTGAAGCAGTCACGAGAAATCGTGACTGCTTTTTTTGTGCAGCGCTCACGCATCGAATTCACGCCAAGAAGCCTAGCGCCATCCTGGTCGATCCAGAGACGATATACGCCGGCGAGGATGGCGCCTTCAAATTGCAGGCGCTGAAGCGCCACCGTGATTGGCAAACCGAACCGGGGCGGCGTTCAGCCCTGCATCAGCGTGCGCACGTGCGCTGCGCAGCCGCCGCCCAGCCCTTCTCCGCTGTAGCCGCCTTCGAGAATCGAGACGATGCGCCCCTGGCACACGTCGGCGGCGATCGCCATCACTTCGCGCGTGATCCAGGCGAAATCCTCGTCCTCCAGATTCATGTGGGCCAGCGGATCGAGCCGGTGCGCGTCGAACCCGGCCGAGACGATGATCAGCTGCGGCGCGAAACGCCGCAATGCCGGCAGCAGCACGCTTGCCACGCGCTCGCGGAACAGTTCGCTGCCACAGCCCGGCGGCAGCGGCAGGTTGACGATGTTGCCGCTGGCGCCCGTCTCGCTTGCCGCGCCGGTGCCCGGATACAGTGGCGACTGGTGGCTGGAACCGAGGAACAGTTCCGGGCGTTGGTAGAACGCGGCTTGCGTGCCGTTGCCATGGTGGACGTCGAAGTCGATCACGGCGACGCGCTGCAGGCCGTGCGTTTGCACCGCGTGGACGGCGGCGATGGCGGCCTGGTTGAAGATGCAGAATCCCATCGCCACGTCCGGCTCGGCGTGGTGGCCGCAAGGCCGGGTGGCGCAGAACACATTGGTCGCTTCGCCCGCCAGCACCGCATCGACGCCGGCACAGGCGGCGCCGACGCAGCGCATCACCGCCGCCCAGCTGCCGGGCGACATCAGGGTGTCGCCACCGTCGAGCGCCACCAGGCCGCTGCTGGGCGCCACGGCGGCGATCGCGTCGACGTACTCGGCGCGGTGTACCAGCAACACCTGCTCGCGCGTGCCGGACGGGGCCTCGCGCCAGGCCAGGTCTTCGAATTCCGGCTGGCGCAGCGCCTCCATCACCCCCTGCAGGCGCTGCGGCGACTCCGGATGGCCGGTGCCCGGGATGTGCGCCAGGCAGGCCTCATGATGAAACACCCAGGTAGTCATGACGTTCCCCGTTGGCCGGCGCGTCAGGCGGCATCCGGTGCGGCGGCGATGGCATGGTTCGACATGCGCTCGATCGCCTGGCACAGCGCCGAATGGTCCAGCTGCGCCATGCCGTGCGCGGCGCAGGAGTTCATCAATTCCTGGGCGGCGGCGGTGTTCGGCAGCGAGATGCCGAGGCTCTTCGCGCCCTGCAGCGCCAGGTTCAGGTCCTTCTGGTGCAGCTCGATGCGGAAGCCCGGCGCGAAGGTGCGCTTGACCATGCGCTCGCCGTGCACTTCCAGGATGCGCGAGGCGGCAAAGCCGCCCATCAGCGCCTGCCGTACCCGGGCCGGGTCGGCGCCGGCCTTGGAGGCGAACAGCAGCGCTTCCGCCACCGCCTGGATGTTGAGTGCGACGATGATCTGGTTCGCCACCTTGGTGGTCTGGCCGTCGCCATTGCCGCCCACCAGCGTGATGTTCTTGCCCATCAGTTTAAATAGCGGCCTGACGCGGTCGAACGCCTCTTGGGAACCGCCGACCATGATGGTGAGCGAGGCGGCGCGCGCGCCCACTTCGCCGCCCGACACCGGCGCGTCGAGGTAGTCGCACTGGCGCTTATTGATCTTCATCGCGAACTCCTTGGTCGCCATCGGCGAGATCGAACTCATGTCGACCACGATCTTGCCCGGCGTGAGGCCAGCGGCCACACCGTCCTCGCCGAACAGCACCTCTTCCACGTGCGGGGTGTCGGGCACCATCACGATGATGACGTCGGCGCGTTTCGCCACTTCGGTGGCATTGGTGCAGACCGTGGCGCCAGCTTCGACCAGCGCCAGCGGTGGATTTTTCACATCGTGCAGGTACAGCTTGCAGCCGCCCACCTGCAGGTTGGCGGCCATGGGCCCGCCCATGATGCCCAGGCCAATGAATCCTACTTTCGTCATGATCGTCTCCAGATGTGAGTGATTGCGCAGCGCTATACGAATCGTGACTGCATGCCGGACCTACAGGCCATGTTCCGCGATCCAGCCCAGGCCCTGTCCGGTGCCGGTCTGCGGCTTGTATTCGCAGCCGACCCAGCCGGTGTAGCCGATCTCGTCGAGCATGGCGAGCAGGTAGCGGTAGTTGATCTCGCCCGTGCCCGGCTCGCCGCGGCCCGGATTGTCGGCCAGCTGGATGTGACCGATCAGCCTGAGATTGGCCTTGATCGTCGCCGCCAGCTCTCCTTCCATACGCTGCATGTGATAGATGTCGTACTGCAGGAACAGATTGTCCGAGCCGGTTTCGCCGATGATGTCGAGCGCCTGGCGCGTGCCGCGCAGGAAGAAACCGGGAATGTCGAAGATGTTGATCGGCTCGACCAGCAGGCGGATGTCCTCGCGCTGCAAGCGGTCGGCGGCGAACTTCAGGTTCGACACCAGGGTGGCGTGCGCCGCTTCACGCGTGACGCCTTGCGGCACGATGCCGGCCAGGCAGTTGAGCTGCTTGACGCCGAGCACTTTGGCATAGCCGATCGCCTTGCCGACGCCGTCCTGGAATTCGGTCTCGCGCCCAGGATGGCAGGCGATACCGCGCTCGCCCGCGGCCCAGTCGCCGGCCGGCAGGTTGTGCAGCACCAGCTTGAGACGCCAGGCGTCGAGCCGGTCGGCGATTTCTTCAGCCGCATGCGCGTAGGGGAACAGGAATTCGACGCCGCGAAAGCCGGCGCGGGCGGCGTGCCCGAAGCGGTCGAGGAAATCGGCCTCGTTGAACAGCATGGTCAGGTTGGCGGCAAGCTTGGTCATGGCGGTTCCATCACTCGACGTCCAGGACTTCGTTGAACTCGTTGAGCGCGTCGATCTCGGTGCCCATCGCGATATTCGTGATGCGCTCGAGGATGATCTCGACCACCACCGGCACGCTGAACTGCCGCATCAGGACGCGCGCCTGCTCGAAGGCCGGGATGATGTCGCCAGGGCGGAACACCCGCAGTGCCTTGCAGCCCAGGCCCTCGACCACGGCCACGTGATCGACGCCATAGCCTTCGAGTTCCGGCGCGTTGACGTTCTCGAACGCCAGCTGCACGCAGTAATCCATCTCGAAGCCGCGCTGCGCCTGGCGGATCAAACCAAGGTAGGCGTTATTCACCAGCACGTGGATGTAGGGCAGCTTGAACTGCGCCGCCACCGCCAGCTCCTCGATCAGGAACTGGAAATCGTAGTCGCCCGAGATGGCGACGATGTCGGCATCCGGATCGGCCACGCGCACACCGAGCGCCGCAGGAATGGTCCAGCCCAGTGGGCCGGCCTGGCCGCAGTTGATCCAGTGGCGCGGGTGGTGCACGTGCAGGAACTGGGCAGCGGCGATCTGCGACAGGCCGATGCTGGCCACGTAGCGCACGTCGCGGCCGAAGTATTCGTTCATCTCGTGATACACGCGCAGCGGCTTGACCGGCACGTCGTCATAGTCGCTCTTCCTCAGCATGGTGCGCTTGCGCTCCTGGCAGGCGCCCAGCCACTCGGAGCGGTCGGCCAATCTGCCGCTGGCGCGCCGCTCACGCGCGACGTCGACCAGCAACTCCAGCGCGGCCCTGGCGTCGGACACGATGCCGAAATCGGGACCGAACACGCGCCCGATCTGGGTCGGTTCGATGTCGATGTGAACAAACGTGCGGTCCTTGGTGAACACCTCGATGCCGCCGGTATGGCGGTTGGCCCAGCGGTTGCCGATGCCCATCACGAAGTCGGACGCCAGCAGCGTGGCGTTGCCGTAGCGGTGACTGGTCTGCAGGCCCGCCATGCCGGCCATCTGCGGATGGTCGTCGGGAATGGCGCCCCACCCCATCAGGGTTGGAATCACCGGCACCCCGGTGATCTCCGCGAACTCGACCAGCAACGCAGCGGCGTCGGCATTGATGATGCCGCCGCCGGCGGTGATCAAAGGACGCTGCGAGGCATTGAGCATGTCGAGCGCTTTTTCGATCTGGGCGCGCGTGGCACTGGGCTTGAATGGCGCCAGCGGCGCGTAGGTGTCGGCGTCGAACTCGATCTGCGCCATCTGGACGTCGATCGGCAGGTCGATCAGCACCGGGCCGGGCCGGCCAGAGCGCATCAGGTGGAAGGCTTGCTGGAACACGCGCGGCACCAGCGCCGGCTCGCGCACCGTGACCGCCCACTTGGTGACCGGCCGGGCGATGGACTCGATGTCTACCGCCTGGAAGTCTTCCTTGTACAGGCGCGCGCGCGGCGCCTGGCCGGTAATGCAAAGGATAGGTATCGAATCGGCCTGGGCCGAATAGAGGCCCGTGATCATGTCGGTGCCGGCTGGGCCGGAGGTGCCGATGCACACGCCCAGGTTGCCGGCCTTCGCACGAGTGTAGCCCTCGGCCATGTGTGAGGCGCCCTCGACATGGCGCGCCAGGTAGTGGCGGATGCTGTCGCGCTTTTTCAGCGCCGCGTAGAAGGGATTGATGGCGGCGCCGGGGACACCGAAGGCGACCTCGATGCCCTCTTTTTCCATCACCAGCACCGCTGCTTCTGCTGCCGTCATCTTTGCCATTACCTGCCTCCAGGTTCATGAAGATCAAACGCACGATGACGGTATGCTAGAGCGTCGCAGCAGACCTGATAAGACCACAAAAAGTAGGTGTATTCGATCTCTCAGGTATGGAATACTGCTGACATGGACAAGCTCAAACAGATGTGCGCCTTCGTGGATGCGGTCGACAAGGGCAGCCTGGCGCGCGCCGCACTGGGCCAGAACGTCACGCCGGTGATGCTGGGTCGACGCATCGACGCGCTGGAACGGCGCCTCGGCGTCAAGCTGCTGCACCGGACCACGCGCCACCTGACGCTGACCGAATCCGGCGCGCTGTTCCTCGAGCATTGCCGCAAGCTGCTGGCCGACATGGAGATGGCCGAGACCATTGTCTCCGAAGTGCGCGATCAGGCCAGCGGCCACCTGATCGTGTCGGCGCCGGCGGCGTTCGGACGGCTGCACGTGGCGCCGCATGCCCCGGCCTTCTTGGCGGCCAATCCGAAAGTGCAACTCTCGTTCAACCTCACCGACCACGTGGTCGACCTGGTGCGCGAAGGTTATGAATTGGGGATCAGGATCGGCGGCGTGCTCGATCCGAATTTCGTGGCGGTGCGGCTGGCCACCAACCGGCGCGTGGTGTGCGGCACCCCGGACTATTTCGCGCGCTGCGGCGTCCCGCGCACGCTCGACGAACTGGCGCAGCACAACTGCCTGGCTTTCAACCTGCAGGGCGGGCAGCAGCGCGGCTGGTACTTCCAGAAGGACGGCAAGCCGGTGACGGTCAAGGTCAACGGCAACCTCGACTGCAACGACGGCGAACTGCTGCACCGCTGGGCGGGCGAAGGACTGGGGCTGGCCTGGCGCTCGACCTGGGAGATCCAGGCGCAGCTGGCGGCCGGCGAACTGGTGACGGTGCTCGACGAGTATGCGCTGCCGGACTACGACATCATGGCGGTCTACATGCAGCAGCGCCACCTGCCGGCGCGGGTGCGGCGCTTCATCGACACCCTGAAGGCGGTGTACGCCGCGCCGGGGTACTGGACACGGCCACGCTAGATCACCCGCTCCTCGCGTAGCAGCGCGATCTGCTCGCGCGAGTAGCCAAGGTCGGCCAGCACTTCATCGGTATGCTCGCCCAGTAACGGCGAACGGCGCACCTCGGTCGGGCTGTCGGACAGCTTGATCGGGTTGCCCACGCTCAGATATGGCCCGCGCTCGGGATGATCGACCTCGACGATGGTGCCGGTGGCGCGCAGCGACGGCTCTTCGGCGATTTCCTTCATCGACAGGATCGGGCCACACGGGATGTCGTATTTGTTGAGGATATCCATCGCCTCGAACTTGGTCAGCGTGGTGCTCCACTCCTCGATGGTGGCGAAGATCGACATCAGGCGCGGCAGGCGCGCCTTCGGCGTTGCATACTCGGGGTCGGTGATCCACTCTTCGCGCCCGATGAGTTTACAGACCGAGGGCCACACCTGGGCCTGGGCGATGAAATAGATGTAGGCGTTGGGATCGCTCTCCCAGCCCTTGCACTTGAGGATCCAGCCGGGCTGGCCGCCGCCAGAGGCATTGCCGGCGCGCGGCACCGACTCGCCGAACTGGCCGTTAGCGAACTGCGGGTACTCTTCCATCACGCCAGTGCGCTCAAGCCGCTGCTGGTCGCGCAGCTTGACCCGGCACAGGTTCAGCACGGCGTCCTGCATCGAGGTCAGCACCTTCTGGCCGCGCCCGGTGGTATTGCGCTGGTACAGTGCGGTGACGATGCCCAGCGCCAGGTGCAGGCCGCTGCCGCTGTCGCCGATCTGGGCCCCGCTGACCAGCGGCGGGCCATCGTCGAAGCCGGTGGTGGCGGCCGCCCCACCGGTACACTGGGCCACGTTTTCATACACCTTGCAGTGCTCGTAGGGGCCGGGGCCGAAGCCCTTGACCGAGGCCACGATCATGCGCGGATTGAGTTCCTGGATGCGTTCCCAGCTGAAACCCATGCGATCCAGCGCGCCGGGGGCAAAATTTTCCACCAGCACGTCGCATTGCTTGATCAAGGTCTCCAGCACTTCCTTGCCGGCCGGCCGCTTGGCGTCGAGCGTCATGGAGCGCTTGTTATGGTTGAGCATGGTGAAGTACAGGCTGTCCACGCCGGCGATGTCGCGCAGCTGGCCGCGCGTCGCATCGCCCTCGCCGGCGCGCTCGACCTTGATGACGTCGGCGCCGAACCAGGCCAGCAACTGGGTACAGGTGGGTCCGGACTGGACATGGGTGAAATCGAGAATGCGAACGCCTTCCAACGCCTTGCCCATACCTGTTTCCTCCGAAGATTGAACTCTAGGTGATTGAATTCTGCGCTCAGCCATATTCAGGTGCAAGCGTTACCCGCGTGGCATCAAACTCATCGAATCATCATAGCGGCGCGGGTCTCGCCAGCTCAATGACCGAAGTCAAGATTTAATGATAGGCCGTTTGACTACCGGACGCATAAAAAACGGGCTTCCGCAGAAGCCCGTCTACTCGCCCGTTTACTCGCCCGTTTACTCGCCGGCCTGGGCCGGCCCGGATGCCGTCACGCAGGCAAGGCGCCCTGGGTGACCGCGGCCTCTTTGGCATACAGGCTCTTCGAGTAGGCGACGTGATTGCGCAGCACCGGCCGCAGTACCGTAATCGCCAGCAGCGCCGCGGTCAGGTCCATGATGGCGACGGTGTAGAGGACGGTCGACCAGGTACCGGTTGCCTCCATCATCAGGTTGCCGACCGGAACGAACAGCGCGCCGATCCCCTTCGCGGTGTACAGCACGCCGTAGATCTTGCCGATGTGCCTGGTGCCGAAGGCGTCGCCGGCCAGGGCCGAGAACAGCGAATACACTTCGCCCCAGGCCAGGAACACGACCCCGGACAGGATCAGGAAGGCATACGGATCGCTGCCGAAGTAGCCGAGCGCGATGATGCCGCAGCCTTCCAGCGTGAACGCGATGACCATGGTCTTCTCGCGCCCGATGTGGTCCGAGATCCAGCCGAACAGCGGGCGCGAGATGCCGTTCATGATGCGATCGAGCATCAGCGCCAGCGGCAGGGCTGCCATCACGAAGAAGTGCAGGTCGACCTGGAACTCTTTCACGCCCAGATCCTGCGCGATCACGCCGAGCTGGGCCACCGCCATCATGCCGCCGGTAACCACCAGCACGAACATCACCAGCATCAGCCAGAACAGCCTGGTGCTCAGCGCTTCCTTGAGCGTGTAGTCGTGCGTGGTTTGCACCAGCTTGCCCGACTTCTTGACCTCTTCCGAAAGCGGCGAGCGCAGGAACCAGGCGGCGACGAAGGCCAGCGAGCCCTGCAGGATGCCGAAGAACAGGAAGGTTTGCTGGAAGCCCGACGACTCGATCATGGCCGCGATCGGCAGGATGGTGGCGGCCGAGCCGGCGCCGTAGCCACCGGCGGTGAGGCCGACGGCCAGGCCGCGGCGGTCCGGGAACCATTTGATCGCGTTGTTGATGCAGGTGGCGTAGATCGAACCGACGCCGATACCGCCGACGGCGGCGCCGACGTAGAAGCCGGCCAGCGTGGTGGCCTGCGAATTGATGACCCAGGCCAGGCCGATGAAGATGGCGCCGAACGCCACCATCATGCGCGGACCGAACTTGTCGATGAAGTAGCCTTCAAGTGGGGCGAGCCAGGTCTGGACGATCACGAACAGCGTGAAGGCGATCTGGATGCTGGCGCGCGACCAGCCATAGGTTTCCTGGATCTCGGGCACGAACAAGGTCCAGGCGTACTGGATGTTCGCAGTGGCGATCATGCAGACGACGCCGACGGCGAGCTGTATCCAGCGGGTTTTGTCGGAGACCGGTTGATGTGGGTGAAGCGACGCTGCCGATGATGTAGTCATTTGGCGCTCCCCTGACCGGCGTGGTCTTTTGCTTCGGAATATGCTGACGGATGTGCGGGTGGCTGTGCCCCCAGCTTGGCTTTGGTTTCCAGCATTTCATGTCTCCATTATTATGGTGTGATGGTCATGCTCCACGTCGAGCCCCGGTCTTTTTCCCTGGACTCGCGTTCCAACCCCTACGCCGTTTCTCACTACATTTCTCGCTACACGGTTAAAGCAGCCGGTATAAAACGAGCTGTCAGCATGCTGATGGCGGCAGGATTGCCCGCCCGGCGTAACAGCCTTTGACGACAGCGTTCTTTTGATGGTGAATGTCCGCTATTGCCGCTCTCCTCATATCGCAAGTTAATGTCCTCGACGACCGCAAACTCCAATTGCGTTCACCCCTTTCACTCCTGGCGCCGGAGTTGGCGATGGCCGCATCGCGCGGTTTGGAAAACAGTGAAAGTGAAGTGATGTTGCTGGAGCCGATTTCGAGAATCATTGACCGCGGTTATGTTTCAACTATTTTTTCTGCAGATCGCCGGAGGGCTTGATACGGTGGGCGCCGACCGTCCTGGCGCGAAAGCGCCATGCCAATGCACGATATTTTTTTCTGGTCAAACGCTGTTGCGCGAACGCGCGATGTGATGAACTGCCTGGCGCGATGGCGCGGTGCTGCAGCCGGGTGAGCGGCGAATGGCGTGCGGGTCCCGGCTTAGTCTCCGCCGCCACCGCCGCAGCCACCGCCGCAACCACCACCGCCGCCACCATCGCCACCATCGCCACCACCGGAGTCGGCCCCGCCGCCATCCGAGTCGGAGCCGCCGTCCATTAGCATGGCGTGCGCATGGCCCGCGCCCAGATGCCTGCCGACGGCCTCCTCGAACATCATCTGGCTGATGAACCCCGCCGCCAGCAAGGCGCGCAGGCTCAACGCCGGATGGGTGGCGCCGTCATACCGGTAGCGTCCCTCGGCACTGAGACGGGCATAGTCGATGTTGAAGCCGCGCTGGCGGTAGGCGTGACCGGACGGCATGCGCAGTCTGGTGTCGATTTGGAACAAACGCGGCAGTCGCGAAGCATGGGCCGGCATGCCGTCGCTGTGGCGGCAGGCGACCAGCGTGCGCGGCAGCGCCAGGGCATCGAGCGCCTCGTGCGGCAGGTGGGCTACCGGCGCCTGGAAATGACGCCGGCAAAAGCGCGCCAGATCGTCCTCGTCCCAGCGCAGCCACGCATGCCATACCGAGTCGGCCGCCAGCGAAGGCAGCGCGTAGGAAGTATGCGCTTTCTGCGCGATCTCGAAGAAATTCATCAGCCCTTCGGCGGCGCGGACGAAAAACAGCTCGCTCACCGGCAGGCCCGGGAATTCGAGCGGCGCGTGCTTGAGCCAATGCGCGCGGACCGACGGCGCCATGTCCTCGAGCTGGCTCCGGTAGCGCGAACGGCGCCGATGGAGCGATGCGCGCAGCTGGTCGATCGGTTTCATGAATAGCTCCGTATGCGTTCCGAATGGCAGTTGAATGAAGCCGGTTCAGGCAGTGCGCCAACCCGGCACTGCCGAGCTCTACCTGCAATCATCGCCCTTATTTGTCCTCGAAATGTAATGAACTGTCACACAAGCCCCAAGAATGTGCTTTCCAGTCACTGGTCTTATACAATGACGGACGAAGGAGAATTGCATGTACCGAGTGATGTTGGTGGAAGACGATGCCCGGCTGGCCGAGCTCGTTACGGAATACCTGTCCGGCTATGAGTTCGCGGTCGACGTGATCACGCGCGGCGACGTGGCGCTGGAACGCTTCAAGGAACTCAATCCCGACGTCGTCGTCCTCGACCTGATGCTGCCCGGCCTGGACGGCATGGTGGTGTGTCGCCAGATCCGCGAACAGTCGGACGTGCCGATCCTGATCCTCACCGCGCGCGAAGATTCCTACGACGAAGTCTCGGGCCTGGAACAGGGCGCCGACGACTTCGTCAACAAGCCGGTGCAGCCGCGCGTGCTGCTGGCGCGCCTGCGCGCCCTGCTGCGCCGCACCCAGGCCAAGACCGGCGTCGACGCCCGCGTGCTGCAGTTCGGCGCGCTGCGCATTGTGACCTCTGACCGCAGCGTGGTCTGGCGCGGCCAGCCCTGCGTGCTGTCGAACACCGAATACAAACTGCTGCTGGTGCTGGCCGAAGCGGCCGGCCGCGTGCTGTCGCGCGACGCGCTGCTCAAGAAAATGCGCGGCATCGAGTTCGACGGCCTGGATCGCAGCATCGACAACTGCATCTCCAAGCTGCGCCGCAAGTTCGACGACGCCGAATCGGAAAAGATCAAGACGGTGTGGGGCGAAGGCTATCTGTTCTCGCCGTCGGCCTGGAACTGAACACGGATTGCGGCAACCTCGCAGCCCCTGAGTGATGCGCGGCTTCCGGGCGAAGCCGCCGCACTGAAGACAATTACTCGAACAGCGGCACGATCGCCAGTGGCGCGTTATAAGTCACGACCTGCGCCGACCCTTGCGCATTGAAGCGGTAGGTCACGACCGCGAAGTCGTCATCCGCATCCCCGGCGAACGCCGCGCCGCGCGCCACCGGCAGCACCTGCTCGGCCCCGCCCGCGCGCACGCGCACCGCCGCCTCCGCACCCTTTTTCGGAAACACCAGCCGCACGCCGGTGCACTGGCGCGAGCGCGCCGTGGCGTCGGTATGGCGGGCAAACGCGAGCGCCTGTTCGCAGCCGGCGCGCAGGTCGGCCGCCTCGTAGGCGCCGTCGGCGCGCGGCGCCAGCGACACCCGCGCGCGCAGCGCGAACGCACCGAGCGCGCGGTTCGGCGTCAGCACCGCGTTTTCGTCGTAGGCCGCCTTGAGCAGCGGCAGCGTGGCGCGGCCCGTGGCGTCGAGCGGCAAGGTGGTCTGCACCGTCTTGCCGTTCAGGACCAGGCCGGCGCCCTCGCCCAGCACGCCCTTCGCTTGCGGCTGCACCTGCAGATGGTTCTGCAGCAGATGCTTGGGACCGCCGTATTTTTCGAACACCACCATCGCACGATAGGCGTCGCGGTAGCTCACCCAGGCGTCGATACCAGCAGCAACACCGGCGCGCAACTGCGCCTGCGCCACGGCCGGAGCGGCCGCGATCAGCAGGGTCAGGCAAGCGCCGAGGTGTGCAGGTCGCATCATCAGAACCGGTAAGCGAAGGCGGTCGAAACCGTCACGTTGGTGGACCGCTCGACGAGCGGGCTATGGCGGGCGTCGTCCGTCAGCCGGATCGCCTGCACTTGCGTGGTGAGCAACCACGACGGGCTCAGCGCCCAGTTCCAGCGCGCGCCGACGCGCACGTCCTTGACGCCGCCGTCGGGACGGTAGGCCGGATTGCCGCTGCTCGCGGCTTCGCTGTCGCTGACGCCGAAATAGGCGCGGTTGTAGGCGCTGTTGACCAGCGTGACGCCGGCCGTCAACGACAGCGCATGGTGCGGCGCCAGCTGGAACGCCAGGCGCTGCACGCCGAGTTCCATGCGCGCGCCGTTGCGGTCGTTGCCGGAACCGGCCAGCAGGCTGCCGGTCAGGCGCCATTCGGGCGCCAGGTAATAGTTCAGGAAGGCGCCGGCCTCGACCCGGGTGCGGATGTCGTGCATGCCGGTCAGGCGCGCGCTGCCGGCGCGCTGGGCCGGCATCACCGCCGGGAAGGCCCAGGCGGTGGCGCCGACCTCGTTGCCGGCGCCGGCCTCGTCGCGGTCCGGATGCACCGACAGCAGCGGGCCGTATTCGACGGTGGGACGGTCGGACAGGTGCATCCCCGCGCTCATGCCCGAGATGAACACGCCGTTGCTCCACTGCACCTGCAGCACCGGCAAGGCGCGCACCACGCGGCTGTCGGCCCCTTCGTAGCGCGGCCGCGAGACCGCGCCCAGCCCGGCGTACATGTCGCGGCTGCCGTCGGGCATTGGATTGGTGGTCGGCGTCTGCGCACTGGCGCTGCCTGCGACCGCCAGAACCAAGGCAATGAGCGGGGCTGAAAGCTGTTTCATCGTGAAAGGCTCGGAAGAGTTCGTTGCTGATATTTTACGTCGAGCAAGCGGTGCTCTCCCATCTGGATGCCGCATTCGTTATGTCGGCGTGCAAATATCCCAAATTCGTCCGTCGTTCAAAAAGAGCCCACCGACGCTTGCACATCAGTGGGCAAACGGAAAAACCTGATGATGGAAGCGATGGTATGCGAGCATCTGGTGTCAATCACCCTCCAGATGTCAGCCAATTGTCGTCATTTTGTAAGTCTCGCCCGAGGGTGCATTGCACCTGTACAATCCCGGGCGGAGAGAAACCATGGCCGCATATAACGATCGCTACAGACAGTTACCAGGACCACGCCCGTGAACCGGATCTTTTTCCGTTTCTTCGTGCTCGTCATGCTGTCGATCACGGCCGCCACCTTCGTCATCTATTTCGCCTTCGCGCGCCTGTTCGGCGACCCGTTGGACGACATCGCGCGACGCCAGGCCGCGGCCCAGATCTTTTTGCTCGAGCAATACGTCGACCAGGCGCCGCCCGACGAATGGCTGGCCCGCCTGAACAATGTGCGCGTGGTGTCCGAAGTACGCTACGACCTGTTGCCGCTGTGGCAGGTGCGTGCCCAGCTCGGCGACAACCACCCGGAACTGGAACGCGGCGCGATCGTGCTCGACGTCCATGCGCGCGCCTTCTATCGCCGGGTCGATCTGCGCGGCGAGCGCTATATCGGCAGCGACGAGGACGTGCTGGTGGCGCGCAACCTGCCGGTCGACATCAAGCAGGCGCTCAAGATGGAAGCGCTGCGCTACGTGATCGTGGCCATTGCCCTGCTGCTGCCGATCGCATGGTGGTCGCGCGCGCACTGGCACAGCCTGCAATCGCTGTCGCGCATGGCCGACGAGTTCGGCAGCGGCAAACTGTCGGCGCGCGCGCACATGCGGCCGTCCGCCACCGTGTATCCGCTGGCCGAGCGGATCGACCACATGGCCGACCGCATCGAAACCCTGCTCGAATCGCAGCGCAGCCTGCTGCATTCGGTGTCGCACGAACTGCGCACGCCGATCGCGCGCCTCGAGTTCGGGCTGGAACTGCTGGATGCGCGCGCCAGCGATCCCGACCTGCACCGGCGCATCGCCGCGATGGAAGGCGACTTGCGCGAACTGAACAGCCTGGTCAACGAACTGCTCGATATGAGCAAACTCGACAGCGCGCGGACGCTGCAGCCGACCGGCGTCGATCTGGCCGCCCTGTTGCATGACTGCTGCGCCACGCTGCCGCCCTCGCCGCACGCGGTGGCCTGCGAGCTGGAAGGTGAGCTCGGTGAGATTCAGGCCGATCCGCGCCTGCTGGCGCGCGCGGTCGGCAACCTGCTGCGCAACGCTCAGAAATATGCGGCCGGCCGGGTGGTGCTGTCGGCGCGGCGCGTGCATGACGGCATCGAGATCACTGTCGATGACGACGGCCCCGGCATTCCCGAGGACGAACGCGAGCGCATCTTCGATCCGTTCTACCGGCTCGACCGCAGTCGCGACCGCGCCACCGGCGGCTTCGGCCTGGGGCTGTCGATCGCGCGCAAGGCGGTGACGCTGCATGGCGGCTCGCTGCAGGCCGAAACGTCGAACCTGGGTGGCGCGCGCTTCGTCGTGCGGCTGCCGGCCTGATCTGCGAATCCTCGGCGATAAATAAGGCGCTGTCACCGTAAGCTATTGATGGGTCTGATTGCGACACAAAACAATTGTTCAACGGTAGCAATGCGCTGACCGTCGAGCGCCCGACGCCATCCCAGGTAATTCGGCAGATAGCGTGAGGCC
>Ga0265798_10000236_pt1 | contig 100613 bp, 84 predicted proteins | sample P3T30metagenome_FD_192430 | JGI IMG/M metagenome (GOLD analysis project Ga0265798, IMG submission 192430) | Plant litter microbial communities from East Loma Ridge, Irvine, California - P3 T30 | ecosystem: Environmental > Terrestrial > Plant litter > Unclassified | place: USA: California... | reverse complement strand
GTTGCATGGCTCAGAAAGTATAGCTCACAAAGCTACGTTTCAGAACCCACTTCTTGACCCGCAAAAACGGGCTAAATCAAGTCTTTTGGGGATGCGCCAGAAAGGTGCACCTTACTGCGACCCCCTCTCCTACATGTATTTTAAGTGGCCCAGTCCGCTTGGGGGACTTCGACGGTGAAGGCCGTGCCCTTCCCCTCCTGGCTGGCTACGGTGATGGTTCCTTTGTGCCATTCGACGATGGTCTTGCAGAGTACCAGGCCCGTCGTGCGCTCGCCGCGCAGGCCGGGCCGCCGGGCGGGCGTGAAGCGCTCGAACAAGCGCGGCAGCACCGCGGCGGGAATGCCCACGCCGCTGTCCTGCACGTGCAGGCGCACGCTGCCCGGGCCGGGCTCCACCGCCACATGCACCTGCCCCCCGTCGGGGGTAAACTTGAGGGCATTGCTGACCAGGTTGCTCAGCACCTGCGTGAACTTGTTCACGTCCAGCTGGGCGTACACGGGTTGGGTGGGCAAAGAATACGTGAAGCGCTGGCCCAGCAGCTCCTGCCCTTGCTGCAATTGGTCTAGCGGCCCGCGCAGCACGGCCGCCACGTCCACCCGACTGCGCTTGAGGTCCGTGTTGGCCGAGGCCAGAAACTCCACCTCGATGAGGTCGCGAATCATGCGGCGGCTGTTCTGGCTGGTGGTTTCCAGCACCCGCAGCAGTTCGGGGACGCGGCTCTCGGCCGGGGACGCTACTTCCTGGTGCAGGAAGTCGGCAATCTGCTCCACCATCGCAAACGAGCTGCTCAGGTCGTGCGAGAGGATTTCGAGCACGGCATTCTTGCGAGCGTTGTAGGCATCGGCGTTCGTCTGGTAGGCTTTCGCCGCGCTGATGTCGCGCAGCGTGCCGCCGACCAACACGCGTCCGTCCGCCGTTTGCTCGTAGCCGGGCGTCAGGCAAAACCATCGGTTCGCACCTTCCTCGCTTAGCAGGCGAATCTCCACCTCATCGGGCATTTGCCCCCAGGTCCACAGCTGCCAGTAGCGGGCCAAGAACTGACGGTCGTCGGGGTGCAGGCGCGCCAGCAGGGCGGGTAACTCCGCATTCACCTCGGCCGGATTGCCGCCCAGGACGCGCTGGTAGGCCGCGTTCACAAAGGTGACCCGGCCGGCGGGCACGTCGTAGACAAACTGGATATGAAGCCCGGCTGCCGCCTGCTTCATAAAGAAGGCGGCTGACTCGGACATTCCGATACGACTTAATTATACCCAAATGTACATCGCCGCCGCTCCCCAGCGGGGGTTCTCTTTCCGGAAAGTCCAGCGTTAAGATAGTATGGTTCAGCTTCTAAGACGGGCATGGGCTACGTCCGTTTGCTGAGCGCCAACGGCCTGCCCGACGCACCCGCTCCGCTTTAAAGGCGGGGCATCGTGCGAACGAGACGGCGGCAACCCGCCCGGAATAATTTCGGCAGGCAGGGGCATAAAAGGGGGAAAATTGGTACGGACTGTTTTTGCTCGACCATCCCAGTAAGAGCGGGGGTAGGCATGGGACGCACGGGGCTGCTAGCTCCTACCCAGGCCCTGGCTAACGAGCTTGCGCGGGCTTTCGGTTAGTCATCAGTTTCGCAGTGCTTCCCGTAACTAGGTTTTCGCTGCGCATTTTTGCCCGTTATTTCCAGCGGCGCTCCCTCTTTCGCTGCTTTCCTTCTGTTTGCTTATGGCCTCTAGTGCCCCCGCTGCCACTCCCGCGCCCTTTCTACCGGAGGGTATGCTGTACGACCTGCTGGCCGTTTCGCTCACCGGCGTGAATGTGCTGCGGCCCGTCTATGAGGCCACGGGCGAGCTGGTGGACTTCGCCATCGACTACCTCAACCCCGCCGCCCAGCGCATGACCGGGCTCTCGGAGCGGCCGGGCGGCACGGCCCGCACCCGCTTTCCCGCCATTTTCACCAACGGCGTATTCCCGTTTTACCGGCGCGTGTTCGAAACGGGGGAGGCCGGCCACTACGCCTTCAACTACCAGGCGGACGGGTTCGACAACTACTTCCGCGTCGCGGCCCGGCGCAGCGGCGAGTGGCTCGTCGTCAGCTTCACCGACACCGCCGACCAGGACCGCACGCCCGTGGAAGTCGCCCTGCGCGAAAGCCAGGCGGCCGAGCAAACGGCCCGCGCCGAGACGGAAGCCCAGCGCCGCCGCTTCTACGAGGTGCTGATGGCCCTGCCGGCCCAGGTGGCGACCTATCACGGGCCCAACCACGTCTTCCAGTTCGTGAACGCGGCCTACCGCCGCTACTTCCCCACGCAGGCCCTACCCGGCCGCTCCCTGCGCGAGGTGCTGCCCGAAAGTGAGGAGCAAGGTGTGCTGGCCGTCATGGACCGCGTCTACCAGACCGGTGAGCCCCAGTACCTCCCGGAGCTAGAAGTGTGGCTGGACTTTAGCGGCACTGGTCAGGACCGCCGCCAGCTCTTTCTAAACCTGTACTTTCACCCCTTGCACAACGCGCAGGGGGAGGTCGAGGGCCTCGTGGACTTCTCCTACGACGTCACGGAGCAGGTACGGGCGCGCCAGCAGGTCGAGCAGCTCAACCAGGAACTGGAAACCCGCGTGCAGGCCCGCACCCGGGAGTTGACCGCGCAGCAGGGCCTTCTCAACCAGATTCTAGCGCAGGTCCCCGCCGCCATCACCACGCTCCACGGGCCGGAGCATCGCTTCACCTTTGCCAACGACCGCTACCAGCACCTGACGCAGGGCCGCGTGCAAGTCGGCCGGACGGTGGCCGAAACGCTGCCCGAAGTAGCCGAGCAGGGCTTTATCGAGCTGCTTGATAACGTGTACCGCAGCGGCCAGACGTTTGAGGGCAAGGAAATCGCCATTCTGCTGGCGCCCCCGGACGGGCCGCCCAGGCAGCACTTCCTCGACTTTACGTATCAGCCGATGCCCGATGAGCACGGCCAGACGCAGGGCCTGCTCGTGTTTGCTGTGGACGTTACGGAGCAGGTGCGCACCCGACGACAGGCTGGGGCGCTGCAAACCCAACTGCTGGCCGCCGCCCAGCACCAGGCCGCCGAGCGCCTGGCCTTCTACCAGATATTCGAGCAAACCCCGGCCCTGGTAGCCTTGCTGCGCGCCCCCGGCCACCGCTTCGAGTATGCCAACCCTGCCTACCAGGCCTTATTTCCCGGCCAGCTCGTGGGTCGGGACGCGGTGGACGCCGCCCCCGAGTTGGCCGCGCAGGGCTTCATCGCCCTGCTGGACCGCGTCTATCAGACCGGCGAGACGTACTTCGGCCAGGACTTGCCCTTCACTCCGGTGCCCGCGCCGGGGCAGGCGCCTCACACCAACTACTTCGACTTCACCTACCAGGCCTATCGCGAGAACGGGGCAATAGCCGGCATCTCCATTATTGCCTTCAACGTCACCGAGCAGGTGCTGGCCCGCCAGGAGCGCGAGGCGCAGCGCCGGCAGCTGGAGGAGACCTTTGCCCAGGCTCCGGTGGCCATCTGCGTCTTTCGCGGCCCCGCCTATGTGCTCGAATTAGTCAACCCGCCAATGGGCGCCATGCTGGGCCAGCCCCCGGCTACCCTGCTGGGCCAGCTCTTCTTCGAAGCGCTGCCCGAGCTGACCGACCAGGGCCTGCGGGAAGTGCTCGACGGCGTGCGCCGGACCGGCCGGCCCTTCGTGGCCCAGGAGCGCGAGCTAGCGCTGGCGCACCGCCCCCAGGAAGTGGGCTTCTACAACTTTACCTACGAGCCCCTGCGCGACGAACACGGCCAGGTGGTGGCTATTACCTGCGTCGCCATCGAGGTTACGGCGCAGGTACGGGCCCGCCAGCGCGTGCAGGAGCTGAACGAGGAACTGGCGGCCATTAACGAAGAGATGCAGGCCACTAACGAGGAACTGCTCGACGCCAATACGCGCCTGACGCGCACTAACGCCGACCTCGACACGTTCGTGTATACCGCCTCGCACGACCTGAAAGCGCCCATCGCCAACATCGAGGGGCTGCTGGATGTCCTGCTGGAGTATCTACCGACGGCCGACCAGGAGCCGCTGGTGCCGCAGGTGGTGGAACGCATGCAAGGGGCTATCGCGCGCTTCCAGGAGACGGTGGGTCACCTCACCGATGTTTCCCGTCTTCATTACCAAACCGTCCAGCCAACAGTAGAAGTGGACCTAGCCCGTCTGGTGGAGGGCGTGCGCCTGGACCTGCTGCTGCTGCTGGAAAGCACGCAGGGCGACCTGCGGCTGGATGTAGCTGCCTGCCCCACGCTGCACTTTTCCGCTAAGAACTTGCGCAGCATCGTCTACAACCTGCTCAGTAATGGGCTAAAGTACCGCGCCCCCGACCGACCACCCGTTGTGCAGCTGCAGGCCCGGCGCTCCGGGCAGCAGGTGGTGCTGGAAGTGCAGGACAATGGCCTGGGTCTGAGTGAGCAGCAGCAGGGCAAGCTCTTCACCATGTTCAAACGCCTGCACACCCACGTCGAGGGCTCGGGCGTGGGGCTGTACATGATTAAGCGCCTGATTGAGAATGCGGGCGGCACCATTACGGTCCGAAGTCAGCCGGGGGTGGGCTCCACGTTCACGGTGACGTTGCCGCACGCCTAACTTCGTAGCTGCATAATGGAAAAACTTCCCCAAATCCTGCTAGTCGACGACGACGAGACGACGAATTTCCTCAACGAGATTCTGTTCAGGAAGCTGGGCGTCACGGACCAGGTGCGCACCGCCTATAGCGGCGAGCAGGCGCTGGCGATGCTCACCCAGGACCCGCCCTACGAGCCTACCCTGCTGCTACTGGACGTGAATATGCCCGGCATGGGCGGGTTCGAGTTTCTGGAAGCCTATCAGCGCCTGCCCCAGCTTCAGCAGGATGCGACGGTCATCGTCATGCTGACGACCTCCATGGACTCGCGTGATTTAGGGCGCATTGACGAGCTGCCCATTGCCGGCCTGGTGAGCAAGCCCCTGAACCGCGAGAAAATAGCGACGCTCCTGCAACTCCATTTTCGCCAGCAGCTTCCGACTGAGTAGAACCGGCTACCAGGTGAGCAACAGGCTACGACACTGGCCCCACTGGTACCTAGACCACCTTAGGAATCATACAAATCGTAAGCTTCCCACTAAAAGGGGCTAGTTTAAGCAGGAGCATTTTACCTATCCTGCCCTGTTAGAATACCGCAAGTGTAAAGCGGGATATAAATACCTTTTAACCCTAGTGGTTGAATCCAACAGTCTCTTCTACTTAACGAGTTGGTGCAACGGCGCCCTTTTTCAACCAAGTATTCCAGGCTTTTTTGAATTCAGCATGGCTTAGGGGGGGAAGCGTACGCCCCTCCCCGGGATGCCAACCAGCGAGCACCAGCGTGTCATCGGCGTGCTCCAGCAATTTTTTCATTGATTTACCGCCATTCTGCTTGGGGTCTATCAGCTGCTTCGCCAATTGGTTTGGGGTTTTGCCCTCGAAAACCATTTTCATGTTAGCCGGTGGCAGGTGCCATTCCGGATTGCCGGGCGGGGTGTGTCGGCCGGGAGTGTTGGTGGCCTGGTGGCAGTTGCTGCATTTCATGGCGTACACGCCTTTGCCCTCTACGCCTCGTTGGGGCAGCATGACATGCAAGTGGCTGTCGTCGCCCTGCAAGGGGACGTTCCCTGCCGGGTGGCAATTCATGCAGCGAGGACTCATCAGCACTTGGTAAACTTTACCAAAGGCTTGTGCTGATTCGGTACTGTCTTGGTTTGCCTTCCCAGGTCTAAGGCCGCTAGCGCGTAACCTAGTCTCCGTACTCCCAGCAGTTGCGTTTTCACCGCTGTATACCGTAGCAACGAAAATAAGTGCCGACAGGGCAGTGCCTATTTTCAGGAAGGAAGAAGTACGGGTGTTAGGTACAGGAGGAGGTTTCATAAGAGCAAGGGGGCAACACGATGGGGTAGGGGCAGTATCCGATGGCAAGCACTCGTCGCCGTTTTCACGGATGATACCTAGGCGTATGTTTTCAAAGGCTGCTGTAGCGCCAAGTAGCGCCAAGCAAGCAAGGAAGTAGGGTGGTCACTTCAGCCAGTACTAGCCATTGCTGCCTTTGCGCTGCGCCTCCGCGGCCAAATGAATGGCCTCCCGAATTCGCAGATAGGTCCCGCAGCGGCAAATGTTACCGGCCATTGCGGCATCGATGTCCGCGTCCGTCGGGTTCTTGTTTTCCCGGAGCAGCACCGCGGCGGACATCATCTGCCCCGATTGGCAGTAGCCACATTGCGCCACATCCAATTCCAGCCAGGCTTTCTGGACGGGATGGTCCGTCTTTTCCGCCAGCCCCTCAATCGTCACTACTTTTTGCCCGACGGCCCGGCTTACCTTGGTGACGCAGGAGCGCACCGCTTCTCCGTTCAGGTGCACGGTACAGGCCCCGCATTGCGCGACGCCGCAGCCGTATTTGGTCCCCACCAGGCCCAGCGTATCCCGCAGCACCCAGAGCAACGGAGTATTCGGGTCTACGTCTACCTGATAGGTCTTTTTATTGATGGTTAGTTTGAGCATGGCTAGCAAGGAGGAAAAGCTAGAGGATTAAAGGGCTGCGGGGGTAGTCAGTTGGGGACCGAACGGCTGTTGGTAAAAACGTTTGCCGGTCGTCTTGTACAAGGCATTGGCCACGGCCCCGAAAACCGGTGGGAAAGGCGGCTCGCCTAACCCGGTCGGGTCGCTGTCATTCTGCACAAAATGCACGTCAACCTTTTTCGGCGCCTCGGGCATTCTGATAATCCGGTAGTTGTAGAAGTTCGTTTGTTCTACGACCCCGTTCTTGAGCGTCAGCCCCCCGTAAAAGGCGTTCCCGATGCCATCGACCACGGCACCCTGCACCATATTCGCCGCCGCATCCGGATTTATCACAATGCCGCAGTCAATGGCGCTAAAGACTCTTTCCACGTAGGGTTGCCCGTCTTTCATGACCATGTCTACGACGTGGGCCGCGTAGGAATTATGGCAGAAGTAAGCGGCCACCCCCCGGCTGAATTTCTGGTTTTCCGCCTTGTTCCAGCCTGATTTGTCGCGCACCAGTTTCAAGACCTCGGCGTAGCGGTCGGCATCGTACTCATTGTTTTTCCCGACCGGCTTTTCTTTGGCCCGTTTCAGTAGTTCCAACCGGAGCTCGATGGGGTCCTTGCCCATGGCTTCCGCCAGCTCATCCAAAAAGGATTGCTCCGCCGCCGCATTGAAGTTGGAGCGCGGCGCCCGGAACGCCCCAATCGTGATATTGGAAGGTATTTCCCACCCCTCAGCCAAGTAATTATCGACCGTCCCGGCCGGAAACCGGTTGGCATGAATCGGGTGCTCGGGGATGCCACCGCCTTTGACGTGGAAGGCAATCAGATTCTTATTCGCGTCCAGGGCCGCCCGGTAGGTGGCCGTATACATGGGGCGATAGATGCCGTAGGTCATGTCATCCTCCCGGCTGTAAACCAGCTTGACCGGGGCTTTTACTTTCCTCGATATCAGGGCCGCTTCGGTCAGGTAATGCCCGTAGGCCCGGCGCCCGAAGCCGCCACCCATCCGGGTCATTTGGATTTCTATCTTGTCGACGGGTAGGTTCAGAATCTTGGCCAGGGTAGGTTCGGTCCAGCCAGGGGCTTGCAACGGGCCCACCAATAGCGCCTTCTCGTCCGTGACATGGGCGAAGAAGTTCATTGGTTCCAAGCAGTTATGGGCCAGAAACGGGCCGTTATAGGTACGCTCGATTACCTGCGCGGCATTTTTGAACGCCGTTTCCGGGTCGCCGTCTCTTCGAAGCTGCTGGGCTGGTTTGGCCGCATACTCCTTCATTTTTTGCAGCTGGGTGTCCGTGCTTTCCAGCTCCCCCGGGACGACGACCTCTTTTTTCTGGCCCCAGCCGCCGATGGTGTCCTTCGTATCGCCGGCCGGTTCCCACTGTACGTTCAGTTTTTTACGGGCCTGCATCACCTCCCACGTGGTTTTACCCACCACAACCAGCAGCTCATTAAAGGAGCGGGTATCAAAACCGCCCTGCTCAAAGCCCTCCTTATAGAGTGTTTGGCGGAAAACATCGGTGATGCCCGGCATCTTCAAGGTCTCGGCGGCCTCGAACGATTTGAGTTTCATGCCGAAAGCCGGTGGGTGCTCGACCATGGCAATCAGCATTCCCGGCTGCTGGTAGTCCAATCCAAAGAGCGGCTTACCGGACACGATTTTCGAGCCCTCCACATTTTTCTTGGAGTGCCTGACGACGGTGAAATCCTTGGCCGCTTTGAGCTTCACGCCTTTGGGAACCGGGAGGCTGGCGGCCTTGGTGGCAAAGCTGCCGTAGGTGCCTGATTTGCCGCTTTTCGCGTGATACAGCATCCCTGCTTTCGTGGTCACTTCCTCCAGCGCCACCCCCCAGGCCTGGGCGGCAGTCTCCCGCAGCATTTGGCGCGCCGCCGCTCCCGCTTCGCGTAGCGGTTTCCAATACATCCGCACGGAATTGCTACCCCCGGTAAACTGGGGGCCTAGCTTTACGCTGTCGTGGGGGCCCATTTCCACCACTATCTTTTGCCAGTCCGCATCCAACTCCTCGGCAATAATCATGGGCAGCGAGGTCATCACGTTCTGCCCGAACTCCGGATTAGGGTTCAGGATTTTGATGATGTTATCGGGGGTGATTTTTATATACCCCGTGATTTCAACCCATTTTTCAGCAAGGTCCGGGGCGTTTTTCAGGTCGGCCGGGCTGAAGGCTGATAAGCAAGTAAAGCTTAGCAGCAGTCCACCGCCGGCAAGGGCCGAAGATTTCAGAAAGGACCGCCGGTTCATGGATGTTGGTTGAGTTGTCATCGCTGAAATTTCATTTAAAACCTGCTGCCTGATTGCCGCCGCGTCGAGGCTGGACGTTAGGAAAGCGCCCGGTACCTGCAATATAGTCCCTTATGCCAAAAGGAGTTAGGGCCGGTCTAGTCGATACAGTCGGCCCTGGTCGGTGATGGCATACAATGCGCCGTCGGTGCCCTGCGTGATGTCCCGAAAGCGCTGTCCCTCGCTGGCCAGCAGCCGTTCTTCACCCACGACCCGGTTGTTGTCGATGACCAGGCGCACGATGTGCTGGCCGCTGAGCGCCCCGATGAACAAGTTGTTTTGCCACTCCGCAACGCGGTTACCCGCGTAGAACGTCATGCCGCTGGGCGACACGACCGGGTCCCAGTAATACACAGGCTGCTCCAGGCCGCTGCTTTGCTGAATCCCCCCGCCCAGGGGCTGGCCGCTGTACTCGAGGCCGTACGTAATGGTCGGCCAGCCATAGTTCGCCCCCGCCTGGGGGCGGTTGATTTCGTCGCCGCCCCTAGGGCCGTGCTCACTTTGCCAGACGTCCCCGGTCACGGGGTGGATAGCCAACCCCTGTGGATTGCGATGCCCGATGGAGTACAATTCGGGGCGGGCGCCCGCTTGTGTAAATAGTGGGTTGCCGGGGGCCGGCTGCCCATTTGGGGTGATACGGACAATCTTGCCCAGCGCGGAAGTAACCACTTGCGCCTGAGTCCGCGTGGTGTTATCGGCCCGTTCGCCGGTGCTTACCAGCAAGTTGCCCGTTCGGTCAAACACCACCCGACCCCCGTAGTGATTGACCCCGGCGTAGGCGGGCTCTGCCCGGTAGATAACGGTAGGCGTCTCAATGGTTCGTTCATCCGTGGCCAGGCGGCCCTTGCCGATGGCCGTTAGGTTGCCGCCCGGGCGGGCTTCCGAAAACGACCAGTATACCAGCCGGTTGGTAGTGAAATTGGGGTCTACGCACAGCCCCAGCAGCCCACCCTGGCCAGCAGAGTTGACTGCCGGCAGGCCCGTGATGGGGGCACTGACCGTACCGGACGGGGTAACGAGGCGCATACTACCGGCTTTCTCGGTTATCAGTAAGCGGCCATCGGGCAAGCTGGTAATGCCCCACGGGCTGGTCAACGAAGAGGTGACAATAGCCGTCCGGTAATTGCCGGCGGCCGTCGTGACGCCACTTATCCGGGTTTGACCGGCAAAAGCTGAGCTATAATTCGCATTGGGCGCGTTGGTTTCGACCGGGGACGTGGAAGTAACCGGTGGGGTAGGAGTCGCCGTATCGTCGCCAGCGCGTGAACACGACAGCAAGGCGAGCGAACAACCCAGGATGGAAAACAGGTGCTGTTTCATGGCGATACTACCCTTCTGTTTAGTTACCAGCACGATACTCGGCGGCAGTTACTCTTTTCAACCAGATGGTTTTTCCTTTTTGCGTAGGAGTCGTAGCCAGGTAGGCAAAGGTGCTGGTGGGCGCTGCCCCATGCCAATGCTCGACGCCGGGCAAGCATTTAATAACCTGGCCCTTACGCACTGTTTGCCTGGACTTGCCACGCTCCTGGTAATAGCCAACGCCTTCCGTAATCAGCAGGATTTGCCCAGCCGGATGAATGTGCCAGTCCAGTTTTGCGCCGGGGGCGAAGGTGGCCGTCGCAATGCTGTAAACAAAGACACTGTCGGGCTCACTTAATTCCTTGAGCCACACTGTGCCGGTGTGATTATCGACGGTAGCTATTTCACCTTTAGGGAAAATGGCTGCCTGTTGCGCGGCTACCTGCTTAGTCAGCGCGAGCAGGAGCAAGAATGCAGACACGGTATGTTTCATCTTCTTCATTAATTAAGCCGCTGTTTTACTGTGTTCTCTGATAATCGTAATTCTCCCTAGGTCGTTGGCAGCTACTGCGGGCGCTAATGGAGGTTTCCCGACGTGACGGCTTTTTCAATGACATCCAGGCGCGCTTTCCGGGGGTCAGGCTCCCCGGCGGCGGTACCATCGGGGCGAAACTCGAGGATTTCATTCTTGGTGGCATCGTACACGGGCCAGTTGGGCAGGCCCTTCCCATTGGGATTGCCAGTCTTGGCGAAGTTGGCCCAGTAGACGTTCATCAGCTTAGCAACTCCCTGGTCTTTAGGGTCCACGGCAGCCCCAGTGGGGCTGCCGAGCTTGTCGAACACATACTGGATTTCGGACGCGTGCGCTGCCCCATACTGCATCCGCTGTTGCATCGCGGGCGAGACGTAGGAGAACAGGTAGATGTAAGCTGGCTTACCCTGGGCGGCAAACGCTTTCGCCGTAAACCGGGCCGGCTCGGCCCATACCTTGTCCGTGTTCACCAGCGTGAGCATCTGGGCAAATTCCGTGTTACCAGCCGGGTCATAGACCTTCGCCGCGTCGGGCTTCATGTTCCCGAACAACGCCAACAGCTGCTCCTTGGACGTGGCATTGACAAAGCCCGCCGGTACTTCCGCGCTGTTCGACCCGATGAGAAGCGGCACGCCCGCCTGCCGGCCGGCCTCGTAGGCGCGCTGGGCCGTTTCTACCACCAGCTTGCCGTCCAGAATCGGCCCCGCGAACGTAACGGGCCCACCAGGGCTGGCGCTCTGCTGACCCCCATCGACAATATCGCCAACCGGCAGGGCCCGCAGCTTAGCCAGGGCCGCCGCATCGGTACCCTCGATACCGTGCTGGCGGGCAAAGTTTAGGCCGATGGTTTCGGCCGAGACGGGGTAGTAGGGGTCGGCGTTGTCTTTCTGCAGCGGCCTACCGGTCAGCACGCCATCGCGGCCCCCGCCCGACTCACTAATTGCCTTATGGAACAAACCCTTCGCCGCCGGGATGGTCAGCAGCGAATGCACCGAAACGCCCCCGGCCGACTCCCCGAAGATGGTGACGTTCTTGGGGTCTCCGCCGAAAGCCGCAATGTTCTTTTGTACCCATTGCAAAGCGGCCAGCTGGTCCATGTAGGCGAAATTGCCCGTGGGCTCAGCCGGATGCTCTTTGCTCAGCGCCGGAAAGGCGAAAAAGCCCAGGCGTCCGACCCGGTAGTTGAAATTGACCAGGATGACGCCTTGCTTCGCGAATTGCTCGCCCGCATAGCCGGGGCTGGCGCCGCTCCCGAACACAAACGCCCCACCGTAAATCCAGACCATGACGGGCAGCTTGGCCCCTGGCTTGGTGCCGGCCGGGGTCCAAACATTGAGAAACAGGCAGTCTTCCGACGACGTTTTCGAGATGGGCTCTGCGCCGCGGGGAAAGCCGAGCTGGGCGCAATCTGCCCCGTACTTGCTGGCATCGCGCACGCCCGGCCACGGCGCCACGGGCTGGGGTGCCCGCCAGCGCAGGTCGCCCACCGGCGGCGCGGCAAACGGAATTCCCTTGAAGCTGGCCACGGCTCCTTCCGTCACGCCCCGCACGGCGCCTGAGGCGGTCCGAACAGTTGGCGCAGCAGTCGCGGCCGTTGGGCCCGCTTTGCCTGCCGGTTGTTGCGCCTGCACCGAACACGCGAGGAGCAAGGCAACAACTGCTGGCGCAAGTTTCAAGGCCGATTTCGTTAAGTAATTGTTACTGGTTTTGAAGCACATACACTGCCTAATTATTAACGAACCATCAGGCTAGTTAGCCGTAGCCAGAGAAGTATTCTTCTCCAGACTTACGACCTGGCTACCCACGCGCAGGACGGGCTCAGCCGTTTCGGATAAGCCTGGTAAAAGTCTGTGAATTCGGCCGAGCTAAAAAATACTAATCAAACGATTCAGTATATTCTTCAAACACTTTTTAAGCATTCCGGACCTGGGGCACTGGTTGGCCCAGGTTAGGCGTCCGCCACCAAGACTGCTGGGGTAGCGGCTGCCCAATACCACGCGCTGTTCTAGCTCGGGCATGGCGAGTGGCAGTAAGCAGGGGTATGCTTGCCGGAGTGAGCAACTATTTGATAAGTATACTCTTTGGTTTGAATCCTATTTAGTTGCCGCACGGCACAGCGAGACCTTTGTAACAGTCATTGCTGCTCGTCTTGAGTTAACGGCTCAAACAGGCAAAATTCTGATTAATAGAATTTTACTTATTATTTGCCGATGACGTGCCTCCCGTCTAGTGGACTACAGATTCTTCTTTAGCGCGGGGCGTTGGGGCGTAGCAGCAATGGGTACTTTTCACGTTTAATACTACCCTTTACTATGGAAAAGCGACAATTAGGCACGAGCGGCCTGGAAGTATCGGCCCTGGGCCTGGGCTGCATGGGCCTGAGCTTCGGCTTCGGCTCGGTAACGCCCACCGACGAAGCCATTCACCTGATTCGCACGGCCGTTGACCGGGGTGTGACCTTCTTTGATACGGCCGAGGCGTACGGCGAGCTCAACGAAACGCTGGTGGGCCAGGCCTTGGCTCCGGTGCGCGACCAGGTGGTCATTGCCACCAAGTTCGGTTTCAAGGACGGCGCGCCCGCATCCGGCATGGACAGCCGGCCGGAGCGCATTCGGACGGTCGTTGAGCAGTCGCTGAAGCGGATGCAGACCGACTACATCGACTTGTTTTACCAGCACCGCGTGGACCCCAACGTGCCCATCGAGGACGTGGCCGGCGCGGTAAAAGACCTGATTCAGGAAGGCAAAGTCAGGTTTTTCGGCTTGTCCGAAGCGGGCGCCGAGACCATCCGCCGGGCCCACGCCGTGCAGCCCGTTACGGCCTTGCAGAGCGAATACTCCCTGTGGTGGCGCGAGCCCGAGCAGAGCGTGCTGCCCACGCTGGAAGAACTGGGCATCGGCTTTGTGCCCTTCAGCCCGCTGGGCAAGGGTTTTCTGACCGGTAAGATTGACGAACACACCGAGTTCGATAAGAACGACTTCCGCAACACGGTGCCCCGCTTCTCGCCCGAAGCCCGCCAAGCCAACCAGGCGCTGGTGAATCTGCTCGGTACCATTGCCACGGACAAGCAGGCGACGCCGGCCCAAATTGCCCTGGCTTGGCTGCTGGCCCCAAAGCCCTGGATTGCGCCCATTCCCGGCACGACCAAGTTGCACCGCCTGGAGGAAAACATCGGGGGCGCCGCCGTGCAGCTGACGGCCGCGGACTTACAGCGCATCGAAGAAGCTTTGGCCCAGGTGGAAATCCAGGGTGCTCGCTACAACGCGAAGTCGCAGCAAGCCATCAACCGCTAACCGCTGGCCGGGTGCTCATGCCCTGGTAGAACCCCTCGTTTACCGCCCTGGCTACTGCGCGAGCCAGGGCGGCTTTGTTATCTCCCCTTGCCTACTTGCTATGTCTTTGAATTCGTATGTAACCCTCGGCCACTCCGGCCTGCGGGTGAGCCCGCTTTGTTTGGGCACCTTCACCTTTGGCGAGGACTGGGGCGTCGGCGCTACCCCCCAGGAAGCGGAAACCATCCTGGCCCGCTACCAGGAGCTGGGCGGCAATTTTGTGGATACCGCCAACATTTACACCAACGGGCACTCGGAAAAAATCATCGGCGACGTGCTGGGCCGGGAATCTTCCAGGCGCGACCGGCTGGTCATCGGTACCAAGGGTGGCAACAACCTATACCCGGGCGACCCGAATGGCGGCGGCAACGGCGCCAAGTCCATTATTGAGCAGTGCGAGCAGTCCTTGCGACGACTGCAAACCGATTATATCGACCTGTACTGGCTGCACCACTGGGACTGGAACACGCCGGTGGAGGAAACTATGAAGGCCCTGAATAAGCTGGTGGACAGCGGCAAAGTGCGCTACCTAGGGGTGTCGGATACGCCGGCCTGGCAGGTCGCCCACGCGCAAACCATGGCGCAGCTGCGGGACTGGACGCCGTTTATCGGGCTGCAGGTGGAGCACTCGCTGCTGGAGCGAACGGTGGAAGTTGAGCTTATTCCCATGGCCCAGGCCCTGGGGCTGGGCGTCATGCCCTGGTCACCGCTGAAAGGGGGGCTGTTGTCCGGCAAATTCACCCGGGCCAATGCGGGGCAAGTCGGTGGTAGCCGCGCCGAGACCAACGGGTCCGTATCGCTGCTGGGCGAAAAGGCCTACGCCATCATCGACCGCTTAGCCGAGCTGGCCGAAGTGCACCAGGCCACTCCCGCCGCTGTTGCTCTGGCCTGGGTCGTTGGTCGGCCGGGCGTTACCTCCACCCTCATCGGCGCCCGCCGGCTCGACCAGCTGGAGGCCAACGTTGCGGCCCTGGACATCCAACTCTCGGCCGAGGAAGTAGCTTCGCTGAATACGCTTTCGGCCCCGGCGCCGACCTTCATCTCGTCGCATCAGCCCACCACCAACCGGTTTCAGCACGGGGGAATCTCCTTGAATGGCATCACGCCCCTGGAACTGCCCATGACTCCAAAATCAGATAAAGACCGGTACTAGCTACCCCTGCGCGCCAGGGATTGCTTAGGGGCAGTAGTTCAAAAAGCAAAATCCAGCGCTGGCAGCCAGCGCTGGATTTTGCTTTTTTACTTTTTACCTACCAGGTTAAGTTTTTTCAACCAGGCTTGTACTTCAGTCTGGACTTGATTTTCCTTATTTCCCTCCATCACGAAAAGCACGCCGTCTCTTTCCACGCCGCCGCGGGTGGTAAACCCTTCCAGTACGGTACTGCTGGGAGCCAGCGCCTTGACCGTTTCGAGGCTGCTGCCCACGCCATAGCCCGCGTTGGTGTTGAACGGGACAAGGGTTTTGCCGCTTAGGTCGTACTGCTTCAAAAAGCTTTTCATGGGTGGCGGCAACTGCATGCTCCAGGTCGGGAAGCCCACGAAGACGACGTCGTACTGCGACAGCTTGGCAATTTTCGTGCGTAGGGGCGGCAAGTAGCCTTGCTCATTTTCGCGGACTACTTGTTGCACCGTGGCTTGGTAATTGGCCGGATAGGGCTTTTCCAGTTCCAGGGCCACCAAGGTCCCGCCTAGCTCTTTGTGAATGATACCCGCTACCGCCTTGGTGTTGTTGGTGCGCGACAAATACACAATCAATACTTTACTGGGGTCTAAAGGAGCTTTCACTGGAGCTTGACTATCGTCCTTTTGCGCGAAGGAGCACGCAGAAATCAACAGCGCGCAACCCACCAGCCAGCACGCCAGGGAACGTGCGCGCAGGGCCATGCTTTGCAGTTGCCTATTATCTTGATTTTTCATCTGAAAGCGATAGGGTAGGGGGGCTGATACCGGGCGCGTGCATCAATTAAGATTCTTTTTACCCGAGGCAATTGGCAAACATCTTTCGGCTTTTTACTTTCTGATGTGCTTTTTCCAAAGCCCTAGGGCATCGTCCATCCAGCCTTCGGCATCGCTTCCTTTCCCTGTCCCAAAACCGTGACCCGCCGTGAGATACCGCCGGTACACTACTTCGACGCCCGCAGCTTTCAAGCTTGCCACCCGGCGTTCCACCGTCTTCACATTGGCGATGCCATCGTTGGCGGCCACGGTAATAAACGTGGGGGGAAAGTCGGTGGAGTAAGTCGATTGGCCGGTGTAGGCGATAACGGCGGTAGCGGGTTTGGGCAGACTACCCCCACCAAAAGCCGCCACCCCGCTCAGCGCGATGTTGCCTACCATCCGGGCACCGGCCGAGCCGCCCCACAGGGAATAATCCCGGGGGCTGACCCCCAGTTTTTCAGCGTTCCGGACGATGTAGGCGATAGCAGCCGCCAGGTCTTCGGTGGCACGTTGCTCGCTGCCAATTAGGTATCTGATGACGAAGGCATTCAGGTTGGTTTCGCCTATCTGCTGCGCCAGCGGAAAGCCTTCGTGCAAGGACCCCACGTAGCTAAACCCGCCGCCCGGGCACACGACTGCAAACGGCGCCCCGGGCTTGCCCCGGAAAAAGAAAAGGCCGGTCTGTTCCTTCGAAGTGTCTTGCTGCTTTTGCTGAGGTGAGTAAAAACTATAGAAGATGGTTTTCCCGCTGTTAACCTCCTTAATCAGGTGGTTAACAGCGGAAAGAACAACGGCCGGCTGCACCTGGCCATGATACGGCATTAGGGAACCCACCTTACTCAGCGAAGTGGCATAGTACCGTGCGTTCGCATCCCAGGGCAGTAACAGCTCGCCAAACCCCCGAAAAGCGGGGTGGTTTGCAAGGTCCCCCACGGTCTGGGTAAGGGTCAACGGCGGATGTAGCATGTTAGGACTTTCCGTGAGAGGTAGGACAGCCGCAAACTCCCTGGCAGTGCATCCTAAAACAACCGCTATCAGCATCAACGACTTCATTAGCAGCCTTTTTGAGGGGGTAAACTTGCTTTCAGGGCTAGTTGCCGATGCTGGCAACCGGCTCGTCGTAGGCGAGCGAGCCGGAAAGCTCCCGGTACGCGTCAATATCTGCTTGCAGGTCAACGAGTACTTGCTCGGCGGCGCCAAGCATATCGGTCCCGGCCAGAAAGCGACGGGGCGGCTTGGCGGCGTTCGAAATGGTGAGCAGAGCCTGAGCGAGCTTGACCGGGTCGCCGGACTGCTGGCCGTTGTAGCCTTTGTAGAACGCCTCCTGGCCAGTGCGACGCTCGTCGTAGTCGGGGAGGTGGTGCTCGGCGAAGTTGGTCGACTCTTCCGTGAGCAGCTCGGTGCGGAAGAAGCCCGGATTGACCGTGATGGCCGCAATGCCGAACGGGGCTACCTCGACGAGCAGCGAGCGCATCCAGCCCTCCAAGCCGAATTTGGCTGCCGCGTAGGCCGACCCAAACTCAAAGCCCACGAGGCCGGCCATCGAAGAGATGGTGATAATCTGCCCCGACCGCTGCTGGCGCAGCACCGGCAGAACGGCCCGCGTTACGTTCATCGGCCCGATAAGGCCGGTGGTTAGTTGTTGATTTACCTGCTCGGGGCTCAGCTCCTCAAAGAAGCCGGCGTAGAAGTTGGCGGCGTTGTTAACCAACACATCTAGGTGGCCAAACCGCTCCACGGCGGCTTTAACAGCAGCTTCCGCCTCGGCGGGCTTCGTAATATCGAGGGTCAGCACCAGCAGGTCGTCGGCTTCGCCGATAGCCTGGGCTACTTTCTCCTGGTTGCGGCCGGTAGCTACTACGGCATGGCCGGCGGCCAGTACGGCTTTGGTAATATCGAGGCCTAGTCCCCGGCCAGCGCCGGTAATGAGCCATACTTTCTTGTCTGTCATAATGTGTTGGAATGTTGGTACCCGACATATGGTACCTTGCAGTGCTTCAGTTAATAAAAGGACGGCTTGTCCCAGTCAGTGTTTGGCTCGCTTACCCCCAGGCTCGTCTTGACAAAGCGGTTATCGGCAGCCGTAATGATGTCGACAATCAATTGGGCGACGGCCTGCCGCGTGACCTGGGCGCCCACGAAGGGTTCGCCTTTCTGCGTCAGCCTATACTTCGTATTACCCTCCTGATTATACAGCCAGGTCAGGCGCAGTATCGTGTAGTCGAAGGCCTCGTTTTCAAAGACGCTGGTGGCCTCCGCTACCTGGCGTATCCGGCTGGCGCCCACCATGCGCTTATTCCACTTCCCGAAGGCGCCGGGCACCTCATCGTAAATGCCGAGGATGGAAGCGTCAATGACTCTTTTTACGCCCGCCGCCTGCATGACCTTCGCAATGCCCCGCATGGCGTCCAGGTCGCCCGCGGCGTTGATGTAGACCACATCAACCCCTTGCATGTGCTTGGTTAGGGTTTGGGTGTCCGTAAAGTCCCCGTCAACTAGACGTACCCGCTGCGGGTCCGCCACTTTTAAGCGCGACGAGGCTTTGCGGGCGTATAGAAGGAGGGATGCGTCGGTTTGGCGCAATAGGCTCTCAGTTGCCATTCGCCCTATTTGGCCGGCGGCTCCCAGGATTAAAATGTTCATCGTCTTCTAATTATTGTTGTTGACTAGAGAAGAACTGGCCTAGAAAAACAGCTAGAATCAGCTTCCCCAACGCCCAGCGCTGCTATCCGGCCCTAGGCTCGGCAATGCGAAAGCACTTCGAACCCCGCCGCTATCTCATCTTCCACACCGCTTTTTGGGTGTTGGGTTTCCTAATGGCGGAGCCATCGGGCCTCAACTCAAGTAGTTCGTTCTTACTAGCATTGTAAGAGGACCAAGAAGGCATGCTCTTACCATTTTCACGGGCCGCTTGGATGGGTGTTGGCTGCCAAACCCAAGTCCCCTATTGCCAGGGTACACTGTAGTAGCTAAGCTGCGTGGGGTTAGTGTTGCTGAGGTGCCTGAGTGGTGTTGCCAGCCAATTTTAGCGGCCGGGCCAGGTGAGAGAAGGTAAGCGAGCCCAGTTTCCATTTGCCGTCCTCCTTTAGGTATACCTCCGTCACCATGAAGGGGTTGATGGCTTCCTTGCCGCCGACCATGGCTACCAGGTCAATGTCATTCAGCAGGATAGCGGTGTTGCCGAAGATGTTGACGGCCGCCGAATAGACTTCAGCTTTCTTATACCAAATCATACCGCCTTTGATGATACCCAATTCCTGTTCTTTGCCCCAGCTGCCGCCCATGTGCACGAAGACGCAGTTTTCCTTAAAAAGGTCCTGCAGAGCCGCCACGTTTTTGTCGGCCATCCAAGTCCATTTGGTTTTCGAAAGCGCCAGAAGTTCCTGTTCCTCTTTGGTAAAGGTGGTAGGAGCTGGGGTGGGTAGTTTGGCCTGCGCATGGGCTAGCTGCAAGCCAATGAATAGCAGGCCCAAGGCCAACAGAGGCGTTTTTAGGAAGTTCATGGAATTGGTTGGTTGCTGGAGGGAAAAGGAGAATGCAGTAGGGGAGGCAGTCTTGCGGAGAGTTTGCTACTAGTCGGCTCAGCATCAACTGACTAGGCCGGAGGAGTTGGCTCTAGGCTTTGGGGGCTGCTTCAACGCCTGAAAACTGGAGCACCATCTGCGGCAGTCGCTCGCCTTTGACTTGAATCTTGGCTAGCTCCGCATTGAATTGCTTCAGCTCATCGGCCTTAAACCGGACGGAATCTGCTCCGTTGTTTTCCAGCATGTGGGCCATTTGCGTGGTGCCGGGGATAGCCACAATAAAGGGTTTTTGCGCCAGCATCCAGGCCAGCGAGAGTTGGCCGGGCGTAGCGTTTTTACGGGTGCCCCAGCTCTTCAGCAGTTCCACGAGGGCTAGGTTAGCGGGCAAGTTTTCCGGTGAAAACCGGGATTCTCCCCCGCGAATGTCGCCGGGCGCGAACCGGGTCTGGGCGTCGATGGCCCCGGTAAGAAAGCCTACGCCCAGCGGGCTCCACGCCACGAACCCGATGCCGAGCTCCTGGCAAAGGGGAATGACTTCCGCTTCCGGTCCCCGCCAGAGCATGGAGTATTCGTTTTGAATGGCCGTCACCGGATGCACGGCATGCGCACGTCGCACGGTTTTCAGGCCGGGCTCGGACAGGCCATAGTGCAACACTTTGCCCTGCTTGATTAAGTCTTTGATGGCGCCGACCACATCTTCAATAGGCACTGCTGGGTCGACCCGGTGTTGGTACAACAGGTCGATACGGTCGGTTTTCAGGCGTTGCAGCATGCCGTCCACCACGAGCTTGATATGGTCGGGCTGGCTGTTCAGGCCCGGCAGCCGCTGCCCGGTCTTTTGGTCGATGTTCCAGCCGAACTTCGTCTCAATCACGATTTTGTTGCGGAAGGGGGCGACCGCTTCGCCAAGGATGCGCTCCACCTCAAACGGCCCGTACGCCTCCGCCGCATCAAACAAGGTGACGCCATGGTCGTAGGCGCTGCGGATGATGTTGTGCATCTCAGCCCGGTTGGGGACTGTCGTCTGGTAAGTCCGACTCATGTTCTGCACGCCCAGACCGATGCTGGAAACCTCCAGCGTGCCCAGCTTCCGGCGAGTGCTCACTTTGTCTTTGGCAGCTGGGGGTGCTGCCGCCGCTGGGCTTGCCACTGCCGCACCGGCCGGCAAAAGCGCGCCGCCAGCCAGGATTAACCCGGTTTTCAACAGGTCGCGGCGGTTAAGGCCCGCCGTCGATTTCTCGCTTGAGTTGTCCATGAGTTGTCTGATTAGAAAGGAGAGGGGGATGGTGGCCAGGCTACTGCCGCAGCTGCTTGCCACCCCGCTGGCTGCTAGCTGAGCCCACGATGTAGGGATAGAGTCAGCCGTTTCAGTTTTGCCCGACAAAGGTCCGACCGCCTTAGACGGCTGAAAAAAGCTAATCAAACCAATCAGTATACAATTCAAACACTTACCAAAAACCCAAGTCCCATTACCCGGGCCAGGGTTGCTGCAGAGGTACGCTTGCCCAGGGTGCTGGGTCGCCTACCATTTCTAAGCCTACCGGGTAGTAAGGCCAGCGGCTACACATAAGGCAGCAAACTATTTGAATACTATACGGATTCGTTTGATTCCTTTTTTCTGGCTGAGCCAAACTGCCGGACCTTTGTAGGGCAAAGGCGCAGTGACAGATGATACCGTGTCTTTTGGGGTGAAGTAGCAGCCAGCAGCTGCCTTTACACGCCGCGTGGGACGCTTCGTGCACCCGGCCAGTCTAGTACCAATTCATTCTAGCTATGCGCAGCCACCTGTTTACCCCCACTTTGGTGCTGAGCGGCCTCGCCCTGCTGGCCGCCCTGGCTGGCCTAGGCCAGACCCACAAGCCGGTGACCGCCAATGGCGGGCTGGGGCCCATTTTTACGAAGGGGCAACCAGCGCCAACGGCCAACTTCACCGGCCAGGCGTGGGTGCAGGGACTCGTAGGTAAGGACGACAAGTACCCGTGTGGAGCCGGCAGCGTGCAGTTTGCGCCGGGGGCCCGCTCGCATTGGCACCAACACCCCGCCGGGCAAATCTTATTGGTGGTGGAGGGCACCGGCCACTACCAGGAAAGAGGCCAGCCGTTGCGGGTGTTGCACAAAGGCGACGTCGTTAAGGCCGCGGCCGGCGTGGAGCACTGGCACGGCGCCGCGCCGACCACTTCCATGACCCACGTGGCCATTAGCCCCGACGTGACGGCCGTGCCCGTGGTATGGGGAAAGGCCGTGACGCAGGCAGAATACCTAGGCAAGTAGCAGGTCTTGCAGCAATTTCAACCACGTGGCGGCTCATGACTTCGAATCGTAAAATGAACGGCCTTACGCAGTCATCGAGGCTCCTGGCGGTAGTACTCGCGATACTTTCTCTTCCCATGCTCGCTCATTCAACTACCCCTGTGGCGGAGTTACTCTCGGCTCGTCAGCAAGCCATGGTCAGTATCTCAACTCTCACGGCGAAGGGCGACCTGCCCCACCTGCACGACGCCCTGGCCCAAGGCCTCGACGCGGGCCTGACGGTGAATGAGGAAAAGGAAGTGCTCGTGCACCTGTACGCTTACTGTGGCTTCCCGCGCAGCCTGCAAGGTCTCAACACCCTGCTGAAGGTGCTGGATGAGCGCAAAACCCAGGGTAAAAAAGATGTTGTTGGCAAAGCAGCCTCACCCATCACCAGCACCGCGCCCAAGTACGAGCGGGGCAAACGGGTGCTGGAGCAGCTCTCCGGCCAGCCCGAAAAGGAACCCAAAACCGGCTACGCCGCCTTCAGCCCCGAAATCGAGCGCTTTCTGAAAGAGCACCTCTTCGCCGACATTTTCGAGCGCGACGTACTCACCTATCAGGAGCGCGAAGTGGTCACTATCGCGGCGCTCGTGAGCCTGGGCGGCGTGGAGCCCATGCTGCAAGGCCACCTCGGTATCGGCCTGTACACTGGACTGACTGTGGGCCAGTTACAGCACCTGCTGAGCGTAGCAGAAGCCGCGATTGGCAAGTCAGATGCTGACGCAGGCCGCACCGTGCTAACCAAGGTGCTGGCCAGCCAAAAGAAGTAGGCAGCCAGGCAAAAACCACTTACTAGGTCCAGGTAGAGCCACGCAACTGCGGCTTCTCCTAGAGTCTTACACCGAGTTCGAGGAATAGTAGCTACTCCTCGAATTCGGTGCGTCATGCCATAAATCATGAATAAATGATGAGCAAAATAGATGACTCTACCGGCTGCTAACCGCTATTCTGTCAGTCGCTACTCCTACCCCCAAAGCCCATGAAAGATATTATCTGGCAACAGGCGCTGCGGTTGTTGCCGCCAGGTGCGGCGGGCGACTGTTCAACGGGAACGACCCGACCTGATTTCGGGCTTGACGCACTCGATTTTGTCGAGGTGGTGCTGCAGGTAGAACAGCAATTCGACATTCGGTTTTCCGCAGCTGAGCTAACGGAATTACGCATGGTCCAACTCGTGCTAAGCGGCGTGGAGCAGCCGTTGCGGCGGTCCTTATATGCGGAGTTCTTTGCGCAGCTGCTCCAGAACGGCGCTTGGCTATGAGTTAAAGAGACTAGAAATTCAACTCCAGGCAGCTGACTACCGCTTGCTCGGCGTGCGGGCCTGACATCCCAGCATTAAGCCCCCTTCGTAGCTTCCTCAACGCGTCGCCACATGGCCGCTCGCACCTGCGCTAGCTCTTCTGCTGTCAGGTCCGGCTGGCTGGGTGCGGCCAGTTGGGCTAGCCACTGGTCAAGTAGGTGGTGGTCGGCAGCAGTACCCTGCCCCGCGACGTAGCGCTGGAGCAGGGCAGTAAATTCGTCTTGGCTAAGCATCAAAGATGGCGTAGCCGTGCGGTGTGGCTGACTACGCTGTCATTTTAGTTGAATCGAGCACCTAGGCTGGCTGGCGCAGGGCTTCCAGCACCTTATTCGGCGTCATGGGCAGCGAGCGCAGGCGCTTGCCGGTAGCGTGGAACACGGCATTGGCCACAGCCGCCGTCACGCCCACGATGGAGATTTCGCCGATACCCTTCACCCCCATGGCGTTCACGTAAGGGTCATGCTCGTCAACGAATTCTACGGTCATGTTGGGGATGTCGGCGTTGACGGGCACGTGGTAGCTGGCCAGGTCGGCATTGGTGTAGCGCGCCAGGTTGGGGTCGCGCACGGTCTGCTCCATCAGGGCGGCCCCGATGCCGAAGATGCTGCCCCCCATGACCTGCGAGCGGGCCGTTTTGGGGTTCAGGATGCGGCCGGCACTCATCACGCTCACCCAGCGCGTCACGCGTACCGTGCCCAGTTCGGGGTCCACGTGCACCTCGCAGAAGTGCGCCCCGAAGGCATGCATGGAGTGCTCGGAAGCGTGCTCCTTCTTATTCATATCGGCATTGGCCGTGTCGCTCGGCGCTTCGTAGTTGCTGCCATAGCGGCCCAGGGCGCTGCCTTCTACGTCGCCCATGCTGGCGCGCTTCATCACTTCGCCGAAGGCTTCCCCTTTGCTGGGGTTGGCTTTGAGCTGCATCCGGCCCTTTTCCACGGCTACGTCGGCTGGCTTGGCCCCGTACAGCGGCGACTTCTTATCGGTTACGGCTACCTTGATGAGCTTCTGCCACACTTCCTGCGCGGCCAAGTACACCGACGATGACACCCGGCCCGCAGCCGTGGAGCCGCCCGACCATTGCGTGGTGGGCAGCACCGTGTCGCCCAGTTCGAAGCGTACGTTTTCCATCGGCAAGCCCAGCGAGTCAGCGGCTACCTGGGTGATGATGGTATAGGTACCCGTGCCTAGGTCAGTAGCCCCGGCCTGCACCACGGCGTGGCCGTCGGCGTAGAGGCGCACCCGGGCGTTGCCCTGCGAGTTGTGGACCGGGTAGGAGGCCGAGGCCATGCCGTAGCCCACGAGCATTTTACCGTCGCGGGTCTGCCCGTTCTTAGGGTTGCGCTTGCTCCAGCCGAAGAGCTCGGCGCCGCGCTGGTAGCACTGTTTCAGGCTCTTGCTGCTCCAGGGGTGGCCGGTAGTGGGGTCCTTTTCGGCGTAGTTCAGCAGGCGCACCTGAATAGGGTCCAGGTTGAGTTGGGCAGCCAAATCGTCCATCGAGCACTCAAGGGCGAACGAGCCGGGCATGTCACCGGGCGCACGCATCGAGGTCGACGTCATCACGCTGGCTTTGGCCAGGTGATACGCCGACTCGTACGTCGGCAGCTCATACAGCATGTTAATAATGCGGCTGTTGGTTTCGGCGTAGTCGTCCCAGGGTGAGGTCGTCGACGTTTTTTCGTGCACGATGCTCAGCAGCTTGCCTTCCTTCGTGGCGCCGAGGCGCAGGGTTTGCTCCTGCTCTTCGCGGTGGCCCATGCCCGTGAACTGCTGGGGCCGGGTAAGCACCAGCTTCACCGGCCGGCCTACGGCCTTGGCCGCGAGCGGCGCCAGCACCACGTGCGGCCACACCCAGGCCTTGCAGCCGAAGCCGCCGCCGAGGTATTTGGTAATCACCCGCACCTGCTCCGTAGCCAGCCCGAACATACCGGCCAGCGTCTTCTGGGTTTCCGACACCCCCTGCGTCGTATCGTACACGGTGAGGCGGTCGGCGGCTTCCCAGTGGGCCGTGGTGGCGCCCGGCTCCATGGGGTTGTGGTGGTTGGTGGCGTGGTGGTACGTGGCCGTCAGCTGCACCGGCGCACTGGCAAAGGCTGCCTGCGCGTCGCCGCGCTTGGTAACACTCGGCGCGCCCCGCATGGTTTTAGGCGTGTAGCGCTCCGCTTTCGGGTCTAGGTAGGAGGAAACCGGCACCTCGGGAGCAATGGTCACCTTCAGCAGCGCGGCAGCGTACTGGGCGTGCTCCAGCGTATCGGCCACCACGATGGCTACCGGCTGGCCTGCGTAGTACACTTGGTCCGACTCCATCGGAAAAAAGCTCATCGGCGCGGAAGCGAAGGTCTTTTTGTCGTCGGGCTTGTTCGGCGTTTTGGCCAGCTTCGGCAGGTTCTGGTGCGTGAGGATAGCCAGTACGCCCGGCTGCCGCTGGGCCGCACTCGTGTCGATGCTGGTGACGCGGCCCTTGGCCACGTCGCTGGTTTTGAGCACGGCGTGCACTAGGCCCGGCAGCTGGTTATACTCGGCCGAGTACTTGGCGTGGCCGGTCACTTTGGCCCAGCCATCCACCCGGCTCAGCGGCTGCCCTACTACCCCTTGCTGGGGGTTGGTGTCGAAAAACTGCGGTTCGAAATCCATGCTACTTACTTGTTTACGTAGGGAGAAGGGTGGGCTGTTGACCTAGGCCGCGGCGACTTGCTGCAGGGCCCGCACCAGCGTATTCTGCGCCAGCTCCACCTTGTAAGCGTTGTCCTTGCGCGGTTGCGCGCCCCGCAACGCCACGGCGGCGGCAGCGCGGAAGGTGGCCTCCGTCGCTGGCTGGCCCACCAGTGCCTGCTCGGCTTCCCGCGAGCGCCAGGGCTGCGCGCCTACTCCTCCAAGGGCCACGCGGGCGGCGCGAATCGTGCCAGCTTGCACGTCCAGCCCCACGGCGGCCGAAGCCAGGGCATAGGCGTAGCTGCTGCGCTCGCGCACCTTCAGGTAAGTCGAACGCTGGGCGTGGGCGGCCGTGGGAATGGTCACGGCCACAATCAGCTCGCCGGGCTCCAGCACGGTTTCCTTCTGCGGGGTTTTGCCCGGCAGCAGGTAAAACTCGGTGAGGGGCACGCGGCGCTGTTTGCCCTTCGCGTTCTCTAACGTCAGCACCGCGTCGAAGGCCGCCAGGGCCACCGACAAGTCACCGGGATAAGAGTTGGCAATGCAGGCGTCGCTCACCCCTAGGATGGCCAGGTTGTGGTTGTCCCCCTCCAGGGCCGGGCAGCCCGAGCCGGGCACGCGCTTGTTGCACGGAAAGGCCGCGTCGCGGAAGTAGCCGCAGCGCGTGCGCTGCAGGAGGTTGCCCCCGATGCTGGCCATGTTACGCAGCTGCGGCGAAGCCGCCAGCAGCAGCGACTGCGACACGGCCGGGAAGGCTTGCACCACCAGCGGGTGCTCGCCCACGTCGCTCATGCGCTCCATCGCGCCGATGCGCAAGCCGTCTTTGGTTTGCTCGATGCCTTTGAAAGGCAGCAGGTTGATGTCGATTAGCTGCGGGGGCTCCGCCAAGTTGGCCTTCATCAGGTCCAGCAGCGTAGTGCCGCCGGCCAGATAGGCGGCGGCTGGGGTATCCTTGTGCGCAGCCGTGGCTTCTTTAGTAGAGGCAGCCTGCGTGTAGCTGAAGTTGTTCATCTTGCTTAGCCTTTGGCTGATTGGCCAGCCACGTCGCGCACGGCGGCCAGAATGTTGGGGTAGGCACCGCAGCGGCACAGGTTGCCGCTCATCCACTCGCGGGCTTGGTCGTCGGTGGTGGCGTGGCCTTCTTTGACGCAGGCTACCCCGCTCATAATCTGACCGGGGGTGCAGTAGCCGCACTGAAAGCCGTCGTGCTTGACGAAGGCCGCCTGCATGGGGTGCAGTTCATCGCCCTTAGCTAAGCCCTCGATGGTCGTGATTTCCTTACCCTGCGCCGTGATGGCCAGCGTCAGGCACGACAAGGTGCGGCGACCGTCCACGTGCACGGTACAGGCCCCGCACTGGCCGTGGTCGCAGCCCTTCTTAGTACCCGTCAGGTCGAGCCGCTCGCGCAGCGCGTCGAGCAAGCTCACGCGGGGTTCAAGCTCCACCGGGCGGGCCTGACCATTGACGCGCAGCGTGATAGTGGTGGCCCCTTCGACTACTTTGGAATAAGCGGTCAGGCGCTCGGCCTGGCTCACCAGCGGCGGGGCCAGGGCCAGGCCCAGGATACCACCGGTTTGCTTCATGAACGAGCGCCGCGAGTTGTCGGCGGGCTGCGGCGTGTCCGCGTTGGGAAATAAATCAGAGGCCATAACAAAGGGGAATAGGAGGGAAGGGCGTCAGCCAAAGAGCACGACAGTCTGGGACCGGTGAGCACTAGTGGACTGCCGCCGTTCCCCACACGTTGGTCAAGCAAAGCAGGCGGGTGCCAGTTGGGGGCGCGTGGAAACTGCGGAGGTACCTAGGAAAGGAATCCGCTGTACCGATGGCCCTGCTTGGAAACTCATCAATTCTTCACTCCGGAGCCTAGCATACCAGATTGGTAGCAGGGAAGTTGCTCTCCTGCTTAGGGAAGCCTGGTATTATTTGAAACGTAAACTAATCTGTTTGAAAAGTATACTCTCCCTGACCTAGCAGGCAGCCGAACGGGAGTGCCAATTGCAGCCTGGTGCATAGCGTTAGGAGCTGGCTAAGCGCGTTGCAGCAAAGCAGCTTTCAGTCCCCTAAGTGAGCCAGCGTATTTGACCTAAGCTCGCTGAATAGTCCGCCGACTGGCTTCCGCTCAGGTATCGCGCCGGAAAGCGAGCGGGGTAGTGCCGGTATGCTTCTTAAAGAAGATGTTGAAATACGTCGGATACTCGAAACCCAGGCTGTAAGCTATTTCGGCCGTGCTCCAGGTGGTGTGGTGCAGCAGCGCCTTCGCTTCGCCAATAACGCGCTCGGCAATGTGTGCGGTGGTGGGCTTACCCGTCACTTCCTTTACCGCCCGGTTCAGGTGGTTGATGTGCACGCCCAGCTGGTTGGCGAAATCATGGGCGGTCTTTAGTTGGAGCGCCTGGTTGGGGCTCTCCACCGGGAACAAGCGCTCCAACAGCTCTTGAAACAGGGCTGTAATGCGAGCCGAAGCATTTTTGTGCTGTACGAAGCTTTCCGTTGGCTGCATACGCAACGCCTCATGGATGAGTAGCTGCAGGTAAGTGCGAATCAGGTCGCCTTTGTACAGGTACTCAGTGCCCTGCTCGGCCAGGATTTTCTCAAAGATGCTGCGGGCGTACGCTACTTGCTCCGCACTGAGGTGGAAGATGGGCGTGCCGCCGACCTTGAACAGGGGCGACTGCTGCAGGCTCTCCGATCGGTCATTCTCCCGCATATACGCCTCCGTGAAGAGGCAGGAATAGCCCTTCAAAAAGGGTTCGTGCAGCTCAATGGAATACGGGATGTGCGGGTTGGCAAACATCAGGCATGTACCGTTGAGCTCGATACTGCGGTCAGCGTAGTGCACGGTGCAGTGGCTGGTTACCAAGGCCACTTTGTAGAAGTCCCGCCGCTGATACGACATGCTGGGGTTAATCGCCGTGTCCACCTCGTAGGCCTTGAAGCCCTTCAGTTTCAACTCTTGAGAGGTAACTGCCTGATGGGAGTTGACAGCTTGAACTGGGACCGTAGGGGCTACTTGGGTGTGCATGGGAAGGGGACGGCAAAAGACGTTAGACAGGTGAGGTAAAGGTATAACGGCGTGGTTTGGTGAGGCTTCAGCGTAGCAGCGCTTAACAAGTATGCTTACCAGCGAAACAGCCCGCCTCCCTTTTTAACGTGAACGGGCAGCCGGGCTGTTCCGTGGCCCCTAAAACGCGTTACTTCGTCAGCGACGCCAAATCGACGACAAAGCGGTAACGCACGTCGGAGTGGCAGATGCCGCAGTAGAGAATATCCAGTTACACGTCGGGCGCCAACACCTTGCGGCGTGGAATGCGCACTTGCTCAAGGGGTGCATTGGCGGCTTGAGTGCCGTAAGCAATGACTTCCTGGGTTGCCATAAAGCGAGGATGGTAGTAAAACGATGCGGCAGCAGCTACTTTATCGGTAACCACTGCCGCACCTGACATCGTCAGTTGAAGGCTAGTCGTGAATCTTGCGCTCACCAATCCACTTCACAATCTTGGGGTCGCGGTGGTCGAAGAAGGCGCTGTTTTTGGTATCCAGCGTGGCAATGGCCTGCATGTCTTCCGGGCTCAATTCAAAGTCGAAGACATTGAAGTTCTCCGCCATGCGTTCCGGACGCACTGACTTAGGGATGGCTACCACGCCCCGCTGCGTTACCCAGCGCAGTACTACCTGGGCGATGCTCTTCTGATACTTCTTGCCAATCGAGGCGAGCAGTTCGTTGTGAAACAAGTCGTTCTTGCCTTCGGCAAACGGGCCCCAGGCCTCAATCTGCACCTTGTTTTCCACCATGAACTGCTGCTCGGCAAGCTGCTGGTGAAAGGGGTGGGTTTCCACCTGGTTTACGGCCGGTACTACCTCGTTGTGCACAATCAGGTCGATGAGCCGGTCAGGCTGGAAGTTGCTGACGCCGATGGCCTTAATGCGACCTTCCTTGTACAACTCTTCCATGGCGCGCCACGCACCGTACACGTCGCCAAAGGGCTGGTGGATAAGGTACAGGTCAAGATAATCCAGACCTAGCTTTTTGAGCGACGTTTCAAACGCCTGCTTGGCACCTTCGTAGCTGGCGTCCTGCACCCACAGCTTGGTGGTGATAAACAGCTCCTCGCGCGGCACGCCGCTGCGCTGGATGGCTTTACCGACAGCCTCCTCATTCATGTAGGCGGCGGCGGTGTCAATCAGGCGGTAGCCGGCCTTGATGGCTTCGAATACGCTATTTTCACATTCTTGCGGGTCGGGAACCTGGAACACGCCAAAACCCAGCAGGGGCATTTTTACCCCATTGTTTAACTCAACGGTCTGCATTGCTTTCTGATTAAAAAGTGACTCTAGAGGCACCCAGCGGCTGTCTAATATTCTGACTACCAACGGGAGATTCTATACGGGGCATTCCTACTGACTAAGCCAGACCTAGGTTGTAGGAGCGACTCAGCCGGTGCGAATTTGCCTGGCAAAGGTCCGGCACTTCCAGCCGGCAGGAAAAAGCTAATCAAACGAATCAGTATACAATTCAAACAATTGCTGTCGCCAGAGGCTGAGACGCCGCTGGCCGCCTAACTGCTTAGGTCATGCGGTAAGAGTAGGCAGTTAACTCAGGAAGCATCAGCGGGGGCGCGGGGGCCGGCTTGCCCAACCAGCGGCCAGCTCGCCCACCGAACCAGGCTGCTGGAAGTAGTACTGAAAGAGGCGCTTGGGCGCGGGGGTACGCAATCGCAGCGCTTCGTGCATGACCAGTTGGAGATAGTTGCGCAGCAACTCGTCCTTGTAGCGATAAGGCGTCTGCTGCTCGGCCAGCATCTTCTGAAACAGGCTGGCGAGATACACCGCCTGTTCGTCGCGGAGTGCAAAGACCCGCGGGGTATGACCTTTGAATATCGCCCACTGCTCCGGACTCACGACCGGACCACTCTGCCTGAAAAACGCCTCGGTAAACCGACAGGAATAGCCCGTTTGATGCGTTGCTTCCGCTTGCGAAAAAGCCACTGGCGGATTACCGAGCAACAAGCAGGTGTCGTTGAGTTCAATTTGCTGGTCGGCGCGTTGCAGATGGCGGGGGCCGCTCAGCAGGCAAATTGTATAAAAGTCGCGCCGGCTATACGCTGGCACCGGTCCAGTAGCGGTGTCTATCTGGCAGACCTTAAAGCCGTTCATAAAGAAGCCGGCTATAGGTAGCCGGAGTTGAATAGAAAGTTGTGTGTTGGTAGCCCCCAGTGTACCCACCAATAGGCCCGGCTGGTCATCCACCTGGGGGTAGCCGATGTGCGTTTCCACCAAGGAAGGGCGTTAGAAATCGCGCCTCCTACCCTATAAATTAGCAACATTGTTGGCGGGCATCCCAGCTGCTTACCATTCGATTCCTACGCCTGGGCTGCCTGATAGTCCTCCTCCGTAACGGGTTCCAACCATACCGGGGCGCCTTGGCTGGCGCTGGGGTTGATGGCCAGGTGGGCAAACCAGTCGGTAGCTGTGGCCCCGTGCCAGTGCACCACATCGGGAGCAATGACGACGGTATCGCCAGCCCGTAGCAGGCGGGCGGGCTGCCCTTTTTCCTGGTAGTAGCCCGTGCCCGTGGTCACCACCAGGAGCTGTCCGTGGGGATGCGAGTGCCAGTTGTTGCGACAGCCGGGTTCGAAGAGCACGTCACCTACCGTGCAGTCGGTGGCATTATCGGCGGGGGCCAGCATCTTCACCCAGGCCGTGCCGGTGAAGTATTGAGCTTGGGCGGGTTGGGCCCCGGCTGGGGGTGTCGGGCGTTGTTCTGGAGTAGTCATATTAGGGAGTTCTTACCGCGACGGGCCGCTGGTTATCAGCTGCCCTACAAAGGTCTCCTAGTAAAACTCCCCTTGAAAAAAGTAATCAAACGATTCGCTATAACAATCAAATAAGTGGCGAGATGGGGCCACACTTAGCCGCGGCCGCGAGCAATGTTTAGGCTCCATATAATTACTTATTTAACCTGTAGTCTTACTCTGCGAGTAACCAGCGAAGGCTTAAAAGGCGGCGGCGTGCTGATTGAACGCCTTCACACAGTATCTACAGTCATAGCGCTGACCTGCGCGCCAACGGAAGGGGGAGGCGTTAGGCGGTATTGTTGCCGCGTTGGTCGACAAAGAACAAGCCCTCTAAGCAATTAGTCACCTGTGCATGACACAGTTATACAAAAATAAGTAAACCGACGCTGAGTGACTTGGCACTGCGCTTGCCTTTAGAAAGGCAGACGAGTTGCTCGTTTTTCTTTCACCCTCTACTCCTTCTCCTGTCATGAAAGCCTCTTTCTTTTCCTTCGTTGCCGCCGCTGTCTTGTTCGCTACTACTGCTGTTTCGGCCGCTCCTGCGGGCGACCATGACCGCGACCTACGCCGCTTGTCGCCCCGCGAACGGGCTCGGATTGAGCAAGCCCAGCGCGCTCGTGAACGTCAGCAAGCTATCGAACGGGCTCGTTGGGAAGCCCAACACCGCCATGACCGCGGTCCGTCTAAGCCCTACGGCCACCGCTAGATATTAGGCCCTCCCTATAACCTAAACAGCCCCGACCTCTGCTAGAAGGTTGGGGCTGTTTAGGTTATAGGGAGTGTAAGCGCAAGTGCTAAAGCCTACCAACACAATGCCCGGCCCGAAAAGCATTTTCAGGCTGGGCATTGTGTGAAGACAGGTACAAACGCGGAGCGCTTCGTTACCCGTTTCGGCTAGCCTAGGCGACCAAACTATCGGTTTCGATATTTCAGAACTTGCCGCTTACAGGCCGAGCTTCGATGCCGCGAAAAAGCCTGGCGGCCGACTGCTCCACCGTGAAGGGGGCGTTGTCGCCGCCCATGCGGTTCTGCACCAAGTTGGGGGGCATAGGCGTGACGGTGATGTTGCGCTCCGCTACGCGCTCGGCCAAGAGGGCGGCGTATTATAGAGGCCTATTATGCTCGGTCCGTATAGCTAGCCATAAGGAAATGGTGGTGCTACTGACGCGGCAGCATAAGCCCTATTTAAGCATGCTTATCGGCCCTACAGCTCAGAAACCCAGCACCGCTACAACCACGGCCCTACCCGTTCTCATGGCGCTGCTAGTTCCAAGCGTTCCTGCGAGTAGCTCAAATCGACCCAATCTAGCAAGGAGCTACCTAATCAGGCGGCAGCGGGCTGGGAAGTGTCGCTACCGTGGAGTTGCTGATAGAGCAGGGCGGCGGCCGCTTCTAATAGCGGCTGGTCCGTCGTGCGCTCCTGACAGCGCTGCAGATCGTAGTGGCATAACGTACCATAGGGCTGGCCTTGCGCATCCCGAATGAGCACGCCGCAGTAGGATATCACGGGGGTGTTCACTAGGCCGGTATACTTCGGGTCAGTGGCTACATCCAGGATTTCAAGCGGGGCTTGCTGACGGCCAACCAGCGAGCAGAACGTCGCCGCCATGGGCACGTCCTCCCCCCGACGCACCAGCGGCTGATTGCCATCCACCAAGACCTCGCTGCGCAGCACCTCGCCCTCAAAGCGGAACAGGCCGGTATACCGGTGGGGAGTGCGGCGGTTCAAGTATGCGAGGGCGGCGTGCACACCCTGCTGCTGCACCAGCGCAGCAAATTCGGTTAGTTCACGCGCTATGGCTTGTTCCATTAGTTCTTGTAGGCTTTACACCTGTTGTAACAAGCAAACAATAAAAAGGACTTTTGAAGTCCACTAATTTCAGGTGCTGGGACGGCAGTCGGGGTGGTAGCGAATTCCGCGAGAGCGCAGTGCTTAGCACCTAGGGGATGGTGCTAGTGTACGTTTCCTGTCAGCTTTCCTTGACAGAAGGCCAGCATAGGGCAAGGTTTAAACCGGCCCACCTAGCTAAGCCATGGCTTGAAGAGTTGTAGTGTCCGGGGCCAGATAGGTAGCGATAAGGAAAGCATGCTGCTAATCATTGTCCCAACTCCGACCAGCCGCTTTAGTCCCGCGTAGGTGGGGGCGGCAGCTGCTGGGCTTGTAGCCAGCTGATGGCCTGGGTTTCGTCGGGAAAGAAGCGATAGGTGAGCGGCAGTTCCTGCGCCTGGGTGCGCACCGTGTCCATGGCCAAGCGGGCAAAGACATCGTGGGCTTGCACTACGGCCCCATAGCGATACTGCCCCTCCACAATGGTGCGCGGCAGCCAGTGCTGCACCACGTGCACTTTTTCGGCCGGCGAGTAAGGCGTCATCTGGCGCTGGTCGATGAGCAGCTTACCTAGGTGATAGCGCGATAAGGCGCGCGTCACGTGGTGCAGTAAGGCGGTGAACTCGTCGAAGCGCCGCGGTCCTGGATAGTACTGCAGGCGCACATAGGTAGCGTACTCCTGCACCGTTCCTGCGGCATTGGTGAAGTAGAGGGAAGTGGGCAATAAGCTCATCAGGTACCGAAGATACTTTCGAATGGGCAACCGTACCCACGGCCCTCCGACCTGCGGGCCGCAAGCCACCCGAAGGACTAGTGGCCCGCAGGTAGGAGGGCTGGCACACTTACTCTTTAGACTACAGGATTCCCTCGGCTCGCTACGCAGCTGGCCGGTTGAGCAGGTGCTCGCGGCGTGGACAATGAGTGGTCTTGCCGGTGTCGGAGAGCGAGCACCTGCGGGCATTGGCTTGCGAGGGACAGACTTTGTACTGCGCTTTTTTATATACCAAGCGATTTTTGGTAGCCAAACATGAAACTTTGAAGAAAATAAGGGTCAGGTGGCATTCTAAGAACGCTTGTTCTTAGAATGCCACGACTCCCCAATTGAAGTTACAAAAATCATAATACTCACTTCTTATATTTGGTGAGAGTCCAGGTATCACAAGTAATCCTGAGTGAATTTTATGGCTTAGAGGATAAAAGGTGCTTTTTATTCTGCTAGATAGATTAATACAGCTCTAAATGCCCCGAAACTTACTCGTACATATCCTGAGGGTCAGCCGCTGCTAAGTCAACCAGGAATTGGCCTAGCTCCGCAGTTAGGGCTTGCAGGAAGGCTTGGCCCTTTTCGGTGGTGGCGGCGATGGGGTTTCCTATGCCCGTGTCAGCGGTAACCTTGCTCCATTCGCGTTGGGCCCAGGCCCATTCCCGCAAGGCCTTGATGCGGAAAGGCTTTCCAAAACCTGACCCAGCCTCTTCGAGGGGCCGTACCAAGTGCGGGGCGATGTGCAACATTGCACTCGTTTCTAATTCGTCGGCATGGTCGCCCGGGGCGCTGAAAAACTGCTGCCGGTCTACCACGCGAAACAGCGTTGCTGTGCACAGAAAAACCGTAGGAAATTCTGCTTGTAGCTCCCGCAGTATTTGGCGAAAGTCATTGCCCCCGTGCCCATTCAAAACCAGTAGCTTAGGGATACCTTGCCGAGCCAGCACCTGCACCACGTCGCGCAGGATGGCTAGCTGGGTACTGGGATTCAGGTTCATGTCCAGCGTAATATCTAGCTGACCGGTATTGACACCGAAGGGAATAGTTGGTAGCACCACCACTTTGGCGCCCTGGTCCCACGCCAGCCGGGCGGCCTCAGCGGCTACGTAGTCACACTGGTAATTATCGGTTCCGTACGGCAAGTGATAGTTGTGCGCCTCAGTCGCGCCCCAGGGCAAGACGACCACTTCAAAAGCGGTGTCTTTGACGGCTTGCCAATTTGTTTCTGCTAAAATATAGGGACGTGGGTTCATGAGTTTCCAAAAGTTGGTTGAATGTTAGGAGGGAGTGTTCTCACTATAAATCAGGCTACACAGGGTGAGTTACTACGCTTGTAGAAAGTGCGTGAGTCCCGTGAGCAGGCGAATCTGGTTTTGGGTGCGGTTAAGGTTTTGGGTGGCGTAGTGCGTGGCGTAGTACACGTCGCCGTTTAGGTAGTCGCTTAGAAAGCGAACAGCCTGAATGAAAATGACAGTTTGCGCCGCATAGTCCAGGTTTTCCGCTTCTATGGGCGCTAACAGCCCACCTAGGTGGGCGGTAAAGCCTCGCTTAACCGCTCGATACATTTCGGGGTCGAACAAGCTAGTCGTCTGCGCGTCATCCTCCGTCGTTTTGTTGGTGTAGGAGCGCGCCATGTCCCCAAAATCGTAGAGCAGGGTAGACGACATGACCGTGTCCAGGTCAATCACGCACAGGCCCCGATTATTCTGGTCAAACAGCACGTTGCTGATTTTTGGGTCGCCGTGAATAATGCGGCGGGGCAGCCTGCCAGCGGCTTGCCAGGCCAGCCACTGGTCAGGTAAGCCTAGGTGGTCGTTTACGAACCGCATCTCGGTGGCGGCGCGTTGTTGCCGCTCGGGGCTAGCCGTGGCCAAGGCCGCTCGATAATCGCGCAACCGTTTGCCAAAATCTACAAAGCCCGGCAGACTTTCCTCAGGCTCCGCACCGGGCGACTGATTCAGGTAGAACAGAAATTCGCTCAGCGTTTTGGCAGCTTCGTAGGCTGTAGCTGGGCTGTCCGCTTTGTGCAGCGTGTGCGCCCCGGCGACGAAGTCCATCAGGCGCCAAGCGTGCGTGCCCTCGGTTACTAAATCGCTGCCCGTCGTGGTTTTCAGTTGTCGCACCTGCCGGCCGGGATAGGCATTTTTGGCTAGCAAATCGTTGACTAAATTATGGTTGCGCGCGACTGCAACGGGGTTTTTGAAGATGGCGGTATTGATTTTTTGAAGAATAAACTGTTGCCCCTCGGCCGGCAATTCGACTAGGTACGTCGCATTGATGAGGCCGTCCGTGAGGGGCGTTAGCCGTAGCTCACCTTCCGCACAAGCCGGAAAATTGCGGGCGATGGCACCTAGGTCCATAGCGGCGTGGGGTAGCGGTGGTGGGCGATTTCCTGCTGCACAAACTCCACCAGCTTCTCCCTATCGCCAGCGTAAGTGACGCCCATCCAGCGTGACGGCGAAAGCTGCACGCGCACCTGGATGCGGCCCGCAGCGAGCATCGTTTGCACAGCGGCAGGAATGTAAAACTCGCTATCGGAAGCGGGTGCGGCGCGCAGAAACTGCTCGAAAAGCTGGTGCAACTGGTCGAAGACAGACTGGTGGAAAACCCAGCAGTTCATCGACACTGGCCAGTCGGGTGGCAGGGAGTGTTGCTGCCCGTTTTCCACGTACACTATCCGGCCGTTTTCCTGCTGCAAGCTGTGCTGCTCGTTGATGCTCAGCAGCAACCCATCGCTAGTAACCTGGCAGATACCCCGCGACACTACGCCCTGCTCGCTCAGCGTGGCGGCCACCGGGAAGGCCAGGAGTTGGTAGGTGGACTGGTTGACCGCCCCCGAAACCATTGCCTGCACCGCCAGCGGATACATTTCCCGGCCGTAAAAATCATCGGCGTTTACGACGGTGAAGGGTTCGGCTATCACGGGTTGGGCGCACAGAATGGCGTGGCCGGTGCCCCAGGGCTTGCGCCGGGCGTGGTAGTCGATACCCGGCGGCACGCCGGTGGCCGGCTCCTGCACCACCCAGTGCACCTCGGCCTGCCGCTGGGTTAGCACGGCGGAGAGCCGCTCGGTAAATGCCGCCGGAATCTGCCGGTTGATGATAAAGACAAACTTGTTGAACCCCGCCGCTAACGCGTCAAACACTGAAAACTCGAGGATGCTTTCGCCGTGCGCCGTGATGCCGTCGATTTGCTTAAGCCCGCCGTAGCGGCTACCTAGGCCGCCGGCCAGCACTAGCAGGGTGCGCGGACTAGTACTCGGCAGCGAGGGCGAAGACGGGCTTGCGGTTTTTGTATTTTCCATTGGTAAAATCCGGTATATCAACAACTTTTCCTTCCTGGATGGATTGCTCGCTCAGCGGCGTAATGGCGTACCAGGTGGCTAGGTCGTACACGTCCATCGGGAAATCTACTTTACGCTTGATGCACTCGATGAAGCTATTGATAACGAAAAAGTCCATGCCGCCGTGGCCGGCGCCTTCGGCTTCTTTAGCGTAGCGGGCCCAAAGTGGATGGTCGTTTTCGGTTAGCCATTTCTCGGTGTTGTCCCATTTGTGGCTGTGCTTCATTAGCTTTTCGAAGTAGATATTGCCCGTGCTCAAACTACCCGCGCCGTATTCTTCCCAGATGCCGTCGGTGCCCTGCACCCGGAAGCCTAGGTTGTAGGGGCGCGGCAGGCTGGTGTCGTGCGTGAGCAGGATGGTTTCGCCATTCTCGCACAGAATCTGCGTGGTTACAATGTCGCCTTCCCTGAATTTCACCTGCGCGTTGGGGTGGTCGGTACCGCCTTTTTCTGCTACGTACTGGTGCAGGCCCAGCGCCTTGGTGGAGAAGGAGGAGAGCTTGAGCAGGCGGTTACCACGGTTCACGTCCATCATCAGGGCCACCGGCCCTAGGCCGTGCGTGGGGTACAACTCGGCATTGCGCTTCACGTAGTGGTCGGTGCGCCAATGGGCTTCGCTGAAGCCCTTTTCGCCAAACTCCGCGCCCGAGTTGTAGGGCGTTTTGCCGTCGTTGAAGAGCACGCCGCGCAGGTCGTGCTGGTAGCCACCGCGCCCGTGCACCAGCGTGCCAAACATGCCCTTGCGCACCATATTGAGCACGGCCATCACGTCGCGCCGGTAGCTCACGTTTTCCATCGCCATGATGGGCACGCCGGTTTCCTCGCTGGCTTTTACGTAGTCCCAGCACTCTTGCAGCGTCAGGGCACCGCCCACTTCCAGGCCCACGATTTTGCCGGCCCGCACGGCCTCCAGGGCCTGCACCTTGTGCCATTCCCAGGGGGTAGCAATAATAACGGCATCCAGGTTTTTGAGCTTGAGCAGATTGCGGTAGTCCTCGTTGCCATTGCCAAACTCCTTGGCGGCCGGGCGATTGTATTTGGCCAGCGCCTTTTGGGTGGCGGCCATCATGAGTGGGTTGGGGTCGGCGAAGGCTACTATTTCGGTATCGTTGCGCTTGGCGATTTCCTCCACGTGCACAATGCCGCGCAGCCCCACTCCGATAAAGCCTACCCGCACTTTTTTGGCGGCGTCGGGCTTGTCGGCGGCTAGCAGGGAATGCGGCAGCAGCAAGGCGCCGGTGCCCGCCAGTGCGGATAGTTTCAGAAATTCTTTTCGGCTGAGAGAAGGCATGGCGAGCTTGTGAGATGAGGAAAAAGCGAGCGATAAATGTGATAGTTAATACTTTAACAGTTAGTGCTCTACACTAATTGAATGAACTCGTACGGGCGGTGAAAATCGGGCACTTCGCTCGTGCTGGGTGCCAGGGCGAAATGCCCGCGCTGGTCGGCAGGCCCCAGGCAGGCGGTGAGGTTGCCGAAGAGCGGAGCGCCGGGTTGATAGCCGGGCACTTGCATGGCCAGCCGCGTGCGCCAACACGCCGCAGTGCAGCAAATCTCTTTGGTGTAGGCCAGCGTTCGGGGCGCGTGGTAGCGGCGCCGCGGCTCGTCGATGCAGAGGGCGAAGGGCTGCCCTAGGGGCGAAATTTGCAGCTCGTGGTAGGGGGTTGCCGAGGCCTTGGCAAAGGGGCGCGCTTGCACAAATACTTCCACCACGTCGTGCTCCCAGAGGCCCCAATTGCGGGCGTAATCGGTGGTCGAAAAATCGGTGGTGCTGTGCCAGGTGGCACCTGGCGGCAGCGTCACCACAAACGTGACTTCGAGCCAACTCGCCGCGTTAAGCCTCCACCCGACCTGCACGGTAGGCAGCGGGCCCGCAGGCACGGCAGGGTGCGGAGGCAGGGTAGTGCGGACAGAGACTGAGTTGAACATACTTGACATACTTGCGGGCGGCTACGCAGGGATGGGAGCCTGCTGGCTGAGCTCAAAATCAGCGACTTTGGGTTTGAGGAAGGCTAGCTGAATGACGAGCGCCACCAGCACGATGCCCGCCAATAGGCCAAAATCACTACCTAGGTGCCCCGCATCCGTTGATTTGCCGAGCCAGTTGGTGACCAGGGCGCCCGCGAATACGCCCATCATATTCATCAGGCCGTAGGCGGTGGCGCGGCTGCGAGCCGGCACAAACTGACAGAGAATGGGCATGTTGTTGGCGTCGAACATACCAAAACCCAGCCCGAAGCACAGCGCAGCCCCAATGACGCTGAGCTGCGAATGACCAAAGCCAATCAGCATCAAGGACGGGATGGTGAGCGACAGCCCAATGGCGCTGGTGTAGATGCGGCCGCGCACGTTGGTTTGCACCCAGCGGTCGGATAGCAAGCCGCCGAAAATGACGCCCAGGAACGAGGAAATGGCGATGCTGATGGTAGACAGCGGCCCCGCGCTGGCCATGTCGATGTGCAGGTTAGTGGCCAGTAGGGTAGGCAGCCAGTTTTTGGTAGCCCAGCCCGGCAGGCTCGGGATGGCGTAGTAAAACAGCATAATCCAGAACGACACGTTGCCCAGCAGCATCCCTAGGCCGCTCAGTACCGAGGGCTTAGCGGTTGGCGCGAAGCTATCCGAGTCGGCCACGGGCGCCGCTGCCCGGTTGACTTCGCGCAAAAAGAGACCTAGGACGACGGAGTAAACAACGCCCGCAATGCCGAACCAGTGAAACGCGGTGTGCCACGAATAAGCCGCCGCCAGCGTGGCCCCAAAGCCGCCCAGCGCCTGCCCCATGTAGAGCCCGGTCATGTGCACTCCAATGGCCAGCGAGCGGGTTTTAGAGGAGTGAAAATCAGCAATCAAGGCGAGGGCTGCCGGAATGTACAGCGCCTCGCTGACGCCCATGATGGCCCGCAGCCAGTAGAGCTGCGTGAACGTGGTGGCGTAACCCATCGAAAACGTAACGCCCGACCACACAAATAAGCTGCCCACAATCAGCCACTTGCGGCTGAAGCGGTCGGCCACCAGGCCGGATACGGGACTCATCAGACCGTAAATCCAGAGGAAAATGGCCATCAGGCGGCCAAAGTTGGTGGCCGAGGTCAACTCACTGATATCGACCTGCATGGAGGGGCGCATGGTGGCCAGCATCTGCCGGTCCATGTAGTTCAGCATGGCCACTACCCACAGTAGCCCCACCACCACCCAGGGGTAGAAGGAGCGGACCGGGCGGGTAGGCGTTTCGGTGGCGGTGGCAGTGAGTGGCATAAGCGAAGGGTGGGACTAGGGGAGGGGCCGGTAGTGCTCCGGCGCAAAAATCAGGTCGTCGGCAGCTTCCCACTGGGTGCCCTGCTGCCGCACTAACGCGCAAGTAAACATCCACTTGACCAGCCGGTAGTCAGGCGTGCTGAATGCGCCGACGGGGAGTTTGATGAGTACTTGGTTCCAGCCTTTGTGCAGCCACACGGGCAGTGGCTCACGGGCTTCGTAGGGCTCGTTGCGGTAGGGCTGCTCTAGGCCGGTGGGGTGCAGGCCGGCCTGCTGCCAGTTGGGGGGCGGCACCAGTACCCCGTTGAGCCACAGGCGGCTGCCCTTATAATCCCAGGCGCCGGCCGGGGGCGAGGCGTCCTTTTCCGAGCGGCCGTAGTTGTGAAAATTAGCCCAGAGCCCGACCTGCTGCCGCTTAGGCGAGTAGATGGCGGTGTAGGCGTAGGCCGTATGGTGGGGCTGCGGCTTGTCGATATATGCCCGCACCACCGCCGGGCCCCAGGTGTGGCGCAGGTACACGGTGGCGCCGGTGGCCGCCACAAATGGAAAATCTAGCTGGCCCTGCTCGGGTGGAAACTGCGCCCCTAGGTCGCTGCCGTTGGCGAAAGGCGCCAAAATGCGCCAGTGCACATGACTCTGACGGACGTAGGGAAACGACAGCCGGCTGAAATACTGCCGCTTGTGGGCAAGGAGTCGCTGCTCAAATTCGGCGAAGGCGACCGGGTCGGTTAGCACCACGCCGGCTTGGGTTTCGGGCTGGCCACCCCCGCGCCACGTGCGCTCAGCCAAGGTCAGTAGTACCGGGTACAGACCATTGAGCTGCTCTAGCTGCGCCACATTGGCCGGGCGACGGTCATTCCAAACGGCGGCGATGGCCCCTAGGTGGCGCGGGGTGGCCGCGGGCACGTCGCAGAAGTTGCGCTGGAACAGGCTGATGAGGTCGGCCTGGGTGGCAAAGTGATTCAGGTACAAGTCACGCGACTCGATGACGCGCATCGTCGGCAGTGGGGGCCGAGAGCTCATCCAGAGTTGCCGAATGGCGGTGGTGTCCATGGCGGCGCCCGGGTACCAGCCGATTACCTGCTTGCCGCAGGACTGTGCCACGGCTACCATCGCCGGCATAAAGGTGGGGTCGCGAAAGGCTACCTCATCGGTACCTAGGTGCACGTAAGGGCCGTCAAACAGCGCGCACAGCTCGCGCAGCAGCGGCTTCAATAGCCGCTTGCCAGCTTCTGACTGCATATCGAAGCCGGTGGCGCGCTTGAACGCGGCGCTGTGCCCCGGCATATCGATTTCGGGGATGACTTGAATGTGCCGCTGTCGGCAAAAAGCCAGCACGGCGCGCACCTGCGCTTTGGTGTAGAACCGGCCGGGGTCGCGCAACATGGTACTAGCGGCGGTGAGTCCCGGCAGGCTGTCGCTGGCCAGCCGCCAAGCCAAGTCTTCGGTCAGGTGCCAGTGAAAGGTATTGAGCTTGTAGCGCGAGAGCACGGCGAGGTGCTGGCAGAGCGTATCGACCGGAATGAAGCTGCGCCCGGTATCGTGCATCAGGCCGCGAATCGGGAAGGCCGGGTAATCGGTAATGCGGCAGCCCGCCAGCGAGTGCGCCGGCCGCGCTTGCACCAGTTGCTGGAGCGTGCGATATGCCCAGAAAAGGCCTTGCTCGGTGGCAGCGGTGAGCACAATTTGCCGCTTGGAAACCGTGAGCGCATAGCCTTCCGGCTGCTGCCGAAACTGGCCTGCTGGGTCCAGCTCCAGACGGATTACCGAGTAGTTTAGGTTGTTTGGCGCGGCTACCCGCTCCGCCTGGGCGCCGTGCTGCCGCACAAAGGCGGCTACCGAGTCGGCTACTTCAGCAGCGAGCTTGCTAGTGGTGCTGACTTGAATCAGGCCCCGTAGCGCAAATGCTTCGTTGGTCCAGCTGGCTTGGCGCGGGGCTGGAATGAGGGCCGGAGGGGCCGCCAGGGCTGGCGCCAGGGCCGCCAGCAACCAAGCCAGCCAGCCAACTAGTAGTACGCGGTAGCTCATGGCAGTGGTAAGCGGAAAGTGGTCAACGGAGACCCGTCGCCGTTGACCACGTTGGCCGTGGTGAAGGGCTGCCAGCCATAATACAGGTACTTCTTTACGCCTGCCCCGCTCACTACCACCTGCTTGCCGTTGAGCGCAGCCGCTAGGTTGGTTTGCGGGCCGGTAGCGTCGCCTAGGGCGAAACCCCGCACCGCCTGCCCATCGGCAGTGCCCAGGCCAGCACCGGTGTTTGCCACGCGTATTACCCAGCCGCCTTTCCGCCGCTGCGCCCGTAGTGGGAGGGGCGCTGGCAGCAGCGGCTGGTGGTAGGTCTGAACGAGCATAGCGCGGGCCAGCCGCTCGCCCACGGTTTTCTTGTTGGTGGGGTGCACATCCGAGGGGTGCCCTAGGTCGCTGGTGACGGCCATGCCCACGTGGGGCAGCGCGGCAGCCAGCCGCCGCTGCCCATCCCGAAACAGGGGCCAGTACTCTGAGTGGTAGCCTTTTTCAGTACCGATGGAAGACAACTGGCACGTATAAATCGGCAAATCGGGACGCTTCCAATCGGCCCGCCATTCGGCCACAAGCTGCGGAAAAAGCTGCTCGTGCTGCAAGGCTCGCGCCTCGCTCAGCGCGTTGCTTTCGCCTTGGTACCACAAGATGCCCGCCAGGCCCAGCCGCAGCAGAGGCCGCAGGGCAGCTTCGTACAGAAACCCGGGCTTGAAAGGATGATTGTAGCCCAGCGAATCGTGCGGTACGGCGTATCCTCCCCGCAGCAGTGAATCCAAGTTCTCATGCCCGCGCTGAATGCACCAGAACTCCAGCGCCGGATTGGTCAGCCAGTTGCCGCTAAAAACAGCCCCTAGGTCCGCCGGAGTAGTCGATGGCCGAACGAGTACTGGGCGCAGCCAGGCTTCGAGGGGCGAGCCGCCCACCGCTACGTGAATGAGCCCAATCGGCACGCCAGTTTGCTGCTGCACCAGCTGCCCAGCATAGTACCCCACGGCCGAAAACGCCCGCGCCGATACCGAATCGGCCACCTTCCAATGTGCGGTGCGGTAAAACTGGCGGGGATTCAGCCGGCCCAACTCAGCGGGTTTGTACGAAGCGTTGTAAGTGGTTAGGGCGGGGAGTCTGTTGAACAGCCGCAGCTTTGGATTATAGGCCTGGGGCAAGGTTTGCCGAGCAAATCGGTCGTTAGCCAGCGGAAACGCCATGTTTGACTGACCTGCGCACAGCCAGACGTCCCCCACCAGCACATCAGTCAGCACAATGCGCTCGGCCTGGCTTTCTACCTCTAGCGAGCCAGGCGTAGTAGTGGCCGGCCGGGTAGCCAGCCCAATAACCCAGGTCGAATCGGGCTGCACGATGGCCGCCCGCTGCTCGCGGCCAAACGTAGCGCGTACCAGCGCCCCCGGCCGGCCCCGCCCCCACAGCGTGATGGGTTGATTGCGTTGCACCACCATGCCCGACTGCCACACCTCGGCCAACGCCAGCACTTGCCGCGGTGGTCGCGCCAGTGCCGAGCCTAGCAACAGCCACCCCAACAGCGCCCAGCCCAGCAAGTATAGCTGCTGGCGATGCATTGATGAGTGAGATTTGGCGCGCATAATGGATTGTAAGAAGATGATTAAGTGGGATAACACCGTCCAGGCGATACTCTAGCGTTTGGCGACGGCAACCTGCCAGATGGTCGGCGTGCGGATGCCTGGCGAAACCTCACCCGAGGGAAGAATCCACTGCTGGCCCCAACGCACTACTGGCGTGGTAACCGGCGTGGGAAAAGGCAGCTTGTCCGCTACTGCCCAGGTGCGGCTATCAGTCCGAAACTCCCAGACCTCACGCCGAAAGCCGGGATGAATGGCCTGTAAATCATTTCGCTGCTGCGTGAGTGTGGATTTATCGGCAGCAGCAGGCAGGGCGGCTAGCTGCCGATTCAGCGCCTCAATCTGCCCGAGCCGCACACCGTCATCGCCCCCGAAAATCAGTAGCGAATGGGCACCATTGGCGGCGGCACTGTGGGCAGCCAGCGGCGTGGGTAAATCGGGTAGCGCCGCCCAACTGTTTTGTGCGGGCTGGTAGGTGTAGGCATCTCGGAAGACGGTGGTGGTACCGCTTACAGTTTCGCGGCCGCCCAGCACATAAAGGGCTCCGCCTTGCGCTACCAGCGCCGTGAAGGCCCGCGCCGGGCCAGGCAAATCGGCTCGCTTTTGCCACCCGGTGGCTGGGGCTTTTAGGTTTAGCGCATACAAGCTTTTCTCAGTGCCGTGGTCCGATTCACCCCCGAATACATACAGCATATCGCCCAGCACTGCAGCGGCTTGGTTGGCCAGGGCCAGCGGTAGAGCCGGCAGGGCACCGGTGCGTAGCTGCCTGGCCGCGGCATCCCAAGTCAGCGTGAATACGCTGGCGTGCCGCTGCGTAACGTCGTTGCCACCGAGGCCGATAAGCTGGTTGTTCCACACCACTGAGGCGCCATAGGCCAGCGGCTTTTCCAGGGTCCCAACGGGCTGCCACTGTAGCCGTTTGCCGGCTTCTGCTAGTATGTAGACTGTTGGCTGCCAAGCTTTAGCGCCGCCTTGCCAGGGGTAGCCATTAGGGAAATTAGCCCCCCCAGCTATCAACAGCGCGCCATTGCTCACACCCGCGAAGGCGCCCGCCACCCCTGGGTTGGGTTGGCCGTGCTGCGGGGGCAGGTCGGGGAGGGCGCTGTACCAAAACCGAGTAACCCCGACCCTAGGGGCAAGGGCTACCACCAGGCCCAGCACCCCACCTAGCCCCAGCCAAAATGCGAATCTGTTTATGCTGCTCATCAGGCCGATACGGGCATGTGCGAGGCGTGGGCGTAAAAGTCGATTTTATCTAAATCGGCCAGAAATTCCTGGTATTTGGTATCGCTCATATTCACAACGGGCAGCCGGAACGCGCCGCAATCGAGCCCTAGGGCCCGCATAAATGCCTTGCCGGTTGAGATGCCGCCGTATTTCACCAGCACTTTCACAATCTCGATGGACTGGTCCTGCATGGCCTGCGCGCGGGGCAGGTCGCCGGCGTCGAAAGCGGCCATGAGCTCGTGGTATACCGGGGCGGCGTAGTTGAAGGTGCTGCCCACGGCCCCGCGGGCGCCCATGGCCATGGCAGCCAAAAAAATCTCGTCCCAGCCCCACAGGATATCGTACTTGCCGTCGGCAAAAAGCAGGCAGCGGCGGTAGTCCATCAGGTCGTTGTGGGTGTACTTGATGCCTCGGAAGCTAGGCAAGCGCCCGTCGATGCAAGCCAGGAACTCAATCATCGATAGGTTGGCACCCGTCAGGGCCGGAATATGGTAGAAGTAGAGCCCTAGGTTGGGCACAGCCTCGCCAATGCCGATGCAGAACTGCGCCATCTGCTCGACCCCGGCCGGCTTGAAGTAGTAGGGCGCCAGCACGGCAATTGCGTCGAAGCCGTGCCGGTCGGCTTCCTGCGCCAGCAAGATGCTCTCGGCCTGTGAGGTGCCACCCACGAGCATAATGCGCTGCAAACCGGGCTCCTGCACGGCACCCCAGGCTTGCACCAGGGCTAGTTTTTCGGGAAATGACAGCGAAACGCCCTCACCCGTCGAGCCACCAATGAAGGCGCCCTTGACGCCATTTTGGGCCAGTAGCCGGCCGTACTCCGGGATGAGGCTGAGGTTGAGTTCGCCGTTGGGGTGCATGGGCGTGAAGGGCGCCGCCACTAGGCCTTCTATTTTTTGAATCTGGGTCATTGTAGTACGTATGAAAAAAGGCTTAGTACCCTGGCGTCTGCGTCAGCTTAGGGTCGTTATTGAGCAGGCCTATCGAAATGGGTAGCAGCAGCTTGTATGTTTGGCCAGCCGGGAGATACCGCGGGTTGATGGCCGCGAAAACGTAGGCGTCGCCGGCTCGGCGCAGGGCCCACCAGCGCTTGCCCTCCCCGATAAACTCGCGCAGGTACTCCTCCAGGATGGCGTTGAGGTTGGCATTCTGGCTGCCATTCACGTAGCGCGTATAGGTGGTGCCGTAGGCCCGTTGGCGGATGGCGTTGATGTCGACCGAGGGGTCGTTGCCCAGCTTGGTGTTGGCCTCGGCCAGCAGCAGCAGCACATCGGCGTAGCGGTAGATGGGGAAGTCGTTGTCGTAGAGCTGAATGCCCGCATCAACGCGACCGATAAACTTGGTGAGTAGCGTGCCGGCTACGGGGTTGCCCGTCGTGTTGCGGTACATCAACCGGAACGAGTTTCTGATGCGCGCGTCGGTGGGGCCGCTGGTGAGCCGGGCAATCATGGCACTCGACAAGCCATTGCGGTTGGCGCCGGCCACCAGCGGGTACGCCGAGCTGACCGCGACCGCCGGGCCGGGCACGGGGTCGAGCACCAGGGTGCTGGCCTGCGTGGTATTGACCAGGAAGTTGGTGTAGGCGCTCTGGGTTGCTTCGTTTTTTTCGAAGCTGAGCGCAAAGATGACTTCGCGGTTGTTCGCTTCTTTCAGCGGGTCAAAAACGTCGGCGTAGGTGGCTTGCAGGCCCAGAGTAGAGATGGCTTTTACTTCTTCCAGCGCAGTTTTGGCGGTGGTAAAGTCTGCGCTGCCCCCGCCTAGGTGCGTACCCGACCAGATATTCACGTCGCCCTTGAGCGTGAGGCTGGCGGCCCGGCTCCAGTACACGCGCTTGGTGGTGAAGGTGTTGCTACCCGCAAACAGCGTCAGCGACTGCTCGATATCGTCCTTGATAAGCTTCATCACGTCGGCGGGCGCAGCGCGGGGAGTATACAAGTCGGCTAGGTTGCCAATGGTCGACACGGGCTCGGTGATGAGCGGCACCCCGCCCCAGGTGCGCAGCATGGTGTAGTAGATGTAAGCCCGCAGGCCGTACATCTCGGCCAGGGCGCTTTTGCGCCGAGCTTCGTCGAGGGGAGCGTTGGGGAACAGCTTGATAACCGTGTTCACGCGGTAGAGCAGGCTGTAAAAGCTGCCCCAGCTCCCAACTGGCGCATTGGTGGCGCTGATGTCGTGCGACCACAGCTGCTTCGTCGTTCCGTCCTCCGTCTCGTTGAATAGGCCGTCGGCCCACAGGTCAGAGCGCATTTCGCCTAGGTTGAGCAGGGTGGCGTGGTAGCTGCGCATCGAGGCGTACACGCCAGTATAGAGCGTGAGGGCTGCGTTGGCATCGGTCAATACCAACGATTGGTTGAGCGAGGTTTGGGGCACCACCTCTTCGAGCTTGTCTTGGCACGAAACCAGGCTAGTGCCGAGCGATAGTCCGCCCGCCAGCAGGAGTAATTTAAACGATTTCATAGGGTGGGAGTGAATTACAGGCTGATGGTGGCACCTAGGGTCACGGTGCGGGGCAGCGGGAAGCGGCCCACGTCGTTGCCGCCGATTTCGGGAAACGAGCCGTTATAGCCCGTGAAATAGAGCAGGTTGGAACCCGCTAGGTACACCCGCAGGCCGTGCAGGCGGTTGCCCGACAGCTGCGCCAGCAGCTGGCTGGGCGTCTCGTAGCTGAGCGTGAGTTCGCGCAGGGCCACGTAGTCGCCTTTTTGCCAGAAGTTGGCCGCCGGCGTGGCGTTGCCCCCGCCATCGGTGAAATAGTTGCGGCCGTAATTAGCCCAATAGTAGCGGGGTAGAGTGGCGTTGGGGTTGTCGGGCGTCCAGGTTTGGGTTACGTCCGTGGGGCCATTCTGCGAGCCCTGCACCTGCGACATGCCGCGCAGGTACTGCTGGTTGGCAATCACGAACCCTAGGGAGTAGTCAAACTGGGCAAACAGACTGAAGCCTTTCCAGCCTAGGCTGGTCGAAAAGCCGCCGTACACGGTGGGCGTGGTGCGGCCCACGTACACAAAGTCGCGGTAGTCGAGCGTGTCGTTTTTGTCTACATCGCGCCAGCGGGCATCGCCGAGCTGCTTGAGGCGCTTGTTGGTGGTGGGCAGGTAGGAGTTGTAGAACGTTTGGCGCGCGTCGAGGTCGGCCTGGGTCGTGTACAAGCCATCGTAGACCGGGGCGTACACCTCGTCCAGGCCCACGCGGTTGCCTTCCTGCAAGCCGCCCACGTACACAAGCCGGTTTTGCTCGGGGTCGAAAATCTGCGAGGCACCCTGCCGGTTTTGGGCCAGTCCGTTGGGGGGCAGCTTCACGGCGAAGTTCTTGACGTGCGACACGTTGGCGCTTACCGACCAGGAGAAGCCGCCCACCGCCACGGGCCGGATGATGTCGGCCCGCACTTCCAGCTCCAGGCCCCGGTTGCGGAGCTGCCCCACGTTGGTGGTGTAGGCCGTGAAGCCGGACGCGACCGGAATGGTGAGCGAGCCGAGCTTATCGTACACATTCCGAATGTAGTAGTCGGCTATCAGGGTTATCCGGTTGTTAAACAGGCCCATATCGAGGCCAAAATTGGTGGTGCTAGCGCGCTCCCAGCGCAAGTCGGTGTTGGTGACGCTGCCCGCCGCAAAGCCCGGCTGCCCGTTGTAGGTGCCCACGCTGCTGTACTGCGGAACGGTGGCGTAGTCGCTCAATATGCCGATGCTGCCCACCACGCCGTAGCTGAGGCGGGGCTTCAGCGTGGATATAAACTGGTGCACGGCCGAGTTGGCGAAGAAATCGGCGTAGTGCATGTTCCAGCCCGCCGACACGCCGGGGAAGAACCCGTAGCGATTATTAGTCAGCTTCGAAGTACCATCGTAACGCAGGTTTACAGTCAGCAGATACTGATTATCAAAGCGGTAATCGATGCGCCCGATGGCCGAGGCCAAGCGCTGCCAGCTCGCAAAAGAGGAAGTCGGCACGCCCACGGCTGCCGTCGAAGCCGCCAGGTAAGGGATAAAATCGGTGGCGGCCAGGTTGGCCGTGGCTCCGTAGTTATACACGCGGTTCTCGTTCAACTCGCCGCCCGCCAGCACCGTCAGCGAGTGTTTGCCAATAGTCTTATCATACTGCAAAAACCCGTTGTAGAGGTAGTTGCTGACCTGCTGCGTGGTAAACGAGGCGTTGCGGGTGGCTACCAGCGCGCCGCCCGTGCCGTTGATGTAGGCTTTATTGAATGTCTCGGCCGTGGTGTAGCGGTAGAAGCCGGTGGCCTGCCCAAGAGCCTTGAGGCCGGGCAAGATGTTATAGGTCAGGTTGAGCGCCCCCGAATAGCGCTGCTCGCCGGTTTGGTTGAGAAACTTGTCGCGCAGGTAGTTAGGGTTGCCTAGGGTGCTACCATCTACGCCCGGCAGCTGGTCGCCGGTGTTATCGTTGGTGAGGCGCACCGTGGGCGCAATGCCCGTGAAGCGCTGCACAATGCCCCCATTCACGCCCCCGCCGCCATCGGCCGAGATGTAGGCGTCGTTCGACTGGGCGCTGTAGCCGGCCAGGTTGAGGCCAATAACCAGGTTTTTGCCCACGTTCAGGCCCCCGTTGAAGTTCAGGTTGTAGCGCTTCAGGTTCGCCCCAATCAAAATGCCCTGGTCACTGATGCTGCCCAGGCCCAGCGAGAAGTTGCCCTGCTCGTTGCCGCCCGAAAAGTTCAGGTAGTGCTCGTTGAGTACCCCGCGCTGCAAAATCAAATCCTCTAGGTCGCGCTGCGACACCGAGCGGTACAAAATGCTGTCTTTCTGATTGGAATTAAATGGGTTAGCATCCACCAGCAAACCATACTGCGGGTCGCGCAACAAACGCCGATTGGCATTCGACACCAGCTGCGTCGAGTACTTGCCGTCGGGGGCGGTCCAGGCCGAGTTGGTGGCCCAGCCCCAGGCGCCGGTTAGCTGGTTGCGGGTGCTGTTCATTTCGGCGGTGTTGCCATCGAGCTGGGCCAGCGCGTAGCGGCTGGCTAGGCCCTGCCGGTTCCAGCGGATGTAGTCGGCCGCGCTCATGTAGTCCAGCGGGTTGCGGCGCACGTAGTTGCGGGCCGTTTTGTAGCTGTAGGTAACAGAGGTTTTGCCCGCTTTGCCCTTGCGGGTGGTCACCAGAATAACGCCATTGGCCGCCCGCGAGCCATAAATGGCGGCCGAACCAGCATCTTTCAGCACATCGATTTTCTCCACATCCTGCATGTTGATGCCAAACAGCGAGGGCACCACCACACCATCAACCACGTAAAGCGGAGAACCGGTACCATTATAGTCGGTGCCGCCACGCAGCACAATGTTGGGGCTGGCCCCTGGCTGCCCGGTGGTTTGCTGCACCCGCAGGCCCGGCGAGGTGCCTTGCAGCGCGGTGCCCACGTTGGTGCGCGGTACCGATTTAAATACGGTATTATCGACGCTGGTCACGGAGCCCGTCAGCTCGCTTCGGTTCTGCTGGCCGTAGCCCACTACAACCACTTCATCAAGGTTTTGCTTGCTGTCAGCCAGCTTCACGGCTAGCGTCGTCTGGTCGGCTAGGGTGATTTCCTGCTTGGCCATGCCCACAAACGACACCACCAGCACCTCGCCACGGCTGGCCGCCAGCGTGAAGTTGCCTTCCGCATCGGTGGCGGTGCCGCGCGTGGTGCCTTTCACCACAATACTCACGCCGGGTAGCGGTTCGTCGGTAGCCGCGTCGCGCACGGTGCCGGTCAGAGCGGTTTGCGCCCAGCTAGTGAGGGTAGCTAGCCAGCAAATGATAAGTATGACATATCTGCACTGGAAGCAGGTAGAAGTGCGCATAAGCTGAGTGGGATTAGGGGAGAGAAAGAAGTATTTGACTGTGGCAAAGCTATTAAGTCATACCTAATAGTCAAAATAAAAGTCAAAACTTTTTTTTATTGCCGTTTATGCCGAATATTGTCAGACTTAATCGGGCAAGGTATTACTTCCCATTTATCATACTTATTAGACCCTAGGAGATGGATTACGCCGGAATGCAGCACGACCAGAAGCTCAATGAGCAGCTTACCCTGGTTGATAAAGTGGAAACCGACCTGCTAAATTTTTTCCACGACCAGCAGTACCAGGCCGGTAGCGTTATTCCGAAAGAGGTAGAGCTGGCGACCCAGCTCAGCGTGAGCCGCACGGTTATCCGCGAGGCTATGCTGCGGCTGCGCATGCGCGGGCTCATCGAGTCGCGCAAGAAGCGCGGTACCGTCATCACCAATCCCGACCTGATGTCGCTGATGGAGAAGACGATGCACCCCGGCATCCTGGACAACGAAACCCTGCGCGACATTTTTGAGCTGCGCCTAGTGCTCGAAATCGGCATGGCCGATTTGCTGTTCGAGCGCATCACGCAGGCCGACATCGACGAGCTCTACGCCATCGTGGCCGATGAGCCCGTCAACACGGAGGACATGATATTCGACGCCGACCGCGAGGTGCGCTTCCACGGCAAGCTCTACGACATCGCGGGCAACCAGACGCTGCGCCGGTTTCAGCGCATGCTGCTGCCCTCGTTCGACTACGTGCACAAAAGCGGCATCCTCAAGAAGCCGGTGCAACACAAGAAGTTCGTATCGCACCGCGGCCTGGTCGATGTCATTCAGCACGGCACTCCCGAGACGTTTCGCAACGCCATGCGCAACCACTTCGAGAATCATTTTCAGCGGCTTTTTTAACCTCTCGGCCTTCGTCGGCCCCTAGGTCGGCGCCACCCTTTCCCACCCATGTCTTTGCTAACTCCCCGTTTGCTGCCGTCCCTAGTACTGGGGGTAGGCGTGCTGGCTTGCCGCACGGCCGCCAATCAGGCACCTAGGGCCGCTGGTCCCCGCTCTAATGCGGCCGCCCCCGTCGAAACTGTCGTTTTCAAGAACGGCGATGATGGCTACCGCTGCTACCGGATTCCGGCTATTGTGCGCGCCCCCGGCGGCGAGCTACTGGCGTTTGCCGAAGGCCGGGTGCTGGACTGCGGCGACTTTGGCGATGTAGAAATAGTGCAGCGTACCAGCACCGACAACGGTAAAACCTGGGGCCCCGTGCGCCGCGCCGCCGACTACGGCGCGGCGCAGGTCGGCAATCCCGCACCCGTATTTGACCTCACCGACCCGCGCTACCCCAAGGGCCGGCTGCTGCTGGTGTACAACACGGGCACCGCCTCCGAAGCCGACGTGCGGGCCGGCAAGGCTATCCGGGAAGTGTGGTACATCGCCAGCACCGACAACGGCCGCACCTGGTCGGCGCCGGTCAACATCACTACCCAGGTCAGCCGGCCCAATAAGCCCGCTGTCAATCCGCAGTACGCATTTGCCGAAGATTGGCGCTCGTATGCTAACACGCCGGGCCACGCCCTGCAAATGACCCTAGGACCACACAAGGGCCGCCTTTTTGTAGCCGCCAACCACTCGGCCGGGCCGCCCCAGCCGCATGCGCACGACTACCAAGCGCACGGCTTTTACTCCGACGACCACGGCGCCACCTGGCACCTTTCGCCCACCATTGCCTACCTAGGCGGCAACGAAAGCACCGCTGCCGAAACTAGCAGTGGCGGCGTACTTCTAAACATCCGCAACCAGTCGGGCGATGCCAAAAACCGCCTGTTGGCCACCTCGCCCGACGCGGGCGAAACCTGGCAGTCTACGCGGGTAGCGCAGGACCTGCCCGACCCCGTTTGCCAGGGTAGCATGGTCAACTACCAAACCGCAACTGGGCAAAAGCTACTGCTATTCAGCAACGCTAATAGCCAGGCGAAGCGCGAAAAAATGACCGTGCGCACTAGTTCAGATGATGGCAAAACCTGGTCGGCGGGCAAAGAAATTTATCCGGGTTCGGCGGCCTATTCCGACCTCGTGGTGCAGCGCAACGGCAACATCGGGGTGCTCTACGAGAAAGACGACTACAGCAACATCGTCTACGCTCAATTTGGCTATGACTGGCTGGCGCACTAAGGCGAAGGGGCTGCTGGGGACTAGATTAACAGCTATTTATCAAGTAGTTGATACCCCCCCAGCACTCGCAGTATCACCGACGACCGGCCCCCGAACGGCGCGGGGTAGCTGCGCTGAATCATCAAGTCACGCCCAAACAACCAGGTAATATGAACGCCAGCCTCCAGGCCTACCACCAGCAGTACCGCGACAACCTGCTCCTCGACGTGCTACCCTTCTGGCAGCGCCACTCACTCGACCGCGAGCAGGGCGGCTTCTTCACCTGCCTCGACCAGACGGGCCAGGTCTACGACACCGACAAGTTTATTTGGCTGCAAGCCCGCCAAGTCTGGACGTTTTCGATGCTCTACAACCGGCTCGAGCAGCGGCCCGATTGGCTGGAAACTGCGCAGCACGGCGCCGATTTCTTGCAAAAGCACGGCCGGGCGGCCGACGGCAGCTGGTACTTTTCGCTCACCCGCGCGGGGCAGCCTCTGGTGCAGCCCTACAATATCTTCTCTGACTGCTTTGCCACGATGGCCTTCGGGCAATTGTCCATCGCTACGGGCCGCGACGACTACGCCCAGCTGGCCAAAGGCACGTTCGAGCAAATATTGGCCCGGCGCGACAACCCCAAGGGCCGCTGGAACAAAGCCATCGCCGAGACGCGCCCGCTGAAGAACTTCGCCCTGCCCATGATTCTCTGCAACCTGTCGCTGGAAATCGAGCACCTGCTTGACCGGGCGCTGGTGGAGGAAACCATCGACGCGTGCATTCACGAAGTGATGGACGTTTTTTACGACGCCGACCTGGGCCTGATTCGGGAAAACGTGACCCCTAGGGGCCAACTTTCGGATAGCTTCGAAGGGCGACTTCTAAACCCCGGCCACGCCATCGAGGCCATGTGGTTTATCATCGACCTAGCCACCCGGCGCAACGACCAGCACCTGCTGGAAAAAGCCGTGCAGATTACCCTCGACACGTTGGAGTATGCCTGGGATAAAGAGCACGGCGGCCTGTTCTACTTCTTGGATGCCAATGGCCACCCGCCCCAGCAACTAGAGTGGGACCAGAAGCTGTGGTGGGTGCATATTGAAACGCTCATTACGCTGCTCAAGGCCTATGAAAAAACAAGTAACCCAGCCTGTTGGGCCTGGTTTGAGCGGGTGCACGCCTACACCTGGCAGCGCTTCCCCGACCCGGCCAACGGCGAGTGGTTCGGGTACCTCAATCGGCAGGGCGAAGTACTGCTACCCCTCAAAGGCGGCAAGTGGAAAGGGTGCTTTCACGTGCCGCGGGGCCTGTACCAGTGCCAACAGGTGCTAGAGAGACTATCGAGCAAGCAAACCGGACAGGCAGAATAATCAAGATATTCGCCTACTCTTACGCCTGCTCACCATGCTCAGCATCCCTACTCCAAAACTCGTTGTCTTTCTATTTGCGGCGGTACTTACCCTCATTACCACGGCCGTTCGCGCCGCCGATACCCTGCACGTGGTCACGCACCGGCGCGTAACGGTCGTCACGGACCCGGCCAAAGGTACCAATGTCTACAAAGCCTGGGGTAAGTTTCCGGCGGCCAAAGAAGGCATTCGGAGCATCAAGCTGAACGTGCGCTTCGGCTGCCCCGACGGGATGCGTTGCGCCGACTGGGACTACAACGACCGCATCACCATCCGGCGCACGGGCGGCGTGAAGGGTGTCTCGCAAGACTACGAAGTGGGGCGAATGCTGACGCCCTACGGCGGCGCGTTTGGCAAGGACTGGCACTTCAACTGGGAGGTTGACATCACCGATTTTAGCTTACTGCTGCGCGACAGCGTGGAAATAGAGTACAACCACACCGGCTACGAGCCCAACAAAGACCGGGGCTGGAGCGTGACGCTCGACTTTGAACTGGTGAAGGGCCGACCGGCCTGGGAGCCCATCAGCATTCAGAAAATCTACGATGGCTCGTTTCGCTACGGCGACCCGGCCAATAGCATCGAAAACGCCCTAAAACCCGTGGATTTCACGGCGGCGAAAGACGCGGCGTTTGCGCGGCTGCGCGTGGTGCAAACGGGCCACGGCATGGACAAGCCCGATGGCTGCGGCGAGTTCTGCGACAAGTACCGGGAGGTGTGGTACGATGGTAAGCTGTTCGATAAGCGGCCCATCTGGAAGCCGTGCGGCGACAACCCACTCTACCCGCAAGCAGGTACCTGGGTGTACAGCCGCGCCAACTGGTGCCCCGGCAACCTCATGCAGCCCGACCTCTACAACCTACCCGTGCAAGGCGGCAGCCGCCACACCGTCGACCTGACCATGCAGCCTTACACCGCCGCCTCGACACCCAGTGCCGATGAGGTGATTTCGGCCTACCTAGTGCAGTACCGGAAAGCCGCCGCGCAGCACGACGTCGCGCTGGAAGCCGTCGTGCGGCCCTCCCTAAAGGATGCCTACCGGCGGGAAAACCCGGCGTCCATGCAGCCGCAGCTGGTGATTAAGAACATGGGCGCCACGCCCGTACGCAGCCTGACGGTGCGCTACGGAACGGTTGGCGCCGCCCAGCGGCAGTATAACTGGCGGGGTAGCCTGGCGCCCAGCGCGTCCACGGTCATCAATCTGCCGGGCATCATTGGTGGGCGGGTGGGCCGCAACACCTTCGTGGCCGAGCTGCTGCGCCCCGACGGCAAGGCCGACCAGTACGCAACCGATAACCGCCTGGCCAGCCCCTACGAAGCCGTGTCCACGCATGGCGGCGACCTAGTAGTGCACCTGCAAACGAACAATCAGCCAAGTCAAAACAGCTACACCCTAACCGACAGCGAGGGCAAAGTATGGCGGCAGCGGCCGGCGGGTTCGCTCAAAGCCAATACCCTATATCGCGACACGCTGCACCTGCCCGCCGGCCAGTACCGGTTCGCACTGCTCGACTCGGCAAGCAACGGGCTAGAGTTTTGGGCGAACCCTAGGGGTGGCCACGGCAAGCTGCGCCTGCTCAACGCGGCCGGAGCGATGCTAAAGGACTTTGAGTCAGACTTCGGCTCCTCGGTGGTGTACGACTTTGCGGTAGGCCAGCCGGTAGCACCCCTCACGGCGCAAGCCTCGTTTGGGCTGTATCCTACCAGCACCAACGGCCCGGCCACCTTCGACTACTACGCCAATTTTGCGGAGGATGTAGTGGTGCAGCTCGTGACCGACCCCGGCGATGCGGTGGTGGAGGAGCACCGCTACCCGCAGCTGAAAGAGGGCGTATTCACCTACGACCTCAGCCGCTTCCCCAAAGGACGCTTCTACCTGAAGGTGCTAGTAAACGGGCAGGAGAAATTCAAGAAACGTATCCGCCTGAAGGAGAGATAAAGGAGCCTAGGCTAGCCGCGCAATGCATGTTTTCACGTGTGTGGCCGCCCCGTGCGGCTGGCGGCCTGCTGCACGCTATTCGCCTGGTTGCAAAGTCGCGCTGCGTGCCAAGACAGCGTGCCAAAGCATTTGAAAACAACAAGTTATATTCATATGACTACGAAGCGTAGCCGCCTAGCCCTGCTGACGCTGGCCCTAGGTGCCATAACCCAGGCGCCAGCCCAGGCACAGTCTAAAATCAACCCCGATTCCATTCGCGGCAAGATGCAGTGGTTTGCCGATGCGAAGCTGGGCATCTTCGTGCACTGGGGTATCTACGCCGTCGATGGCATCGACGAGAGTTGGAGCTTTCACAACCGTAAGATTAGTTACCCGGCTTACATGAAGCAGCTGAAGGGCTTTACGGCGTCGAAGTATGACCCGAACGCTTGGGCCGCGCTGATTAAGGAAAGTGGGGCGCGCTACGCCGTTATCACCACCAAGCACCACGATGGGGTAGCCCTCTGGCCGACCAAACAAAACCACTACAGCGTAGTGAAGAACACGCCCGCCAAGCGCGATTTACTCGGACCGCTCTACCAGGCGCTCGACCGGCAGGGCATTAAGCGGGGCGCCTACTACTCGCTTATCGACTGGAGCCACCCCGACTACCCCGGCTTTTTGAAAGACAGTAGCCGCTACAAAATCAGCGACCAGCCCAAGCGGTGGCAGAAGTTTTTGGCCTTCAACCAGGCGCAGATAAACGAAGTAAACAAAGCCTACCACCCGGATATGTGGTGGTTTGACGGCGACTGGGAGCACAGTGCCGCGGAGTGGAACGCGGCCGGTATCCGAAGCAGCATTATCCGCCTCAAGCCCAGTGCCATCCTCAACGGCCGCCTGGCGGGCTACGGCGACTACGACACGCCGGAGCAAAACTTCCCCGTGACGCGGCCGCAGTACCACTGGTGGGAGTTGTGCATGACCATCAACAACAACTGGGGCTACCAACCGCAGGATACGGCCTGGAAAACGCCCTACGAGGTCATTACCATCTTCGCCGACGCCATCAGCAATGGCGGTAATATGCTGCTCGATATCGGCCCTAGGGAAGATGGCACCATTCCGGCCGAGGAGGTGCACGTGCTAAAAGAGCTGGGTCAGTGGAATAAAAAGCACGACGAGGCCATCTTCGGCACCGTGGCCGGGCTGCCGCTGGGCCACTTCTACGGCCCCACTACGCTATCCAAAGACTCTACCACGCTCTACCTGTTTCTGCCGGGCAAGGTGCAGGGCCAAGTAGTAGTAAAGGGTCTGAAAAACAGTATTAAGCGCATTCGCGTGGTGGGCACGACCCAAACGGTGCCACACAAACTAGTGGGTAAGATTTCGTGGAGCCCGGTGCCCGGCTTGGTCTACATCAGCGTGCCAGAGCAGGTGCAAGACCAGTACATGTCGGTGCTGGCGGTGGAGCTGGAGAAGCCCTTGGCCCTCTACCAAGGGCAGGGTGGGCTGAACTAAAACCAATGCCTCAACAGCCTCTCAACCCAAGGTTCATGTTCTTAAGTAGACTTGTTATCCTGTTGCTTTTTACAACGCTAGGTGCTGTTCCCGCCTTTGCCCAGCGCGACACCGTGGCGCTCAATCACGATTGGCATTTCACACTTGATAAAAAGGCAGCGGGCCGGCTAGACCACTGGTACGCGCACTCGCTACCCCAGCCCCGCACCGTGCAGCTGCCCCACACTTGGAACGTGGAGCCAGAAAACCAGCGCCACTACGGCTGGGGATGGTACCAAAAGCGCTTTGACACGCCCGCCAGCTGGAAAAGCAAGAGCGTAGTACTAGAGTTTGGCGCCGTAAACCACACTGCCTACATCTACCTAAACGGCGAGCAGGTGGGCGAGAACATCGGTGACGGCTTCGACAAATTCTACGTGGACCTAACCGGCAAGCTGAAAGTGGGGCAGTCGAACACGTTAACCGTGGCCGTCAACAACGACTACGGCCGCAACAAAGTACCCTTCGGCAGCTCGTTCGACTGGCCCAACGACGGCGGGATTATTCGGCCCGTGGCACTCATTGTATCGGGCCGACCGGCCGTGCGCTACCTGCACGCCGAGCCCCGGCTGGATGTGCGCGCCCGCGCGGGCACCCTGCAATTGCGCCTAGGTCTGCCTGAAGCCGCCGCCCGCGCCTTGACGTTCGCCGTGACCATTACCGAGGAAAATCAGCCGACCAGAAAGGTTATCCTGAAAAAGACAGGTAAGGCGACTTGGCAGAACGGCGAAGCCACGCTTTCCTACGCCTTACCTACTGTAAATCCCTGGCACTTCGACTTTCCCAACCTGTACCGCATTGACGTGGCGGTGCTAAACGGCCGGAAAACCGTGGATAGAATTAGTGCTAACACCGGTTTTCGGGAGGTGAAATTTGAGGGCGGTAAAACCTACCTGAACGGCGAGCGCGTGAAGCTGATGGGTGTGGAGTGGACCGCTGGCTCTAACCCGGATTACGGCTTTGCCGAGTCGGCGGCGGAAATTCGGCGGCAGGGCCGGCTGATGAAGGATGTCAACGCCATCTTCACCCGTCAGCACTTTCAACAGTCCGACGTCTTCTATGACTTCTGCGACCGCAACGGCATTCTGGTGCAGCAGGAGGTGCCACTTTGGGGGCCCGAAACGCCTTCCAACGATACCATTCGCACCATCGCCATGCGCCAGTTGCAAACCATGGTGCGCAACAATTACAACTATCCCAGCATTTTCGCCTGGGGCGCGGGCAACGAGCTACGTGGCCGCAATGCCCACATGAAGCAGCTGATTACGGACCTGCTAGCCCGGGCGCGGGCGCTAGACCCCTCACGCCAAGTGGCCTACGTGAGCAACACCCTGACGCAGGGCTTCTATAACAGCCCAACGTTTACGCCCGATGCCGGCAACCTAGGCGACTACTTGATGATGAATGAGTACGCCGGCAGTTGGTGGGCTATTTCTGTGGGGCAATTACCCAGCTACCTCGACAGCGTGCACCTTTCGTATCCACAAAAGCCGCTCTTTATTTCAGAGTTCGGTCTAGTAGAGCCCAATTTCCGTGGTGGTGATGAGCGGCGCATTCAGGACCTGGTGTACCACATGGCCGTGTATGAGAGCAAGCCCTACATTGAGGGTGCTATCTACTTCGACCTGACCGACTACCGCACTCACTATCCCGGCACCAACGAGCTAACTAAGTATCGCCGCCGCGTGCACGGCATCTACGATTTGTACGGCAAGCCCAAACCTTCGATGGCAGTGTTGCGCGAGCTATCGTCGCCGTTGGAGGTGCAGCAGCTACGCCAGCAGGGCAAAAAAGGCCGCGCTAGTCTGCTGATTTTTGGTAGCGTAGGCTTGCCTCAGCACATTGCAAAAGGCTATAAAGTGTATTTATCGAGCAAAACCGATAATTGGCAGCTCAGCAAAGTGTACGAGCTACCCGATATCAAACCGGGCCAGCAGGTCGATTTCGAGATTGACGACCAGTTCGATGGCGCAGGCATTATCACGGTAGTGCGCCCTACCGGCTATATCGTGAGCCAAAAATCCTTTTACGCCGACAGTCCCGAACTACGGCCAATGGGACAGTAGCCCCGCATCGTGGTGGCTGCCCATACGCTGGTAATAAGCCGGAGGCTTGGTGCTTTTAATGGGCAAAGCAAGGAATGCGGCAGCCCAGCTGGCTTATGTTGGCGAGTTAGATAACTATCCGCTTCTCGCCAAATAAGGCCGCAACAAGCCGGAACCTGATGGCTCGAACAAACTTCAAACTGCTTGTCCGGTCGAGCCAGCGCGAGTAAATTTTAGCGACCTAGGTAGCTGGTTAGGTAGCAAAAGAGCACAGTCCGGCTTCCTAGCCAACCTGCGACTTTTTGCGACACCTACTGCGTAATTATATAGCGCCCCTCAATTGACCTCATAAGCCGAGTTTTTGCGCGGCATTGTGCTGGCGGATATTGTCGAGACGGGTATAACGCCGAATCATGTCGGTGGTCTTGTGCTTAGTCTGGTTCATGACTTCAGCATCGTCTGCTCCGTTGATCTTGGCGATGGTCACAAAGGAGGCCCGCAACGAGTGCGCCGTGTAAGGCGCACCTAGGCGCACCTGCACAATCTCATTCAAACTAAAAGTGCTCAGCCGGCGCCGACTCAGCCGCTGCCCCTTGTGGAACGAGAGAAACAAGGGCCCGTTCGTGCGCCCGTGCTGCTGGAGCAATTCCAACCAGTCTTTCACCGCTCGCACCGGGCAACTGCGTCGGTCGGGGGCGAAGAAGATAGCTTTCTCTTCGGCTTCGCCCTTCTGGTTGGTTTTGCTCTTGGGCAGTTCCACCACTAAGCCGTCGTCATCAAAACGCAGATGCGCCAAGTCGAGGCTGGCGAGTTCGTCGCGGCGAAATGCCCCCGCCAATCCGAGTAGCAGCAAGGCCCGGTCACGCACCCCGTCCGGCCGCTCGGTGTCGATGCCTTGCACCACGCGCTTGAAGTAGGCCAGGGTAAATGCGGGGGCCTGCTTTTGCTTGACGCCTTTCTCGCGGCTGATACCTTCCATGAGCGTTTTAAACTGCCGGTCGTCGGTGGGCGTGGGCCAGCCGGCGAGTTGGTGGGCCTTGCTCACGGAGGCACAGTGGCGCTGAATGGTGGCTACCTTTTTACCCGCTTCAGCGAGCGACGTGACAAAGGCCGCCATGGTCGGCACATCGGCGGGCAGCGACTCACGCCCGTGCTCGCGGCACCAGGCGGTGAAGCGGCGCCAGTCGCCGGCGTAGGCTAGCTGCGTGTTAGCCGCCCCTTGCTGCCCCGTGTTCACGTACCGGGCACCCGCTTCGGCGTAGTCGTCGATGTGGCGAGCGGTACCAACGGCGCGCGAGGTGGTAAGTTTTGGAAGCGTTTCCATAGCAGGGAGGCAGGGTACTGGGTGATCAAGCAAAATAGTTGCTCAATACTTACACTCAAAAGTAGCGTTAAATAACCCTCGATAATTAAGGGTTATCAAGGGTAATCATCTGAAAAAGCAAACAAAATTGCTTTTGTACAATAATATTGCTAAAGTTATAGCGCTACCCTGTTAAGTGCTATTTGCAGAGTTAGCACTCAGTTGACGTGAGGAGTTGGACAGTACACCTATATAATATAGGAACTGTGAGCAACCCGAAGAGTAATTGCTTTCAGAACTGCTCAACTCTTCGTATTGGCACCGATAAGAAACAGCTTGACTATCGGCACTAGGGTACAAAAGCGGATCTCGTGCTTTTGTAATAGGTCACGGTGCCTGCTTAGTGAATCAGGTAAGCTGCGCTAACGAGGGCCGCGCCGAGCAGTAGGGCCACCAGCACGCGCCGACGGTGGCGCCGACGCTGGGAACGTCGCGAGCGAGGCTGGCGCATCAGGTGGGGCAGTGAGGACATACCGAAAGCTAAGTCATGGACTGCCTACTGCCAAGCCTAGCTTGAATGACTAGTCGCAAGTGAAGCGAGCAAATAACACATTAGTAGCTACTTGCAAGCAGGAGCTAACTGCTCTTTCCAAGTCACTGTGCGTGGGCCTCTGTCACAAAGCATTAAGCAGTAGTTCAAACCACCTCAAAACCACTTCACACAACACTGAATAAATTATTGATAGACAGCGATTTGGCAAGCGTTAAACGTCCGTTTAACTTTTGTGACAAGATGGACTTTCGGGGTAGTTTTGTACCAATGACCCAGTTTGTCGCCTATTTCCGGGTGAGTACCGTCCGCCAAGGCCAGTCGGGCCTCGGGCTCGAAGCGCAGCAAGCGGCCGTGGAGAATTTTCTCCGCGGCGATGCGCAGCTTGTAGCCACCTTCCTTGAAATTGAGAGTGGGAAGAAAAACGAGCGGCCCCAATTGCAGGCGGCCATTGCCCGGGCCCAGCAGGAGGGGGCGGTGCTACTCGTGGCGAAGCTGGACCGACTGGCGCGCAACGTCGCCTTCCTGGCGACCCTCATGGAAAGTCGGGTTCGCTTCCAAGCGGTCGACCTACCAGCGGCCGATGAGTTTACCTTGCACATCATGGCCGCGGTGGCCCAGAAAGAAGCGTCGGCCATTTCCACTCGCACCCGTGATGCCCTCACCGCGAAGAAGGCCCGCGGGGCGCAGCTAGGTACGCCGGCTAATTTGACTCAGGCCGCCCGAGAGAAATCCTGGGTAGCGATGACGCAGAATGCGCAAGCCAATCTGAATAATCGGCAGGCGGCGCAGTTGGCCGCGCTGTTACGGGCCACGGGGGCAACATTGCGGGCTATTGCTGATCAGCTCAATCAGTCTGGGTATCGCACCCGGCATGGTAAAGCGTTTCATCCCATGGGTGTGCAGCGTCTACTACCCAAACCGGCATAGTAGACGGTTTACGTGTAGCAAGGCTTCCTTTATAATATGTAAAAAGGCTATTATTTCTGGTAGAAGCTAAAACAAACGCCCTTTGCTACTGACTATAAACAACTTCGCTACTCAATGCCATCTTCTGCCTCGTCAAATATTTCATCAAATTTATTTCTGAAAGCAATATTGGGAGTTCTATCCTTAGTAAGCTCAGGTAGACCAAAGCAATAAGGCCTGATATCAACTATTATTCTTTTTACGTTATCAATTACCTCTATATTAACGTTTCGAATTTTTCCATAAATCATGTAGAGGTTTCTTCGTGCAGTCCTATGCTTCGCAGAACTAGAGCTAAAATACTTTGGATCAACCAGCCACTCAACGATAAACGGATTTCGTTTAACGTGAAATTTCATAAATGCAGTCTGGTCTGTAATAGAACTTGGCAATGTTGAGCTATAAAGACCGCCAACGTAATAACAGTATTCACCAATAATGCCAAGCTTTACAGAAGTTCTATTTAATAAACCATCTAGGTCTTTGAAATTTAAATGACTTAGTATTTTTTGAAATATATCGAAGTAATATGCTCTCATCATTGACGAACCATAAGGAGCGAAGAATATCAAAGGCGTTGTTGGATCCGTATTAACTTGTGCTATTTTTGTATCATTAACACTGCCATCAGCATTGATCAATTCAATAGACAATAGCGGTTGTGTATATTTATTTTGCGGAATTTCATTAAATAATTCCGTGCTAAGCTCAAGAATTCTTGGTATATTCAGAAAGTCTGCTTCTGAAATATTACCATTCCTGGAAGCTTTCTCGATATTCAATCTGGTTACTTCTGCCTCCCATTTCATTTTAGCGCTAAAAATTTGCTCTTCAGTTAGCTTCAATGTTAACGACTTGCCTTTTTTATGGGCAATATCATGGTCGTCTGGACAGAGTACAGCTAGATTATGGTAATTATTATTTTGCCCAATTGAGTATTCTTCAATATGATGTATAATGTAGGACTTTCCTTTTACACCTTTGCAAACGCAACAAGTATAATTTGATTTATACAATAAATCCTCAATAACATCTGTATCAATTGGGCTTCTCGTAATGAGTTCTTTTACGAGTTGAATTTCATCTTCAGGAAGGCCATATCTAGCCATTAAATTTTTACTTGATGTCTTTTCAAAAGTAGTTTTAGGTATACCTAAGTTACTCAATTTTTCAGCTAAGTCACTTGCTACTCCATATTGAATATAAGTTTCATTCATGATTTATAATTAAGTATTTAAGTGCTGAAATTTATGCAATAAATAGCTAATTGACCAAAAATAATATTGCAATGTGAGATGGCATAATTCAATTAGGTACAGTTGGCTCATTTTTCCAGGATTAATCCCGCACCGGCTCATCGTAAAACTTCAACCACTCAACACCACCGCTGCCGTATAAATCAGTGCCGCCACGGACAGGCCCGCGCGCAGGGACACTTTATGGGTATCAACCCAAGCCGTGTAGGTGTAGATGAGCGTGTAGTGGGTGATGTAATCGGATACGAAATATCGCCCAGGAAGCGGCACAGCCTCTGGGCTGCGCCTGAGCGCGCTGCCCCGCTGACCCCAAAAAGATATGCTGAAGAAGACGAAAATGATGCACAGTGCATCGTAGATGCCATTTTGCAACAGCTTCGAAGAACTGCAGACGCGAGGCATAGCCAGCACCGCCATCACTGCCAGGTTGTACCACCCAAACGCCCTCGTATCGGCCATATCCCTACCAATAGAAACAGCAGCCCCGCAAAAGCTGGTACGTCATGTGCGCAAAGCCAATGTGTAGCTGCTCCAGCTATAGCGACCTGGGATGGTGCAGTGAAAACGGACACGGAGATAAGATAGGCTGAGTTGAAAGTCACATTCAAATTAGTAGGGCGAGTGGTAGCCTAGGGCGGAGCGGCGCTGGTCGAGGTTGAAGTTGAAGTAGGTATCGAGGTAGTAGGCTACCTCTAATCGGTCCTTTTCGAAACAGGCAAACGCGCCGCCTTGCGGGAGCAGTTCGGTTTTGAGCGTACTCCAGCGCGCTTCAGTCTGGGCATTATCGTAGGGTTGCTCGGCCAGCTATAATTGGCTAGTGCTTCGATGCGCGCCCGGCACGCCAAACCGGTGTGTTGGCTGCCGCAGTCGGCGTGAATAATTAGGCCGGGAGCTGGCCGGAGTAATATCAGGGCCTGTAAGCGAGGAACGTACATATAAGCCTTCGTAATCCTCAACTTTCTCAGTTTAGTGCGGTCATTTAAGCGGCTTGAGTGCAACTATTACTTTGACAACAACTTGTACACGGTTATACGAAGTTAAATAGGTAAAATTACCAAAGGCTTCTACAAAATTGTATTTTCAGTTTTTAGGCAAACATTTACATTCGGTAGTTTTACCAAACACACTGAAATGGCTGCCCAATTCAATAAATACAAAGAAGTAGATAAGCTGCTTGAAAATGTGCTAAAGAAGTCGCGTATGGACCTTCGTAAGCTATTCGACGCCCGCGTGAAAGCGGAAGGTATATCTCCAAGCGCCGCCCTGGCACTACTTAAGGTAGAACACCGGGCGCTAACTGGCGTGTTTGACGCTACTCAGAAGCGACATGATTTACTAATGCTGAATCGGCTCGCCGATTTTCTACAGATACCCCTTGAGCAGTTGGTGACGGAGCTAGTTGAAAACCTGGAAATCAATTATGATTACGAAGTTAGCGCTACACGGAAAGAGGAGTTCATTCGACGTAACTTCAACCTGCCCTATCTCAAGCAAATAGGCTTGATTGACGACACTAGGGATATTCAGCACGTCGAGCAGACACTGGTAGAGCATTTCGGCTACGATTCCATTTTTGATTACGAGAAGGAGGCCGTTGGTGTCGCTTTCAGCAGTGGTAAGCCCAAGTCTAAAAGCACTTTCGAAAAGGACTTTTGGGCTGCTCGCTCGGCTAAGGTGCTTAGTGGCATCAACAACTTCTTTCCCTACGACCGCGACAAGCTCAAGGCCTACATCCCCCATATTCGCTGGCACTCCATGAATGTCAAAAAGGGGCTATTCCAAGTCATCCGAGATTTGTTCAAGCTCGGCATCACAGTAATCATGCGTCCCTACGATGCGAAATTGTATGCCCGTGCTGCTACTCTCGCGGTTAAAGATGGAGCAGGCATTGAGAAACCCAGTATCGTGCTGACTCCCTATAGCCAGTTCTATCCTACCATGTGGTTTGCACTGCTGCACGAGCTACATCATGTACTATATGATTGGGACGAAATCAAAGCGCTCACTTACCACATCACCGGCGAGCTGGACTTGTTCTCAATGGAGGAAACGGAGGCCGACGACTTCGCTACCAACATGCTGCTGCTAAGCAGCAAATACGAGCAGGTCAAGCCCCACATCGATAATCGGACTTTCGTGGAGGAATTTGCCAAAGTTAATCAAGTACATTCCAGCATTATCTACATCCGCTACTGCCGGGAGATGGCTGAAACTGACCCCGATGTGTGGGCTCGATACCAGCATTTTATTCCCAAGCATACCGACGCTATGTTAGCTCTACCCGGCAATCCCTGGCAGAGCCGAGCTACCCTGAAAAAGATTGCCACCCAAACCCAGGAAGAGTACTTTAAAGGAATCTAGAAATGGCTCAAACGAAACAAACGAAGCTGAAAAACCAAAAACAGGTTGCCAAACGGGTAAGAATCAACCGGGAGGAAGAGTTGAAAGAAATGTATGCTGCGGCCACTGCCCTGGTGGACAGTGCTGGCTTGGATGCAACGCTCGATAAAGAACTTGAGAAACAGTTTCTAGCCAAGTTCCGGCTCAATAACCCTAAACTGGCTCCCTATATAGGCGAGTTGCAAGCCTACGTCAAAACGTTTCCTCGCGAGTTTTACGAGCAGATTTACCGCCTGCACAACTGGCCTATCACCTCCGAAAGCATCCGCAACCGACCTGGCGTAGTAGGCAAATGGACGATTGAACTGGTATACAGACGCTTCCCATCAGGTATGGTTGAGGAATTGCGCGCTCGCAACCTGCGTTTGCCCAGCGGCGAGTTGCTGCACAAGCATTTTCAGCTGCTTACTACCGAGGGCTTGGATAAGCTGAATGAGTTTATTCGCGAGGCTATCGAGCTGATGAAAAGCTGCGCTTACTGGAGCCAGTTCACGAGCCGGTTTGCCCGTAAATGTGGCCAAGACTGGCAGTTGGATGTGTTTGAAGGTAGCAGCAATTGATTGAGCAAGAAGATATGGCTGACCGTACCGACGCATTCATAAGCTACAGCCACGCCGACCAGGCCTGGCTTCAGCGCATCAAGGTTCATCTGCGCCCGTTAGAGCGCGACCACGGCATTGTTATCTGGCAGGATACCAACTTGCGTGGTGGCCAGCGGTGGCGGCAGGAAATAGACCAGGCGCTGGCCAAAGCCAAAGTGGCTATTCTGCTGGTTAGCCCTGACTTTCTAGCTTCCGACTTCATTCATGAGAATGAATTACCTCCCTTGCTAGAAGCTGCCGAGCAAGAAGGATTGGTCATTCTTTCTGTTATTGTTAGCGCCTGCGCTTTTCGCCGTAGTCCTTTAAGTGAGTTCCAGGCTATCAATACCCCCGACACTCCACTGGATTCCTTAACGCCGGGCGAGGTAAACAAGACGTTGGTCAAGCTCTTTACGCGGGTAGATGAGCTCTTTGCAACTGCTGGCCCTACCGCTACCAAGCCAGTTGCCATTACTGCCGCGAAAGTCCCCGCCGCAGCCCCTGCTCCAACTCAGCCCAATCCCAGCCTATCCGAAGCACCGGCCTCGGCTGCCCCACTGGCGCTGTTTGTAAAAGCTGACGGCCAGTGGGAAACCGTCGCTGTTACCTTCAGCCAGATAGGTGGCGGTGAGCTTAGTCTGACGCTCCAACCGGCCAGCCCCCTACAACGAGCCTTTTTAACCAGCCTGACTCAGCACAATGCACTCAGCAGCATTGTATACAACGAGCAGACCTACTTCTGTAAGCTGCGCAATCTTGATAGCTTCACGGAGGGGAATAAAACGGAAAGCTGGAAGCTGGTAGCCGGTCTGCAAACGCTACCTACCCCCCAGGATATGACCTACAACGGCATCAGTCCTGCCGCCCAGGCTCAGAGTAAAGCCAACCTACTGCTGCTGAACGAGCGGCCAGCAGAAAGTAATACCCGCTCTCCATTCGGGATGCCACTGAGAGTAGCCAAAGACTATGTGCCCCCACTTTTCGCCCTTTACCACACGCTGAAGCGTGATAGCGAACGATTTCAACAAGTAGCTCCCTTAGTTGCCACTTGGTATCTTCAGATGAGCGGCATCGTGGTGGATATTTTACAGCTGACAACCCAACTTAGCGGTAACAAGCTGACCATTGCCTTAGAAGGACAACGACCTACGAACAGCTATGATAGCCCTAGCAGCATCAGCGTCAACGGGCAATGCGAGATACCTGACTACTTGCCCGCCGAAGCCATACCCCTTCGGTTGACCAAGTTGAGCAGCCAATTCTAACTGGTAAAATCTGTGACAAAGCCAAGCTCTCAGCATATAGCCAATATGTATTGTGACTTGCCTATCATTAGAATAAACGTTTAGTATTGCGCTATAAAGAACTGCCCGCCGTTACCTGGTAGCAAACCTCATGGATAAAGCCCACTTCGAGCGCCTGTTCTCCACCGGCCGGCTAGCCCGCTTCTACCTAGCTGCCGGCCATGATGCCACTGAGGCCTCTGCCCTTTACGCAGCCAATATTCAGCTCTCCGAAAGTCTCTACCCCTGCTTGGCTGTCGTGGAGGTGGCTCTGCGCAACGCTCTGCACCGTCAGCTATCCTACCTCTGCCACTCGCCCGACTGGTACCGCTCGCTCCCCACCTACGACCGCACATTGACCGACTTCCAACCTGAACTCGACAAAGCGCAGAAGTATATCCGCGACCGCCGCGAAACCCTCTCAGCGGATAAAGTAGTGGCCGAACTGACCTTCGGCTTCTGGTCGTCGCTCTTTAATCGAGCCTACGAGTTGGTACTCTGGAAGCAACTACGTTTGGCTTTCCCTCACCTACCTAAACCCGATCGCCAACGGGCCACCGTGTCGGCCACCGTCAACGCCGTGCGTCAACTTCGCAACCGCGTATACCACCACGAGCCAGTAGCATGGCGACTACCCCAACTCCGACAGCAGTATGAGCAGGTATGCACCTTACTGGGTTGGCTCGACCCCCAACTACTTACTTGGCTTCAGACCCTCGACCGCTTTCCCACTGTGTGGCAGGCCGAGCACGAGCGCCGTACCCGCGGCGCTATCCCTTAAAAGCAAAAACCCGGCTCCATCACCAGCATAAGATATCTGGGAGAGGGAGTACCGGGACTGCACAGCAAATATACACGCTGCAAGTCTTTTAATATGGCCTAAGGTAATCCTAAGCCCGCTTTAAAGTTGGCGATAACGGACTTCAAAGGATTCTATCTGCACTTCACTCCCTAAAACCAACAGGACATCTCCTACTTCAGGACAATAATTTGCATCTGGGCTAACTAACAGATTACCATTGCTTTGTCGCAAAGCAATAATTGTTGCACCTGTTAACGACCGCACATCTAGGTCACGGATGCTGCTGCCTTGCAGTTCTCGCTTAAGTTGTTGATAAGCTAATTCCTCTAAGCGTAATTTATCAGCACTCAGCCCTGAAATCATATCTAAAAACCGGATGACTTCTGGGCGAACAACTAAGTCTGCCATTTGGGACCCTCCGATTTCATCTGGCATAACTACAGAGTTAGCGCCAGCCGCAATTAGCTTCCGCTCTGATGCTTTATGCGAGGCACGGGCAATAATATTAAGTCGCTGGCTAAGGGCCCGAGCTGACAAAGCCACTGACATATTATCAGAATCATTTGGCAACGCCGCGATAATAGCAGACGCTTTCCCGACCCCAGCCTGTTCCAAAACCGCATCCAGTGTAGCGTCTCCTAGCACATAGAAGATTTTACCACCTGGAACCCCATCGCCGTCAACATCTGCCCCATTGCGTCCTTCGCTCAATTCTTTTAGTAATTGCTCATTTTGCTCTATAACAACTACCCGGACGCTATTATTGAGTAGTTTTTGATATGCCTTGCGACCGTTGGCACCAAATCCGCAAATGATGACGTGTCCACTGAAGCGCTTGATATCTTGATCGGTACGGTACATTTTAAATAGCTTTCGTAGCTCGCCATCAAAGATGAAAGTCGTAACCACCGACACGAGATATGCTGCAACAAGCAGATTGTATAGAATGTAGAATGAAGTGAAAATGCGCCCTATTTGGGAGAGAGGCCGTAACTCTTCATAGCCTCCCCCCGCCACCGTAATGACGGACATATAGAAAGCATCGGGCACATTGTAGTGCTCGATGCACATAAAGCCTGTTATGCCGATTGCGACACTTGTTAGCGTCAGCCCAGCAGCATACTTCAGACTATTTATCTGGGAGCGTTGCAACATATTTGTTAGGATTCGACAAACACTGACTCCTCTCTAAATAGCAATTAAAAAGTAGGCCCGGTCTTACCGAGCCTACTTCATTAGTCAGTTTACACAGCGAAAATCACTTGCTGCCAGCAGTCCACTTAAAGCCAAAACCATAATGGCTATCGGCCGCACTATGGCCGTTGAAATAACGCTCTTCTTTAGTCATTACGATACCAGCCTCAGTAATCTGGATTAGGGCAGCTGCACAAAAAATCTGGTTCTCCCCCGGATTGTCAAGCGATAAGCGGATTTCTTCTCCGTTACTCATCTTGAAGTGCATATGGCCATTGACCGTGCGAAAGTCTTTTGCTCCAGCATAGATAAGCGCAAATACCATGACTCGCTTAATAGTATCAGGACGCACAATGGCCATATTCTCGCCATCCGCAGCCCCTCCAGTACGGTCGTCTTTATCTAGAAAGATATAAGGTGGCTTGTTTAGAGCGCCGAAATTGCCTCCTAGGGGCTGAATTACTCCTTTGGAGCCGTCATTCAGCTCATACATACAGCCCAGGTCGAGGTCCGGAGCAGCTGTAGCAGCGCCACCAAAGAGTTTCCCAAACAATCCAGTGCTTTTGGCTTCGCCGCTGTTCCAGTTGAGGTTCACATCGACTCTAAGCTGTACTTTCTGCTCTTTGCTGAGGTTGATTTGGTGCTTATCGCCCCGCTTTTGTAGAGTAATGGCCATTTGGCAAGTTGTGATTTGAGGGTGGTGGGTAAGTTGTTAACGCGCTCAGGTGTTGTTTTTGAAGAAAAATCTAGGGCATAATCAAGTCACGCAATTCATTGGCAGCTCGACGCTTGATACAGGGGATGGCTAGCGAGTTGCCATACATGCGGATAAACACGTCGGTGCCAAAAAGCCGCTGGTCGATTTCAACCTGTCGCACAGCATTAAACCGAAATTTATTCTCGTCCACGCCAATCAAATACCAGTTCCGTTTGCGAACTGTGATGAAATGGTGGTCCACGTCTACTTCTACTGTCCAAGGAATGAGCGCATCCCAAAGCTGACCTCGAAGCAGCAGATTTAGAGAAGAGGATGTAAAGCTTGTAGTCATAGTTTTGGTTAAGAGCTGAAGATGTTAACAGTTATTCCCCGTCGTGCTGCACTAGCTGGGTCAAGAGCTGGATGGAGCGCTCAAAAGCAGGTTGTAAGTGATAGCTATTGCCATAAGCGTAGTGCAGGAGCGTATGCCGGAAAGTCTTCGATTGATAGTGAATAAAGGTAGTAAATTGCTCAAAATCAGCACACAGAATATACTTAATTACGCGAGTATTAAATAGGAATTCATCGTTTTTGATAATATGGTCAATCGACAATAAGTTGTTGATTGCCGCATAATTCAGAAAATTCTCTACCGTTGGGTCACAACGCTCAGGCTCGCTAACTTGGGCAAAATACAAGAAGAGGTGCGGTTGTTCAACGAGGCCAGTGCGGTTAATCAACTGGCAAATTCGCTCCTCATGTGACCCAGTCACCCTAATATCATCCAGAAAAAGCAGTGTTTTGCCACGGGCAAACTCCGTATCAACGTAGAAATCATCACCCGAAATAGCGTGGTCTCGTTGTGCCTTTGACATGGCCCCGTAGTCCTCGTTATAGCTATAGCTCCGAAATATCTTGCCTTCTTGCAAAGGCGCTAATCCGTAGCGAGGTATTGCAATTTCGTTGTAACGAGCTATGAAATAGTCTTTTAATGCGAAGGTGGCGGTGGGTACGAAGTTATACGGAGCGGCGTAGATAACCACCCCCTGCGGATTGGACAGCATGGGTAGAAAATCCGGAAACTGAGCCGAGTTGAATAACCGTTCGGCCAGTTCCCGACCAAAACGTCGCGCTAAGCTCTTCGAGCCATATTTGAAGCGACTGTACTCCTGAGGCTGGAACCCAAATGAGTAAGTATTCAGTGCATCATTCGTGGTAGGAGGGTTAATCTGGTGAGCGGCAAACCGCTCACCCATTTTTAAGGCGGTTGTAAGCATCGGTTAATGTGTGATGATAGGCGCCATTCACGCCGATGAAAGCAATGCCCGCCTGGCGGGCACCGAAAGCATCAGTGCGCGGATTGTCCCCAATATGTGTGTCAATACGACGGTGAGCTAAGCCAAAAATCCGCGGATTTGGCTTAGCTAAGCCAGCTTCATCTGAGAATATTAGCTGGTCAAAGTATTCTGCCCACCCTAAGGCATGTAGCCAAGCCCGGATAGTAGCTCCCGATACGAATAGGGTATTGCTAATCAGTATCAACTTAAAATCACGGGCCAAAGCTTGCAAGTTCCCCGTTATTAACTCGTCATAGGGTACTGCGGGCAATATATAAGCTGCCGCTTGATAGCTATCTATGAACCTCTGCAGATGGTTAAAGGAATATCTTTCGGGCTCAAGACCTAGCTTATGAAACCAATCACTGAAAAGGGTAGCTTGAGTTGGCTGAATTCCCCAAGCCTCGACTAGATTATCGTAATGCCGCTTGACTACTCGCTGGGTCGCGGTAATATCCACTGGGTCGAGAGCAGCATGAAAATGATTATGAACTAGGTCAATTTTAACTTGCTTGAATTCAGGATTGGCTTGTACAAGCGTCCCCCAAAAATCAAGTGAGATGGTCTGAACGGCCATTAGGTATTACTGCTACAGAGGTAATTTACTAGCCGTCTGAATACCTTTAACACGTATTAGATGAGCTTGCAAAATATAACAATTACACGAACTGCTTGCGCAACTTATAACGCCATAGGCAGGTGCTTTGGAACAGGCTAGCAAGATAGCGGAGAACCAATCTATTGTTTAGAATTTTGTTCTACATTTGATTTTCATTTCTCACCAAGGGTAGTATTCCTGCCCAATTGCAGACTGCATGGCGATTAGTTTACAAAAGGGCCAAAAGATAGACATTGGTCTTTCTCAGATTAGCATAGGGTTAGGGTGGAACCCTAATGAAGGTAGTGGTCACGACTTTGACCTCGATGCCTCCGCATTCATGCTCAATGCAGCACGGAAAATCCCTACTGAGGAATATTTCGTTTTCTATGGCAATACCGATTCCCCTGACCAAAGCCTGCACCATACTGGGGATGACCCTACGGGAGGTAACAGCTCGGAAGGTGATGATGAGGTTATTGAAGTTGACCTGAGTAAGGTAGACGCCACCATTCAGGAGATACTGTTTGTAGTAACTATCCATGAAGCCAGCTTACGCAAGCAGAACTTTGGCCAAGTAAGAGCTTCCTATATCCGCATCGTAGACCAAATCACCCACGCGGAAATCGCCAAATACGAACTAGGTGAAGACTTCTCTATCGAGACTGGCGTAGAGTTTGGCCGCCTCTACCGTCGTGATAACAAATGGCGCTTTGAAGCTTCTGGCATAGGTTACCAAAAGGAACTTGATTTCTTCTTGGGCAAATACTACTCCGGAGAAATCATCAAATAGTTGCCACTGGGGTATGCTCAAACTTCTGGGTATTGTAACTCATCCGAACGTGTCGTTTCGGATAGAATACACCCTATTGCTACAGCCAAGTATATTGTAAGTCCGTCTGACTCCTAACATAGCTACCGAAAACACATAACCAACTCACCAAAACACTTCAATACATGGCAATTTCTTTGCAAAAAGGCCAAAAAGTAAACATCGGCCTCTCTAAAATAAGCGTAGGCCTCGGTTGGAACCCTAACGAGGGCACGGGCAATGCATTCGACTTGGATGCTTCCGCATTCATGCTCAATGAGGGCCGTAAACTGGTGTCTGATGGGCACTTTATTTTCTACAATAACACCGACTCGCCAGACCAAGCCGTCCACTATAGCGGCGACGACACCACGGGTGGCAATTCCTCGGGGGATGATGAGACAATTCTCATTGACCTAGAGAAAGTCGGCGCCGAAGTACAGGAGATTCTGTTCGTAGTGACTATCCACGAGGCAGATGCACGCAAGCAGAACTTCGGCCAAGTGCGGGCTTCCTACATCCGCATCGTGGACCAGAGCACCAGTGCAGAAATTGCCAAATACGAACTGGACGAAGACTTTTCTATCGAAACAGGCATTGAGTTTGGTCGCCTTTATCGGCGCGACGGCCAATGGAAGTTTGAAGCTTCGGGAGTTGGTCAGCGTGAAGAACTAGGATTCTTCCTCGCCAAGTATCAAACTGCTTAAGTACCGCTGGCTTATTACGCCCTTCCTACATCATGGCTATCAATTTAGTTAAAGGTCAGACGATTGACCTTCGTAAAAATGCCCAAGGCGATGCCTTTGACCTGTCAACTGTCACTATCGGCTTAGGCTGGGATGTGCGGGCAGGTAGAGGTGCGGCCTATGACCTAGATGCTACTGCTATCCTGCTCAACGCTAATGGTAAACTGGCTGGGCTTCAAGATGTGGTGTATTTTGGTAACAAAAAGCACTCTTCTGGCCACGTTTGGTCTAATGGCGACAACCTGACCGGGGCAGGTGATGGCGACGACGAACAACTGACCGTGAAGCTTGACTCTATCGGGCCGCAGTTTGATAAAATCGTATTCATGGTCAACATCTACCAAGGAATCCAGAAGGGTCAGCACTTTGGGATGGTAGCTAATGGCTACATTCGGGCAGTGGACAAGAAGGGCAAAGAGATAGTAAAATACAAACTCTCTGACGACACTACCTACACAAACATGTGCTCGGTGATTTTTGCAGAAGCCTATCGTAGGGATGGTAGCTGGAAATTCCGGGCGCTCGGTGAGGCACTTCCCGCAGATAGCATCGGGGACGTCGCTACCCGCTACCAGTAATTTATAACGGCCCGCCGCTGGTCCATTCTGACTGCGGCGGGCTTTTTGTTTCCGCCATTCTGCCTTTACTCAGATGAGAAGATTACCCGTTTACCTGTTGCTAGATACGTCTGGCTCGATGAGTGGTGAGCCGATAGAATCCGTCAAAAACGGAATGCAAGTACTAGTAAGTGCCTTGCGTCAAGACCCTTATGCGCTAGAAACAGCCTATCTAAGTGTCATTACCTTCGATGGCACTGCCCGCCAAGTAGTGCCACTGACCGAGCTATCAGGCTTTCAGATGCCTGATTTGCGCGCGACCTCGACGACTAGCCTGGGCGCAGCATTAAAACTACTGGCGGAAACGACCGATAGCGAGGTTAAAAAATCAACGGCTGAGCAGAAGGGTGACTGGCGCCCAGTAGTCTTCATCATGACAGATGGGGAACCGACTGATGATTGGCGTCAAGGATTAGCTGAGTTTAAAAAACGGAAGTTTGGCATCGTCGTGGCCTGTGCCGCTGGCATGGGAGCTAATACCAGCATCTTGCAAGAAATCACAGAGTCCGTTGTACAACTGGATACCGCCGATTCAAAAACTATTAGCGCATTTTTTAAGTGGGTGTCTGCTTCGGTCAGCAGCAGCAGCCGCTCCGTTGAATCTGCGGGTAAAGAACTGTTAGGCGGACTGCACGAGCTACCGCCCCCGCCAGCAGAAGTAAACGTGGTTATCTAAGCCTTCTTTAGATAATGCGTCGACTACCTGTCTACATTCTGCTTGACACATCCGGGTCGATGCGTGGCGAACCTATTGAGGCCGTTAAAAATGGGCTTGAAGTGTTAGTGCGTACACTTCGGCAGGACCCCTTTACGCTGGAATCAGTTCATCTGAGCATCCACACGTTTGACCGAGAGGTAAAAGTATTGCTGCCACTCACAGCATTAGAGGATTTGCAGTTGCCCGACGTGACAACGCCTGACTCGGGACCTACCCATTTAGGCGCGGCTCTTCAATTACTGTGCGCGCAATACGACCGGGAAATAGTACGTGGCACGGCCGACCGGAAGGGAGACTGGATGCCCTTATTATTCGTCATTACTGACGGTAGCCCATCCGATTTACAGCTCTACCGCCAGATGATTGACCAGGTGAAGCTGCGACGGTTTGCCAGCATCGTAGCCTGCGCCGCTGGCCCAAAGGGGAAAGATGAATACTTAAAGGAGTTGACTGAAACGGTTATTCATCTAGATACTGCGGATAGCAATACGTTTCAACAATACTTCAAGTGGGTATCAGCTACAGTGAGCAGCGGTAATCGCAGCTTGGGAGCCAGTGACTCCCTACCTCCCTTGCCGCCTCCCCCTCCCGAGGTTCACTTATTGATATGAACGCTCTTTCCTGCTTTAACGAAGCAGTACTACTACGCTATGAATTCCGACCCATTGAATACTGACTCAGCTTCGACTAATACAACACCTCAACTCACCTCGTCACAGGCCACTACCTCTACCGCCGCTATCAGCCAGGAAGCTGGTGAGCATGCTCAGACTGCTTCTATAGAACCCAGTGTCGTAATGCAGCTAGGGGCTACTGAGTCAGTGCCAACGCATGAGACCGAACAACCGGCACTAATGCCCGAGGCACCAGCAATAGTTGAGATTTCGGCACCAGTTGCTTCTACTGAAGCTGGAGTCGCAGTGCCAGTCGCCGATGAGGAGATTGCGACGGTTGAAGCTTCAGGTCCTCTCACCGTTGCTACACTTGAGCCAGCAGCACCTAAGCTGCTTACTTCAAGTGCCGTTATAACCGGTGGTAGCCCTATAACACTACCTAATGGAAAAGCAGGGGAGCCCTATTCTTTTCAGTTTACCCCTGATGTAGCAGACCTTAGTACGTGTACCTCAATACGTGTATTAGGGCCGGACGGTCTAGGCTTAACATTCAACCAGGAAACGCAGACATTGGCTGGTCAACCAGCGCAAGCTGGCGAGTACGAGATGAAGCTGAGCTACCGGCCAGCTGAATCAAAACCAGATGAACCGACCCACGTTCGCACCTTGCGGTGGTACGTGAATCCTGACCCCCGGTCCTTGTGGACGGAACATGAGCCGCCGGCTGACCTGCCAGCTCGCAAAGCGCACGCGGCGCACTTGGTAATAGCCGAAGGACCGAAAACCCTAGTGGCGGCTAGCAATCGTGGCCGCTCGCACGCTAAGGATGCAAAGTTTCGGGAAGATGACTTTCGCTGCTACTACCAACCGGAATCCAATAGCTACGTGCTGGCAGTGGCCGACGGCGCTGGTTCGGCCAGCATGTCCCGCGAAGGCTCACGCTTAGCCTGCGAAACAGCTACTGAGCACCTACTAGTGCAGCTTAAGGGAGAGTCGGGCATAAAAATCAGTCAGCTGGCACGTGAGCTAGAAGCCAGTACTATGCCCGAAGCACGCAAGGCACTGCAAGACGAGTTGTATAAACTACTAGGCAACGCAGCCTTACTAGCCGCACGCACTATCACCCAAGCTGCAGAAACCGCGGGCCAGGTAGCGCGTGATTACGCGACAACCTTGCTATTGGCTGTGTGCCAACCCACTGCTAGCGGATGGCTAGTAGGTGCCTTCTGGATTGGTGATGGTGGTTTGGGCTTGTATCAGCATCAAACAGGCATCAAGCTATTAGGCGAGCCGGATGGTGGAGAATATTCTGGCCAGACGCGCTTTCTCACGATGAAAGACACTTTCGAGGCAAGCACACTCTATGGACGCGTTCGCTTCGAGCTGGTCCCGGACTTTGACGCACTCGTGCTAATGACGGACGGAATTAGTGATGCGCTCTTTCAGACTGACGCTAACTTGGCTAAAGCAGAGAAGTGGGCTGACCTATTGGAGAGTATCAATGCTGTGGCACCCTTACAGCGCGATAACGCAGATTTAGGGCCACAACTGGCTCAGTGGCTCAATTTCTGGGTGAAGGGCGAATACGACGACCGCACCCTCGCTATCTTATTCTAAGCGCTATGGCCAATGTCATTACGCTCACGGCCCACGACGGCTCGCTGGTTGAGTATGTAGATACTATCATCGGGCAAGGGGGCATGAAGGATGTCTACTTCAGCCCAGACAAAAGCTACGTAGTTTGCTTTTTTCGCACTAAAGCCGATGCCGCTACCCGCGACCGGCTGCTGACTATTGCTGCTACCTATCGGGAGCGCATCTTCAATCAAGCGGGTGGGGATTTCTGGCAAAATCTATTCTGCTGGCCTACCAAGGTGGTCGAATACGATGGCCGACTTGGTATTGTCACCCCCACTTACCAGCCACAGTTCTTCTTCAAGGTTGGCTCGCGCAACAGCGACTTCCTCACCATAAAAGGTAAGGAAAAGGAAGGCAAATGGTTTGCTTCCGCCTTTCATCAGAGCAAGAACTTAGACCCGCAGGAGAAAGGTGACTTCTATAAGTACCTACAAATCTGTCTTAATATCAGCCGGGCGGTACGCCGCATGCACGCCGCAGGCTTGGCGCATTCGGACTTATCGTACAAAAACGTCCTGATTGACCCTACTAGCGGTAAAGCGGCTATCATCGATATCGATGGGTTAGTAGTGCCAGGTAAATATCCTCCAGATGTTATCGGCACACCGGATTTTATCGCGCCAGAAGTTTTAGCAACGCTCAGCCTGGACTACCACGACAAGGGTCGTCGGTTCCCTAATATCGCTACCGACCGGCACGCGCTGGCCGTAATGATTTACATGTACCTGCTGCGGCGCCACCCCCTGCGGGGCCGTAAGGTCAACGACCCGGACCCTACCCGCGATGAGGAGTTGTCGATGGGGGCTAATGCCATCTTTGTCGAGCACCCCACCGACAAAAGTAACCGGCCCAACCCAGCCGATATGAAGCCTAGCTACCTACCGTGGGGCGATGTGACAAAGGTGCCCTACACTATTTGCGGACCTTACCTCACGAAGCTGTTTGACCGGGCATTCACCGTCGGACTCAAAACGCCATCCGAGCGGCCCACGGCTGATGATTGGGAAACCGCACTTATCAAGACCGTGGACCTGCTCCAGCCGTGTCCTAATCCTGCGTGCGAGCAGAAGTGGTACGTGTTTGACAATACGACCGTACCGAAGTGCCCGTACTGTGGAACGGCTTACGTCGGGCCCCTACCCATGCTCAACCTGTACGCTAAAACGCCGAAGGGACAGTTCAGCTTTGAGAATCACCGCCTAATGGTATATAACAACCAGTATCTATACCGCTGGCATACTCTTCGCAACGTAGTGCCTAATGAGAAGCTAAAGGATGTTGAGAAGCAGCCCGTTGGCTACTTTGTCTTTCATCAAGGACGTTGGGTACTGGTGAATCAGCGCATGACCAGCCTACGGGATATCGACCAAGCTAAGGACATTCCGGTTGGCCAAATGCTAGAACTACGCGACGGTCAGAAAATTCTACTCTCCAACGAAGACGGGGGCCGCTTGGCCATTGTCCAAATCAGTAACGGCAACTAGCATGACTCATTATTTACAAGACATTATTCAAAATCCCTTGCCGTCGCTAGCAGTAGTAGGCAACCTATTTATCATCGAGAGTATGCTCTCTATCGATAATGCAGCAGTGCTAGCTACCATGGTAGCTGACCTACCGAAAGCACAACAGAGCAAAGCTTTGCGCTACGGCATTTTTGGTGCGTACGTATTTCGGGGTGTCTGCATGCTCTTTGCCTCGTTCCTGATTCAATTCTGGTTTCTGAAGCCGTTAGGTGGTGCTTACCTACTCTACTTGGTTTACGACAACTTTAAAGACAAGTCCGGAGATGAGGACGAAAACATCGATAAGCAAGGAAATTGGCTGTATCGGAGCACTTTAGGCTTAATGGGTCCTTTCTGGGCGACCGTTGCGTTGATAGAGCTAATGGACCTAGCATTTTCCATTGACAACGTTCTGGCGGTAGTGGCCTACACGGAAAATCTAATTCTAGTCTGTGTAGGAGTGTTTATCGGGATTCTGGCCATGCGACTGGTCGCGCAGGCTTTTGTCCTGCTGATGGGCAAATATCCCTTTTTGGAAACGGCGGCCTTTATCGTAATTGGCATTTTGGGTCTTAAGCTACTAGTATCCCCGTTCGAGCACTTCATGCCGACGCACCCCATTAGTCATTTCCTGGGCAGTCAGGCAACCGAAATCGGTATGACGGTGCTCACAATCCTTGTATTTATCGTGCCGGTTCTCTACTCCATATTGACCAAGCGCAAACAGGCGGTAGCCGAGTAAAGCGCTGTCTAGCCTACTACTACCGCAGACAAGCTCTTTGCTGCGCTATCATGGTGGGTAACAAAGACGAATTTTGAATTGATACGCTAAGTTTCTATAGTAATAGGATTACCGTTTACTCTGCATAAAAATTACACTTTAAGCATTTTATGAAAAAAGCTTTATTCATCATTATAGCCTGTTTGGCTTTTCATCAAGGCTGGTGCCAACAGCTAGTTGACGTAGCTGACCTCACGCTCAAACTGAGTGCTGGCGAGGAAAAGGACTTGTATTACACGTTTGACAGTAATGACCGGATTGTGTTTGACTTTGAGGAAACCAGCCACAAACCGGTGAAATCACTGGCTATCACTGAAGAGGAGTCCCAAAGTGTTAAGTATGAGGATTACGAAGTGGCTCAAATCGCGGGGAAATCCATCCAAGTATACAAGCGGGGCATCTATAAATTTCACTTCGCAAATGCTTCTTTACTCAAAGGCAAAATCTGCAAAATAAAGATTAAAAGGCAATTGTCAGCTGGTGGCAAACCTGAATTTAATACCTCAGTGAAATGGGTTGAAAAGGCCGATACGACATACAACGTCTACACGAAAAAGGTCGTCACCGGTCAGCGCGAATACGAAGTGCAGCGGACACGTAGAGTTCTTGCCAAAACGGATACTTCTATTGTATCGCTGGTGAATAGAGTAGAGAGGGTCCATTCCCAAACGAATATGGACCATTCTAATGTCTCGCTTATCAATTTTAGCTTGCCAACCAATGTAGCCGAGCCAAACATACTACTGCCTTACAGAACCACAGAAGTGGTGTCCTGGGCCTACAGCATCGGGGTTGGGGAAGCCGGACAGGCGTGGTACAAGGATGCTAACAAGAAAGCCGCAGTCAAATCAGTTATAGGCCTTTCTGTACAAGCAGGATTGGCTACGGGAGGAGCTGGTGCATTAGCTGTGCTCGCCCTAGAAGGCGTATCGTTATTTAGCAACCCGCCGAGCGGGGACAACTGCATCTTTTCTGTACTATTTAGTCAGAACGGTCAAGTTTATTCGCTTAATAACGCTTCTGGTAATAGTGTAGCTGCCTCTGGTCAAATCACTTCTCTAAAGCAGGGTAGCATGACGTTGAAACTGGTGAACGACAACGTAGTTGACGCTATCAACGTGGACGTTAAGCTCGTTGCTTGCGTGGTAACTAAGACGTATAAGGATGAGGTGTACATGGTGAAGAAAAGCGAGCCTATTGAGGAATTGAAAACCATTAAGGAGCCCAAAATAGCTGTGAGAAAGGTGGCAGTGATGATGGATTGATTCATTATCAGCATCTAGTTGCTGTGTTAGCAACACACCAATTCCAACTTTTAAGAGTAACTAGCTGTCCATTTAAACTCATTCACAATGGCTTATGAAATATAATTTCTAACTCTTACTTTCTTATATTCTTCACTGCCATGACTTTTAGAGGAGCCGTACGCTCATTTGCAGCTGCTACCCGGCGCATAGAGCGAGACCAACAACGCCGTACTCGTGAAGCAGCTCGACATTATAAACAACTGCAAAAGCATCAGGAATCTGCTAATGCGGCCGAAGCTGTTGTTCAGTATGAAGAATACTTATCCGTTATTAAGTCCATTCACCAGGATTGCAGTGACCCTATTGATTGGCAACGCATGTGGGATGAAGTAGCCCCTACCCGCCCGTCCCGTAACAACGTTCACGAGATGGCAGCTAGCGCGACTCTAGAAGGCTATCGACCAAGTTTGATGGACAAGCTTTTGAAGCGGGAAGCTGACCGAGTGGAGCAATTACGCCAAGAAGTGGAAAAGGCTAAAACCCTTGACCAGCAGGAACGGGCCGCGCAGTTGGACCACTACCAGCACCAGCTTAATGAGTGGCGCGAACGACAGGAACTGGCCAAAGCGTGCCTAGCCAAAGACCCAGTAGCATATCAACAGGTACTGGAAGACTTCAATCCCTTCGAGGGCGTGAGTACTTTGGGCTCCCAACTGGGATTCCGATTTTTAGCTAACGTAGTGGAAGTAGATCTACACGTTAACAGTCCTGACGTAATTCCAGATTTTATTCTAACTAGCACGGCTACTGGCAAGCTTTCACGAAAGGGAATGCCTGTGAGTAAGTTCAATGAAGTTTATCAGGACTATGTATGCGGATGCTTACTGCGAATTGGCCGAGAGATCATGGCTCATCTACCGGTAGACCAAGTAGTCGTTAATGCCTTAGCTTCTATGCTCAACCCGGCTACGGGCCTCATTGAAGAACAAGTAATTGTGTCGGTGGCAATGCCTCGTGCAACACTTAGCCGGCTTATTTTCACCACGTTGGACCCTTCAAATTCGATGCGAAACTTCAATCACACGATGAAATTTGTGAAGACAACGGGTTTTCAACCAGTGTCGCGGATTTCTATGGTCAGTGGTCGGTCCTAGTACTAATCAGTCTATATTTTTATTTTACCTGTCTTACTACAAGTATTTTGGCAACTGTATTCCTGATACGTAATTTACAAGCCGCTCGGAACCCACGAAAGCTTGTAGGAGGGCTATTTCCTTCGCCTTGGTATCGTAGTAAAGTTCAGTAAAGAATCCGCCAGGCAGATAGTATAAATAGAGGCAGGTTGCTATCTCTTTCTCGAAGCGTCGGGCTAGTAGAGTTGCTGTATTAAGAACAGCTTGAAGCTGTTGCTCAAAAGGAAGAATATCAAATTGGTAGTGTGTCATATGCAAGTACTTGTAATTTGCAATTCTTTTAGAAAGGATTAATCACTGGGCTAATTCAGTAGAGGTATATTATATAATACGGGGCTATTCAACGAATCGCTTGGCATATTAGATACGCCTTTCAGATAGCTCGAAAGCGGCATTGCATTTAAAGTTAATTATACAAATACTAGTGTCATAACCTTATAATCCCCACTGCTACAACAAGACTAGTTCAATTTTGTACAAGCACCCGGTTATGTTCAACCTTCTATAGGGTATATACACTTGATATAAGTTGTATCTGAAATTTTTGACACTATCGGTGAATCCAACGTAGATTATCCCCTTTGCCAATACTAATTGAGCTCCAGTACAGGTTCGAAAGCCACGACCCGGCGAAATTCTACATAGGAGCTATCAGTCGGTACATCTTCACTGGAGAGAGGCATAATGCCCCGCGCTTGTAAGGTACTTTCCAAACTCTTGATGGTATCTGCTCGATAGCGAATGAAGGTAGAAGCAAAACACCGCCAGAACTCCCACCCGGCCCGTTCTAGGATACGCTGCCTACGCATATCGCTCTCCCATTGCGCGGGACCATGAAAACGGTCGCCATCACATTCAATGGCCAGCCGTTCGTCGTTATCCCCTTCTACCACCATATCTATCCGGTAACTTCCAACCCGGACCTGAGGACGCACGCGGTAGCCGCGAGTTACCAATTCGTCGAATACTTCGCGCTCAAAGTCTGATTCGCACAAGTTCCGACGCCCCGCCACCAGCTCAGCCTTTTCTTGTTGGAATGGCGCCTGAAAATGCGCGACTAATGTTCGTCGCAAATCCTTGACACTTAGTTCTTCATATTGCATGCTACGAACCAGGTATAGACGGTCGCGCGCGCGCGAAGCCGCTACGTTAAAGCGCTGCTCATACATCGTTCCACTCAAGGCACGACTATCATCCTTGGACACCAGCATGGATAGAAAGACGATATCCCGCTCGTTGCCCTGGAAAGTCGCCGCGTCTCCGCAGGCAATCCGGTGTCGCAGAATTATGTCAGGGGTGAGTTTTCGTTGCAGCTGCTCCCAGATGTAATAAGCCTGTTTGTTCTGGGTTAAGGAGATTACCCCAATCGTTCGGTTAGCCATTTCCGGCAGCTGGGTAATAGCGCATATTTCATCCACAATGAACTTCGCTTCGCCGGGGTTGATATCTTGGCGGCGACACCCATCCGCTACGAGTACATCAATAAGGGGCGGGTCCAGGCGTTCCGAGGCTTTCGGATAACGCAACGGCCGTAACTCATGGTTATAGTACTGGCGTTTAGAATATTCGATAATGGGGGCCACGCACCGAAAATGCTCCCGTAGCATTAACGCCGTATCCGCAAAGACCACTTTGCACAAGTCATAGATTGAGCGGTCAGGGGAGAAAAGCGGCTTAAACACACTTATTGCGTCGGGTAGGGTGCGCAGCATTAGTTGTTGAACCTCCTCGATGTTCATGCCAACGGCAGCCGGTGACACCTGCTTATCATCCCCCACGACCAGTAGTTTTTTGGCTCGAAGCAGCGCGGGCAGCGCGCTTAAGTCAGACTGGGAAGCCTCGTCAATAATGACCAAGTCAAAGCTGCCGAATTCGGTAGGCAGTGCTTCTGAAACGCGGTAGTGCGGCAAAATCCAGCAGGGAATGGCTGGCTGAGCCAATTCGGCCGCTTGCCGAGCCTGAATCCGGGCCGCGGAGGCCTTCTTCCCCCTGCCTGTTTTGCCGATACGTCCCATGGCCGTCAAAAAGGCTTGCAATCCGCTACGCACGGCTGGCGTCGCATTTTCGGCTAAGCGGTGCCAGGTACGGGCCGCAATCAACTTTTGGTAAATCTTCGCTAAGTCGTTGGTAGCGCTACGACGCTGCTTGGTAAGTTCTCGAACGGCCGCCCGGGCATCGATTGAATCTACAAAGTGGGCAAGACGCTTCAATCGCCAAGCCTTACGCCAATGAGCCGGCAGCAACTCATCTTCTACCGTTTCTGCATCGAAGGGAGAAGTACATAGCCATTCCGACCAATAAAAAGCTCCGCTTTTAGCAATAGATTGGGTTACTGCAGTGACCGTTTCAAAGTTTGGCGCCAGAACCTCTATCCGCTGAAGTTCAGCTAAGAGGGATGACCAATGAGTCATAATCTCTGCCTCATCTAAATCAGCTTTCCCGAACACCGTAGAAAAGAAGCGCTGTAGCAGCTTACTAATGGGACCATCGGTTCCGTGAAGAGAGTCCTCCACTTCGTTCCCGGCCGTAACGAGCACGGCATACAAATACTGCTGGACACCCTGCAAGGCTTCCGTTAACCGGGCCGGGCTGGTGAAAGCCAGTTCCTTTGGCCAGGCGGGGAACAGGGCTATTAAGCGTTCCTGAGCAAGGGCTGCGTGCTCGTTGAAAGCCGTTTCCCTTCCCTGCGCGTGGTGCAATTCCGACAATAGCTCGGACCAGGTTTTCTGCAACTCCACCTCCTCAGCGGCAGAATTACCCACGTAATCTCGGAGCACCAGCCGCAAGGCCAGCGTAAGGTTACCAGCTGTATGTTCGAGGGCTGCTTGCGCCGCAGTGCGGACGGCGTGCACTCCGTGCAAGCTGAGGCGCGTCAGGTGCCTTTGCACCACCGCCACGGCTTCGGCTACGGCAGTAGGCGCATCAAGATTGTGTTCAGTAGGCCATCCCGGCAGGGCCTGGCATAAGCTCCTTCGGACTGTATCCTCTTGGGCTAGGTAAGCCAACACTTCCTGGTACTGCCCATAGGCTTGGGCCAACATATCAAAATCAGCCGCAGTAGGCAAACCCAGTCGCGGGACCAGTATTTGCCACCGCAGGACCAGTTCCTGAAGCTGTTGTTGGTGCATGACAAAGTCGCGCACATGTGCCCAATCCTGCGCCGAGGCAGGGGAGGAAACCAAAATGCGGACTCTGTCGAGTTGAGCTTTCTCTTTCTTATTGCTAAAGGGCACAAACCGCCCTATGACGCCGAACGGCGGCTTATCAGCAGCTAAATTCTCTAGGGCTACGAATAGCTCGGAACCAGGCAGAAAAGTCTCAACCCCTTGAACTGGTCGCCGTAGAAAGACGTCATTGCTGAGTTGAGCGGCCGCTACGTCGTTCCCCAGCTCTTGTAATAAAGCGAAGTCGGCCGGCTGGTTTTTGGCCCGGTAGCGCAGCAAGAGGGCCCAGACCCAATCCGCGCTCTTTAGCAGCTTCGTCTGCAAGGTTTGTAGCGCACCTAGCTCACTCACCAGTCGCTGCAACTCGGGCGCCGTTGCGTTCCCTTCCAAGCTAAGAGCCGGCACGCCGCTCGCTGCAAATTCGGCTCGCAACGCGTCGTATTGAATTAACTGACGATGCAGCTGGGCAAATTGCTGTCCGTCTGGGAGCGCCGCAAACGTAGGCTGAACAGTAGTCCGACACTCGCTCGGGTTGACTTGCGTAAGACCAAGCCAGTCCCTTATCCAACTCGGGCCGGCAAGCAAGTGCGCTTGCTCCGCTTGGAGACCGAGCAGCAATTGCTGCAAGCGTTGAAGACCTTCCTCGTCACCGGTCATGTGAGAAGCCCAGGCCGGTGAACCAGTGTTCGCGCGAAGTTGCCGGAGCTGCATTATTTGGCTATGCAGTTGACCAATTCGTTCGGCATCGGGGAGCTTACTGGAGTCAGGAAGCGTAGCGCCCAAATACGTTAAGTCAACTCCTACTGCCTGCCGGGCCTTCCTGAGGTTGTCAATGGACTCGTCCGTAAGCTGCGCATCGTGGGCAGGGTCCAGGGTTAGCTCATCGGTTAGCCATTCGTACAGGCCTTCCCCGGCAATCACCTGCTCAGCAGCTTCTAGCGGTGTCAGGGTCTCGCCTTCTATTTGGAGCGGGTCAGTATTGCGGGCGGCCCATTCTGCGAGTTCGCGGTCAATGCGCGCCAGTGAACCGTGAAGCCGATTTAAGTCCTCGCCAAACTGAGTGATTTCTTGTTCCGCCTCTGCCCGGTTAGTGCTTTGGATGCCCGCTGCCAGCGTAGTGATAGCGCTGGAAAACTGCTTCATTCCTTCCGCTTCCGAGGTCAGAAGACTGACGGCTAGCTTCCGTATTTCAGGCGGCAACTTGTCCTGCACTACGCTTAAAGCCTGGTCTTTAAGCGAGGTTACCAACACCCGTTTGCCGAGTGCCATATAGTGGCAGATAATGTTGGCAATGGTGTGGGTCTTGCCCGTACCGGGGGGGCCTTGTACTACTACGCCATCATGCCCGTCCAGGCGTTGGATAATCTGTACCTGCTCGTCGTTGAAGGGCAAGGGGAAATACAATTCTCGAACGGGTTGCTTTTCCCCATTCACCGCCTGCCCGCCAACCAGTGAAAGGCCTCGGTAATTTGCGAGCGGCTTATGGGCACTTTGCTCGGTTGCGGGCTCCGTAACAAGTGCTAGAACTGCGGCCGGTAACGTGTCTTCCCCTTGGAGGCTGAGCTGCTTCTTAAAGCGCTCCAGGTCTTCCGTAAGCATACCGCTCCCCCGAGGCCGGGCAAACAGCACCCAGGTGTCGGTAACCTGCAAATCCGCCGTAGCGGTCGGCAGCAGGCGATTCTTGGCGCTTACCCGGTCTGGCAAGTAACTACCGCGGGCATCCAGTTGCGCGACGGCTACCTGGAGCAGAGGTTCGAAGCTGGTTCGCTCAAAAGGGGATAGTTCTTCCGCTTGCTGGGCATAAATGTTTTTGCCGGACTTTTCTACTTCTAAAACACCTGGAAAATGCTCTTCCGAGAAGCACCGCAGTTCCACCCGCGCCTGCATTTCACGGGGCCGTACTTCAATAGCTAGATTCTCCGGATTAATGCCAATCTCTACCCCGCGGACCAACAGGGGGTGGTAGATATCAAGTTGGCTTTTGGGTCGGTATACTAGGGCCATGCCTACCCCCCAAAGTAGCTCTAGGGGCTTCTCGCTGGTTCCCATCTCCAACTGCTGCTGCAAGGCAAACAGACGGGAATAGATGGCAATCGTTTTTCTGACTTTAGCTTCTTCTTGCGCCCAGGGCACCCACTTTTTGGTGTAAAAGAGCTTGAATGCTGCCTCCAACTGAACTTGCCCTACGAAGTCGGCTAATAGTAGTCGGTCAGTCTTGGTAAGTCCTTCAGGAAGCGTATAAGTTGGTAGTAGGGAGAGCAAGGAGCTTGCCGCCACACTTTTCTTTAGCGTAGGACTGATTCCGGGCTCATCAGAGCGCTGCAGCCAGAGCCATACCAGCTCATCGTCGGGCAATGGGGCGGTGCTTTCGCGGAGGCGTTCGACCTTCAGCCAAATAATATCGTCTGTAGCAGAATCTTCTTGGTTGAAGTCAATGCCAGGTAAATCCGTGAAATCGTCTTCTCGCCACAAGTTTGGCTGATAAATCTTAATATCGCTAACTACTTTACTACCAAGCTGAGCCGTTTGCTGAACATATTCGATTAATTCAAGAAGTCGGGAGTTTTGACTCGACATTGCTTCTGGGTAGTAGATAGGTAATTATCATGTTGATAGTGGTCGCCGTATTAAAACCAGCTATTCTAAGCACATGAAAAATACCCTAAGTCATTTAATAGCAAACGACTTAAGACATTACTATGCCTTCAAACACCACAAACCTATCCAAAGCTAAGTGCCAGCGGAGAGAATAAGTTAGCTCAACTAAGCCAGAAAAAACTAGTGCATCAGCTATGACCAGAATGGTATGTTAATGAGTATTATAACCCTACATGCATTACTTGTGACAAGCTGACAAAAACAAGCTTAGCACATACTCCAATAAGGGTCAGCAAAATACGCTCGGAAAATGTGCCTTCATGCCCTGGAATCGCCACCTCTAAAACCATCCAATAAGGGCCTCCACGCACTGAAAACGCCCCCTTCAAAATACTCCAATAAGGGCCCCATTGGCGACAGCCAAGTGTCCTATTAATTGCTTTTCTGTTAAACAGAGGCTTTGAAGCGGCCTGTTACCACTTTCTTGAATCACCAGTACCTTGCTCGCATGCACAACTTTGAGAAGGAACTGGTGGCCGCTACTGTCGAGCATGTCGTACGCCTGTTACATGCGGGGGGTATTGAGCAAGCGCTTCGGCATGGTAAGCCCAGTCGTTGTGCGGTCGACGACCTGCATGCCGTGCTGGCCGAGCATGGACAACGTATCACCTTATCGCCTACCGTTCCCACTACCTATCTGACACTCGGGGATACGGAGCCCGCCGAACTCTATGCCGACATCCGGTTGTGCGTCGATGAGGCCCCCAGCGACTTAATTCTGCGCTGCACCCTCTTCGCCGAACAGCACGCAGGTTACTACGCCTACCGGATAGAGGATTTGCTCGCACCTTGAGCTACGCTGTTTTGCGTTAGCGACTAGGCAGACTGCTCTTCACAGGCCTTAATCGTTCGTGGCTGTTGCAGAACTCAGTTGACTCTAGGGAGCGAGGCTGCTCCAGCCAAACTAGCTCCGCAAATCTACTGGCATGCTTCTTTTTAAGTCGCTGCACTAGGGGCGACCTAGTTTAGATCGAGCCGGTGGGTTCTGCAACAGCCACGTTCGTTTAAAAAATGTGACAAACGGCAATTCTAAATCGAATGACCTGTTAAGAGACCAGACCTAAGAACCAAAGGGAAAGAAGGACCGCTTCCTTTCCTAGCTCAAAATCCTATTCGTCCTAGCCCGCGCAGAGACACGAGGAAGGCACGCTAGGCGCAGAACGTCACGGTGAAGGTGGTGCCCACGCTGGGCTCGCTGCTGACGGTAATAGTGGCACCGCCATTCTCAATCAGGCGCTTAATCATATAGAGACCTACGCCTGAACCTTCGACGTGCGTATGCAGGCGCTGAAACACCTGGAATAAGCGCTCCTGCTGCGTCTGGTCTAATCCCAGACCATTATCCTGCACGGCTAGCACGACCGCGTCGGCCTGCTGCTCGGCCCGTATCCAGACGTGGGCCGGCCGGTCAAAGGCCCGATATTTCACCGCGTTGCTGAGCAGATTATAGATAATGGAGCGTAGGTTGGCCGGCATGAAGTTGACCCGCAGGTTCGGCGGCACCTGCACGTGTACCGTGGCCCCGGCTGCCCGTATCTCGGCGGCCAGGTCGTGGCGCACGGCTTCCAGCAGTGGCCCCAGCGCGACGGGCTCAGTCGGGCCAGTCTGGCTCTGCTGCAAGCGCACCAGGTCGGTAAGCTGGGTGATGGTAAAGCGGAAACGGCCGACCGTATCCTGGAGTAAGCGCAGCAGCTCGGCCACCAGCTCCGTTTGCTGCACCTCAGCTGGCAGCACCTCGTGCAGGGCCAACAGCAGGCCCTCAATATTGGTAATCGGCGCTTTAAGGTCGTGCGAGGCCGTGTACACGAAGGTGTCGAGGTCCGCGTTGGTGCGCCGCAGGTGGGCATTGGCATCGTGTAACTCCCGGGTGCGCTCCTGCACGCGGGTTTCCAGCTCTTGATTCAGTTGCTCGACCTGCTGGCGGGCGCGTACCTGCTCGCTCACGTCATACGTGAAGTCCATCACGCCATCAATGTGGCCTCGCACATCGCGCAGCGGGTGCAGCGAGATATTAAGGAAGACCTGCACCGGCTGCCCATTGCCGTGAAAGTCGAACCAGCCTTCCATTTCACGCAGGTACACCGGCTCCCCGGTCTGGTACACTTGGTCAAACAAGGCCACTACCCCCAACTCGACGGCTTCCGGGGTGCCTTCGCGAAACGGGCGGCCGAGAAAGGAGCGGTGCGGAAACAGGCTTTGATAGGCGGGATTGACGAACTGGTAGATATGGTCTGACCCCTGGTAGACGGCAATGTACGCGGGCATCTGCGTGAGCACCTCCCGGAAGCGGTGGCGCTGCTGCTCGGCCTCGGCGCGGGCCGCCTGCTCAAAGGTTTGGCTCTCGCGCAAGGCATCTTCTACAACCGAGCGGGGCTGCTCATTGGTGTCTGTGAAGTTGACAATGAGCAAGTTTTCGTAACGCTGGGCGACGGTCAGGAAGTACCCGTCGATTCTATCGGCCTGGTAGTTGGTCTGGTTGCGCATCAGTTCGCCGGAGGCAAAGGCTTGGCAGAACAGCGCAAAATCTCCTCCTTCCGCCTGGCTGGTCGGAAACAACGTCAACAGCGATTCGGCGGGACATGCGGGCAGCGAGAGCATACGCTGGCCAGCCGGGTTAAGCGACACCCAGCTAAAGTCGCGGATAGTTTCGCCCGCTTCGGCGAAGAGCGGGCGTAGGACCGCCACGGCGGTCGGCGACATGGCCAGCAGCGTGTGCAAGAACCCCGTAGGCTGGGCAACATCGGCCGGCAGGTTTAGAGTAGCAGCATCAGACATAAGCGACAGAACGCAGCCGCAACAGAAAGAGCAGAAGCAACTGACTAAACAACTAGGAAGAAGGGAAGCCCTTCTCTAATTGGCAAATATATTTGCTAATCGGCAGTAGGGGTAATCTCAACAAGTTACCCCTACTATTCCACGTACCAGACCTTTTATAACGTTTATTAAACGCACGTGTCTGTTGCAGAACTATCAGGCTCGTTTAGCAAGCGGTCATGGCTAGTACAGAAACCTGTAAAAAGCAGCATTATTGCCAGTAGGCAGGCCCCATTTGGTTGCCAGTAGCCTCTCACGAGGTCCTCAGTTGAGTTCTGCAACAGCCACGCACCTTCGTAAAACGTCTTTGCTTGTACAGGGGACAGATGGAGTCCCACGAGAGAAGGAATAGAAAACCCCACTAAGCACTATTGAGTAGTAGGTGAATTGCTTTCAGCACCTGCTCCTTAGGCAATGCACCACCCGCTCTGCTTGAAGCCCAGCGCATCGGTCAACAGCTCGGTGGAACGATAAGCGGCCAGTTCACGGGCAACACCCGGACACTGGCCCCGACCGATGCCGGCCGTTCTGTAGACCTTTGCGCTACTATCCTACGCCCGACTTTCGGGCGTCAACGCCGCCCCCCCCTGCTGTCCTGATGCCCCTTGCCCCGCCTCTGTTCGACTTGCTACCCGTCTTCAACGCCCAGCCCGGGGCTACGCTGTTGCTTTCCCCGGACTGGGTGATCGTAGGCGCCAGCGACGACTACCTGGCCGCCACCCTCACGGAGCGGGACATCCTTGTGGGGCAGCACATCTTCGACGCCTTCCCCGACAACCCTGAGACGCCCGAGGCCAACGCCGTGGCCAACGTGCGCGCCTCGCTGGAAACGGTGCTGGCCACTAAGCAGCCGCACGAGATGGCCCCACAGCACTACGATGTGCCCGACCGCACCCGGCCCGGCCGGTTTGTCGAGCGCCACTGGCAGCCGCGCCACACGCCCGTGCTCAATGCAGACGGGCAGGTGCAGTTCATTATCCAATCCGTGACAGACATTACCGCCAGCCGCCAGGCCGAGCGGCGGCTACGCGAAAGTCAGGTCCGCGAGCAGGACGCCCGCGCCGAGGCCGAGCGCCAGCGGGCGCGCTTCTACGAGGTGCTCATGACGCTGCCAGCCATGGTCGCCACTTACCACGGGCCCGACCACATCTATAACTTCGTCAACGCGGCGTACCAGCGCTACTTTCCCGGCCAGGCCCTGCCCGGCCGCTCCCTGCGCGAGGTGCTACCCGAAGCCGAGGCCCAGGGCGTGATGGACGTGATGGACCGCGTCTACCAGACCGGCGAATCCAGCTACCAGCAGGAATTGGAGTTGTGGCTGGACCATACCGGCAGCGGCCAGCCCCGCCAGCTGTTTCTCAATCTGCTTTTTCACCCCCTGCGCGACGCGCAGGGCCGTATCGATGGCTTGCTGGACTTTTCCTACGATGTGACCGAGCAGGTCCTCGCCCGTCGGCAGGCCGAACAACTCAACCAGGAACTGGAAGCCCGCGTGCAGGCGCGCACCCACGAGGTGGAAGTGGCGCGCGCCGAGACCGAGCGCCAGCGCCGGCAGTGGTATGACCTCTTCCTCCGCGCCCCGGCCAGCATCGGCATCTTCGACGGGCCGGAGTGGGTGTACGAGTTCGTTAACCCGGGCTACCAAGCCATGTTTCCCGGCCGGGAGTTGCTGGGCAAGCGCCTGGTCGAGGCCCTGCCCGAGCTAGCCGACCAGCCCCTGTTGGCTATTCTGCACCGCGTGTACGACACGGGCGAACCCTTCCAAGAACGGGAGGTGCTGGTGCCGCTGGCTCGCACCGCGGGCGGCCCCATCGAGGATATTTACTTCGACCTCACTTACCTGGCCCGCTACAACGAGGCCGGGCAGATTGATGGCTTCGTGACGTACGCCTACGACGTGACTGCGCAGGTGCTGGCCCGGCGCGAGCGCGAAACCCAGCGCCAGCACCTGCAACGGCTCTTCCTAGCGGCCCCCGCCGCCATTTGCATCCTCCAGGGCCCGGAACTGGTCTACGAGTTCCTCAACCCTACTTACCAACAGTTTTTCCCCGACCGCCAGTTGCTGGGTAAACCCTTGCGCGACGCCCTGCCGGAGCTAGCCAACCATGCCGCTTACTACACCATGCGGCACGTTTTCGATTCGGGCGAAACTGTTTGGCAACAGGCGCTGCATACCCCTCTCGCGCGCACCGAGGACGGGGTCCTGGAAGACCGCTACTTCAACTACATCCAGCAGCCGCGCTACGACGAGCAGGGCCGCATTGACGGCGTGCTCGTCTTCGGCTTCGAGGTAACGGAGTTAGTGGAGACGCGCCAGCAAGTAGAGCGCCTCAATCAGAAACTGTCCGCCATCAACGAGGAACTGACGGCCACCAACCAGGAGCTGAGCCAGAGCAACACCCAGCTCACGCGCACCAACGTGGAGTTGGACACCTTCGTCTACACGGCCTCGCACGACCTGAAAGCCCCCATCACCAACATCGAGAGCATTGGGCTTGCCCTGCGCGATACGCTGCCCCAGGCGGTGCAGCAGGACGAGGTGGTGGCGCACCTACTGGCGCTGCTCGACACGACGGTGACCCGCTTCCGGCAGACCATTGACCAGCTCACCGACCTCTCGAAGCTGCAACTGGCCCACGCCGGCCCGGCTGAACCGGTGCAGCTGACGCAAGCCATCGAACACGTGCGCCTGGACCTGATGCCCGCTCTGGCGGCGGCCGACACCCAACTCACGGTCAAAGTGGACCCCGAACTGGTCGTCTCGTTCTCGCCCGCCAACCTGCGCAGCATCCTGTATAACCTGCTCAGCAATGCCCTCAAGTACCGAGCGGCCGAGCGGCCCGCACAGGTGCGCGTGCACGCGGCGCACATCGCGTCCAGGGTGGTGCTCACAGTGCAAGATAATGGCCTAGGCATGAGCGAAGTGCAGCAGCGCCAGCTGTTCGGCCTGTTCCAGCGCCTGCATACCCACGTAGAGGGTACCGGCGTGGGCCTCTACATTACCAAGCGCCTGGTGGAAAATGCCGGGGGGACCATCACGGTGCAGAGCCAACCGGGCGTGGGCACCACCTTTATTGTTACCTTTCCCGCCTAAGCACCTTAGTCAGTTCCCATGCCTACTCTAACCAGTGTGCTCCTGGTCGATGACGACCCGACAACCAATTACCTTAATAAACTCCTGCTCCTGCGCATGGGCGTGAGCGAGCAGGTGCTCGTGGCCGAAAATGGCGAGCAGGCGCTGCGCACGCTCGTGCAGACCTGCGTGGCTGAAACGACGACCTGTCCCCGACTCATCTTGCTGGACATGAACATGCCCGTGCTCAACGGGCTGGCCTTTCTGGAAGCCTACGTGCAGCTGCCGCTGGCGCAACAGCAAGCCATTGTCATCGTCATGCTCACCACCTCGCTGCACCCCGTGGATATGGCCCGCGCCGAGGAGATGCCCATCGCCGGCTTCCTCAACAAGCCCCTGACGAAAGAAAAGGTCTATGCGCTGCTGCAGGAGCATTTTGCCCAGCCAGTAGCCTAGTTCCACCAGGGACTGGGTAACCGCTATACCGCTCTGTTAACCAATACTTCTAGTGGGAGAGAGCAGCTAGCCCAAATTCCTTAGCGGGGTTTACTGGTCCTACTCTCGTGGTACCACTGAACTCCCCAATAAGTAGGTGAACGCGCTCTTACTGGCACTCAGCAACGAACTGCGTGAACGGCTCATTCTTACTGACCCGGCCGACGCGCAGATGAGTATCGCCAACTGGTTTGACTACTACCATCACGAGCGACTGTGTGCGCTTCTCTCAAAAGAATGCACCGCAAGCTAGAGTTTGCCTAGTGGCCCCGAAAGGTGCGCAATTCTGACACCCCCTCTCCTACCCTACTCAGCAACCTCAAAAGCTGCATTTTAGCGGGTCAAAAAGAGGGGTCTGAAAGTTTTTAACAACTTGCCTTGTGAGCCATACTTTCTGAGCCATGTAGGTAACGTGCTGCTGAATGTACTCACGCTTCCGCTAGGCATTAGGAGAACCGGATGGCATGAGTTGGTCGGCAACCTATGAAAAATGTCAGCACTGGAGGAGCAACTGTGGCCGGTTAAGCAGTCAGCTAGTAAGACTTAGAACGCTGAGCAGAGTAGTAACTAAAGGGAAGAAAAAGGCCATCCTGAGACATCGGGAGGGCCTTTTTTGGTGAAAAAAACTTATAGAAAAGCGTAAAAGTTGTTGCTGAATAAGAACAACTTTTGTATCTTTATGATAAGGAAAGAGCAACGAAGCTCTTTCAAATCAACCCTTTAAGATGGCTGTTCGCAACACCACCGAAGAGAGCAAAGGCAGTCCTAAGGCCGATGCATACCAACTTATCACCGACCGCATTCTGGAAAAGATGGAAGGCGGTTTAATCCCTTGGCAGAAGCCCTGGCAGTCGTTCGGGATGCCCCGCAACTACGTGACGGGCCACGTGTACACCGGCATCAACGCCTTTCTGCTGCACTCCCTAAGTGAGGGCCTACCCCTGTTCCTGACGTTCCAGCAAGCCAAGAAGCTGGGCGGCAATATCCGCAAGGGTGCCAAAGGCTTTCCCATCATCTTCTACCACGTGATTGAGAAGGAGAAGAAAGAAGGCCAGCCGGGCGAAAAGGAGCGCATTCCATTCGCTACCTACTCGACCGTGTTCAACGTGGCTGACGTTGAAAATGTGGTTCTAGTATTGCCCGAGGGAACAAATGCTCAGCACCAGCCTATTGAAGCGGCGGAGGCTATTGTGAACAGCTGGGCCGAGCGTCCCGCTATCAAGCACCTGGACCAGCGCGCCTATTACGTGCCCGCGCTCGATTACGTGAACATGCCCATTTTCAGCAGTTTCACCAGCGCCGAGGCATACTATCAGACGCTGTTCCACGAGCTTACCCACGCCACCGGACACCCTAGCCGCCTCAACCGGGTTGACTTGGCCGAGAACATGAAAGTCAAAGGAGCCAGCGGCTACGCCCGCGAGGAGCTGACTGCCGAAATGGGTGCGGCCTTCCTGTGCGGCGCGGCCGGTATCAGCCCCCAGGCTACCGACGAAAACACGGCCGCTTACCTGCAATTCTGGCTCGGCCAACTCAAAGCTGATAAAAAGCTGATTATCCAAGCCGCCAGCTACGCACAGAAAGCCGCTAACCTGATTTTGGGCATTATTCCCGACCCAACCCCGGCCCCGGCTGACTCCGGCAAACAGGTGCAGATGGTGACAAGGAAGCAAGAATCAACCACCGGTCTAGCCGCCTAAAAACGGTCCCAACGGCACCGGATAGACATGCTATCCGGTGCCCATAGGGTGCTGATTATCAAAACTTCAACCTCTAAAATCTCTGTTTGTCATGTCTGTTGAAACCCTAGCCCCAGCCCAAGAAATTGCCGCTAATACCCTACCCACCGCCCAGGGGGGACTACGGCAATTATCGCTCGATGACATTTATATCGGGGGCAATTACCGCCTGTCCATGAGTGCCCCCGGCCTTGCCGAGTTGGCCGAGAGCATCAAACATTCGGGCCTGATTCAGCCTGCCACCGTGCGCCCGTTGGCCGAGCCGATTGAGGGCAAGCAGTACGCCCTGGTTGCCGGAGGGCGACGCTACGCGGCCCACCAACTGGCCCAACTGCCCACTATCCTGTGCAACGTGCGTGACATGAGTGAGCAGCAGGCCGACGAGGCGCGGCTGATTGAAAACGTGCAGCGTGAGAACCCACACCCAGCCGATGAAGCGGTAGCCGTAGGCAGGCTTAGCGCCAACGGAGCCACGTACGCAGAAATTGCTAGCCGTCTTGGTAAGTCCCTACGCTGGGTGGCCCAGCGTAAGGCCGTGAGCCAGTTGGCGGCTGGGTGGCTAAAAGCGCTGCGGGCCGACAAGCTGACGCTGGCCGCAGCTGAAGAACTGGCCCGGTGGCCGCAGTCGGTGCAGCAGCGCCTCGCCGCCGAGCATCTAAAGGACTTCGGGCGCGGTTCGGCCTACACCGAAAGCTACGTGAAGGGCTGGGTGAGCAGTGAGGCCCACCAGTTGAGCGCTGCCCCCTGGGGACTAAGTGACGAGAAGCTGTACCCGCAGGCCGTGGCCTGCCTCAACTGCCCCAAGCGTAGTAGCTGCGCCGGAGTGCTGTTCGAGCAGCCCGGTAAGGGTAAAGACACGTGCCTGGATGCTGCTTGCTGGAACGTGAAGCTGCGTAAGCAGACCGAGCGCGCTATCCTCGACCACAGCACCGAGCAGCAGCCCGCCGTGCAGCTTTCCACCCGCTACTATGATACCCCAGCGGGCAGCCTCTCGCCCAGCCGCTACGAGGTTGTCAAGAAGAAAGAAGGTCGGCCGGGCGTGTATATCGACGGGCCGCAGCAGGGCCACGTGGCTTACGTGAAGGTGATAGGCGCGGCCCCGACCGCCAATAAAAGCAGCTACGAAATCGGCCTCGATACCCGCCGCCAGCGGCTGACTAAGGAGTCCACCAAATGCGTACTGGCCGGGCGGCTGGTCGAGTTGCTAAAGCAAGGGGACGATACTGCCGCCCAGGCCCGCCGCACCCTACTCGGCAGCATCATTGCTCGCAAGCTGCTCTCGAACCGCACGGCGCTCGATGAGCTGACCTTCGCCCAGTTGGTGCGCGAATGGGGTTGGGAGCCGCTGGCCGAGAAAGCCCGCAAGGCCATGCGGGGCGACGAGTACCAGAAATGGGTGCGCGCCCAGGTTGCCACCAGCGCCCCCACCGAGGCCCAGCTATTGGAGTTGCTGCTGTTCGTGGAAACCCACCACGGCCTAACCAGCGAGTACGACGAGCACCAGCACCACCTAGCCAAGCTGCTCGACCACCAGCCGCTGACCGAGGGCCTGAGTGAGGCTAGTACAACGCTGCTACATAGGAAATACGACCCTACCACCCTACGCGCCTACAAAGCAGCGTAGCGGCTACCGGAGGCCCCGGCCATGCTTAGGCAGTGGTCGGGGCCGATTAGGTTGCCCCGCCCGCGTTCTTTTTCTTCCCTTTCGTTACTACGTTCAGGTAGTTTGCCTAGGCTCATTGTATTTTAATGCCCAGTGTCTTGTACCTACTTTCGTGCCTTAGTTCGCACGTTTATGAAAAGCCCTGCCACGCCCGCGACGCTTCGGGACCTTATTCGCGAAGGAGACCGATTTACCGACCGCGATTTCATGAACGCGTTGGGCATGGGCCACCTGAAGCTGAAGCGTGCGGAAGCCGACCCCTCCTTATTTACCGTGGCTGAGTTGCAAATACTGGCAACGCTCACCGGCCACCCACTTAAGCGCCTGCTCGACTTGGTGACGGCTGAGATGGAGCGTAACCCGCAAGTGGCTGAGGCGGTAGCCGAAAAGGTGGAGGCTGCAAAGGGGCAGGTAGTTGGTCGCAAAATAGCCCCGCCTGGTTTGAGCGATACGTTTCAGTCCGCCGCTCGCGTTGCTGACCAACCCAAAGCCAAGGCCCCCAAAGCAACGTAGGCGCCACGTATAATTTCCGTCTTTTTTTTAAGCGAAGCTGTTCTTTTATAAGAACAAGTTTGGGTTTCTTTACTATCTTGCGACGGTAATAAAAAAACGACGGGCGCCCCTGTCCTACGAGGAGCGCCCGTCAAACCCTCATTGAGAGAGTCTGTTCGCATGACAAATATAGAGACAATCTATCTTGACTCCAATATCTGCCGCTATCCGCACGAAGTACGTCAGTTTGGCCCCTACCGAGGGCTAGCCATCGATTTAATCATGTGGGTGGCTAAGCAGACCTTCATACCCAGCTTTCGTCAGAATCCGGGCCTGCTGCTCGATACGCCGGAAGTTGTTTTTCACGCTACTGACTTCTCGTCTTTCTTTGGCCACAACGTCAACTCACTGTCGCAAAAGCTGACCAAGGGCGGCGACGTGATTTTTGGGTTGCAGCCCCAGCGCCGGGCCGAGTACGGCCGCACCGTACTCGACGCGACGCTGTTCAGCATGTCGATGTACAAGATGGGCTATGAGGGCAAGGAATATCGCGTAGCGGGTCCACGCCGCGAAACGCGCAAGGTGCTCGATACCCTGAGTCTGTTTAAGCGCCTTACCATCGTGCGCCGTGCGCGCTCCTTCGTGCGCTACTCGATGATAGTAAACCCCGACTTCATCCAGAACAATCACTACCTAAGCCAACTCATCAACCTACCTGACTATGTCAGCTTACGGCGTCCCGGCACCGAGAAGCAGCCGCTTGGTACCAGCTGGACGGTAGGCCGCTTCCTCTACTTGCGCATGCGCTACGCCTGGGGCCTGTGGTGCACCAAGGAGAATAAGGGCAAACTCACGTTCACCGAGAATTTTGAAGAACTGAAGGAAATAGCTGGTTTCGAGAAAACCGACAACAAGAAAGCCGCTAGCCAACTGCGCAAGCACTTGGCTGAGGTGTGCGCTTTGGCCAGCATCCCGTTTACCGCCGAGGTGAGCAAGCAGGCGGCCGCGGGCCGGCGGGCAGTCGATGGTAGTTGGCCCGATATCTACCAAGTGGTGCTCACCAAGAAGCCCGCTGTAGCCAAGGCTGAGCAAGAGGAGCAGCGGCAGCAACAGGCTCAGCAGCAACAGCTCAACTTTCAGCAGCAGCTAGCGAGTACCAGCAATCGAAAGTCGATTAAAAAGTAGCATATAACTAGCTAATAAGCAGTAAATTAAATAGTATAAAAAGGTCTGTTTCGCATAGCGCGGCAGACCTTTTTTAATGCTTTTTTATACTACCGTGTTTGGTTCACCTAGTGCCGTGTTTCATTCATTAT